>Ga0209617_10000863_pt1 | contig 13755 bp, 7 predicted proteins | sample LakEriepJuly2011_2_FD_187459 | JGI IMG/M metagenome (GOLD analysis project Ga0209617, IMG submission 187459) | Freshwater microbial communities from dead zone in Lake Erie, Canada - CCB epilimnion July 2011 (SPAdes) (version 2) | ecosystem: Environmental > Aquatic > Freshwater > Lentic >... | reverse complement strand
TCATCCGGAATGCTGCTCCAGAGGAAGAACGACAACCGCGAGGCCAGTTCGAGGTCGCTAATTCGGTAGGCCGTCGCTGGCGCCATATCGGTGGGATCGCGCTCGATTCGAAAAAGAAATTCAGGATTGACGAGGACCGCGCTGAGGGCCGATCCAATCCCCGCCTCAAAGCCGCCGGCTTCTTTGGCCTCGTGGTAGAACTTCAGTGGCTTGGCCAAATCAGCGGCCACCACGGGCCGCCGGTAGGCTCTGCGCGCGAAGGCCGACACAATGCGCTCGGCACAGGCGTTTTCTTCGCTGGGGTTCTTCGGATAACACACGAAGATTTTTCGACGACTGGCCGTTTCACCCATTTCACCGGCTTCACGCGACGAGTAGGGACCGGTGACAGACACTTGATAGATCGCGGGCGAGAGCCTGGGATGCCGGTGCATGTTGTAGCGGGCCTGGTAGGGATCGCGCTGGGTTTCTACCAACGAGGACAAATTCTTAATGAACGTCACGCCGACTTCGTGGAGTCCGGCCTTCACTGGGATACGCGCCTTCAGATGGGCATCCACCGTCTCATAGTCCCGGTTTCCCTTGGGGGGACCCACCTGGAATCGAGCCGCGGTGTCGCGATCTAGCAGGACTTCGAGTTCGTGGGTTTCGTGCAGGCCTTCGACCATCTCGTTGCGGTCGCGCGTCAGGCGGATTTGGATCTCATACTCGCCGTCTCGGGGGAACGTGTGTCGGATTAATGTTCCACCGCGCGTGCCGAGTGGAAGGTTTGCGACGTGCTCTTCCTGCGTGAGGTCTGGCTTTAGGCGATAAGTGTCGCCATTCGGCCTAAGGATTGGCGAACCCACGGCGAGGCGACTGATTTTCTCGGCCGCAGAGATGTAGCGGTTGAGCAAGGTGGGTGACAGATCGCCGCCCGTCAGGTTGTCGAATCCGTGGCTCGCGTCGTCTTTAGGCAGCAGTGTCGCCGCATCGATCTCGAGGTCGAGCAGATCCCGGATGGTGTTCCGATACTCGGTGCGGTTGAGTCGGTGGAAGGCGTCGGTGCGGCCGGGATTCGGGTTGTTCGCCGCCAACGTGTCGAGTGACGAACCGAGCGTCGCTACGAGGCGTTCGAACTCCTTCTCCGCGGGCCGATCCTTGCCGATGGGGGGCATTTGCCGGGCCGCGAGTTTGCGAACGACGCGCTCCCATTCGACGGAGTGCGTGTGTAGGTCGTCCGACAAGATGTTGCCGAGATCCAGGTTGCCCTTCTTGACGTCTCCATCATGACAGTCGAGGCAGTAGCGACGGACTGCCGCTTTCACGGGGGCTGGAAGGGAGTCGGCCAGCGCCGTTGCCGCGAGGGCAGACAATACCAGAGCCCAGAATGTGACCTGCCGCACGAGGCATGCGGAAGACCATCTTCGACCATTGGGATGGGGTCGGGTCACATTTTTTTAAATATGTCCCTCCTCCAACCTAGGGACAAGGGCTAACCCGTTGGCTTTCCGGTGGCGAATGGACCCCACATTGGCTTTGGGGCGGCACCGCTTGATGGCAGGGCGGAATTAATACGATCTACACCGAGCCCTCTGTTTATTGGTAGAGAATTGATCGAGGCGCCGTGCGGCGGTCAGCCACGGCCGCTGGAGAGCTTTCAGAACCCGTAACAAGACTTCAACGATCGGAGGAGGATTGACGGCTTTTCACTTTTTCGCGGTCTTGGCGCGCCAGGTACCGAGCGGCAGCACATCGGCGCGAGCGGCATAGGCCTCCCATTGGGCGGCCAGTCTCTGCGCATGGTCCGACTCGACCGCAGCAAGATCGTGCTGTTCCGTGCGATCGCGCTCCATGTTGTACAGTTCCCACGGCTGGTTCTCCTTGCCGACCAGTTTCCACTTCCCGGCGCGAACAGCTCGATTGCCCTCGTGCTCCCAGAAGATCGGCCGTCGGCGTTCAAGGGGTTTCCCGGCAAACAGCGGCCGTAGGCTTACGCCTTCCATGGGCTTAATCTTTGTGCTGTCGCGCAGCTCGGGATAGACCGCGCCGGCTAGGTCCACGCACGTCGCCATGATATCAATCAGGTGCGCAGGTTCCTGTTCTAGACGGTTTCGTCGTGACCATGCCAATCCATTTGGCCAGTGGGCGATGAGCGGCGTGCTGATGCCGCCCTCATGGGTCCAGTGTTTGTATTCGCGGAATGGGGTGTTGCTGACGTTTGCCCATCCGCGGCCGTAGGCGATGTAGGTATCCGACCCACCCGGCATCACACCGTAGCCCTGACGCACAGGCCAACCGTCCCGGGTCTGCCTGGGCTGACTGCTGAACTGCTGATCATCCGGATCCATGAGGGGGAGTGTCGGCCGATCGGCACGCTGGGAAGCATTCTTACCTCGGCCGATTTCTTCAGCGCATCCGCCATTGTCTTGGAGGAAGAGGATCAGCGTGTTGTCGAACTGGCCCTGGGCCTTCAGTTCTGCGACGAGCCGGCCAATGCCCTGATCCATGCAGTCAACCATCGCGGCGTAGACTTCCATGCAGCGTTCCTCGAAGGGACGGTCCTTGACCGAGGCCCAGTTGCCCACGATCGGGGGCCGCTCCCACTTTGGGTTCACCAGACCCAGACGTTTTTGCTTCGCCCAGCGGGCAGCCTGAACCGCTGAGTAGCCCGAATGGTAATGACCCTTGTATTTGGCGATGTCCTGTTCCTTGGCCTGCATCGGCCAGTGCGCTGCGGTGAAGGCCGTGTAAAGGAAGAAGGGCTTACCCGGGTGGGTGCGAGCATGTTCTCGGACGAAGGTCACGGCGTGGTCCGTGATCGCATCGGTGTAATAGAACTGTTTCGGTCGATAGTCTGGGTCGTTGGCTGCTGTGATAAGACGGTTGTCACGCACCAGTGCGCTCGGATCCCAGAAGCTGCCGGCGCCATGGATCGTGCCATAGTAGCGATCGAAGCCACGCTGCAACGGCCAGTTGCGTGTGTCCTCTAGGGCCTTGGCTGAGTGTCCCGGTGTGACATGCCATTTTCCGACCGCGTAGGACCGATAGCCGGCCGGCTGGAGCGCCTCGGCAAGGGTGACGCAGTTCCGGTTCAGCGAACCGCGATAACCGTCGATTCCATGATCTTCCATCATGTGCCCGACGCCCGCTTGGTGAGGATAAAGACCGGTGAGCAACGAGGCTCGGGTGGGACAGCACCGGGACCCATTGTAGAACTGCGTGAAGCGCAATCCGCCTTTGGCGAGTGCGTCCAGGTGGGGGGTCCGTATCTCCCCGCCATAACAACCGAGGTCCGAGAAGCCCATGTCATCGGCGAGAATGACGATGATGTTCGGCCGTTTCTCTGCCGACGGCGTGTTTGCTGCCGTGAGGGTCGAGACCAGACCGGCGAGCAACACGATAAAGCGGAGGAAGATGAGGTTCATGGCCGAGGAAGGGTAGGATGTTTAAACGATCACGGTTTCGCACCGCCGGGAGCCTGAGATTGTGAGATTCAACCGAAGGATGTGTCGGAGAAAAAGCTAATCCCTATCAATTGGTAAGGATTTGCTTTTGAGGCTCCGCGTTCATTTCCAACGTATGGATTCCAATGTTGCGGAACGCTTAATGAACGCAGCCCCGGTGTTGCTTTTCCGGTCTTCGGACTGATCGTAATTTGCATTTGATGGTCCATGCTCGGATTGGGAACGATCCGCCGACAACTGGCACCGAATCTTTGTTCGGTTTCGGCAACGACGGGGAATCTAGGGCCAAGCAAGACACTTCCCGGGGATTTTGTCCCGTTGTTCCACCACCAAAGTGCCCGACAGAATCGTAATGAAGATCAGGTCGTCGATTCCCGGGACGGCAAGAGGACTTTTGGTGCAATTCGGCACTCCGACAGACGGGGTTTGGGCCCATGGAGGGAATAGACATTGGACCTCGCAATGCTAACGATCAGATCGTGTTCACCCCCACGGCAGTCCCTTGTCTCACTTCTAGATACACCCTATGAAGCTTCCATTGATTCCGCTCATCGCCCTCATCCTCTCCATCGAATCAGGATGGGCTGAGACCGCGCTTCGGATCGCCGGCTCCGGTTCCGTCGGTTCGGATGGGGATGGCGGACCCGCCTTGATGGCTCGCTTGAACAGTCCCTTCGGCGTGGTGCGCGGACCGGACCGAAGCCTCTGGTTCGCAGACTACGAAGCCCATGTTGTCCGGCGGATCGCACCTGACGGAATCATCACAACGGTGATCGGCAATGGCACCGCGGCTTATTCCGGCGACCGTGGCCCGGCCAAGAATGCCTCGCTGAACAAACCACATGAACTGCGCTTTGATGCCGCGGGCAACCTCTTCATCAGCGACACCGGTAACCACGCGATCCGTCGTTATGATGCCAAGAGCGGCCTGCTCACGACGTTTGCTGGCAACGGTCAAAAGGGGTACTCGGGCGATGATGGACCGGCCGATCAGGCTCGGTTGAACCAACCCATTAGCTTGCAATTTAGTCCGGCGGGCGACCTCTACATCGCCGAGATCGGCAATCACGTCTTGCGCCGAATTGATCCGAAGACGCGAGTCATCACCACCTTTGCTGGAACCGGCAAGGCGGGCCCCACTCCGGACGGTTCTCCCATCCGCGGCACTCCCCTCAACGGACCGCGTTCGCTCGATTTTGACACCTCTGGCAACTTGTTCCTCATTAGCCGCGAAGGGCATCAACTGCTGCGTTTCGATCTCCGTGCCGGGGTCATTCATCTTGAGGCGGGGACGGGGCGCCCCGGATTCTCTGGAGATGGCGGCCCGGCTCGCGCGGCCACGCTAAATGGGCCTAAGGGAATTTCCGTAGCACCGGACGGCGACGTTTATTTGGCCGACACCGAAAACCATGCCATTCGTAAATTCGATGTCCGGCGCCGGACACTCGAAACGGTGGTTGGAACCGGAACCCAGGGCGACGGTCTGGCCGGTTCTCGTGGGCCGACCCAGTTGGCACGTCCTCACGGTATTTTTGTCGAAAGCGATGGAACCCTGCTCATTGGTGACAGCGAAAATCACCGTATTCTGTCCATCCGCCTGCCTCGGAAACCGTGAAGCCAAGGGTGGAGTGCCGACGATTTATCCCGCGTGCGAAGGCTGCCCGTGGGCCGGGATTTGACTTTAAAAAATCAAAGACTGCTCACCGTGCAGTGACTGAGTGCCTCTCGGAATAAGAGGTCCGGCAGTGTGCGGTGGCTTCGACACTCAGCCGACGGGCGATGTCGGTTAGGCGAGTATTCCCTCCACGACTTTCCCGGAAACATCCGTCAGCCGATAATCGCGTCCGGAGTAGCGGTAAGTGAGCTTCTCGTGGTCGAGTCCCATCAGGTGCAAAATCGTGGCGTGGAAGTCGTGGACGTGGACGCGGTCTTCCACTGCAGAGCAGCCGAACTCGTCCGTCGCTCCGTAGCTGAAGCCTCTTTTGACTCCGCCACCGGCGAGCCAATTGGTGTAGCCATAGTGGTCGTGGTCGCGGCCTTTGGCGCCTTCAGAGGTGGGGGCGCGACCGAACTCGCCACCCCAGACGATGAGCGTGTCGTCAAAGAGCCCTCTTGCCTTGAGATCGTGGATCAGCGCAGCGATGCCTTGGTCGCAGGCTTTTGCCAGTCGGGCGTGGCCATCCACGATGTTTTCATGGCCGGTGTCCCAGGCGATGTCGTACCCGTCGATGGACAGGGAGAGTTGCACGACGCGCACGCCTTGTTCGATGAGGCGGCGGGAGAGCAGGCAACCTTTGGCAAATTCACTGTCGCCGTAGAGATCGCGCGTGGCCTGGGATTCCTTGCTGATGTCGAACACTTCGGGCACTGAGAATTGCATCCGAAAGGCCATCTCCATCGCGGCGATGCTGGCTTCTAGGTCCTGATCTTTTTCTAGGCGTGCGAGGTGCTTGCGATTGAGTTGCTCGAGGAGATCGATCTGCCGTTGCTGTTCAGGGGTGGAGAGGCGCGTGTTCTTCAGATCGCGCATCACGGCGTCGGGTTTCATCTCGGCCAGGTTCACGTAGCTGCCGGCGTAGGCGCCGGGAAGAAAGGCGTTGCCCCAGTTGGCGAGGGTGCCCCGCGGTTGTGCGCGCGGGGACATGGCGACAAATCCTGGAAGGTTCTGATTTTCGGTGCCCAGTCCATAGACGAGCCACGCCCCCATGCTCGGACGGTTGGGCTGCAATGCGCCCACGTTCATCATCATCATTGCACCGGCGTGCTCCGGGATGTCCGTGTGCATCGAGTGGATGAAGCTGATGTCGTCGACACAGCCGCCGACGTGCGGAAAAATATCGCTAACCCACTTGCCGGTTTGGCCGTATTGCCGGAAGGAAAATGGCGAGGGCATCAGCCCGTTTTTGGTGTCGCGGAGCGTCTTGCGGTTGACCGAATCGGGGCGCTTCCCCGCATGTTTGGCCAGCTGCGGTTTGTAGTCGAAGGTGTCCACCTGCGACGGCCCGCCGGGCATGAAGAGCTGGATGACATGTTTGGCTCTAGGCCGGAAATGAGGACGCTTGGGTAGCAACGGCGACTCACTCACCGATCCGCCGAGCGCGCGCGTCGGGTTGAGCATTCCTGCCAAACCGATCGTTCCTATCCCCGATCCGAGACGGCTGAGAAAATCGCGGCGCGAATGGAACCGGACGGCCCGGCGGAAGGCGGCTTCGTGTTGCTCAAATTGCATAGAGCTTATTGGTTTTGAATGAACTCATGAGCTGAGAGCAAGGCTTGTGCGTAGGAATCCCAGCGGGAACGAGTCGTTCCAGGGGCGGTCTCGGCGAGGAACGCCAGGCCGAGGGCGGTCTCATCGGCTGCCGGCGTTCGCGAGTAGAGCAATTGGTAGGCGCGGGCGATGCGGGCACGGTCGTCGTTGGATTCACGTTGGAGCCGGGCGGACAGCGCCTGGGCGCGGGCAGCCATGAAGGCGCTGTTCATCATGAAGAGATGCTGTCGAGGCACCGTACTGGCAGTGCGTTGCTCGCTCGTTGAGCGAGGGGCTGGAAAGTCGAAGAGACGCAGAAATTCATCGGAGAGAAACCGGTCGCCGTTGCGGCTGACCTTGCCGTAGAGAGTGCGGCGGCTGGACTCGAGAATCCGGTCCGTCGGTGTTCCTCCGAGGGCACGATCGAGTTCGCCGGTGACCGCGAGCATGCTGTCGCGCCAAGATTCTACCTCGAGTTTGCGAGGGTTCATCCGCCAGAGCAGTCGGTTCTCGCCGTCTTTGGCAAACGCCTCTGCGCGATACTGGCTGCTCATTTGCCAAGTGGACGAAAGCAGGATCAGGCGATGGAGCTTCTTTAGGGACCAACCGTTTTCCATGAGCGTCGATGCAAGCCAGTCGAGCAGTTCGGGATGGGTAGGCTTTTCGCCGAGCATGCCAAAATTGCTCGGCGTGCGGACCAGCGCTTGGCCGAAGTGGTGTTGCCAAACGCGGTTCACGATGACGCGCGCGGTCAATGCATTGGAGGGATCGGTCACCGCCTCTGCCAGTTGACGGCGGCCGCTCCCGTCTTTGAAGAGCGGAGGGTTTTCTCCGGCGACGATTTGCAAGAAACGGCGGGGAGCTGGTTCGCCCGGCTTGCGCAAGTCGCCCCGAATGGCGACGGGCATGTCCTTGCTTCCGCGGTCCACGAGCAGGTGCGCCTTGGCATAAGCGGGAGGCGCGGCTTTTTTGAGGCGTTCCAATTCTGCCTTCAGCGGCACTTCTTGGGACTTCGCTGCGGTGTTGGTTCCGGCGGCTTTGATGAGTTTTTCATGATCCTTGATGGCTTTCTGGGCGGCATCGAAGGCGCTCACCACCTCACGCGGAGCGATCGAAGTCAGTTCGACCTTGGAGTTGTCAAAAATCCCTGCCAGCGCGTAGTAGTCTCGCGCGGTGATTGGATCGAACTTGTGATCGTGGCAGCGCGCACAAGCCACGGTCAGTCCGAGGAACGTCCGCGAGAAGGTGTCCACGCGATCGGCCAGCGTCTCCGCCCGGGCCTGCGCCGTGGCCTCGGGGTCGCCGCCGTCCGAGATGTAAGTGGGACCTACCGCGAAAAAGCCGGTGGCAATCGCCAAATCCCGGTCGTTCGAAAGGAGATCGCCCGCGATTTGCGCTCGCACGAACTGGTCATAGGGCAGGTCGCGATTCAGGGCGCCAACAACCCAATCTCGGTAACGCCACGCTTCGGGCAACTCTTCGGAGTCGAGAAATCCTCCTAGTCCGTCGCTGTAGCGCGCGACATCCAGCCAGTGTCGCCCCCAGTGTTCACCATATTGCGGCGAGGCAAGGAGCGCGTCGACAACCTTGGCAAAGGAGTCTGGCGACGGGTCGGCAAGAAACGTTGCAACCTCTTCTGGAGTGGGTGGCAGGCCAGTGAGATCGAGATAAGCCCGGCGAATGAGAACGCGTTTTTCCGCGGGTGACGCGGGCTTTAAACCGGCGGCCTGAAGCCGGGCGAGGACAAATTGGTCGATCGGATTACTTACCCAGGACGCATTTTTCACTGTCGGCGGTTCCGACGTCACAACGTTTCGAAACGCCCAGTGTTCTGAGCGAAATTTTGCCCAGTCGAATCCCTTGTTCTCTACTTTGTCGGGTGATCCCGTCCTCTCTGCCTCCGGCCATGGGCTGCCCATGCGCACCCAAGCTTCGAGGTCGGCAACCAGCGCCTCCGGCAAGGGTTTCTTCGGCGGCATGGCGGTGTCCTCGTCCTTATAGCGCACCGCTTGGATGAGCAAACTGGCATCGGGCTGGCCCGGCACGATGGCTGGCCCGGTATCGCCGCCCTTGAGCAGGCCGGCCCGACTGTCGAGACGCAGACCGGCCTTGAGCTTGGTCGCTTCGGCCGAGTGGCAGGAATAGCAGTGCTGGGTTAGCACCGGTCGAATCTTGTTCTCAAAGAACTCGATTTGTTCGGCGGAGGGATGGGCTGTGGCCACCTCTGCTCCCCAAGATTTTGTGCAAATCAAACCCAGCCAGCATCCCGCGAAAATCAAGACCCAGGTCCGCGCAAACCCAGCGTCGCGAAACCCCAAAAACGCCCCTCGCTCAGTGTGGCCGTGGATAGTCATTGAACTGCATCTGAAGGCGGACATTGCTGCTGGACGCTCAAGATATTTCTATAGTTTCGGGTGACAACTTCAGAGGATCTACGGAGAACCGCTTCTGGGTCGAGTTGAGTCTTGCAGTAATGAGGTTTTGCTAGGAGGTGCCAAGAGCGTTGTTCGTCGTTGTTCCGGTGGCTTAAGCGGCGATTGCTCGAGCTTTGAAAGCAACAGGACCTCCATGAGCAACAAGCCCTCACCTCACCGAGCGAAAGAATCGGCCACGCCATCATTTTCCTCCCAACTGACTCGTTCTGGCTAAAAGGTTTACCCCTCCAGCCTGTCAACACGGTCCACACCATTACCCTCATGATGCCTCGTTTCCCTTCCGTGCTCGCCATCCTCTTTTACAGTCTGGCCCTTGTTGCGGCTCGGGCCGTTGAACCCGTCATCCCAGATACAGTCACCTTCGAGCGAGATATCACTTACGCTGAAGCGGGCGGCGCTCGGATGCAGCTCAACCTCGCTCGCCCGAAGCACGCGAATGGTCCGCTCCCGGTTGTGGTGTGCATCCACGGTGGCGGTTTTCGTGCCGGCAACCGTGAGGGCTACAACTCGCTGTGCCTCACCCTCGCACAGCGGGGTTTCGCGGCCGTCACCATTAGCTATCGACTCGCACCGACGCACCTATTTCCGGCCGCCATCCATGACACCAAGGCGGCAGTGCGCTGGATCCGTGCGAACGCGGCGAAGTACGGCATGAATCCTGACCTCATTGGCGTGACCGGCAGCTCGGCAGGAGGGCATCTCGCCCAGTTCCTCGGTGTGACGGCGGGCGTGAAGGGGTTTGAAGGAATGGACAATCCCGGCTTCTCGAGTGCTGTCACTTGCGTGGTCAATGTCTATGGCCCGAGCGACTTCACCCAGTCCTACGGCAAGAGCGTGGATGCGCACGTCGTGCTGCCCCTGTGGCTGGGCGGTGACGTGACGACTGCGCGCGCCAAGCACATCCAATCCAGTCCGCTGAACTGGGTGACTCCTAACGCTGCGCCCTCGCTCATTATCCATGGCACCGAGGACAAATACGTGGCCTACGAACAGGGAGTGTGGATGCGCGACCGGCTCACGGCCTGCGGCGTGCCCGTCGAACTGCTGACGGTCGAGGGGGCAGGGCACGGGTTTAAGGGTGCGGACGCCGAGAAGGCGGAGAAGGCGTTAATCGCCTACTTCGAGCAACGGCTGAAGAAATAGTATCAAGCCCCACGGCGCGATCCGGGGGGCAGTACTGCACGGGCCGCAGTGTTGTCGACTCACGGTTTCTTCAGGGACGCCAAATACGCGATCAGGTCCACGAATTCCTGAGCGCTCAATGCAGCCTGCAAGTTGGCTGGCATGATGGACAGTTTCTGCTGGGTACGCTGACGGATCTCCGATTTCTTGAGTCTCTGAGGTGTCCCACCTGGAACCTTCAATACGACCTGATCTTCGGTCTCGCTGCCAATGAGGCCGAAGGCTTCGTCCCCGTTCTTTAATTCGAACTGCCACGCTTCGTAGCCGAATCCGATGCCTGCGCTAGGATCGAGAATGGAATCAAACAAGGCGTCCTTGCCCAGTTTGGTTCCGATCTCGGTGAGGGCCGGCCCAAAATCGGATCCCTCGGTTCCGATCTGGTGGCAGCCGATGCAGTTGACCGTGGGCCGTCGGAAAATAACCGCGCCTTTCGAGGCGTCTCCCGTCCATTGGAGTAATTCGGCGATGGGTGGTAGTGCCCGGTCGCCCTGGACCACAGGCGGTGGAAGCACCCGTGCCGCCTCGGCCTTGAGCTGGGGCCAACGCACGGCGCTCAGTTCGGTCGTGGCGATCCCCCTCACGTCGAGGGGCAAACGGTCGTCCTTGGCCAAGGCGATCAGGCCAACCACCCCCTCTTGGACGCGAGCGAGGGATTTGACCGCCCGACGACGCAAAGCGACGTCACGCTTCGTGTCCACGACGAGTGGAATTAAAAGAGGAGAGATTTTGTTCTCGGCGGTGACCCCCAGCAAATCGACCAACACTCCCGCCGGGAGGTCGGCCGCGAGTGAGGCCCTAATGAGATCGATGCGTTCGAAGGCGAGAATGGTTTTCAACGCCTCGGCCGCGGCGGGGTCTGTGGGATTCTTTAATGCGAAGTCGAGGAGGGCTTGAGCCTGATCCTTGAGTTGGAAATCGCGAATGATCTCCACGGCAGCCGGCTTGCCGTCTACCTGCTTGAGCACGTTCAACACAGCATTCTTGAGCGCTGGGTTTGCCTCAAGATCGCGCCCTTTGAGACGGCTCAATGCCTCGAGCATTACTTGGGTGCGCGAGTCGTCCGCTGAGATGCCAGTCGAGAAGGTGAACCAGGGAACGGTCAATGCGAGAACGGTGGATCGAAGGGCCGCAGTTCTGAGACCCGCCGTCGTTGACACCCACCAAGACCGGCGCACGCTCACCCCTCTCACTTGGCAGGAATGGTCAGCAGTTGAAGCAGCGCGGCGTCTTTCTCAGGACCGCTTTGGAAGTCGAGGGAGCGCAAGTAGCGATTCCGCTCTGCCTCGTTGGTTCCCGAGTCGCTGATAAGTCGGACTAACAAATCCGGCGTCGCCTTGGCGCGGGAACGCCAGACGAGCTCGCGTCCAATGGGTGATTTGGACACATCGTGAGCGAGTTGCTGCCACGCCGTCAGGTAGGCGTCCCATTGCTTGTCGGCGGCGATGCCTAGGGCTTCGAGATACCACCGATCCTTCCCATCATACTGCTGCGCAAGTTTGGCCCACAAGGCGGGCGCCTCCGCTGCCTTGCTATGGCGGAGTGCTAGGACGGCTTCGCGGCGAACTTGGGCGCTGGCATCTTTGACCAGGGTTTTTACGATGGGAATCACGTCCAACCCGCGTTCGCCAGCGATGCGGAGAGCGGTGATACGGAGGTCGCTTTCGGGGTCCTTCAACCCCTTGCTGGTCCACTCGGTGGCTTTCTTGGTGTCGATGCGAGCGAGCAACTGCAACGCACGGGCGCGCATCCGGGGATCCTTGTTTGCCCAGAGCTTCTTCAACTCGCCCTCTGCCTTGCTGCCCATGCTGTGGAGCGCATGCCAGGCCAGATAGCGGGTGGCTTGGTTCGGTGATTGCAGCGCGGCGACGGCGCCCTTGGCGGACTTAAAGTCTGGCGTCGACCCACGGGCTTTGTGGCCGGGAGGAGCCACACGATAGATGCGACCCGTCATGGTCTCTAGCTTGTGGTCCGCCATGTAGTGACCACCGACGCCCGAGTCATTCCAGTCGGCCACGAAGATGGATCCGTCCGGCGCCACGCCGACGTCGCTGGGACGGAACCACGAATCCTCGCTCGTGAGGATGTCCTTGATGGTCGCATCGTAGCCCGCGCCCGACTTCGTGACGGGATAGGCCCGCACCACGCGCGGCCCGGCGTCGCAGTGGATGAGTTGGTTCTGGAAGACTTCCGGCAGCAATTTGCCTTCGTAAATTGTAATGCCGGTGGGCGAACCTGCGCCGGTTTGCAGCAGGTTGGGCACGACTCCAGGATCGTTGAGATGCCAGTGACGCTTGGGAACCTCGCCCTCCCATCCCGTGCGCTTCTGACCCCAGCCCGCGCCGGTCAGTTCATCGCTGTAGCCGAAATTGCCATGCTCCATCACGTAGTTGATGCGGACACCCTGATTGCCGTCATCGTCGTTGTCGGACTGCCAAACGGTGCCGAACGAATCCACCGTCAATTCATAGTTGTTGCGGAAGTTGTGTCCCAAGACCTCGACCCCCGTGAAGTCCTCGTTCAGTCGGAATGCGAGGCCTTGCCGATAGGGTTTGCCTCGGGTGATGACTTCGTTGCCCTCGGCATCGACGACCAATCGGCCATCGGCCGTGTGCAGCTCCCTGCCGTCATTGCCCATGTTGAAGTAGAGCTTTCCGTCGGGGCCAAAGATGAATGCATGGACGCCGTGATCGTGATCCACGCCCTTGATGCCGGTGAAGATGATCTTGGGCGGACCATCGGCCTTGAGGTCGCCGTTCTTGTCCTCGAACAGGAGGACGTTGGGTGAGCAACTGACGATGACCTTGTCTCCCAGCACGCAAATCCCCAGCGCGGAATTGATCTCGTTGCCCTGGTAGAATGTCGTGGCCTTGTCGGCCTCGCCGTCCCCGTTGGTGTCTTCCAGCACTTGGATGCGGTCGCCATCCGGGCGGAGCTTGCCCCATTTTTGGAACAACCGGTAATTGGCCCCCTCGGTGACCCAGATGCGACCCGCGGCATCAATGTCGAGGTTGGCCGGGTTGACCACCGCCGGTTCGAGAGCGAAAAGCTTCACCTCGAGTCCATCAGCGACCTTCATCTGCTTGAGTTGGCCCAGCGCATTGTCGCGGCCGGAACGGGTTGCGTCGGCGCGGGCGGTCAGGACGAGCGATAAAACCGCACCGGAGAGAACGAACGACGTAAGTTTCTTCATGCAGGGAGGGGTACTCCGAGTACACGGAGATTGGTTGCATCCGTCAAACGACGAATCGTTCCTGTTGCCCTTCGACCCGAGTTCTCACCCCCTAGGAGACTCTTCTGCAAGAGCTTCAGAAACTCATGGGCCACTGGGCAACGGTACCTGCGATGGGTGCATCAAATAGGCAAGGATGTCGCGCCGCTGCTCGGGGGTGAACGACTCCAAAAGTCCATCCGGCATGAGCGAGAGCGTCGGAGCAAGCTGCGCGGG
>Ga0209617_10000861_pt1 | contig 13765 bp, 6 predicted proteins | sample LakEriepJuly2011_2_FD_187459 | JGI IMG/M metagenome (GOLD analysis project Ga0209617, IMG submission 187459) | Freshwater microbial communities from dead zone in Lake Erie, Canada - CCB epilimnion July 2011 (SPAdes) (version 2) | ecosystem: Environmental > Aquatic > Freshwater > Lentic >... | reverse complement strand
AGTTTCAGCCGTGCCACTCGGTGAATCTTTTTTAAGACGGTGATGCATCTCGGTGACCTCAATATCCCAGCGACCTGCTTGGCTTAAAGCACGAGCGGCTTGACGGACTAAAGCGTTTAGAAGGGTGACACCGACAGAATAATTTCCAGCCCAAACCACCGGAATGCCTTTAATGGCTTCAGTGATTTGCTTTTTTTCTTCCGCGGTGTGGCCGGTGGTTCCGATGATTAAAGGCTTTTTATGTTCAGCACAAATTTTAGCTACCGCGAGAGTGACGGAGTGGAATGAAAAATCGATGACTACATCGGCACCGCTGATGGATTTTTTCAAATCGTCACCTTGATCGAGTCCGGCAAACACCTGCGCGTTTTCGCTTTGGGCGATGGCCGTGATGGCTTGGCCCATGCGACCCTTGGCACCATTCAATAAGATTTGGAGGGAGTGACTCATCGGATGGAAGATTTATAAGCGTCGGCGGTGGTTTCGACAAGTTTACGATTTGCGTCGGACATCTCACAGAGGGGGAGACGTACTTCGGTCGATTGAATTAACTTATCTCGATGCATCAAGTGTTTTACAGGCACTGGATTGGGCTCCACGAAGAGCACCTTAAAGATTTCAGCGAGTTGATTATGTAAAACTTTGGCTTCAGCGAATTTCTTGGCTTGGACGAGTTGATTCAGTTTCGCAACGGGTGCGGGCAACCAGTTTGATGCCACTGAGATAATCCCCTGTGCACCCACTTCACCAAACGCCACGGTTAAGGAGTCGTCTCCGCTCAGTACTAAAAATTCTGGGTCGAGCTCTTTGACTAAGCGCGCAGCTTTTTCCACCTGGCCACCGGCTTCTTTAATACCGATGATATTACGATGGGCTTTGCGCAGACGTACGACCGTTTCGACGGCGATTTCGATTCCGCAACGTCCGGGAATCGAATAAAGCATGATCGGCTTCGCGGTGGATTCGGCGATGACTGAGAAGTGACGATAGAGACCCTCTTGGCTGGGTTTGTTGTAGTAGGGGGCGACGAGTAAAAAGGCATCTGCCCCGACTTCTTCGGCGCGCTTGGTTAAATCTAAAGCTTCGGTGGTGGCATTGGATCCGGTGCCTGCCATCACAGGTACGCGACCCGCCGAATATTCAACCGTGCGTTGAATGACTTCGATGTGCTCATCGTAACCAAGGGTGGGTGATTCGCCCGTAGTGCCCACGGAAATTAAACCATTGATTCCGGCGGTAATTTGGAAATCGACCAATTTCTTTAAATCATCCCAGGCCACTTTGCCGTTAAGGAAAGGAGTAATCAGCGCTGTGTGTGCCCCTGCGTAAACTTTAGGGTCGTTGAAGCGAGTAGACTGGCTGGTGGATGACATTATGCGTTGGGTCGATTAAAACAAACTCCGCAAAGTCTCGGCTGACAAACCAAAAGCCAGACTTTCATTCTAAATCTCAAATATTTTTAACAGAATCGGGCATATTGGTAGACATTGTCGATGAGCGAGCAGGTCGAAAATAACCATTGAGCAAAGACTCAAATAAGATTGGGCTGATGGTGATGGCCAAAGTTTTACCATTAGCAGCACGTGAACTGGGTGGTACAGGTTCGCCGATTGTTATTTTACATGGTCTCTTAGGCTCATCGCGTAATTGGCAATCGGCGGGAGTTTCGCTGGCGGCGAGTGGACATCGTGTCATCGGATTAGACCTACGTAATCACGGCAGCTCACCCTGGGATGATGATTGTAGTTACACCGCGATGGCAGAAGACGTTCGTGCTTTTTTACAGTCCGAAAAATTGGATTCCGTTCATCTGGTGGGACACAGTATGGGTGGAAAAGTCGCGATGCGTTTGGCACTCAGTTATCCAGAGTTAGTCAGTCGTCTCACCATCGTCGATATTGTGCCTCGTACTTACTCGGATCGCGTTCGGGTAGAATTTACCGCCATGAACTCGATTGATTTAACGAAAATTAAATCTCGTCGCGAGGCGGAGAATCAACTGATGGATACGGTGACCGACTGGGGGATGCGTCAGTTCATTTTAACCAATCTCAACAGTGATGAAAATGGGGTTTGGAAGTGGACCGTGAATCGCGAAGCTCTCACGCAATCGCTTCAATCGATTCTCGATTTCGATATTACTGATTCAGAAACTTTCAACGGACCCACGCGTTTTATTCGCGGTGGCAAATCCAGCTACATTTCGGATGTAGATTTTATTTTAATTAAGAAATATTTTCCGTTGGCCGATATGATTACACTCTCTGAAAGTGGACATAATCCGCACTTTGATGCCCGGGCTGAGTTTGTGGACGCGGTTCTTAAAACTGACTAAATAAAAAGACCTTCCGGGTGGAAGGTCTTTGTTAAGAGAATTCTGATTAGAATTACTTAGTATTCGCTTTGATCCATTCAGCTTCACTGACATCGCCGCTCTTGTCGGCGTCATAGCGAATGAAACTTTTCTCGGCCTTAGCGGGGTCTTTTTTACGCACCGCTAAGAACTCCTCCTTGCTGACTTTGCTGTCTTTGTTGGCATCCGCTTTCTTAAAGTCGGCAGACATTTGTTCTGGGGTTTTAACTTCAGCAGGTACGGTTGTTGCAGGTGCGGTTGTTGTACCACTCGCATTTACACCGCTAAATGTAGTGTCTTCGTCTTTGCTCTTGGCTGCCGTGTCGACGATTTTAGTTTTTTTACCTTTTCCGATAACGATGGCGTTTGGATTAGGTGCTGGAATGGGTGGAGGTAGGAATTTAGAGAGACGCTCAATCACCGCTTTGTTCTCGGGCTTATTTGCTAAGTTAACCGGCTCGGTCGGCGCGTTGACGTAATCGTATAATTCGGTGTCGTAAATTTTGTTATCTTCGATGCCACGCCAGAGGATTAAGCGCCAGCGATCGTCGCGGATACTGTAGCCCATGATGTTGCATTTGCCGCCTTTGATAAAGCCGTCTTTAAGTGCAGGAGCTTCTTTATTCACTTTAGGGTATTGGCTCATGGCGACTTCTTTCACCTGCACTGTTGGATTTTCTAAAACAGGGCGGAGTGATACGCCATCCACATCAGGCTTGGGTAATCCACAGAGATCAGCGAGGGTAGGATACACGTCCACAAATTCGACGAGAGAGTCGGACTTACCGTTCGCGTTCTTCATATTGGGATAGCTGAAGATAAGAGGTACGCGATTATCGGCTTCGAAGTTAGTGTGTTTACCCCACTCTTGGTGGTCGCCTAGTTTCCAGCCGTGATCGCCCCAGAGGACAATGACGGTGCTGTCTGTTAAGCCTTCTTTATCTAAGGCATCGAGAAGAACGCCAAGATTAGCATCGGCGTAACTGACGGCCGCGTAGTAACCGTGACGCATCTGTTTGGCTAATTTTTCGGGGATGGCTGTGAAATCCTGTTTTTTCTCGCGAGGAGGAATGTTGGTGTAAGAGCGTAACTCACCGCTATCGCTATCGTTGGCGTAGACTGGAGAGCCTTCAGGATACTTGCTGCTGGTGTCGGGCAATTTATCGGCATCATACATATCCCAATATTTCTTAGGGGAAACGAAAGGGAGGTGAGGTTTGGAGAAACCAACGGCTAAGAAGAACGGAGAATCTTTTTTCTTGAGTTCACCGAGAGTTTTCGCGGCGAGACGTGCGGTCTTTCCGTCGGTGTAAAAATCATCAGGCACGTCGCCGGCTTCGAACGCAGGACCTTTGACTTTTGCCGCACCGCTCTTTCTGGAGTTTTCAAGTGCTTGGCGACTTTCAGGATTCGCGTAGATTTCAGCTTCAGGAGTTCCCCAGGGTACAGACCAACCTACTGCATCATCGTAACCCCCGTGGAAAATTTTACCCATACCTTGGGAGAAGTATCCGTTCTTAATAAAGAATTGTCCGAGGGAGACGGCGTTGGGGAGGGCGGTGCGGAAGTGAGTTTCTAAATCCCAAACGCGGGTGTTGTCCGGACGCTTACCAGTCATGATGGACGCTCGTGAGGGAGCACAAATGGATTGTTGGCAGTAGGCGCGATTAAAGACCATACCGCGTTTGGCGAGACGATCGAAGTTGGGGGTCTTGATCGCGGTGTTACCATAACAACTCAATTCAGGACGAAGGTCATCAATGGCAATAAACAGCACATTCATTTTTTTCTCCTGTGCACAAAGCTGGGCGCTGAGCAGTCCGAGGGTGATGAGAGTAAGTAACTTTTTCATTATTAAGAGTATCGTTAGGTTCATAGGAAACACCTCCAAGGCTAACAAGTTCCAAAATCGTGAAATTGGGTTAAATAGCCCAAATTTTCGGAATCTTGCTATTTCTATTTAGGTAACCTACCGATGGAGCAACTGCATGTCGGAATCTCGCTTAAAGTTTAAATTAGAGGCCAAAGCCTCCGGCTCCAGAGCGCGAGCGGCGACATTCCATACGCTCCATAATGAAGTAAAAACTCCCTTGTTTATGCCGGTGGGGACGCAGGCCACCGTCAAAGCACAAACTTTCGAAACCTTACACGACTCGGGTTCGCAAATTCTCTTAGCAAATACCTATCACTTATTACTCCGACCTGGCCCCGAGGTTTTTCAAAAGTTTGGAGGCATTCATTCCTTCATGAACTGGAGTAAATCGGTGCTCACGGATTCGGGTGGCTACCAAATTTTTTCACTTCCTCATTCTCGTTCAATCGGCGAAGACGGCGCGGAATTCAGAAGTTACGTGGATGGTAAAAAAATTCTGCTGAGTCCGGAAGTGAGCATCGCCACGCAAATGGCCATCGGCAGCGATATTATGATGGTGTTGGATCAGTGCATTCCGTCGACCGCTGATAAAGCGACCGCAAAACACGCTTTAGAAATTACTCAACGCTGGGCAGTGCGTAGTTTGAAAGCTCGCGGTGAATCTCCGCAATCAATGTTCGGTATCGTGCAAGGTGCACTTTATCCCGAACTACGAAAACAAAGTGCCGACGGATTAACCCAATTACCTTTTGATGGATTTGCGATTGGCGGTCTCGCCGTCGGCGAAGAGAAACAGGAACGCGAAGACACGTGTGAAATTGCCGCTGCGCTTTTACCCGAAGATAAACCGCGCTATTTAATGGGCGTAGGAACGCCACTCGATTTACTTGAAGCTGTGCATCGTGGAGTGGACATGTTTGACTGCATTATCCCCAATAAAGTCGCCCAATTCGGCACTGCATTCACCTCGAAGGGCTTACTCCAATTACGTCGTTCCGTTTACAAATTTTCGGAAGAAAAAATCGACGCCTCTTGTGCCTGTCCGGTCTGCCAAAAATACTCTCGTGGCTACTTACATCACTTAACGAAGACGCGTGAGCCCTTGGGTTGGACTCTACTCGGTCAGCACAACATTGCTTTTTATCATCAGATGATGCGTGAGATTCGTCAGAGTATTTTGGAAGATAGATTTTTAGCTTATTACAATGACCGTCGTTCAGTGCTTGCGGTTGAAGATGCCGAGAATCCAGCCAGCCCTCCAAAGGTCGGCAAGGAACGTCGTCCGCGTATACTCGGCGACTACGTCGTGCATATCGCGCCCGCGGGCTTTGCGAGTATTAAGCAAGTGTCATCGGGTGAAATTATGCATTCGCATACTCCGCCGATGGACGAGGCTAAATCTCTCTATGTGGATCAGGCTGAGTTGCTTAAACATCTACGACTACCCGAAGGAAAGTCGGCACAGGATGTATCTGAACTGATAATTTGGGACGTGGGTTTAGGTGCCGCTACGAATGCGATGGCGGCGGTGCAGTGTTATGAGAAACTCGCCAGCGAGGGTGAAGTGCGACGAATGAAAATCATCAGCTTCGAAAATAATCTCGATGCGCTGCGTTTAGCGCTCACCCATAAATCGAAATTTGATTATCTCCGCCACAGCGCCCCCGATGCTATTCTGGCCCGTAAACATTGGGCTTCTCGACAGTTCTCAGGTTTGAGTTGGGAATTACACGAAGGCGATTTTTGGGAAATGGCACCAACGGTTTCGGAAAAACCTGATATTATTTTCTACGATTTCTTTTCTCATAAAACGGATACTCACGGTTGGCATCCCGATGCGTTTAAAAAATTATTTGCGATGGTGAAATCGGATAAGTGCCTTGCTCTCTTTACCTACTCAGCTTCGACCGCAGTGCGCGCCAGTTTGTTGGCTGTAGGTTTTAATGTCGCTGCCGGTGTGGCCACGGGTGTGAAAAGTGAAACGACGATTGCCTTAATCCATCCGGAGAAATCGTTGAGTCGTTATTCGCTGCTCGACCGTGAGTGGTTAAGTAAGTGGGAGCGATCCAATGCAAAATTTCCCGCGATGCTATCCGTTTCGGATCAGCCCAGTTTCGAGCAAGCGATTCGCAGTCATTCCCAATTTAAATCATAAGACCTTTAGGGTTAGGAAACTTGCTCTTAGTTCAAAATTACATTGAGTGGTTGTATGGCTAACACAGGTATACGTCGCTCATCCGATCGTGGTTTTATGGACTACGGCGCGGTGCAATCGAAACTCAGTTTTAGTTTCGGAGATTACCATGATGCAAAGCACATGGGTTTTCGTGCACTGCGCGTGATTAATCAAGATGTCGTTGCAGCCGGTGCGGGCTTTCCAACGCATGGACACAAAGACATGGAAATTTTTAGTTACGTGTTAGAAGGGACCCTTGCGCACCGAGATAGTTTGGGGAACAACGCCGAATTAAAACCTGGGCAAATTCAAGTCATGAGTGCCGGTTCGGGCGTGAAGCATAGTGAGTTCAACCCTTCAAAATCAGAGGTTTTGCGTTTCATTCAGGTTTGGATTGAACCCAAGGCGAAGAGTTTGTCGCCGAGGTATTCAGAGTGGAAGCCGTCAGCTGAGATGCAGAGTGCGGCGAAAGTTTTAATTATTTCGGAAGATGGACGTGAACAATCTGCTAAAGTTTATCAGGACGTTTCGGTGTATCGGTTGAAGTTGAGTGCGAAAGAAAAAATCGAACATGTGTTGAAGCAGGGGAGAGGACTTTGGCTTCAAGTGATTTCTGGTACCGTGAATGTTGGACAAGATTCACTAGCAGCAGGAGACGCTTGGAGCACTGAGCAAGGTGGACCGTGGCAGTTCGAAGCGTTGGGTGATTCTGTTGAAGCGTTGCTTTTTGATTTAGCTTAAAAGAATTTTAATCTTCCTCTCTCGTTTTTAGACACTAACGTTAGCATTGTATGAAAACCCTATCCTCAATTGTCGCTACTCTACTTGGTTTAATGTTCGTGGTCTTTGGCCTGAACTTCTTCCTTCAATTCATGGCGATCCCATCGCCAGCAGACGGAACACCCGCTGCGGCGTTTCTGGGTGCGATGATTGGCAGTGGCTATTTCAAGTTGGTTAAAGTTTTAGAAATTCTCGGTGGTGTTCTGCTTTTACTTCCTCGTTTACGTAATTGGGGCTTGGTGATTATCGGTGCGATTGTGGTGAACATTGCTAGTTTTCATTTATTCTTCTTCGGTGGAATCAAGGATCCGATTGTGATTTTCGCGATCGTTGCGGTACTCTTCCTCGCCTATGTTGGCCGTCGCGGTTTCTGCTGTCTGGCCTGTTGTGGATCTGGTTGCTGCGCTAAGGATGGGGAGAGCTGCTGCTCGACTTCGACGGGTTCATCTTCTTGCTGCTCCAGCGATAAGAAGTAATTCCCCTCAAATTCTTTCATAAAAGGCCCGTTAGCCCCGAAAGCTAACGGGCCTTTTTGTTGAATTGCTTGATTTTAGGCTAATTTGAATCTTGGCGGCTTGTCAGCTGGCTGGCCTGACCCGCCTTTTTTGTCTAAAATTAGGCAATTATTTATTATAATTATGAGTATGAATTATAAAATTTATGTAAAAATAAGGCTTAAAATCGGTGTGCGGGTAGGGCGTCTTAGTTGATTTTACAATAAATCCATTTTAGCCATTAAAATAGGGATAAAAATCACCATTTTACACTTTATTTAATGGGTGTTTTACCCCCCCCCTAAATTTTACACAAATTTTATCACTTCTCGCTTGAGTATGAACCCGTGACTGCTTAATTTCCAACTACCCCAAAAAGTTTTTATGAAAAACTCTCCTGCTACTATTGTATCAAAATCGCAACGCGTACGTGCCAATGCTGTGTGGCTGATGAACGCCGCTTCGCTCGCCATCGCGATCGGCGCCGTCAATCAGGTGAGCAAATCTCCTGCGGGAAATCTTGTATCAAATTTAGTTCCGACCGCACAAGCAGTAGATTATTTTTACGCTGGTGGAACTAATTTGAAAGCTGGCCCTGGTGCACTTTGGATTGGTACGACCGCTAAAGCTAACAACACCGCCGCCGATTGGACGAATGCTAGCAGTACCACTGCTTCAACTGATAGTTTGTATTTCGGATCAAGCACTGCAATCGCTTCTGGTTACACCTGGTCGAGTACAATCGATCCTGGTTCTAGTAACCTAACATGGGCTAACATTATTTATAATAGCGGAGCGAACGCTTATACGATTACTTCGAATAACACCAGAAAAATAACTGTAGGAAATATCGTTAATAACTCAACGAGTGCACAGACATTTTCATTTCAGGTTGCATCTCTCTCCGGAAATTCTGCGGGTGCAGCTGGAACGATTAATGCAGCCACTGGATCAATTGTTTTAGCTGGTAGCGCAACTAATAGCTCTTACATTATTAATCCTTATGCGTACGATTACGCAAAGTCAGTTGCTGGTGGATCGATGACTGACGCAAACGCAAAAACTTTTGCAAGCTCTGGTTCAGTCAACCAATCCTTAGCTATCGCGGATAACGCTACTAGTAATAGATTCGTTAAATTAACTGGTGCTTCGACGATCACTGTCTCCCAAGCAATTGGTGATGCATGGCGCGGTAATTTTGGAAGTGCAACAAGTGCCTATCGAGCACAAGGCTCTGGAAATTTAATTATAACAAATACAGGAACAACTAACCTTAGTGGTTGGAATACTTACACTGGTACAACTGCGATTGGCGATGGTACAGCCAGTGGTGGTGTCGTCGTTATTGGTAGTCCTTATGCTTTCGGTGGTAACAGATTGGCAGATGCCTCGGCTGCAACTTACACAACAGCTGGTGCAGCATTAGGTTACGGCGGATCAGGCACGACTGCGTATTTTGCTGGTACTGTTGCGACTGGATTCAAAAACGCGACGCAAGCCTTTGGTGCGGTAACTGTTTATAGCGGCTTCACTGTAGACTTAAATGGTCAAACGCAGATAGCTACAAATGCACTCACAATTAACGGTGCGGGTGCAAGTTCCGCTGGTGTTCTTAAAAATAGCAGCACCACCGCCGCAACTTATAGTGGGGCCGTCACACTGGGTAGCGCATCCACCATCACGGCTGGTACCGGTAACATCACTCTCTCGGGTGGATTAGCTACATCAACTAACGCTGCCACTTTCTCGGGTGCTCAGACTACATCGGTGACTGGTGTTTTAAGTGGCACAGGATCAATCAATAAGACCGGTGCAGGTACATTAACACTTTCTGGCAACAACACTTACACCGGCTCAATCAATATTGACCAAGGTGTTGTTAGTTTAGTAGCTGCCTCAGGTTCTGCTCTCGGAACTGGAACTGGTGCATTAAGTTTCGGTGCAAGTAATACCCCTACCTTAACTTTAGGCGGACGCAGTGCTACTATGGGTAACCTTAGTTCGAGTAATGCTAACGCAGTAATTCAGAATGATAACGCCACCGCTGCGACATTCACCTCAAGCGCGCCTGGAACTACCACCTTTGCTGGTAAATTAAGTGATGGTGCAACAGGCGGCAAATTATCTTTCGTCAAGGCTGGTAGCGGTACTTTAACGTTATCCAATACCCAAGATTATACTGGTACGACAACGATTGCCGGTGGTACCTTGAGTTTGACTGGTTCCACTAAGATTGGAAGTGCTGTGACGGTTAATTCGGGAGCAACCCTCTCAGGTTCTGGTACGGTCAATGATTCACTCACTGTCTCGGGATCTATTTCTCCTGGTGTTGCTGGTGTGGGCAATCTAACTGCTGGTGCAACGAGCTTACAAAGTGGAGGTACTCTCAATGTTCAGATTTATGATTTCACTGGAGCCGCTGGATCGACTGGTTGGGACTTATTAACGTCAACGGGTGCTATCACGGTTAACTCAACCTCTGATCTAACACTTAATAAATTCAATATCGTATTGAGCTCTATCACAGGTTCAGGAGTTGATACAACGGGGTCGGCACTAAACTTCACCAATTCATCGAATTATAGCCTCAAGATTTTGACTGGTACATCAATCAGCGGCTTCGATGCTTCGAAATTTAATATCACAGGTAGTATATCCAATACTAATACGGGTGTGTGGTCAATTGGCCTAAGCGATAACGACATCAACCTAATTTACACGGCTGCCAATGCACAGTTCTGGAATGGTGCTAGCGGATGGGATGCATCAGCAACGGTTGGCGGAACAGGAATCTGGGATAGCACAGGTTACTCATCATCTCTCGATACTTTCTTCGCCGGTACAGGTGCTGCAGTTAGCGTGGATACTGTAACCACATCTAAGGCGATTAAGTTCCAATCGGATTCTTATGTGCTCTCAGGTGGCACTATCACTTTGACCGGTGCTGATTCATCGACCAACAAAATCGATGTTGGCACAGGATTAACTACAACAATCAACTCCAAGATTGTAAGTGCTACTTCCACACTCAACAAAACCGGTCTTGGTATATTAGTTCTCGGTGGAGCCAATGGCACTTCCGGAATTAGTTCAGGAATTTCCATTGCTAATGGTACAATTAAAATCGCGAGCGCAGATGCCTTAGGTAGTTCGGGTTCAGCTGTGACCGTTGAATCAGGTGCGACCCTCGACTTAAACGGCCAATCGGTTGCTAATACAAATAGCTTAACCTTAAGTGGTACGGGTGCTGCCAGCGCGGGTGGTGCTTTAGTCAATACCAGCACTAATGCTGCAACCTACGCTGGTTTAGCGACACTCGGTGCAGCTACGACGATCAATGCCTCATCTGGATCCATCAGCCTTACTAATGGTGGTACGATTACAGGTTCTGGATTCGGTCTTACTGTCACCGGAAGTAACGACACATCGATTGCATCGATCATCGGAACCGGTGCTGGCACTCTGACTAAGACTGGTAATGGAACACTAACATTATCTAATGCAAATACTTACACGGGTGCTACAACCGTAAGTGCTGGTACACTAAAATTAGCTAATGCTGGTGCGCTAGGATCTAGCGGTGCTACCTATTCCGCGACGACCATTGCATCAGGTGCGACCCTCGACTTAAACGGCCAGAATGTATCTAATACCAATACCTTAACCTTAAGTGGTACGGGTGCTGCTTCTGCGGGTGGTGCTTTAATTAACAGTAGTGTATCTGCATCAACTTTCGCTGGTTTAGCGACACTCGGTGCAGCTACGACGATCAATGCCTCATCTGGATCCATCAGCCTTACTAATGGTGGTACTATCACTGGTTCAGGATTCGGTCTCACTGTCACAGGAAGTAACAACACATCTATTGCATCGATCATCGGAACGGGTGCTGGCACTCTGACCAAGGAGGGAACAGGTATTTTAACCTTATCCGGAGCTAATACTTACACCGGTGCGACTACGGTCAGCGCAGGTCGACTTCAGCTCGGTAATGCAACCGCACTAGGCGGATCTGCTGCTGGTGTAACAGTGGCTTCAGGTGCCACGTTGGATTTAAACGGACAAACAATTTCGAACACAAATGCCTTAACCTTAAGTGGTACGGGTGCAGCCAGTGCAGGTGGTGCGTTAATTAATAGCAGCTCAACCGCTGCAAGTTTCGGTGGCCAAATCTCATTCAACGCCGCAACCACAATCAATGCAGCTTCGGGTGACATTACCCTGGCTTCGGCCAGTAATATCAACGGTAGAACTTATGCCTTAACCGTTGATGGTTCATATAACACCACGCTTAATGGTACTGTAAACAGCGGCACTAACACATCTGGCAATGGTGGCTACATCACATATATCAAGAAAGGTACTGGAACCTTAAATCTAAATGGATATAATAATGCCAGTGCTGATTCCCTGGGTAGAGGTCTCACTGCCTTAAGCATTGAAGCAGGTTCTGTTAAATTAGGTCATACCCAAGCCCTGGGTGCTAATGGTGCTAATCCCTTTGGTACAACTTGGGCAGGATATGGTATGAGCGCTATAATCAGCAGTGGAGCTACACTCGATATTAACGGTCTTCAATATGGTAAGACTCCAATCATCGTGATGTCGGGAACTGGCGCTGCAAGTATGGGAGGCGCGATCGTTAATACTAGCACTACTGCGGCCAGAATGCAGGGTATTTACTTGCTGGCTGCTGATGCAACCATCGCAAGTAACAACGGAGGTTTAGATATTAATGCTAATAGCACTAACGTAAAATTCTTTAATATCAGAAACAGAACCTTAACCCTCACCGGAACAGGAACATCGGGTAGCGATATCGTTTCAACAGCGATTATCGGAACTGGTAGTTTACGTAAGACTGGTACTGGTTCATGGACGCTCAATCCTGGAAACTCAGGAGTAGCAGGTGTAAACAATTTATACCTCGACTATACTAGCGACGACCAATCAGCTTATTCAACTGTTGCAGCGCCCAGTGTGGCTAACAGTAACTTCTTCAGTGGTACTATTGCTATTGAGGCTGGTACACTCAAGTTAGGTAAAGATAACGCTTTCGGTAGCACTTCAGCGGGAGGAACATCGGTTGCTTCTGCCGCCGTATCATCGGGTGCGACTTTAGATTTAGCGGGTAGAACTATAGCCGTCGCCACGACATTAAGTCTTTCAGGAACAGGTGCATCCGGTGCAGGTGGTGCTTTAGTCAATACCAGTACAACCGCTTCGGCCTCTTACAGTGGTTTAGTTTCATTAACTGGTGACACCACAATCAATGCTTCATCTGGATCCATCAGCCTTGCTAATGCTGGTACCATTTCAGGTTCTGGTTTCGGTCTTACTGTCACAGGAAGTAACAACACATCCATTGCATCTATCATCGGAACGGGTGCCGGCACTCTGACTAAGACTGGAACGGGCACTTTAACTTTATCCGGAGCAAATACTTACACTGGTGCGACTACTGTTTCGAACGGTATCTTGAACATTGGCTCTGCCGGTTCAATCGCCTCGAGCGCTGTCACCGTTGCTAACGCTGCAACTCTGAAGGCCACTAATTCATACACGGGAGCGTCCATGCCCGCTTCAGCAATCGCCGATGCAATCACCCTTAACTCGGGTGCGATCATCGACCTCACTGCCGGTAGCTTGAAAGCCACCAGCTTAACAGTCGCTGCACTCAGCGGTTCCGACGTCACCACGATTTCTTACACTATCGGAAAGAGCTTCGCGCTCACTGGTGGATTAACTCTGAATGGTAACCTCTCCCTTGATTTAACCTCAGCTCTTACCGGTCCTGGCGACTACGATGTACTTACATGGACAGGTGCACCTACCGGTGTTGGCGCTATCTCCTTCGTCGATCACTCAACAGCTGATTGGACCATGACTGGCATTCAAACATCTGGTAATTACCAAATCAAAGTCGTAGCAGCATTCACTGAGGGTGGAACTTACACATCGGGTAACATCTCGGTTCCAACTGGCGCAAGTATCGGAACACTCTCAGGTGGAACTGCCAATATTGGCGCGAACAACACCGTTATTTCTACATTAAGTGGTACCGGTGCCGTCGCACTCACTAACGGTGC
>Ga0209617_10000860_pt1 | contig 13767 bp, 8 predicted proteins | sample LakEriepJuly2011_2_FD_187459 | JGI IMG/M metagenome (GOLD analysis project Ga0209617, IMG submission 187459) | Freshwater microbial communities from dead zone in Lake Erie, Canada - CCB epilimnion July 2011 (SPAdes) (version 2) | ecosystem: Environmental > Aquatic > Freshwater > Lentic >... | reverse complement strand
CCTTAGCGCTGGCTTCGGCATTACGCGCGGCGAATCTCGAGTGCTCCGGCGTCTTCACCGATCACATGGTGCTACAGCGCGAGAAGGCAGTCGCCGTCTGGGGTTGGGCAGATGCCAATGAGACAGTCACCGTCGAATTTAACGGTCAGAAGAAAACGACCAAGGCCAGTACCAACGGCAAATGGATGCTCAAGCTGGATTCCATGAAGGCGAATGCGAATTCACAAAAGTTAGTGATTAAAGGCAGCACACCCAGCACCGACTCCGCAAAACCTCGGGAACTTGTTTTTGAAGATGTTTTAATCGGAGAGGTCTGGCTTGGATCAGGACAATCGAACATGGATTGGCCGGTCGCACGCTCGGCAAATCCTGATGTAGAAAAAGCAGCGGCTAATTATCCGCTCATCCGAGAGTTCGGCGAGAAAAGCCAATCCCACGCCGAAGCCAAAGATAATTGTAAAGGGAAGTGGACCATATGCTCTCCTGAAACTGTCAGTGGTTATTCCGCCTCACTCTATTTCATGGCGCGGGAACTCCATAAGGAATTAAAAGTTCCGGTAGGTATTATTAAAAGCTCAGTGGGCGGTACGCCGATTGAAAACTGGATTGATATCGATGCACAGCTCGCCGTCCCCGAACTTAAAGAACACACCGAAGATAGAATCAAGTCATGGAAGGCGTTCGACGAAGTAAAAGCCAAGGCCAAGTACGAACTGGAATTAGCAGACTGGAAAGCAGCGAAAGAAAAAGCTAAGTTAGAAGGTCAACCTGAACCCACCGCTAAAGCACCCACGGATCCGATTGTGAAACGCAAAGGCAGTGGCGGTCCAGGTGAGTTGTTTAACGGAAAAATTACCGGACTCATCCCCTTCACAATCCGAGGAATTATTTGGTACCAGGGTGAAGCTAATTCCTACAGCATTGAACGAGGTTTACTTTATCATACACAGTTAAGCACTCTCGTTAAAGACTGGAGAAAGCGCTGGAACGGAGAACCGACTTTCTGGAATAAACTTAGGAATGATGAACTACCCTTCTGCTGGGCCCAGCTTCCGAATTATGCAGGGGGTTCTCAGTGGCCGACATTGCGTGAGTCGCAATTAAAAGCCCTAAGCGTTTCGAATACTGGAATGATTACCACGATGGATATTGGAGATAAAAATGATATCCATCCGAAAAATAAACAAGAGATTGGGCGTCGTTTTGCACTATGGGCTTTGAATACAGTTTACGGTAAGAAGGTTGAGTATAGCGGACCCCTTCCAACGGGTCGCGAAATCAGAGGCAGTGAAGTCATCGTTAGTTTTTCTCATGCCAATGGTCTCAAAATAAGAGACGGGATTGAACTGAAGGGTTTTGAAATCGCTGACGCTATCATCAAAACGAAAGTTTTGGACGAAAATAAAAAAGAGGTAGAAGTGAGCGAATATATGTATGTGCCGGCTCAAGCGGTGATTAAAGACAACAAAGTGGTGATCAGTGCAGCAACCATCACCAAGCCCATCGCAGTGCGTTATGCCTGGGCTAACAATCCTGAGTGCAGTTTAATGAATCAGGACAATCTACCCGCTTCACCCTTCCGTTTCGAAGATAAGTAGTCGAGGAAGTCTTCTCTTTTAAACAAGGTCTGTATTGTGATGAAATATTTAACCTACCTACTTTTACTCATCAGTATAAACGGTTGGGCGATTGAGGCACAATCTGACGCGGTACAGACTGACAATCCCACTAAGACCAAAGCCGCCCGAGCTCCCGATCCATCCTTTGCTCCCATCAAGGAAGTAGCGGCACTACCCCGCGTTCTGATTATCGGAGATTCTATCTCCATGGGCTACACCCTGCCCGTTCGGAAAAACCTTGAAGGCAAAGCGAATATTCTGCGTATAGCTGAGAATGGCGGACCCTCCTCACGCGCCATCGACAAACTCGACAAATGGCTCGGGGATAAAAAGTGGAATGTGATTATTTTTAATTTTGGACTGCATGACCTCCGCGTGATGGATGACGGCAAACATCAGGTTGAGATTGCTGACTACGAAAAAAATTTGAAAACTATCGGACAAACTCTGCTTAAAACAGGTGCAAAAGTTATTTTCGTAAATACCACACCCGTACCTAAGGCAGCGATGAAAGTGGTGCGTCTAGATACTGATGTCGCCCTTTACAATGCTACTGCGAATAAGGTCATGAAGGAATTAAAGATACCAGTGATTGATTTAAATGCGGCGGTGACTCCAAAACTTAAGGGCTACCAGAAGCCCAATGACGTTCACTATTTACCCGAAGGTTATCAATTTTTAGGTCAAGTTATTAGTGCAGAAATCAGTAAAAATTTGAAAAAATAATTTTGATTTTTGTCTGAAATTTGTTGCCAGAAAGGGGTCAAATTTTATAGTGTTTGCATGCTATTAAAAGAAGCTTTCTGGCTCACAGTATCTGCGGAATTAAAGAAAAGGGGCTCGAAATTGAAGATCAGCGAAACCAGTCCCTTTGAGGCTACCGTCACCGGCAGCACGCGTAGAAGCAGCGAGCTTCCACCCCTAAAAATCAACCTCACTTACCAACCTAAAGAAGGGAGCGTGAAAGGGAGTTTTATGATTTCTCTGACAGTTGAGCCCACACACCGGAATCAAATTTTAGAATACATCAAAAAGAAGCCCAGCAAGTCCTTGGCCAAGATTATCCCAGGCCTTAACACGGCGCTCGAAATGACGCCAGAGGAGGAGCAGGCCATGCAGAGCTTGATGATATCCCCGTATGGCGAGGAAGATACCCCTGAGCCCATGGGACGGGCTTGGATTTACGCCGCGGCCAATGTAGTGTCACCCCACGGACAAGATTTTATGGATCGAATCAGCCCCTGGATTGCCGAATGGTGCGATAATATCAACTTACTCCACGGGCAGCTGAATAAGCACATTAAGAAACTCACAGAGTAGTTTTGAGCGTCCTAGGGCATTGAAATCAGGGTCGGTTTAATACTTTTCTTTTGACCCTACCGAAGGATAGAACACCCCTATACCTAATCCCTTTTACCGTTCATGACCTCCGCGCAAGTCCGTCAATCGTTCCTCGACTTCTTTAAGTCCAAGCAGCACTCGATTGTTACCTCATCGAGCCTGATGCCCGACTCCCCGAACTTACTGTTCACAAACGCCGGGATGAATCAGTTCGTTCCCATCTTCTTAGGTCAAACCCAGTGCCCTTATAAACCTGGTCGCGCTGCCGACACTCAAAAATGTATTCGTGCCGGCGGAAAGCATAACGACTTAGAAGACGTCGGTCTCGACACCTATCACCACACCTTTTTCGAGATGCTTGGAAACTGGTCCTTCGGCGATTACTTTAAACGTGAGGCGATTGATTTTGCGTGGGAGCTGATCACGGAAGTCTGGAGATTCCCGAAGAATCGATTGTACGCGACCGTGTACTCTCCGAATAAGGCGAACGGCGACCCTTCGGAATTCGATCAAGAAGCGTGGGAAGCGTGGGCAGAAAAATTCCGCGCTGCTGGACTCGATCCCGCCGTCCATATTGTTAACGGAAATAAAAAAGATAATTTCTGGATGATGGGTGACACCGGACCCTGTGGTCCTTGCACCGAACTACACGTCGATTTGACGCCTGATGGTGACACCCAAGGCAAATTCGTGAACGGCAGCGACGCACGTTGCATGGAAATTTGGAATTTGGTCTTCATTCAATTCAATGCGAATCCCGATGGCACTTTCTCACCCCTGCCCGCTCGTCACGTAGACACCGGCATGGGCTTTGAGCGTGTAGCAGGCATCATGCAGTGCACCAAAAACTTCAAAGATTTCTCCGGCACTATTTCAAATTACGAGAGCGATGTTTTCTCGCCGCTCTTCCGTCGACTCGAAGAACTTTCCGGTAAAAAATATTGTTCGACGCTTCCGGTAGCAGGATCGACGGGTGACAACGAACAGGAAAAAGTCGACGTCGCCTTCCGAGTCATCGCTGACCACATCCGCACACTTTCCTTTGCCATAGCTGACGGCATTCAACCCGGTAACACCGATCGTAACTACGTCTTGCGTCGTATTCTCCGTCGCGCCGTTCGTTATGGTCGCACCCTCGGTCTCAAAGGCGGATTCTTCCACAAGCTAGTCGATGTCTTAGCTGAGACGATGGGTGACACATTCCCAGATATTCGCACCCGTCGTGGGATTGTCGCTGATGTTATTCGTACCGAAGAAGAATCCTTTAATCGCACACTGGATAAAGGTATCGCTCTGTTCGAAGAAGCTGCATCGAAACTCAAATCCGGCGGATCAATTGCCGGTGCCCTTGCCTTCCGTTTATATGATGAACAAGGCTTCCCTTTAGATTTAACTCAATTAATGGCCCGTGAACGTGGTTTAACGGTCGATGGTGCAGGCTTCGAAAAACTGATGGAAGAGCAACGCGCACGTGCACGAGCTGCGCAGAAAAAAGAAGTCATTACTCTTTCCGACGTTAAAGCGGATCACGCGACAGAATTTGTTGGATACGATTTAACCACGACAGAAGCCAAAGTATTACAGGTCGCCAAAATCAAAGACCGTAATGTCGTCATTCTCAGCCGCACCGTTTGTTACGCGGAAATGGGCGGACAGGTGGGCGATACCGCAATTTTATCTGCGGGTGGACGCGAGTGGCGTATTGTCGATACACAGAAGTCGGGTCAAACGACTGTTCATATTATTGAAGGCAGCGATACACCTGAAGAAGGTGCGACAGTCACTGTGACGCTCGATCAATCTCGACGTAACGCTATTCAACGTCACCACACCGTGACCCACATTCTACACTGGGCTCTGCACGAAGTGGTTTCCAAAGAAGCTTCACAAAAAGGTTCTGCGGTGGCGCCTGATAAACTGACGTTCGATTTCAACGGACAGGCCCTTTCACCCAATCAATTAGCGGATATTGAACATCTGGTGAATGAGCGTATTCTAGCAAACGAAGTCGTTTCCTGGAAGGAAGTTAAACTCACGGAGGTTAAAGGTCGCGCCGACATCATGCAGTTCTTCGGCGATAAATATGGTGAAACCGTTCGAGTCGTTCAAGTGGGCGGCAAGGCTCACGGACTCAATGGATGGTCGATGGAACTTTGTGCCGGAACGCACGTACAAAGCACCGGTGAAATCGGACTGTTCCGTATTATCGGAGAAAGTGCCATCGCCGCAGGGGTGCGTCGGATCGAAGCCGTCGCTGGATTAGCAGCGTATGATCGAGCACGTCAGGAATCCGAAATTTTAAAATCCTTAGCACATACTCACAATACACCCGTGTCTGAGTTGACTAAGAAAATAGACGCGCTGAGCGAACAAGCGAATGCTGCGGAAAAGAAATTAAAAGTTTATCGCGATAAAGAAGCCTCGCAATTAGCCGATCAGTTAACTCACGAAGCTAAAATTAAAAACGGTTTAAGTTTCGTGATTAAACAAGTGGCGATTGAAAATCCCGTTGAGCTTCGCGAACTCGGAGCGAAAGTAGCAGGCAAGATTGGGGCTGCTGCCGTGATTATTTTAGCGAGTGTGAACGCCGGAAAAGTTTCCTTGGTCGTTAACTGCGGTGCCGATGCTGTGAAGGCTGGACATCAAGCCGGCAAGATTGTCGCCGATGCCTGTGGTCGCCTCGGTGGCAAAGGCGGAGGCAAGCCCGACGCTGCGATGGGTGGTGGCACCGATGCTTCAAAACTTGCTGAAGTGCTCGCCAGTTTGAGTTAATTCTCAAATAGCCCAATTTCTATTGGGAAAATAGCATAGTTTCGCACTTTCCCTTTGTGGCTAAAACCGCATAGTGGTTTTTCGCCGCCATGACTATTCGTCGCCTAGCACTCTTCGTCAACCGCACCAAGCCTGGGGTGGACGAGATTGTGCGTGCCGTAGAGGAGACCACCCGCAAGGCAGGAGTGAGTCTGACGATTGCCGATGCGTGGCCCGTAAAGCGGGAGAGTATTGCGGGCTGTGATGCCTGTGGAGTGGTCGGTGGCGACGGAACCTTTTTAGGACTCGCTGAAGCTGCGGCACTCGAAGGCATTCCACTCTTTGGAATCAATCGCGGTAAATTAGGATTCTTAGCGGCGTATCCGAGCGAAGATGTAAGCGCTTCGATTAAATCTATTTTAGCGGGAGACTATCAACTCGATCGCCGTGCGCTCATTGAGATTCGCTTTGCCGACGGTTCATTCGCTTTAGCACTCAATGATATTGTGCTTAAGACACGTGAAGTTTTTCGAATGGGACGTTTTATAGTGAAAGCCAATGGTGAGGTCGTTAATGAATTTCGTGCCGATGGTTTAATTTTGGCTACGCCCACTGGGTCCACTGCTTATAATTTAGCGGCGGGCGGCCCCCTGGTGGATCCAGCCGCGGCAATCATCGCACTCACTCCGATTTGTGCACATACACTCTCGAATCGTACGATGATTTTTGATGGTGAAGCTGAGCTCGAAGTAAGCAGCGAGGAAGTGAATCCCTTGGGTATATCGGTCGATGGACGGGCCACACTCGAGGCCCAAGGTCGCCTCCCCCTCCGAGTTCGCTCAGCCAAAGTGCAGTTAAGCCTTATTCGTCCGAAGAACTTGAGCCATTTCGAGGTTATTCGAAATAAGCTAAAGTGGTCGTAATTTAGAAACTCAAGCCAGACATTGACGCGGGTGGCAAAGGTTGTTTTTGCTATGCTGACTGTATGCTCACGATTGCCAATGTTTCTAAGTCCTACGGACCTCGCGAATTATTCGCCGAGGTTTCGCTGAACATTGCGAGCTACGATCGACTCGGACTCGTGGGCGCAAATGGCGCTGGGAAATCGACGCTCTTTAATTTGATCTTAGGAAAAGAAAAGCCCGATGACGGAATTATCGAATGGGAACGCGGTTCCGACTTTGGATATCTACCACAAGAAAGCGCACCCGTCGGCGATGAAACGGTGATGCAAATTGCCACGAGCGGACGCAGCTTAAATCCCGAGGATGAAGATTATGATTACACGCTCGAACCGAAAGCGCATAAAATTTTAGCGGGTTTGGGATTTCGCGAAGGCGATGCGGATAAGCAGGCGAAAACTTTCTCGGGTGGATGGGTCATGCGTGCTCACCTTGCACGATTACTCGTGAGTGAACCCACCCTGCTTTTATTGGACGAACCAACCAATCACCTCGACCTCGAAGCTCTGCTTTGGTTTCAGGACTACTTAATGCGTTATTCAGGCGGACTCGTGGTGATATCGCACGACCGTGCATTCTTAAACGCTTTGTGTACCGGAATCATTGAGTTACGTGGCCAACGCCTCCATCGCTACAACGGTAACTACGATGAGTATTTAATCGAAAAAGAAGCCCGCAAATCACAACATCAGTCCGCTTTTAAAAATCAGCAGCGTGAAATCGAACACTTGCAGAAATTCGTCGATCGATTCGGTGCGAAGGCGTCCATGGCATCGCGAGCGAAGTCGAAAGAAAAGCAAATTGCTCGATTGGAAGAAGTGGCGATTGATGAACCCGAGGACGATTTAAAGAAAATTCATTTTAGATTTCCGCAGCCGATAAGGTCGGGATTAAAAGTCGTTAACCTTGAACACATTCAACAATCATATGGTGAACACGTCGTTTATGAGGATCTCAATTTCACGTCGGAGCGCGGACAACGCATTGTGTTAGTGGGTCCTAATGGCGCGGGTAAATCGACCTTACTTAAAATTTTAGCCAATGTCATTCCCATCAAGGCGGGTCTACGAGAATTAGGGAGTAATGTTATCCCAGGATATTTCGCGCAGAATCGGGTCGATAGTCTTAATCCCAGTCTGACTGTCTTAGAGAACGTGATGGAATTACGTACGATGGAAAATAAACTCACTGAGCAACAAGCGCGTGGGCTTTTAGGTTCATTTTTATTCAGGAAAGACGATGTTAATAAGCCCGTGAAAGTTCTGTCGGGTGGAGAAAAATCGCGCTTAGCCTTAGTGCGTCTGCTCGTTAATCCGCCTAACTTATTACTGATGGATGAGCCGACCACTCACTTGGATATGGGATCGATTGACGCACTCATTGGCGCGCTGAAAACTTACGAAGGCACACTTATTTTTATTAGTCACGACGTGCACTTTATTAAAGCCATTGCCCAGAATGTATTACACGTGCACTCCGGTCGCCTGACGCCCTACTCTGGTAACTACGATTATTATTTAGAAAAATCTAAAGCGACGAATGAACGCGCCGCGTTGACTGCAGGATTCACTGATGGTCGACCCGTACAAAGTACCAAAGCGGTCGAGAAGTCATCAAAGCCCGTTGAGGCTAAACCTAATCCAGCAGAAATTAAAAAAGTTAAGAATGAGGTCAGCAAACTAGAACAGCAGGTTGTTGATTTAGAGGCCAAGCAGGCGAAACTCATGGCGGTTCTGAGCGATCCAGCAACTTACACTCAAGGTACCAAGGTAGCTGAGTTAAATGCGGAATTAAAGGCGACCAACGAAGCCTTGGCGTCGACCACGCAGCTCTGGGAACAAGCGGCGACTCGACTAGCGACCCAATCTAAATAAAATCCCAATTTAATGGGCTAAATCCCCTTCCCGCTTGCGACTAACGCTTTGGCTGGTTGGATAGGGATTATGGCTGGGTTAACAACCATTCGAAATACCAATGCACTCTGGGGAGCGGTCGGAGTCAGCACCCTTGAATCACTCGGCTTAAAGCACGTCGTCATTTCCCCCGGATCACGTTCCACACCCTTAGCAGCGGTCTTTGCCGAATCGAAAAAAATTACTTCATACTCGGTTTTAGACGAACGATCGGCGGCATTTTTTGCTTTAGGAATCGCCAAGGCCTCACGTCAGCCCGTGGCACTCTTATGTACATCGGGCACTGCGGTCGCAAATTATTTACCGGCGATCATTGAAGCACGTTTATCGGCGACGCCCTTAATTATTTTATCGGCGGATCGTCCACCCGAGTTACGCGACTGCCATTCGGGTCAGACCGTTACACAAAATAATATTTTTGGAGTTTATCCAGTGTGGGCGACGGAAGTAGCAGTACCGTCGAGTGAGATAAGTCTTTTGAGATATTGGAGACAGACGTTGGTCGATGCGTGGCAGCGCGCGCAAGGACCTGTGGCGGGCCCGGTTCATCTCAATCTCCCCTTCCGTGATCCACTGAATCCAAGCGAAAAAGAACCAGGGTTTAAAATCCCCAAGGGTTTCAATCTAAAGACCTTCACGGATTTACCACACACGGTCAGCGTAACCCCCAATTTATTGCCTGAAAGCGTAGCTACCCTTCTTCCTAAGACCAACCGCGGAGTAATTATCGTCGGACCCCATGCCTTCTCTGATCGGGCGGAGTCTGCTCAAGCCATCTTACAATTAGCTCAACTAACCGGATGGCCTATTTTAGCGGATGGTGCGGGAACATTGCGTGGCGATTTAGCCAAGAGCGGTCAACTCGTCAGCACGTACGATTATATTTTACGCAATGCAGCGACAGCAAAACAACTGAAGGCCGAGTACGCGGTGATTATCGGTCCATTGCCGACCAGTAAAGTTTTACGTCAATGGCTTAAGGCTGCTGACCTACCAGCGATTCAATTAAATCGTCCCAGTGATAATTCTGATATGACTCACTCACGATGGACTCGTCTAGACGGTCTATTACATGCATCGACCAAGACATTTAAACCTAAAGAAGGTAAATATTTATCGTTGTGGAAAAAACACCACAAACAATCTCTGGTTAAACTAGAGAAGATGGTGAATGTGGATTGGGCGTTTGAAGGAAAAGTCATTTCGCTCATTGATGAAGCGCTGGGGGCTGATGATCGGTTGTTCATTGGCAGCAGTATGCCCATCCGCGACGTGGAGTGGTTTTACCATCCAGCAGGTGCAGGTCCAGAAGTACTCTGTAATCGGGGTGCCAATGGCATCGATGGAACCGTTTCAACTGCACTGGGAGCGTCGGTTGAAGGTAAGCACAATGTATTTGTCTGTGGGGATTTAACCTTTTTACACGACAGCAATGCCCTACTCACCGCCTCAGGCCACACGGGTGATTTAACTATTTTAGTCATCAACAATCAAGGAGGCGGTATTTTTAACCATCTTACGGTGGCGGAAAATAATATGCATTTCGAAAAACTTTGGGGCACGCCGCAGATTGCCGATATTGGAAAACTCTGTGCGGCTCATTTAGTACGTCATAGCACGGCCAAAACTTGGGCGGAGTTGAGAAAACTTTTAGAGATTCGTGGACGCGGAGTGCGCGTCATCGAATTCTGGACGGATCGCGAAAAGAATGCCGAGTATCGGCTGAAGTCTTTCGGCACTAAGAAATAATTTTACTTCGCCCAACCCCAACGTGGTCCGAACGGGTGCAGAATGACTACGGGTCGTCCGACAACGTCTTTTTCTGGCACCTCACCCCAACCACGTGAGTCGAAACTATTCGCGGAGTTATCTCCGAGGGCGTAGTAATGTCCGGCCGTCACCGGGTATTCATTGGTCAGCGGAATAGAATAAGCAAAGTTTCCAATATCAGCCAAATACCCGTAATAATTTCGTGAAATAGCTCTTTGTGAGTTCAGCGCCATCGGCTCAGGGCTAGTGACTTCGCTGCCATTCACGAATAATCTTCCCTCGCCATCGACGCGAAGTTTATCACTCGGAGTACCGACGAGTCGTTTGACGTAATAATTTTGGGAAGGGACACCTTGGACGGCTAGACCTGGAATATGATGCGTGCGGAAGACAAAAGTATCACCGCGGGATGGATTCACGAAGTGATAGGATACGCGGTCCACAAAAAGCATATCTCCGGTAAGAATATCAAAGTTTAATATATTTTCTCCGGCTTGCACGGTCATGGAAGTTTTTAACATCGGGCCGTTGGCGGTCTCTTCGATTAAGTTATTGAGCTGAGCTTCTGCGATTAGTTTTTCCCAACGCTCGTTGTCTTGACGACGCAGCGGCATGGCAGCGTAGTTCGGATAAAAGGTGCGCAGTAAAACACCGTCTAAATTAAAATCCTGAGGCACGGAAATCGCCTGTGCGCGATTGCCAATATAAATTTCTTGGTACTCAGCACCGGCACTACGATGACGGAGGCGATAGCGTTTAACTGCACCATCATAGCCTAAATACTCTAAGGGGATTTTAACGATGCCCGACGCTTCTGCCTGGATTACGTAAGTTGAGGACCAGTCGGTAATTTTGCTGATCACCTTCTCAGTTAAAGTCGGAACAGCAGCTGAGGGGGCACGCACCACGGACGTCATACCGTTGTAAGTCGGCCACATCGAGTTCGTGGGAATTTTAAAAGGCTGAAGAAAGAAACTACGGATACCGCCAGCGACGATGGCCGCCATCACAAGCATTTCAACCCAATCACCGAGCATGGTTACCGGGAAAATCTTTCCGCCGTATTCAAGGAGTACTTCCTTTAACGCGGTGGTGTCGTGTTCAAGTTTTTCAGCGTTAAACTCTTTCGCTTTGTAGGTCGCTTTTAATTGAGTCTCCAGACGCTTAATATTTTCAACGACGTCGGCTGGTAAAACATCCTGACGATAAAGCACAACTTTCTCTGCCCCTTCCAACACAGCCTTGGCTTCTTTACGGAGCGCTTGTTTTTCGGTGAAGACAGGGAACATGACGAAAAGTTAAGACTAAAACCCTAAAGTGAAAAGAATAGAAATTAGCCTTCGTTCTTAAGAATCTTAATAAAGGCCTCTTGGGGAATATCCACTTTACCAATTTGTTTCATCCGTTTCTTACCCTCTTTTTGTTTTTCGAGTAATTTACGCTTACGGGTGATATCACCACCGTAACACTTAGCGGTCACGTCTTTGCCGACGGATCCGATGGTTTCGCGGGCGATAACCTTGGAACCGATAGCCGCTTGGATAGCCACTTTGAACAATTGGCGCGGGAGGAGTTCTTTAAGCTTTTCGCAGAGGGCACGACCGCGACCTTCGGCCTTGCTGGCGTGGACAATAGAGGAGAAAGCGTCGACCGGCTCTTCGTTCACACGAATGTCCATCTTAACGAGGTCAGATGTGACATACTCACCCAACTCATAGTCCATCGAACCATAACCGCGGGTGATGGATTTGAGACGATCATTAAAGTCGACTAAGATTTCGTTCAGGGGCAACAAACAGACCAAGACCACGCGTTCGCCGTCGATGGTTTCAGTTTTTTCGCAGATACCACGTTTCTCTTGAACGAGCGCGAGCATGTCGCCAATGGAAGTGCCAGGAATGTGGATATGAGCACGGATGGTGGGCTCTTCGATGTGTTCGATGGCCGACGGATCGGGCATGACCACTGGATTATCCATGATGTGTTCAACCCCATCCGTCGTGAAAACTTTATAAACAACGGATGGATACGTAGAGAGAATATCTAAATCGTATTCGCGACGCAGACGCTCTTGCACAATTTCCATATGGAGCAGTCCGAGGAATCCGCAACGGAAACCAAAACCTAAAGCTGTTGAACTCTCAGCAGTGTAAGTGAGCGAAGCATCGTTAATCGCTAATTTTGACAGTGAAGTTTTTAGTTTTTCGTAATCGGCAGTGTCTAAAGGATAAATACCGCTGAAGACCATCGGACGTACTTCTTTGAATCCCGGAACAGGTTCTTTAGCGGGATCGTTAGCGAGCGTGATGGTGTCGCCCACTTTCGCATCAGCAACTTCACGAATATTAATCACAATGTAACCCACTGAACCGGGACCCAGTTCATCTTGCGGCTTCATTTTAGGGGAGAACACGCCGACTTCTTTAATCACTGAGCGAACACCATTGGACATCAGCTCGATCGTTTGGCCGGGTTTGAAAGTTCCTGAAAATACGCGGACGTAGCTGATCACTCCTTTGTAGGAATCGAAGAGTGAATCGAAAACGAGGGCACGATGTTGTGGATATTCGGACCAACGTGGGGGCGGGACGCGTTTAATAATTGCGGCAAAAATCTCATCGATGCCGATACCTGATTTTCCTGAAGCGAGAACCGCGTCTTGTGCGGGGATCGTTAAAATATCTTCCACCTGACGGCGGGCTTCTTCGGGTCGAGCGCTTGGCAGATCGACTTTATTAATAATCGGAACGATTTCCAGACCTTGGCTCATAGCGAGAGTCGCATTGGCGACGGTTTGAGCTTCGACGCCTTGTGAGGCATCAATCAAAAGCAAAGCGCCTTCACAAGCGGCGAGAGAGCGTGAGACCTCGTAGGCGAAGTCCACGTGTCCGGGTGTATCGATTAAATTTAAAATATATTTTTTACCATCGGGTGCGGTAAAATTCATCGTCACCGGGTGGCACTTAATCGTGATACCCTTCTCGCGTTCTAAATCCATCCCGTCGAGCAACTGCTCTTTCATTTGTCGCTTCTCAATCGTCTTCGTATGTTCGAGCAAGCGGTCGGACAGCGTCGTCTTACCGTGGTCGACGTGAGCGATAATGCAGAAATTTCTTATATGATCTAAAGACACAGGTGAGAGCGGAAAGGTTTAATAGGATGCGAGTGCGGGGCCTTGTCCAGCATTAGCCCCAAAGAACCGCAAATTAGGCAGGAATCTCAGCAAACTCGTGAATCGATGTAATCGGTGCGGTGGGTGCGGTGCGCTTCATCATACCTGCGAGAACGCCGCCTGGGCCACACTCGTAAAATTGGGTGATGCCCGACTCAGCAGCGGCCCTACAATCATCTTCCCAGAGAACTGAAGACACGACCTGTTTAACTAAGGCAGCACGTAAGTCGTCAGGATTC
>Ga0209617_10000858_pt1 | contig 13778 bp, 11 predicted proteins | sample LakEriepJuly2011_2_FD_187459 | JGI IMG/M metagenome (GOLD analysis project Ga0209617, IMG submission 187459) | Freshwater microbial communities from dead zone in Lake Erie, Canada - CCB epilimnion July 2011 (SPAdes) (version 2) | ecosystem: Environmental > Aquatic > Freshwater > Lentic >... | reverse complement strand
TAATTTTACCTTTACCTTTTAGAAAAAGGTAAACCCAAAAACCCAAAAACAAGTATTTTTACCTTTTAGAAAAAGGTAAACCCAAAAACCCAAAAACAAGTATTTTTACCTTTTAGAAAAAGGTAAGTTAAATGCGTTTAAAATATATAATAATATATATTATATTACTATATAATGTCTAAAGTATTTTTTCAAATTGGCACAAATGATGGTAATGATATGTTTAGAGATTTGGTCATAAAAAATAAACCAGACCTTGTTATTTTAGTAGAACCAAATGAAGTTTTAATAAATGAAATAAAAAAAAACTATAGTAATATTGAAAATGTTTATATCTATAACAATGCGATTTATTACAAAGATGATGAATTAATAGAACTATATATACCAGCAAAAAAAGGTATAATGGGGACTGTAGCAGATAATAATATTTTATATCATCATACTCACTTTTCATTGGTTCCTATGAATGACTGGGGACACAAAGATGACATGGTAAAGATGACAACAAAAAGTATTACTTTTGATAAAATATGTAGCATTCATAATATAAGTAATATTGATTATTTACAAATAGATACGGAAGGGTTTGATAGTGAAATAATAAAAATGATAGATTTATCCAAATATAAAATTAATAAAATAAGATTTGAAAAATGGGGGTTTGAACAAGACAAATTTACAAGATACAATGAAGAATTAGCAGATCAATTAGGTAAAAATGGTATGAATAACGCTATAAATAAACTTAAAGAATATAATTATAAAATTGACGATATTATAGATAAAGATGGTAATGATGTTATAGCGACACTTATGTGTATTTAGAACAAATACCAAAACTTCGTCTATGCCAAGGAGTTATACCGTGACTTCGAATACCATCTAAATGCTGTTTTGAACCATACCCCTTATTTTTATCAATCCCGTATTTTTCAATCAATTCAGGGTTTTCTCTACATAATTCTTCAATATATTTGTCTCGTTCTACTTTTGCTAAAATAGATGCTGCGGCAATTGATGTATATTTATTATCACCTCCTTCAATACATGAAAATGGCATTGTTTCCAATTTATTTGTAATTTTATTCAAATTTATCAAAGGATTAAAATAATTACCATCAATTAGCAAATAATATAAACTATTATTTTCCGATATATGTTTTATTTTTTTATTATATTTTGTTCTAACTCCCAAAATAGATTTATGCATTGATTCTTGTGTTGCTTGTAATATATTGATTTGATCAATTGTTTTTTCATCTTCAAAAGTCACATGCCATGCCAACGCATTGTTTTTTATATAATCAGAAGTTTCTTCAATTTGTTTTTTTGAATAAAACCTTTTACTGTCTTTCATTTTAAAATGATCAAAACTATCATCTTTAGGTAAAATAACAGCTGCTGTATAGACTCTCCCAAATAAAGGTCCTCTTCCTGCTTCATCGACACCAATCTCAATAATATTAGGATCTTCAAGGAGAAATCTATCTAGAGCTACTTGTTTCTCTCTTATTCTTTTTTTACTTGGATTTACTTTTGTTTTTGACATTGATGACGTGGAAATATTATTGTCAAAAATAGTAATTTCTGAATCAAGCCCATCATCGCAATTTTCATCTTCATTTTCATATGTGTATTCATAATCACTTTTATCGTCTATAGTTTCTTTGCTTTGTTCAATTAAATTATGTAATCGTAATCTCATTATGATATATTTTTATATATTTATATATTTATTTTTTTAGAGTTCAAAATAAATCAATTATTTTTATAATTCATTTATTTTATAATTTTTTCACTATATAAATTATACAATGAAAAATAAATCGACGATTTTCTATATTATTGGAATTATTATTATATTTGTATTAATATCTTTATTTTTAGGAGGAAAATATTACAAAGAACCTTTTTCTGGTTCTTTTTCTGGTAATTTTATTACTCAAAATAATGATAATGATAATGATAATGATAATGACACCACGACAATGAATAACAATTACGATAATTATAATCATTTTTCTAGATTTTCGTCAACTTTGACAAATGGGACTACATTTTACGGTAAAAATGGAGGTTCAGTATTAGTTACTATTCAAAGCGATGGTAAACCTTCTTTAAAAGTAACGTTAGATTCCAATAATTCACCTATGATTTTTACACCAGTATCAAAAGAAACTTTTACAAATATGAATATGAACGATTCGTCTATAAATAAATTTATAGGTCCAAATGGTACAACTGCTACAGTAATTAATTTAAATGGACAACAAGCAATACGTATTAACACTTCGTCAGGTAGTCATATTTTTACTACATCCGAATCAAAATCAACAAGTGAATATAATCCAAATTATCAAAATTATAACAATACACCCAATACATATTATGGAAGTACTGGGGATGTGTATAGCCCATCATCTTTTGCTAACAATGCTTATACAACTCCTATTACTTATTATGGCCCAAATGGCTCAACAGCAACGGTTAATTCAAATGGTCCGAATACTTTAACCGTAAAATTAAATAACAATACTATTGAATATAGTGGTATACCTGATGCTACAGGGTTTGTTAGTAAATATCAAGGTCCTGGTCTATCATCCGCAATTGTGGTTACGGGAGAAAATGGAGTAAAATCTTTAAATATTACATATAATGGTAGAACAATAACTTATGTTTCATCTGTACAACAACCACAAAATAACAATTTTATGAGCATGTTCAATCCACAGCAAAATCAATATTCAAATGAAAATTCAATGATGGCCGCTCAAACACAAAATCAAAATCAAAATCAACAAGGAATATCAAGAAGTCAAATAATGCCAGGTCAAGAAGATTTGTATATTCTTAAATCTGAAATAGTACCACCAGTGTGTCCAGCATGTCCCACCGCAGCTTCATGTCCAAGACAAGAGAAATGTCCACCATGTCCAGCATGCGCTAGATGTCCAGAACCGTCTTTTGAATGTAAAAAAGTTCCGAACTATAATAATGTTAATAATATGAGTTTACCAATACCAGTATTAAATGATTTTTCTAGTTTTGGCATGTAATACATAGATTAAATTCTTAGTAATATATTATACAATAATAGTATTATAACATATTACAATAAGCATTTATTTTTTATATGTCTTTCGTTTGTTCTTTTTATTTTTCTTTATTGTTTTATTTTTTCGCAGTTTTTTATTTTTTTTGATGGTTTTATGTTTTCGTCTGTTTTTACTTTTATTCATTTTTTTTGTTTTCTTACTGCCACCTACAATATTGTTTTCTGGTTGGACTACAACGTTTTCTGGTTGGACTACAACGTTTTCTGGTTGGACTACAGCGTTTTCTGGTTGAGCTACAACGTTTTCTGGTTGGACTACAGCGTTTTCTGGTTGAGCTACAACGTTTTCTGGTTGGACTACAGCATTTTGTAATAATAAATTATTATTAATATTTGGATTAAAATAAGTAGCTGCGTGTCTACATAAGAACCCTAATGGTGTTCTAATTAAATAATAAAAGAAAACAAATGGTCCTCGAATAATACATAATAAAAACCCCCAAGAAGCTCTTACTATTCTTATAATAGTATTTAATTGCCAAAACCCTAACAACCATAATGAAACTAAAAATATACAAAGTATAGTTAATCCACCAGGAGATAGTAATAAATATTTAAGTATTTGAACAAAAATATCACCAACTCCTTTCATTGCTCCTAGAGGACCAGATGCGATTGCTTTAACTAATTTTGAACTAAATTCATTTAATTTCTCTCCTGTATTATCTATAAAATTGGTTCCGATTTTATAATATGAATCTAAGTAAACATTGAAAGCTTCAGCTGAAGCTAATGTAGAGTTTGCATCTAGTTTTGCTTGGATTATTTTTTCTTTATTCGCATATTCTTTTTCTTGATTTATAATATTTTGTTCTCTCTCTTTTATTTCTATTTGTAAATTATTCAACATTTCTTGTTCTTTTAAAGCTTCATTTGATTGTTTTAAAATCGAAAATTGTATTGGGTATTCTTGGCGCAATTGCTGTAAAATCTCTTGCAATGAAGAAAGTTGTGAATCAAAAAAACTTTTAATTGTATCAAAAGATTCTGGACCTGGGTTAATCTCTAATCTTTTATTCAATTCACCATAAGCGGCGAAATTAATTATTTCATTTAATTTATTTATTAATATCATTAATACTTCAAATCTTTCTCTAAGACTTGTTAGAACGTTGAGGGTGCTTTTCTCTTTAACAGTCAATTGTGTTTTCTTGGTTATTATAGGTAGCAATGACAATTCGATATTTTGAATAATTTTTTTTGAATAATTAATAAAATCAGCATAAGAAATATGATCTCCTAAAACAAGAATATTATTATCAGTTTCATTATATTTTATTTGAAGTTGAAACGTACCATGACAAGCGGTTCTTCCCAATCTAAATAAGTAATCTTCAAGTAGATCTTTTTCTTCAGCAGTGATTAATGACCCTTCTTTACTATTTTCATTCATTATATTGTTTTGTTTAAGTTCATCTTCAAACGTTTTCGGATTCAAATATTTTTGCAACATAATTTCAATCGCGTTATAACTATGTAACACAGCGCCACCAATTGCACTGGGATCGCCTGTTATTATACCAAGACCTAATCCTGCTAAATAATCTTGCAAATTTGTTTCTTCATTCATGATTTCTTCATTCATTACTTTTAATCTATCCCTAGTTTCTTCAATCTCTGTATAAGTTGTGATTTGCTTAAAATCTAGAAACACTTTTTCGCTTCGTGCTTTTTCAATCAAATTATTACAAATTTCTGTTGATTCTTTTTCAAAAACAATGGATTTTTTATTAAATTCTGTAATTATGTTTTGAAGTAGTTCCTTTGCTGAAGGTTTTGTTAAATAACCTCCTAGCGTAGTAATCAATGCGAACCGTCCAGAATCGAATTTTTTTTTCTCTTCATCATATAATTGTTGTGCTGCTGCTACAGAAACTGTTTCAGATGTTTTAATAGGCTGCTTAAATACAGTTGATAGTTGAAGATTTCCTTCTTCTACGAATTTAGTAGTTTGCGAAAGTTTTGGAGAATTTGCCGCAGGTGTATTTATATTTGTAAAGGAATAACTAGAAGTATTCAATAAAATGATTAGAATTATTATCATCTTGATGATATAGGTTTGATTCATACCACCTTTTTGATTTTCAATGGATGATCTATTTTGTCCATCCATTAATAAATTCAATATGTTTTCTAATTTATCGCCTTCAATATTTAACTCTTGACCTTGCGATAATAAATCATTTATTACATCGTCTAATATATCTTGTGCTTGTCTATTTATAATGTATTGTTGTTTACAAAATCCTTGTGCTTTTTCAGAAAGTTCTCTAATCTGATTATTTATTTCTTGAATTTTATTTATATATTCAATATCAGTATTTTTATCGAACCCTAAATCTTTAATAACATCGTCACTATTAAGATCATATAATGGTATTGAAGTTATTAAAAAATTATATAATGGAATCAAAATATTTGCTTTGTATAATTTTTCAGGCAAACCCCATAATAAATCAATATCTAATTTTGTATAATTTGATGATATTGTTTCATTATTATTTTCAGAAAATATTTTTTCTATGTCTAAATATTCTTTGTTTTCTTTGTTTTCTTCATTGTTTTCTGAGTAATCCATTCTATAATTATATATATATGACAATATAAATATAATTTACAATCAATCCTATTCACGCGTTTTTATACATTTTTTATCTATTTGAATGCTGGGTCCTTTTTCCTCTTGTGGAACAATGTTAATAATACATTTTGATTTTTTTCCATATAACGGTTCAGTACATCCTTTTTCTTTTTTTCTTTTTGTTTGTAAATGCTTAAATTTGAACAATTTTGGTTTTTCATCTGTACATCGTGCTCTAAAATGTTCGTATCTTTCTCTTACATCGCAATAAGTTAAATTAGATTTTTTATGTAACATTTTATTTACCAATTCATGTAAATTATAAATATACCTAGAAAAAGAGTCTCTATTTTTCATATCCATCATAGTCAAAGGTAATTGTTTAAAATTCGTTTTTAAATTCATTCTACAATATTTACATGGTAAAACATTTTTAAGATTCAAAACAAATTTTCTGTAATTAATTTTATCTTGTAACGTAGGATTTACAGGATAATTAAAACTCATCGTATGAAGATAATGCCATAATGGAGGACCCCACACACTAGTAATCATTCCATCTGGAGCATTGTAATCATTCCTTTTAAATACCCTATTTTTCTTTGTTTTGTTCATATATATATTATTTTATATAAATAATAAATAACAAAAAATTTCGCTTAAATTTTACAAGTTAAATATTATTAGATTCGTTTAACAAATAATATATAAAATATAATATATATATTATATAATATGAATCATTTTAACAATTTAAATAAATCAGGAGGAATATCTTCTATTAATAAAAATTCAGGGTCTTCTTTATATTCAAGAATTATGAACAATGGTTTTAAAATAAGTTCAATCAATATATTTATTATAATATCTATAATAATTTTTATTACTTTAGCAATTTATTATTATTATTATGTAGTACGAAAATTTAAAACAACATATCATACTAATAATGAAGGTAAAAATAGTAATGAATATAATGAACAAGATAAACAAGCTGAATTATTGTTCTTTTACGCAGATTGGTGTCCTCACTGTAAAACTGCGAAACCGGTATGGGAAAAATTAAAAGAACAATATCAAAATAAAATGATTCATGGATATCATATTATTTTTACAGAAGTGAATTGTACAAATGAAACAGCAGAAACTGAACAAATGATGAATAAATACAATATTGAAGGATTTCCTACTATTAAATTATTAAAAGATGGACAAATTATTGAATTTGATGCGAAACCAACAAGTGAAACATTAAATGAATTTTTAAATACAGTACTATAAATATATTGTACATTGATTTTTCAAATAAACAATTTAAAAATATTACTTTTATTATTTTAAATGAGAGAATTCGTATTTTTAAGTGGTTTACCGAGAACAGGTTCAACACTTTTATCAGCCATTTTATCTCAAAACCCAAAGATTCACGCCGAAGGTAATTCTCCATTGTGTCAATTGATGTGGGATGTAAACCAATCATTATTAATCAAATGTAAAGAACAACTTACAGCATGTAACCGTTTTGATATAATACCTGTTATTATGGAAGAAATACCTAATTTGTATTATAAAAATGCGATAGAACCTATTATTATTGATAAATGTAGATGTTGGACAATCCCTAATAATTTTGAAATGATTAAGAAATACATTTCTAAAGAAGTTAAAATTATAGTATTGGAGAGACCTGTCGTCGAAATCATACAATCTTTTATCAAATTATTTAATAAAAATGTTATTTATCCAGATAAATGGGAAGAAACCATATTTCGTCAAGGTAGTGATCCAATTATGAAACCATTGGCGGGTCTGATGTGGGCCAAAAACAATAATCAAAATAATAATTTTTTATTTATAAATTATGATGAACTTGTAAACAATCCAGAAGACACTATCAAAAGAATATATGAATTTTGTAACTGGGAATATTTTCAGCATGATTTTGAAAATATTGTTGTAAAATATCCAGAAAATGACAAAGAAGCTTATAATTTAGAAGGTCAGCACGTTATTCGGCAAAAAATAGGAAAAATACAAAATGATACGGTTTTATCAAAAGAAGTATATGAAAAATGTAGAATAATTGATAAGATGCTTGGTTATAATTATTAAATCCTGTCAATATTTATTTCATTTTATTCATTATTGTTATTGTTAGGATTATCATCAAAACCAGAAATATATTTTTTTGCGGACTCAATCCCTTTTTGAAAAAGTTCTTTTCTTATTTCTTCTGAACTTATTGATGAACGCAAATAATTAAAACTTAGATAATTTACATTACAAATTACTTCATTTTTAATGGATGGTATATTAACCGTTGTAGTTAAATTATTTAACATTTTGAAAAAAAAGCATAAAATAAAATCTAATAAGTTCGATTCATTATTTACATAATTAACATTATTATTTTTATTGTCATCATAATAATTTGCGAATCCCAATATTTCATCTTCTTTTTTACCAGAATCAATACAATATTTTAAAGGGTAATTAGCACAAACTCCTCCATCTACGTAACATTTATTTTCTACAATTACAGGTGTAAATATGATAGGTATTCCACATGACATCATAACAGCATCAATTAATTCTAGGTCTGGATGAGTTAAGTACGATATATCTTCTATAACAAAATTATTCACTTCAAAAGAATAAAAGTGTAGTTCAATTTTTGAATAATCAAAAAAATCTTTTAATTTCACATTAATAGGTATATCTTTAGCAGATAATAGTGGTTTAAACACTTTTTCTACAATCTTTTTATCATAAATACCTCTTTTCTTATAAGCATCTAAAATGTAATTTATTTTCATATGAAACAATTCATGCCATGGACGTTTAATAAAATAATCATTTATTATTTCCCAATTATCAAATTTTAAACATATTAATATTCCTATTATAGAACCAGCAGAGGTTCCATAAATCGTTTCAATGTTGTCCATATCAATTATTTTATGCTCATTTAAATATTGAATAGCAGATAAATATTGAATCATAGAAGGTCCGCCACCTGATATTACTAGATGTTTTATTGTCATTTTAATTATAATATTATAATAATATTATAATAATATTTTTTTATATTTTATTGATAGTGTAATTTATTATTTTATCATAAAAAGTAAGTTTAGAGAGTGTGTGAAATAATTTTCCATTATAATTCTTGTTTTTATTTATAACTTTTTTTCTATTAATTTTCTAAGATGGCCAGTATTTTTAATTTGGAAAATATAGACGATTTTTCAGAAAAATTGAATATGGATGATTTGTATGAGAAAAAACGTCAATATGATTTAAATAAATTAGCTCTTTTCAATAAAATTTTAAATCGAATTCACGTTAGAATAAAAACAACATCTAGACAAAAAATAGATGAGCAATTTTGCTGGTTTGTCGTACCAGAAATTATTATAGGTGTACCAAAATATGATCAAGGATCGTGTATTGCTTATTTAATTGATAAATTGAAAGATAATGGTTTTAAAGTAAAATATGTACATCCAAATGCTTTATTCATATGTTGGGCTCATTGGGTTCCATCCTATGTAAGGACAGAATTAAAAAAGAAAACAGGTATTGTTATTAATGAATTTGGTGAAAAAATAAGTGAAAATAAAAACGAAAATCTTATTACTAATAGCATTGAAAAAAATAATTTAAATTTGATTACTAGACAACAAGATTTATCTGTTTTGAATAAAAATAAAAAAACATACACTTCTATTAAATCATATAAACCTTCAGGTAATTTAGTATATGGTGATGATTTATTAAATAAAATAGAAGATAAAATACTTTAATTTTTCTTTCTAGTATATTATTGTTTTTTAATAATATTCTTCTTTTTTTCTACAATTGCGCTGTCTACCTTTCTTGTATATTTTTTTTTATAATTTATTGCGTTTTTACCACAACATTTTTCTAAATTTCTCACCGTAGAACAATACAAATAGTCATCGTTTCGAATTATTCCATCCACTAAATTTTTTGGATTTTCAAATGGAAATTTTGAGCATCTACCAAATTCATTTTTAATCCCATTTTCAGGTACAATAAAATATCTACAATTAATGCAAAATTTTGGTTCTATTTTTAGCGAACTTGTTAATAAAAACAACGATAATATTATAAATAAATACATAATTATAATATTATTAAGAGCACTATTTAATATGTTTTTACTAATAAATTATTTATAATGTATGTATAAATTTCTATGTGGTTATTCACACGGTAATTCATTCAAAATATACAAATTCATTGTAAACCATAATCTAGAATAAATCATTCTATCCAAACATTAGTTCACTAATTGTAGTTTGAATTATATTTGTTTTACGTATTTCCCAATAAATAATTACTAATCCTTGACCGCCTTTACCAACCGCCTTATCTGAACCTGCTCCTCCTATATCTGTACCTCCTCCTCCTCCTGATCCTATAGTAACAGCAGAAGGGTTCGTTGTATAAGAATCATACATGGAAAGATCACCACCTTTACCATTTATACCAGGAAATCCAGGATAAATAAAATCAACATTATATGTTCCATAACCACCACCGCCACCACCACCGCCATACTTATTTTGAATTATATTCGGACATGTTACACCATTTATTACCATAGAAAAATTATTTGTATTAAAATAATTTAATATATCTTTAAAACTTGATAAATAATTTGTAATTGGAACATTGGGTGATATGGATTGTCCAGTAGTTGAATAGTTAAGTAAATTATTATTTTCGACATTGGATAAAAAAATTAAACCATTCCCACCATTCCCACCAATTATGTTATAAATTCCACCGCCAGATGTAACTCCTTCTCCAGAATAATCATCGCTGTCATCAACAATTATGTTATAATTTCCATATGATGGTGTGACTACATTATTATAAATTACACCGCCAGATGTGACTACATTATTATAAATTCCACCACCACATGAAATACCTCCTTGTCCAGAATAACTACCGCCGGCACCACCCCTTGCTTCTAATATAAAACTTTCTTTTTGACAAAAAATTTTAGTTGTATCTCCACTTTGTCCAAAACCTTTTGTTCCAATGATGTAGTTGCCACCACCGGATCCATAATTATAAACTCCACCACCACCAACATTTATATCATATAGCGTATCTTTATTACATGTAATATTTTTAGCTATACAAGTATTTCCGCCAGCACCTCCACCTCCATAGTAAGCATACGAACCAGTAGAACAACAATTTTCATATATCCCCCCTCCTCCTCCACCACCGCCAACGCATATTATATTTAAAGAAATGTCTTCTTTACAAAGGAATCTTACTGTATTTTCTAGTCCTGTAACTACTAAGCATCTATAATTACAATTCGTTCCTGGTATATTCTTAAAAAAAGTACAACATGTTTTATTTACTCGTAATTGAGGGACTACATATTTTAAATACGTACTATATTGATAATTACTATAAATTTTTTGTAGAAAATCATATCTTTGGTTACTTGCTAAAATAATTTTAACTTCATCAAGATTCACTAAAGAAAGATTTTGTAAGAATTCTTCAATAACTTGATTTTTTTCAATGTATTTTACTATTTCGTCAAAAGTATAACTTTTTGTTGATGATGTACTTACAGAAACATCAACTTCACAACATTCTGTATTTGTAGCAGTGTCTTCCGCTGAAATAGTTTGTGCGTTTATTGGAGGATGAGGTGGAGGTGCTGGCATCGGAGATGGAACTGGAGGAGTACTAGAAATAGTACTGTTTGGATTACACGCAATACTACTATAACCTGGAATCATGACAACGATTACACAACCTTGTATGCCATTACCACCGTATGCTTGATGATATATACCATTAGAATCTTCATACCAATAGGCTCCTCCACCAGCGTCTCCATAACTTTTACCAGCACAACCACAACCATTATTTGATCCATTACAATAAGTTCCACCAATACCTAAATTTCCACCGTAACTATTATCAATTGTATTAGTATATTTTCCTCCTTGTTGTCCACCTCCTCCATACCAATTCTGTAGTGCACTAACATTAGCAATCAACGTATTAATCCATGGTAATTCGTTATTATAAGTTGTAGCTAAACCATTTGAAATTGTATTCAATTGTGGAAACGTAGAATTTCCAACTACTGAGTTGCCACCACCACCACTACCGCCAGTATAATTACAGTCAATACCAATGTCGTTATAAGTTGGGTTTGAATTGTATGGATACGAACCCCAATTTGGAATACCTGTAATAGCTCCGCCTGGTCCTCCGCTTTGAGACTGTCCCGGTCGCCATCCGTCACCATCACCTCCACCACCACCGTAAGCAGTCATTAAATTGTACTGAAAATTATAATTACCACTAGAATCAATGTCATAAACATCAATGATTGTATTACCACCAGAGCCTCCATTTATGCCGTTCGCACCATTCCCTCCTCCTCCTACTCCTCCGACTCCAACACTAACAGCATATGTATATGCTGGATCCAATTGATTAAACCAAAACAAACATGTTCCACCTCCTCCGCCTCCTTGCCCTGGACCATCATGAGTCGCAACTTGTGCAGAATCTGATGAAGATGTAGTTCCGATAGCACCACCTCCTCCTCCTCCGCCTCCGACAGCGATTATATAAACAGCATTTTCTGCGGTATCCATTCCTACAAATTTGAAATAGCCACCATAGGAATTACCAGCAAAATTATAACTACCATTAATATTTGTAAAAACTGCTACATAAGCGTAATTTAATAAATCACCATAATTACTATACAAAGAAACTGTTTGTGGTGATCCTCCTTGAACGGTTATAAAAGGTGATCCTAGTGTTGTTGACATATATTATTATTATAATTATTAATAATATATTTTTATAAAAAAATAATTAAATATAGATAATTAAATTTATTTTCAAATTATTTAATAGTTTCTACTGTGTAGTTTCTACTGTAGTTTCTACTATATTTTCCACATTTTCTTTTATTTGATTTTCTCTTTCTTCTTGATTGGTTTTACTTATTTCCCAATAAATAATTACTAATCCTTGACCGCCACATGCTGGGTTACCATATTGACCCATACCTCCGCCACCGGAACCTATAGAATAACTATTAGGTATTTGTGAATTTTGACAACCATAAATAGTACTAGTTTTATTTTGTGGATTATAAATATAGTAATACGCACCTTCGCCACCTTTACCATTATTACCAGGCAAACCATTATATCCCCAATATTGAATACCATAAGATCCAAAATTTACATAACCGCCGCCTCCTCCACCACCACCACCATACGTATTTTGAATTATATTCGGACATTTTACACCATTTATTATCATGGGGAAATTATTGGAAGAAACATCAAAATAATTTATTATATCTTGAAAATTTGGTAGAAAATCAGTAATATTAGATGAAGTTGAATCTCCATCCATAGCACAATTCCATGCAGTATATTGAGCACCAGATTCATCAATACCAATATTAACAACATATGAACCATAACCTCCACTACCACCACTTATATTATAAATTCCAGATGATATTGTTGAAATATTACTACCACAACTTCCGCCAGGGTTTGCAGTACCATATACTCCATTTCCATAATCGCAGCCGCTAATTCCGCAGCCGCCACCACCTGCTTGTAATAAAACACCACTTTGCTTAGTAAAAAAGTAAGTTGATCCTCCGCCACCACCACCACCACCGCCACTACCAATATTTATCTCATACAGCGTATCTCTCTTACTTGTAATATTTTTAGCTATACAAGTATTTCCGCCAGCACCTCCACCACCGCCATAACATAATGGATAACCATAATCTACTTTAGAAACACAATATTTTCCTCCTCCTCCACCACCGCCAACGCATATTATATTTAAAGAAATGTCTTCTTTACAAAGGAATCTTACTGTATTTTCTAGTCCTGTAACTACTAAGCATCTATAATTACAATTCGTTCCTGGTATATTCTTAAAAAAAGTACAACATGTTTTATTTACTCGTAATTGCGGGACTACTTCTTTTATATACGTACTATATTGATAATTACT
>Ga0209617_10000857_pt1 | contig 13794 bp, 7 predicted proteins | sample LakEriepJuly2011_2_FD_187459 | JGI IMG/M metagenome (GOLD analysis project Ga0209617, IMG submission 187459) | Freshwater microbial communities from dead zone in Lake Erie, Canada - CCB epilimnion July 2011 (SPAdes) (version 2) | ecosystem: Environmental > Aquatic > Freshwater > Lentic >... | reverse complement strand
GAAACGGAAGCCAGCGGCTTCAAATTCCTTGCGCGCCTGCGCCTCGGTCATCTTGTGGTGCGGCTTGATCGGCACGTTGTCGTCCTCCGCACGATATTCGAGCACGTAGATGCGTCCCTTCGGCTTCAGGGCCGAACGCAACGAGGCGAGCATCTCCACCGGGTGGTCAAATTCATGGTAAGCATCCACCATCAGAGCGGCGTCGATCGAGGCTGGGGGGAGCTTCACGTCATCGATTGCGCCGAGGTGGGGCTGGACGTTCTTGATGCCGAGCTTGGCGGATTCCGCCTTCAGGAAATCGAGCATCTCCGGCTGGATATCGACCGCAACGACCTTACCCCGGGGCAGTTTGCGGGCGATGCGGAAGGAGTAGTAGCCTGAGCCGGCGCCGATATCGGCTAGGACGGCGTCAGGCGCCAACTCGAGCAAGGCGATAGCCTTCGACGGGGCTTCCTCCTTCTCGCGATCCGTGCGTTCGAGCCAACCGATACCAGGATGGCCCATTACCTGTGAAATCTCGCGCCCCATCCACACCTTGCCGATACCGTCCGGGGAAGCCGCACGGGTTTCATATCGGGCGACGGAAGGGGTCACCGGCGAGGAGACCGCCTCCGGGCGGGTCCAGAAGAACAAGGCAATCGCACCGCCGACAAGTAGGACCGACGAAAGTAGGGGTTGGCGCTTCAACATGGCGTTAATTTACCCAAGAATCGACTGCTTCGCAAGACCCAGCGCCGAATGACTGGAAATGGTTGATAGAATGACTTAAAAAAGCCGTTGGTTTAACGTTATTTGGAAAGCCTGACCGCTTGCCACCCCCTTGAAACTCAGTGTAATCGACAAGGTCGCCGCATACGGCAAGGAATGATAAATTCTCCCCGCAGCCAAGGTTTCAGCCTGATCCTGTGCCTGATGATCATGGCAGGTATCGTCATGCTGGTGGTGACGCTTTCCGCCTTCATCACGGTCGAGTCCCGCTCCGCGACGAATCACCAGCTCGCGACGCGGGCTCGCTTGAACGGGATCCTTTCGATGCGCTTGGCGCTGGCGCACCTGCAGCAGGAGGCCGGCGCCGACCGCCGCGCCACCGCCCGGGCCGAAATCATCCAACCGGTGACCGCCGCGGCCGGCTTGCGCAACCCGATGTGGACGGGCGTCTGGCGAACGGACCGGCCCGACCAGCCACCGGCTTGGCTCGTGAGCGGCAGGCACGACCGGCCGGCCGGCTACCAGTCGACCTCGCTCTCTGGACTTACCGATTATGGCACCGACCACCTGTCGCCCTTGCAGGCCTATCCTCCGGCGGGAATCGAGACCTTGACGCTGGTCGGGAGCGGCAGCGCCAACCGCTACTCCGCGACAGACCCGACACGGCCAGACGGCTTCATTGAGGGTATCGCCAAGCTCACCATTCCTGAAGCTAACGGGGCCTATGCCTACTGGATCGGGGACGAAGGCGTGAAGGCGCGCGTCAACCTGCGGGACCCCAGGGAATCAGCTGATAAGCTCACGCCCGAACACGTTGCCCTACTGAGAGCCCCCGGAAGGGCGGCGCACGAGCTGCTCACCGGACTCGACAACGTCACGCAAGCGGACATCGCCAGGGCGGGCAGCATCAACGAACTGCCCCTCGCCCCAGGGTTCGCCAAGGGCGCTCCGGCAGACGTCCCCGAACGTGCATCGACTCCGAACTCACGTCGCCTATTCCATGATATTTCCCTCCACTCCGCCGGCGTGCTCGCGAATTCCCGGGACGGCGGACTCAGGCGCGACCTTTCCCTCGCCTTCGAGTTATCCGACAAAGATTTCCACGGATCCGAATTCGGCACCGCCTTCGACATCCCTGCCACCGCCGTCGCCAGCGGCCAGGAAATCGTGCGCATGCAGGTTCCTATCGCCGGAAAAGTCATCCAAGTCGCGCCGATCTTCAACCGGAAGACGCCACAAGGCGACCTTCGCGGTCCTACCTGGTGGGCGCTCCGTGACTACCACCGGCTCTACAAGCAGCTCGGCTGGTCGACTGCCGGCACCCCTTCGCTCCGGGCACGCTCCCTGTTCCCCAACGCGGGTAGCATCCACACCTTGGCGTTCGACGGCGACAACGACGGACTGCGTCGTTCCCAATATCTTTATGCCGGCGCGCATAACGCCGACCACGCGGGACTGAACCCAGCCGTAAGCGACACCGGCGTCATCTTCGGGACCGACTACCGCCCGGTCCCTCGTCCGTTCGCCTGCTCGGCCTCGCCGTACGTCGACCGCACCACCCTTGTCTTTGATATTAGCCAAGGCGGCGGATGGATCACCCTCAACGTCACGCCCTTCGTGGTGCTGCATAACCCTTACAACGTCGCTATCGAGTGCCCGGCCTCGACCACAGGCGCCAGCCACGTCTTCAGTTACAGCGACTGGGACGACTGGAAACTCATCATCAGGGTCACCCGATTCGGCACTACGACCAGTTATGAGCATCCGCTGGGAGACTATTACAAGCTGATGGGCCAGCGGACTTCCACCACGCCTGATATGTTCAGGCTGTATCTGGGTAGCGTCACGTTGCAGCCAGGAGAGTACCGCGTCTACTCACCCGAATCGCCCTACGCCTCTGTCTGGGGGAAGGCCGTAAGTCTAACAAACAGCTTTAACTATACCGGCGGCTACACCGACGGCGGCACCACAGGTCTAGATTGGGGCGACCTCTGGCCGGGCTTCAATTTATATTCATCCGACCGGACACAGTTCGAAATCGTCCCTACCGGCAAGTCGGTGCCGGATGAATATGGTATCCCCCGCTCCGTACCTAACGCCAACCGAATCGCACCTGCCGGGGTATTCCGTTCCAGGCATGGACTGATTTGCTGGCCGGGCGACCGGCTCACCGAAGCAAGCAACAGTTATGAACTCTACAATCGTAGCAGCGAGCTCAACGAAGTCTCCCACCGTGTTATCGACCCGACCCGAGTCGGACACCCGGGGCCAATCACTTTTCCGAACATCAGCTCGATTCCACCCAACCGGACGTTCTCCGGACTGCCGGCTCCGGGCCAAATCATCGCAGCGCTCGAACTCTCGACCCGCTCGGTGACCGAACGCGCCCCCTCAACATCTTGGCTAAGTGCTGCGGCGACGAGCGCGCTCCCATACGCGCCTTTCACGGCAGCGGCTTCGCTCTACCAGACAGCGCCGCCCGCCCCGATGTTCACGCACACCAATCCCACCGCACCGGTCGTCAGGTCCGACGGCGCAGGTCGCACGGCGAACGGGGCTAACCAAGGTTTCAACGGCTCTTCCCCGAGCTACCGCATGCGATGCTTCCGCCCGACGGGCTCGGGATCGGCTCCGTGGAGCACGCTCATTGCAACCTCGGTCAGCGGAGGAAATACCCTAGCCTATGGCGGCTTCAGCAAAGAGACGTCGGGCTCCACCAAAGCCGTGCATGTAGAGATCCCCCTCGCTCCGCCCGCCTCCCTCGGACAGTATGCACATGCCAACTTCGGCCTGCGCGACCAGCAGCCACTGTACGGGGTCGGAAATAGTTTCGCGAGCCTCCAGGTTCCTTCGAACAAGGCGCATGAGCTGACCGCGCCTGATTGGACGGAATTCGACCAGCCTTTCCTGCTCAACGATGCGCTCTGGGACGGCTTCTTCCTCTCTTCCGCCGGACCGGAGATGACCCGCAACGCCTCGCCCAGCGCGCCCCAGGCGCCTGACCCTGACGCAACCGCTTCGACCAACCCCTTCGCAGAGACATGCGCCCTCGACCAAGTCTTGGACGACTTCTCCGCCGGACGTCGGAGCCTGCTCAATCCGCGCATGCGGCTGGACGCCGGCAACCCCAGCGCCCGCGACGCGCTCCGGTCGCATCGCACCGCCGCGGCGGCACTGCTCAACGACGGCGCCTTCAACGTGAACAGCGTCTCCGTCGACGCATGGACCGCCTTCCTGGGCTCGGCTAACCGCATCGCCTATGCGAACCTCTCGGCCAGCCAACCCAATACGACAGCGGGCAACCGGGCCAACGTAAGACTACCGCGGGCCCTTCAGGCGGAACCCTCCAGCCCGGCCTCGGGAGCGATGAACGAAACCGGTCGCACCAACTGGCACGGATTCGCCAACCTCAACGAGACCCAGATCAAAGCATTGGCGACGGCGATCGTCGCCGAGAACAAGGCAAGATTCCAGATGCTGACCCGGACCGAACGCGATCAATCCACGCCCCCGGCCGCGCGCGTTTTCTCCGGCCAGACGGTCGCCAGCACGCCCTACCTGAGCCTCGCGGAATTCGTGAACCGTTTCCTTTGTCCCGACGCCTGGGCGTCCCGATGCGGCGCCCTGCAGTCCGCCATCTTTAGGGCCGACGCCACGAACGCCGCAGGATTAAGCGACCGGGTCACCGCGATCTCCGGAGTCCGGTTCGCCTCCGAGGTCATGGTCAGCCAATCCACGCTCAGCGGAACCAACTCCGCCCCGCTGAACTATCCTCAGAACGTCGAGGCTGGCGAGAAGCCTGTCAGCGGCGCGGGAGCCAACCGCGTGCATGCCGCCATGGGGTCGCCCGGCAACCTGATTCAAGTCGACCTCCTCCAATCCCTCGGGGCTTCGATCGCCACCCGCTCGGACACGTTCACGATCCGCGCCTACGGAGAGGCCGACGATGGAAATGGCTCCAAAGCCAGCTGCCTGATGGAAGCCGTCGTCCAGCGTACACCGGAATACGTCTCTTCCGATAACGCTCCCGAAGTCCGCCCCGACGATACCACGTTCGCACCCGTAAACAAATTGCTGGGACGACGTTTCAAGATCATTTCGAGCAAATGGCTCCAACCCGATGAAATCTAAACTCTTCTGCCTGCTGACCGTGCTCCTATCCGTCGCGGCGTACGCGCAGGCGCCGCGCAAAGTCGAAGCAAGCCTGCAGCTGCTTTCCGGGGGAGAGTACATCGCCGACCACGGCTACCTGCAAGCCGACGGCCAGATCAAGTCCGTCGATATCTCGCCCGATTTCCTGAGCCAAAGAATCAGTTACACGGGGGCCGCGCGGTTTGAGATCCGACCCATCAGTGGCGCAGGATCCAAAAAGGACGATGGACCGCCGCTGGCCTGGTTCGACTTCCCCGAGGGCGAGGGACCGTTCCGCCTGATCCTCATCGTCAACCCGCGGCCAGGAAGCAACGGGATCAGCGCGATCAACGACAGCCCAGGCTCCACTCCTTTCGGCGCGATGCGTTTCTTCAACGCCTGCCCATATCCCGTCGAGCTGCTCGGCGAGCGTATCCGGTTGCGACTGGCACCCCGTTCATCCGCCTTGGTGAAGCCCGACGTGAAAGACGGTCATTACTTCGACCTGGACGTCGTGACCCATGACGGCGAACCCAGAAACGTCTTCCACCTGCACCAGTTTCACATGGTTGACGCGCGGTCGCTGCTCTTCATCGAGCCGGAAGGCCCCCAAGGCCAGGCGCGCATAAAATCCGTGGAGGAAAGGGATATCCGGCTTGCAGGCCCAACCCCGAAGACGACCGAAAGCGTGCCGCCTAAAAAGAACGGACGCGACCGGAAACCGTCGGGCAAATAAGCCCAGCCGGCGTCACTTCTTCACCGGCTCGTTGCAATGATTGCAGACCTTGGCGGCCTTGGCGGCCTTGACGCAGCAAGGGTGGTTGCATTTGTCGCCCCGCTTCGTCGCCTTGTCGCAACAGCTACCTTCCTGGTATTTCGGTGCGACCTTCGCGGGACCCGCGGCCGGTTTGTCGGCGGCGAAGAGTATGCTGGCGGGAAGGAGAAGGAGGAGCGTTAGGGTTCGCATAACCTTGCATCGTATGAAGCGGCAGACGACGACAAGCAGAAACAGAAGAGGCCGGACGAAACGTCCGGCCTTTTCTGCATCACCATCGTAATCCGATTACGAACGCTTAGCGGGCCACTTATCGTCGTCCTTCTTCTCGCCCTTCTTTTCGACCTTTTTATGATCTTCCTTCTTTTCGACCTTCTTATCGGAGCCCTTCTTATCGGAGCCCTTCTTCTCAGAGTCCTTAGAGCCGGTCTTAGTGCAGGTGGTGCCAGGAGGAGTGACTGGAGGAACGACCGGGGGAACGACTACTCCGCCCGTACCGGCGGAGGCACCGAACACAGCAGTTGCAGCCAAAAGAAAGACGGAGGTGAGGAGCGGAGTTTTCATCGTGATGTCATGTTGCATTATTCTTCTCACACCGAAAGCACTTATTTAATCCCCTTATTAAGAGGTCAGATGACACCTTTACCGATTTGACACATAAATGACGGCTCTAGGTCAAAACGGGGGTGACGGGGGCATAAAGGTAGGCTCTTGCCAAGGTACGTCTAAAAGATAATAACATCTATACCGCTCAAAGGTAGTCCTGGTATGAAACACACCAAGCGTAGTCCCGGCTTCAGCCTCATCTTGTCCCTCACGATGATGGCCGCTATGGTCATGCTGGTAATCACCATCTCCGCCTTCGTCACCGTGGAATCACGGATGGCCATCAATCAGCAGCTGGCCACCCGGGCGCGACTCAACGCGGTCGTCTCAATGCGCCTGGCGCTCGCGCACCTCCAGCAGGAAGCCGGCCCCGATCGGCGCGCCACCGCGCGGGCGGACATCACGCAACCAGAGGCCACCTCCTCCACGGTCAAGAATCCCATGTGGACGGGAGTCTGGCGTTCTGACTTTCCGGACCTTCCGCCTGCCTGGCTGGTTTCGGGTCGCGCCGACCATACGGCTGGCAAACAATCGGTCTCTCTCTTCCAGACCGCCGTCTCACCGACCTACCCAACGGGCTTCTGGGCCCCCTGGCAGTCAGGGTACAATCCGGGCAAAGAAACGCTGGTGCCTCTCGTGGGCACCGCAAGCGCCACCGCGGCGGACGAAACCAAGCTCAGCGGACTCGTCTCCCTTCCCAAGATCAGTCTGCCCGACGATGATATCGCCGGAAGCTACGCCTACTGGATTGGGGACGAAGGCATCAAAGCACGGATTAACCTGAGGGAAGTCCGCTCGGAAGACCCCAATAATGCGGCGCAACTGATCTCGGTCAGGAGCCCTGTCACGCAAGGTATCCTCAAGAACGTGGCCAATCCGGCCCAGCTAGACGCCTTCACCCAGCTCAAGGAAGCCCCTCTCCTCAGCGGCGTGGATTCGGCGCTCAATGCCCTAGGGTCCTCGGACGTACGGAAGTATTTTCACGACATCACCACCGTCTCGGCGGGCGTCCTGGCCGACTCGCTTCACGGCGGACTCAAGCGCGACCTCTCAACCGCCTTCGAGCTCGCCGACGACCAGTTTGCGGCCACCGAGTTTGGACAAGGGGCAACCGGTGCCGCTGGCACGCATGTAGGCAGAGATTATGCCTTCGGCTCAGACCCTGAAGTCTCCGCCTTCGCCGACGTGCCGATGCCCGTTCTAAACACGCAATTTGGCCTCAAGGAATTCTACGCCGCGCCCATCTTCACCCATAAGCATAAAGTGCCTGGTAGCGGCGACATCCTCACACTGCGCGGGCCCACTTGGTGGGCCTTACGCGACTATCATCGCCTTTACAAATCCCTCGGCTGGTCGGCGGCAACCGGCATCGGAGGTGAACGCACCACCACGACCCCCACCCTGCTGGCCCGCGCGCTCTGGCCCAACGTCGCCGCCGCCCATCCCAACGGAAAACCCTCTAACAGCGGCCTCTCCAATAATAGCCTACGTAACCGCATCTACGGGTATTCGGACATCTATAACGCCGACCAGAGTACCACGAGCGGAGCCCTCAACCCTAATGCCTCGGACCTGCTGAACGGCGACACGGGACGAATCGTGACCCGTCCCTTAGCGGTGTCCGCGACCCCGTATGTCCAACGCATCTCACTCGCGTTCAGCGTCAATAAGATGCAATGGTTCGAGTGGAGGCAAATCAAGATCGGTAAAAATATCTGGTGGTATGAGGTCGAGACCGTCGACCTTCGCATCAACATTACGCCCATCGTCGTGATGCATAATCCGTACAACGTGCGCATGACTTGGCAGCCGGACGCCAGCACGCCGCGCTCCACCGTTAAGCGGCCTTACGGCGTCGCCCTATCCGTCGCCGACATCGCCGGCTGGAAGTTCCGCTTCAAGCAATACGGAAGCGCGGCGCCCGCGGTTTTCGAGACCTCGCTCACCGATTTTTTTAAGAAGCAGAACCTCAATGGGGAAGTGGAAGATGATGACACTTTTCGGCTTTACCTTGCCAACGACGCGAGTGAAGGCGACGCAGGGAGGAGCACCCCGATTACCCCCATCACGCTCGAACCCGGAGAATTCCGTGTCTTCTCCTGCGAACCCAAAATCGGGGAGTGGAGCAAGGATATCGTACTGGGGAACACCTACAGCACCCGAGGGGGATTCCGGGATAACGTGCTCGACTGGAACCTGGGCCCGGACGCCGAAGCGGCCTTCGATATCGCCTCTCCTATCGGCTTCGAAATCATCCCGGCAGACAACATCAGAATCCGGCACGCCATCGTCAGCCGTCCTAAGGATGAGCTCATCCTGGACAGTAGTAACTCGACCAGCGCCTCCCTGAAGAAGGAGAACTTCTTCTACGACAATAGCGAAGCCTCGGAGATCGTCTTCACGGATATCAACTCCACGAAATACCCTAACCCCAGCGAAAAGTTCTTCATGAGCTGGCGGCACGTACGCAACAAAACCGTGGACGGACTTCCCAACAGCCAGCAGGAGCCACTGGAACCCGACCTCATTTCGGTGATCGATATCACGGCCAAGCCGGCCGACGCCGCCGGGGCGCCCTTCCCCTCCCTGACGCACTCCAACCTTCTATCGCCGGTCCAACGCGCTAGTGCGGGTGGCCGCCGACCTGGAATCAGCGGAGACAATGCCGGATACCGCGGCGCCACACCCAGCTACCAGCTTGGCGTTCGCGGCGGTGCGTGGGAAAATGTCTTTGAGTTCCCTCCCGGCACCAGCGGCAAGAAAGCCTTCGGCGGATATTCGATGAGCTCCAATGGCACCGATACTGCGATCTTCGCTGAGGTGCCCTTGGTTCAACCCACCTCGCTTGCCCATTACGCCCATGCTAATTTCGGTATCCGTGACCAGCAACCCCTACTCAGCATCGGCAACAGCTTCGCCAGCCCATACGTAGATGCCCGTAAGGCTTATCAAGAAAATGGGGCCGACTGGACGGAGCTCGATCAGACCTACCTCCTCAACGCCGCGCTCTGGGATGGCTTCTTCCTCTCCAGCATCGCGCCGTGGATGAACACAGGGAGCGCTGGAGCAATCGCACCAGCGACGGCAAACCCGCCTGACATCACCACGAAGAAAAATAGCAAGGTCCTCACCTCCGATCCAGATCGCGAGAGAAAGGCGGCGTCCGGGGTTATCGAGGACTTCGTCTTGAACGGCACACCCCTGGACAACCCTCGCTTCAGCCTCGTGGGCGACGGCAAAGACGCCGAATCCCTGAAGATCGCCCTCGCCGACTACCGCCGCACCGCGACGGCGCTGCTCAATAAAGGGGCCTTCAACGTCAACTCCACCTCGATCGAAGCCTGGACCTCGTTCCTGGGCACCGCCAAGTCCTTCGCAATCACCAGCACTTCGAAGAACCTTCCCGCCACCGAGAACAACGCGCGCTTTCCACGCATCCAGGGCAAGACAAGCTCCTCGCCGGCGGCCAACGATATCGGCGATCCGACCAACTGGTCGGGCTTCGCGAACCTCAGCGACACACAAATCGCCGCCCTCGCTAAAGCGATTGTCGACGAGAACAAGCTACGTTTCCGAATCTCCCAGCGCTCCGAACGCGATATCGTCAAGACGCCGGGCCCAAGGCTATTCGGTAGCCTCTCCAAGCCTGTCACGCCTTACCTCGGGCTGTCCGAGTTCATCAACCGATTCCTCTGCACCGACAGCTGGGCCAACCGCGCAGGCACCCTGCAGGCCGCCATCCTGCGCGCTGACCAGGATAATACCGGCAAAGCATCCTACTCACCCCTCTCCAACAAGCCCGGAAATTACGAGGTCAACGAAAACAAACTCTCGACGCTAACCGCGGGCACCTTCCCCAACCCGGAAAACATCGAGGTCTTCCGCCCCGCCCTCAGCGCCAACCCCCTCCACACGGCGCTCGCCGCCCCCGGCAACCTCCTGCAGTCGGATCTCCTGCAAAGCCTAGGCTCGGCCCTGACCACCCGCTCCGACACCTTCACCCTACGCTGCTTCGGCGAAGCCACCCAGAGCAACGGCGAAACGGGCTCAGCCTGGATGGAGGTCTTGGTGCAGCGCGTCCCAGAATTCATCGATCCGACCAATGCGCCCGAAACCGGTAATAGTGCACCCCGCCCGCTCAAGATTGCCCCGTCCGTCGAAACCGATGCCTCCGTCAGCACCGCGCTCACCAAGGTCAACAACGTCCTCGGACGTCGTTTCAAGGTGATCTCGATGCGCTGGCTCAAAGCCGATGAAATCTAAAACCTGCCTGCTCGCGCTCGCTGCCTTGGCAAGTGCCATCCTTCCCTTGTCCGCCCAAGAGGCACCACGGGTCGACGCACGCCTCAAGTTCCTCTCCATGACGCGTCCGCTCATGGACATCGGCCTCATGCATGACAAGAAAGCCGAAGGGCTCGTGATCGCCACCGACATGCTGACCGATGAGGTCGTCTATCAGGGCCCGACCCGGCTGGAGTTGCTGGAGATGAAATCTACCTCTGTCCCTTCAGTCATCGACACGGCCAAGGAAGAAGAAGCCGACCGAAAGAAATCCAAACCTCCTCAAGGGGTGAGGGCCAAAGATTCCACGAAGAAATACGTCTCCGCCGGCAAGCCACCGTTCGCCTGGATTGACCTACCATCCAACCAAGGAAGATTGCACCTGATCCTCTTGGTGACGCCGGGCCTAGGCAACGGTATCATTGCCTTGGCCGACACACCTGGATCGGGCCCACTAGGAAGTAACCGATACCTCAATCTCTGCTCATACCCGATTATAGTTCGACTCCCTTCAGGTGACCTTAATATCGGCCCGAAAGGCTCAAAAACGGCCCGACCTGGATCCAGTAACAACGAGTACTACGACCTACAAATCCTGACGACTAGCGAAGAAAAAGAGAAGCTCGCCTACTCTGGACGGGTGTTTCACATGAATTCCGTTCGTAAGCTCTACCTAGTCTCGGAAGCACCAGGTGAAAGTAAACGCATCAGCCTGAAGGTAGTCGAAGATCGCGATGCGCCGGCCAAGGCTCAGCCGCGCACGGCGACTCCCCCGAAGGGTGTGAAGTAATTAGGAAGCGTAGCGCCAGTCGAGTATCTCGGCCTGCGGGATACGCCGTCCCTGCCAGCGATTCCACTGCAGCTTAACGGCCATCTCGATTGCCTTGCCAGGTTCCGGCATGCGGTCGGCCATGCGCCAGGCGACGAAGTTAAGGCGGCGCCCTCCGCTGAGCGGAAGCTGGTGCCGGAAATTGCCTTCGCCGAAAGGCGTGGGCGGACGATCGAAGACGAAACCCTTGAAGCCGAAGACTGGCTCGCCATTACCTTCACCGAATGGCTGCAGGAGATCGAGGTCGTCGAGTAACTGGTCGGTGACTTCGGAAGGCTTGATCCAATGGGCGATATCGATGTCGCGCCCGTCGGTATGGACGACGCCAGCGAGGCGTTGGGCCTCGACGGCGGCAGCGAAGCGCGACCGGAAGGCTTCGACGTCGCTAATATTGAGCGAGACGCCGACGGCCATCGGGTGCCCGCCGTAGGTCTTAAGCAGTTCGGCGCAGGCACCGAGGGCCTCGACGAGATTAGTGCCGGGCACGCTACGGCCGGAGCCCTTGGCGCTCTCCCCTTCCTTGCCGAGGACAATGACCGGGCGGTCGAGCGCGCGGCAGATCTTGCCGGCCGCGATGCCGACGACTCCCGGATGCCAATCACCGTGGAGGACGTAGCCGGGGAGATCGCCCATCGCCTTGGCTTGGGCCATGGCCTCTTCGGTGACCTTCTTGTCGATTTCCTGGCGCTCGCGATTGATGGCGTCGAGCTGCGCGGCGTCCCGCAGGCAATCATCCGGATCATCGGAAAGCAGCAGGCGCAACGGCAACGAGGCGTCGGCGAGACGGCCGCTGGCGTTGATGCGGGGTCCGATGCGATAAGAGACGTCGACCGAAGTCAGCATTCCGCCCGGCTCCATGCCGCTGACGGCGATAAGAGCGCGGATGCCTTGGCGGCGGGCTTCGCCGAGGGCCTTGAGGCCATGGGCAGCGAGGATACGGTTCTCGGTGCGGAGTGGGACCAGGTCGGCAATCGTACCTAGGGCGGCGAGATCGAGGTAGTCCTTCACAACAATGCTCGTGCCGCGTTCGTCGCCGGCAAGGCGGAGGACCTTCAGAATACCGTGGACGAGTTTAAAGACCAGTCCAGCAGTGCAAAGCGTCTGCCAAGGGGCGTCTGCGGCGTCATTGACGCGCGGATTGACCAGCGTGCAGGTCACACGGGATTCCTTGGCCACGTGGTGGTCGACCACGATGACGTCGACCCCTTCGGCGCGCAGTCGATCGACTTCCGGCTTAGAGTTGGTGCCACAATCAAGGGCGACGAAGAGCTGCGGCTTAGCTTCGGCCAGCACGCGTTCTAGGGCAGCCATCGAAAGGCCATAGCCCTCCTCCAATCGGCGCGGGACGAAGTATTCCGGATGCGCGCCAAGACGGCGCATGAAGTGAACGAGCATCGCCGTACTCGAGACGCCATCGACATCGTAGTCACCCAGGATGGCGATACGCTCACCCTTGGCGGCGGCGAGCACGAGACGTTCGGCGGCTTCGCGCAGGCCGCCGACCGCGAACGGATCGGAGACATGGGCGAGCTGGGGGCGGAGATGACGCTCCGCCTCGGCCTCGTCCGTAAAGGAACGGGAGAGAACAGTGGCTAAGGGTTCGGAAACCCCCAGCGTAGCCGCGATCCGTCGGGCAAGCCCGTCGTCCGCGGCCCGGTGAGACCAGGCAGCCATGTGCGGGGTGACCCTTAGGCGTCCTTGTCGGAGCCAGCCTCCCAGGAGTAGGTGCGCGGGAGTTCCGCGGCATCGACGCCCTTACGTTCACCCTTATGCCACCAGTAGAAAACGGGGCTGGCAATGAAGATGGAGGAGAAGGTTCCGGTGAGCACGCCGTAGATGAAGATCTCGCCGTAGAGGCGGACGTCGCCGGCGCCGAAGGCCCAGAGGGCGACAGCGCAGAGGAAGACCGTCGCGGAAGTCAGGATCGTACGGGAAAGCGTGCGGTTGATGGCGAAGTGGATGATATCGCGGAGCGTACGCCCTGGATTCGACTGCAGTTCCTCGCGGATACGGTCGAAAACGACGATCGTGTCATTAATCGAGTAGCCGATAATGAGCAGAATTGCCGCGATGAGGGTCGCGTTGAACTGGCCGCCGAAGAAGACGAATAGCGCGATCGTCATCAGCACGTCGTGCAAGGTAGCCACCATCGCGGCCACGCCGAAGCCGGCCTCGAAGCGCAGGGAGACGTAAATGCCGATGCCCAGGAGGGCTAGGACGATGGACCAGATGGCGTTGGTCCGCAGCTCGCTGCTGACGGAACCGCCGATGGCTTCCTTGGAGAGCATCAGCTTATCGACGGAGGCAGTCCGGTCCTTGAGGACCTCAGGGTTCTTGGCTTGAATGGCACCAACAATGGCCGCGACATTGGCGAACTCGCCCTTGGACTTGTCCTTGGTGAGCTCAGTCTCGATACGGAGGATGGGCTCACCGCCGCCCACCGGGGTCTGCACGGTGGGCGGCG
>Ga0209617_10000856_pt1 | contig 13803 bp, 12 predicted proteins | sample LakEriepJuly2011_2_FD_187459 | JGI IMG/M metagenome (GOLD analysis project Ga0209617, IMG submission 187459) | Freshwater microbial communities from dead zone in Lake Erie, Canada - CCB epilimnion July 2011 (SPAdes) (version 2) | ecosystem: Environmental > Aquatic > Freshwater > Lentic >... | reverse complement strand
CATGGCGGCAAACCAATAGGCCATCTTTTCACCATATTTCTTCTCGATCGCAGGGAAGAACTTCTCACGATCACCATCTGAGATTGCCATGGGGGTGATTCTACAAGTGGCAGAGTCGCAACACGGGTAAGGTTGGATTCACAGCAACTCGCGTGGATCTTGTCTTTGGTTCAAACTCAATCTTGCGCTCCTATGCTGAAATTTACGCCCAAGATGATGCACGCGAAAAGTTTGTTACAGACTTTATCGCTGCATGGACAAAGGTGATGAACGCCGATCGTTTCGACGTGAAGGCTTAATCACTACTCACTTTTTATTCTCGTCGACCAAACTCCCAAGATCACAACGGGAATGGAAGCGAAGAAGCAGAGCCATCCGTAATTGAGGAAACCGATAATGACACCTGCGAGTGCGCCGCCTGCTGCACCCATCAAGTTCATCACCAAGTCACTAGTACCTTGAGATGAAGGTCGCATCTCATCATCTACTGAACCTGATAGCAGTGCAGATCCAGCGATCAGTGTGCAAGACCATCCAAGGCCAAGGAAGAACAACCCAATACCTAACTGGGTTGCATTGTCAGCTGCAGCTGTTCCAGAAACAACCGTTGAAATTAATAAGAGCGCTACACCAATCTGAATGACGGCGACTCTGCCGAGTTTATCGGTGAAATATCCGACAATAGGTGAGAAGGCATACATACCAAGGACATGGATACTGATGACAAGACCAATTACCTGAAGCGTGACATCGACATGTTTCATATGTACCGGCGTCATTACCATCACAGCGACCATTACTAGGTGCCCGATTGCTATCGAGTAAATAGCAAAATGTGCAGCAGAGTGGCTTTTGATATGGGCAAATGTCTCTTTAAATGATTTTTTGATAACTATTCCAGCCGCATGTGCGTCTTTATTCGCAGTCAGATAAGGATCCGGGCGAAGAAAGAGAAAAATAACTAGCACTGCTAATCCAAGTGTGATTGCGCTGACGATGTACGGCCCGACAAGACTTGGTAGCCCGAAGTTCTCTGCAATGCGTCCAGAGGGCTCCATTAGATTAGGGCCAGTGACTGCACCAATCGTTGAACCCCAAACAACAAGTGATAATTGTTTTGCACGATTATCTTCAGTTGCAAGATCAATTGCAGCAAAGCGAGCTTGGTAGCCAGAGGCTGATGCCGCGCCAACAAGGAATGAACCTAAAAGCATGAGATAAATATTTTTCGTCGATCCACCGGTGATCGCAATGACAGAACCGATGAGGCCCGTGATTAATCCTGCAGAGAGAGCCAGTCTTCGACCACCTCGGTTAGTTAATCGCGCAAGTGGGAGCGCCATGGCAGCTGCACCCAGAACTGAGAATGTTTGGGCAAGACCTGCAAGTGTCTCTGAATCTGTAATTGATGCCACAAGAAGTGAACCAGCAGCAACTGTGCCAGCGACGCCAACACCGTTTAGTACCTGCGCAGCAATAAGAGTCTTGACAATGCGGGATTGGTGAATTTGCTCACCATTGGTCTGACTCACTCAATAAGTCTATGCCAGCAGAGTCTCAGGTATTCTAGTAAAACTAGGGAAAGAGGAATCCATGTGTAAGAAGGTTCAATGCTCAAGCTGCTCGAAACCAACCTGGGAAGGCTGTGGAGAACATATTGAGGAAGCCCTTGTTGGCGTCCCGATGGATGAGCGCTGCTCCTGCAAGTAAATGAAAGCTGACGTAATATAAGGCTATGCAGATCAACATTGATAAGAAGACAGGAACACTCCTCGGAGTAATAGTTGTTTTGGTTTTAGCCTTGGTCTTCTTCTTTGCCGGCAATACAAACATGTCGATGAATCATGATGGCCACGGGTCGATGTCGAGTGATGAGGATGCATCGGGCACATACTCTGATGACGAGTTGATGTTTGCGCAGATGATGATTCCGCACCACAGTCAAGCTGTAACGATGTCAGAACTTGCTCTGGCTAATTCCACTAATCCTGAAATTCTTTCGCTAGCAACTGCAATCAGAGATGCTCAAGCACCTGAGATTAAGCAGATGCAGAGTTGGTTAGATCAAAGTGATTATTCAGGAACACATGCAGGACATATGGATATGGGTGGAATGCTGAGCGACGAAGAGTTAGCAGAACTCTCTACAGCTAAGGGATCTGCTTTCGATCGTTTATTCCTGCAAGGCATGATTGCCCATCACGAGGGTGCTATCGACATGCTTTCAATGATTAAGAATTCATCCAATAGCGAAGTCAAGAAGCTATCTGCCGATATTCTCACCAGTCAGAGCGCTGAGATTGAGGCGATGAAAGCGCTGCTCAAATAAGCGCGTTAGCCAGAAGAGTGATTCTGGATTAAGATAAGGCTTAAGTTATCGGGGTCGGTGTAATTCCGAACCGGCGGTTAAAGTCCGCGACCCGTTGGCATCCAGCTAACGGTGGACTCAGTGTAATTCTGAGACCGACGGTTAAAGTCCGGATGATAGATAACTTCTACGTAGCGTTCTGCCATGTCTTTTTGACATAGGGCACGAGCGTCTACGAGTTATTGCATACCCCGATCTCTTGCTACTCAAAAAGAGTCGAAGGGGATGGTGCAAGAGCAATGAATGTAAACGAACTCATGCAACGTGCGCTTTCGCTATCCGAAAATGGTTATGGAAAGACTTATCCAAACCCAATTGTTGGCGCAGTAATAACAGATGCTTCCGGCACAATCATCGGTGAAGGCTTGCACCAGCGTCAGACATCACCTGATCATGCCGAGATCGTTGCTATCAAGAGTGCTCAACAATCTCTGAAGGGTGCAACCATCTATGTAACCCTTGAGCCTTGCAACCACACTGGCAGTACGCCGCCGTGCACCGAAGCAATCATCGACGCTGAATTTGCGCGCGTTGTTATTTCGATGAGAGATCCACACGAAGTCGCAAGTGGCGGAGTTGAAAGACTTCGCGCTGCTGGAATCGATGTTGATCTGGATGTACTTGGCAAAGACGTTCAATTTTCAAACCGTAGCTGGCTCCATAAAATTCATACAGGTCGTCCTCGGATGATGTGGAAGGTTGCAGTTTCAGCAGATGGAAAAATTGCTGTAGGGGATGGATCACCGACCTGGATCTCTTCCGAAGAATCGCGCGCTGACGTTCAAATTGTAAGAGGACAGTCTGATGCGATCCTTATCGGCACCGGAACAGCGTTAGCTGATAATCCCCACCTGATTCCTCGTAACGTTAGCGTTGGAAAAAATCCAGATCGAATCGTTGTGGGGATGCGTGATATTCCCTCAACGCACAATCTCAATGACTCTCGTGCACACACACACTTTATTAAGAGCCAGAATCTGCAAGAGATAGTTTCAGAATTGTCTTCATATGGTTACAACCAAGTGCTCCTTGAGTGTGGCCCAACACTTGGAAACGCACTTCTTGCGGCTGGCTTTATCGATGAACTCATCATCTATCGCACACCTCATTCCTTAGACGCTGCAGGCATTCAACTCTTCGAAGATGAGAGCGCACTTCTAGCCAGCGCTGAATTGATAAGCCAGATTGCAATCGGGCCCAATACAAAATCACATTACTTTATTTCAAAGAGAGGTAGCTAAGGTGTTTACAGGACTTGTCACTGAAGTTGGAACTATTGCATCGATTACCTTGGGTAAAGAGAGTGCGATCCTTGTCATTAACGCACCAGAGACCGTTGCGGGAATTTCGTTGGGAGATTCGATCGCAGTAAATGGCGTCTGTCTCACCGCTACTGCAATTAGCGATCGGACCTTTACAGCAGATGTAATGGTTCAAACTCTTTCGTTAACATCTCTTGGCTCCTATAAAGAGGGCGATCGTATCAATCTGGAGTTAGCAGCAACGTTGTCCCATCGCATGGGAGGACATATGGTGCAGGGCCATGTTGATGGAGTTGCTCAAGTGATATCAATAGTTGATGGGGAAAAGTGGCAAGAGTTTACGGTCAGCATGCCTAAATCTTTGATGAAGTACGTTGTTGCTCAAGGTTCAATCTGTATCGAGGGTGTCTCACTGACAGTGGGACAGATCAGTGATGAGAGCAATGAAGTAACAGTTTGGCTGATCCCAGCAACGCTTGAAAAAACGAATCTCTCGTCTAAGAAGATGGGTGACCCTATCAATGTCGAGGTAGATGTACTTGCCAAGTATGTGGAGAGGCTTCTGGAGAAGCGATGACCACACCAATGATTTCGATTCCTGAAGCACTCACCCGTTATACAAACGGTGAGTTTCTCATCGTTGTAGATGATCTTGATCGTGAAAATGAAGGCGACTTGATGCTGCTTGCTACACAGGCAACTCCTGAAAAAGTTGCTTTCATGGTCACTCATACAACTGGAATTCTCTGTGTCGCCTTAACTAAATCACGAGCGCGAGAACTCAATCTCCCTCTGATGGTTGAAAATAATGAAGATCAACGTCGCACAGCATTTACTGTCGCCGTTGACTTCGCACCGGGAGTCACAACAGGAGTAAGTGCTATCGAGCGTGCTCGAACTATTCGCGCACTCGGTGAGTCATCAACTTCACCTAAAGATTTAACTAGACCTGGCCATATCTATCCGCTGGTAGCTCACGATCACGTACTTCTTGGACGACAAGGACATACAGAGGCAGGGGTTGCTCTCTCTCAGTTAAGTAAAAGCTCCGAACAAGCGCTGCTCTCGGAGATTGTTGCTCCTGATGGTTCAATGGCAAGAGGTGAGTTTCTACACACTTTCTCCACCCAGCATCAGATACCAATTATTGCGATTGCAGATTTGGCTAAATATTACGAAGAAAATTTCACAGCCGTCAAAAGTCCAGCGCTCAAGCTTGAGTGGGCAGATCTTCCCATCGATAACAAGATGTGGAAGATCGCAACATATCCAGCTCTACGCCAGCGCGATCACGCAATCATTGCATTTAATCCGCAGGTTACATCCGAGCCTACTTACCTACGCATTCACTCCGAATGCTTTACAGGTGATGTGCTTGGCTCGCAGAGATGTGATTGTGGCGAACAGCTCAAGGCCGCCATGGATCTGATTGTTGAAAAGGGATCTGGATACATCATCTACCTAAGAAATCATGAAGGTCGCGGGATTGGTTTAGCTGAGAAGATTAAGGCCTACCAGCTTCAAGATCGTGGTTTAGATACTGTCGAGGCAAATATCGCACTCGGCCATCAGGTTGATGCACGCGAATGGAGCGATGCCGTGGAAATTCTCGCAGAGCTAGGAATAAAGAGCGTTGTTCTAATGACAAACAACCCTGAGAAGATTCAGGCTCTCAGCGATGCAGATATCGAATCTACGGTGCACTCATTACCGATCGCAGCAAATGAGTTCAATAAGAAGTATCTAGATACAAAGGCAACAAAACTCGGACATATAAGGACAGGAGAATAAAATGGCAGGAAATGCACCAGAAATTCAACTTCCACAATTGCCACATGCTCGCGTTGCGATCATCTCTTCTAGTTGGCATTTAGATATTTGTAACGATCTGATCGCAGGTGCGCAGCGTGCACTTAAGGCTGCATCGATTAATAATGTAGAAGTTATCTACGTTCCAGGTTCATTTGAAATTCCACTTGCAGCACAGCTTGCCTTTGAAAAGGGCTTTAACGCTGTAGTTGCAGTGGGTCTAGTCCTAGAGGGTCAAACTCCTCACTTTGATTATATCTGTCAAGGTGTCACACAAGGAGTCATGGATGTCTCCTTAAAATTTAGCGCACCTATTGGTTTCGGAGTTTTAATGTGTAACACCCTTGATCAAGCGATCGCACGAAGTGGGCGGCCAGGAAGTTTTGAAGATAAGGGTTATGACAGCGCAGTAGCGGCAATTAGACTCTTGCAACTCAAAGAGAGCTAGTATTGGGCCAAATTATTGTGGGGGTTAAGTCTCGATGAGCTTGTCTAAAGATGCTAATTGGTGGAGACAGGCAGCGGTCTATCAGATTTACCCACGCAGCTTTAAGGATTCAAATGGCGATGGAATTGGCGACATCAAAGGCATCACATCTCAAGTTCCATATCTAAAATCTCTCTCACTTGATGCAGTCTGGCTTAGTCCCTTTTATCCATCGGCTCTTGCAGATGGTGGATACGATGTTGACGATTATCGCAATGTAGATCCAAAACTTGGAACTCTTGAAGATTTCGATGAGATGCTCACGACTCTGCACGATGCAGGAATTCGAGTATTTGTAGATATCGTTCCCAATCACTCTTCTAATCTTCATCAATGGTTTATCGATGCTCTTAAATCTGAACCAGGATCGCCAGAACGTGCGCGTTATATTTTCCGTGACGGTAAAGGTGAAGATGGAGAGCTGCCACCAACTGATTGGCCTTCGCACTTTGCTCCATCAGCATGGACTCGCATTACTGAAAAAGATGGAAAGCTAGGTCAGTGGTACTGCCACCTCTTTGCACCAGAGCAACCCGATTTCAACTGGGATAACCCAGAGGTTGAAGCAGATTTCATTAAGACTCTACGTTTCTGGGCAGATCGCGGTGTAGATGGATTCCGTGTGGATGTTGCACATGCAATGAAGAAAGATCTTTCAGAGCCACTTCGCAGCCAACCCACACTTGGATATGAGAATCCTCGCCTTGATGGCAAGGGAGTCTTCTTTGATCGAACCGAACTCTTTGAAGTCTATAAAGAATGGCGCAAAGTCTTTAATGAGTATGACCCACCACGTGTAGCTGTTGCAGAGGCAAATGTTCCGATCGAGCGTATGCCGTTATATGCCAGCGATAAGACTTTGGGGCAGGCATTTAACTTCGCATTCCTTGATGCCAAATTCGATCCATCTGATTATCGCGATACGGTAAAGAAGTCACTAGAGATTGCAGATAAGAACAAGTCTTCATCTACCTGGGTGCTCTCAAACCACGACAAGATTCGCCATGCAACTCGATACGGATTACATCCAATTGTTGATGAGAAGAAGTGGCTTCTTGCAGATGGGGCAACTCATCCTTTAGATCGCGAAGCTGGCACTCGTGCAGCGCTAGCTGCGACCATGTTCATCTTGGCACTTCCTGGATGTACATATATGTATCAAGGCGAAGAACTTGGTCTTCATGAAGTCACAGATATTCCACATGATCAGATTCAAGATCCGGCCTACGTCGGAAATCTTTATACCGAAAAAGGCCGCGATGGATGCCGCGTTCCTTTGCCATGGTCTTCAACTGGGTCTTCTTATGGATTTGGAAACGGTGGTTCGCACTTGCCGCAACCAACGTGGTTTGCAGAGACAAACGTGCAATTACAAGATGGCAAAGCAGGGTCCCCGCTTGAGATTTATCGCAAAGCGCTTGCGCTACGCAAGAAATTGCAAGGCGAAGAGTTGCTTATGTGGCATGAGACAAAGAATAAAGAAGTACTGCATTTCTCACGTCCAGGTGGTTGGAACTGCATGATCAACTTCAGAGGCCATTCACACAAATTTGAAGCGAAGGAAATTCTTCACTCATCGGCCCCAATCACTGACTTCACGCTTACAGCAGGAACCACGGTCTGGTTTAGAGTCTAGGTGTTAGAGTCTTTGGCATGACAAGTCGTGAGTGCGCAATCGTCACAGGGGCAAGTAGCGGAATCGGTGCTGCAACCGCTCGTGCTTTAGCAGAGAGTGGTTATGACGTCATTGCATGTGCTCGGCGTATGGATCGCCTTGATGCACTCGCTGCTGAAAATAACGCAATTACCGCCCACTATCTAGATGTCACAGATCAAAAAAGTGTTGATCAATTGGTAGATCATTTAGTAGATCGAAAAGTTTCAGTTCTCATCAATTGTGCAGGTGGAGCATTTGATGGAGCTTCAGTCTTGGATTCAGATCCTTCTATTTGGAGTAAGACGTACGACCTCAACGTCGTAGGCACAGTTCGCATGGTGAAAGCTTTCACGCCAGCAATGCAGAAACTAGGACACGGTCACATAGTCATCATCTCTTCAACTGCTGGTCATACGGCCTACGAAAATGGAGGAAGCTACGTTGCTGCAAAGCATGCTGAAACTTCACTTGCTCGCACCTTACGTCTTGAACTCAACGGTCTACCAATTCGAGTAACAGAGATTGCACCAGGTATGGTCAAGACCGAAGAATTTGCAAAGATTCGATACGGTAATGCCGATCGTGCTGCAAAGGTATATGAAGGCGTTGATGCACCGCTATTGGCAGAAGATGTTGCTGAAGCGATTAGATGGAGCGTTACCCTGCCAGAACACTTCAATGTAGATTCTCTAGTAATTCGCCCGGTAGCCCAAGCGGCACAACATAAAGTTCACCGCACTAAATAATTACTTAACTACAACCCGAAACTTTCCAAGGGTTGGATCAGTTGCATAAGCAATACGTACTCCAGCTTTCTGTGAAGCAGATAAACCTTGCACAATGTGTCCGGTCAAAATCTCACCAGGTGCGATAACTGCAACTCCTGGGGGATACGGTGCGATCAAATCTGCACTCACTCGACCTACGGCATCTGTGGCAGAGACCATTTCCGTTGATGCAAAGTACGCCTCGCGCATAGAGATTCCAACGGTTGGAACAACAGACCAGCTCAGCGCAGTTGCACTTGGGCGTGGGGTACTTTGGAGAGTGCGAGCGATCTCAATAAGCAGATCAGCAACTTCATCAAAGTCTGCGCGTGTATCGGCAAGAGTTGCAAGGAAGACAACGGTGTCTTGATCTGCCATCTCAACCCGAATTCCGTGTTCGCCGAGAGCATTTTCAATAGCTACTCCTGAAGCACCCAGTTGATTTGCGCGAAGAATTACTTTGACGGGATCAAAACGCCCAGCAGGAAAGTCACTGGCATTGAGGAATATTGGCAGAGAAAATCCTGACTGGACCTTCTCTTTAAAGTAGTCAACATTGCCCAGTAGCTCACCGAGTAATTCTTCCCCGCGAGTCTGCAGCAGCGCACGGGTTGCATCAATTGATGCAAGAGGTGCTCCGGCAGGAGAAGTGGTGTGTGTAGTCTCAAAACTTTGCTCAAGACGTTCAGCGTTTAAGAATTTTGTCTGTGCCAGCAATAGTGCAGATGCGCTATATCCAGGTAGGGCCTTGTGAACACTAGTGATCAGAGCATCGGCGCCCATCTGCAATACATGGGCAGGCATCTCTTGATGAAAACCAAAGTGTCCACCCCATGCTGCATCAATGATGACTGGCATCGATTGTGAATGTGCAAGCGTTACCAGCGCACCAATATCTGAAAGTGTTCCTAGATAACCGGGTTCAGTGAGCAATAGCGCGATCGGTTTTTCAGGAAGCACTCGCTCTAATTCACTGACAGGAATACCAAGAGGAATTCCTGTTGCGCTATCAATATCGGGAGTCAGCCAGAGGGGTTCAAGGCCGGCCAACACGAGTGCGCTTAAGACAGAGCGATGTGCTGTGCGACTTACTGCAACTTTATCTCCAGGTTTTCCGAGTGCAAGAATTACCGCTTGGTTGGCATGAGTAGATCCACCTGTTGAAAATCTCGCAAAGTCAGCGCCCCAGAAATCTGCGGCAAGTTTCTCTGCTTGTGCAAGCACTTGATTGGTGAGCTTAATTTCATCGAGCCCGCCGTAGAGTGGAACATCTGAATCAACGAGCGCTCCCAAACCAGCATCTAAGCGCGATGCTCTCTGCTTGTGGCCGGGAATAGTAAACGGGCTTCGCTTTCGCTCGAAGTAAGAGAGGTAGGCGTCGAGCAACGGTGCGATGTTTCGAAGATCACCTGTACTCATAAGGCCAAGCCTAACTTCTCGGCCACCCCTGCTTTCCCCAAGGCTCTATGATTTACCCATGACTTCCAACGCTCACGAACCGCTTCCGCAATCACGTCATATTGCAACGGAGATTCCTGGCCCTAAATCTCTCCAGGCGCTGGCTCGACGTAAAGAAGCAGTATCTGCCGGTCTCGGTATGGCCTATCCAGCCATTATTGCTCGCGCAGAGGGTGCGATCATGGAAGATATCGATGGCAATCGCATCATCGATCTCGGTTCAGGCATTGGCGTAGTCACTGTAGGAAATGCAAACCCACGCGTAGTCTCTCGAGTAATCGAAGCAGCGCAAGCTTTTACACATACAAACTTCACCACCGCTCCTTATTTGGGATATATCGAAGTCTGTGAAGCACTGAATGAATTAACCCCAGGAAAGTTTGCAAAGAAATCAATCTTGCAGAACTCTGGTGCGGAAGCTGTTGAGAACGCAATCAAGATCGCGCGCCATTACACAAAGCGTGCAGCCGTTGTTGTCTTCGAGCACGCCTATCACGGTCGCACCAACCTCACGATGGCGCTGACTGCAAAGAACATGCCATACAAAGAGGGCTTTGGACCATTTGCTAATGAGATCTATCGCATGCCAATGCCATATGCATATCGTTGGATGGGTGATGCCTCAACAATGGCAGCAGATGCGCTCGCAGATGTCACACATAAAATTGAGAAAGAGATCGGCGCAAAGAATGTTGCGGCAATCATTATTGAACCTATTCAAGGTGAAGGTGGATTTATTGTTCCGCCTCAGGGATTCCTTCCTGGCCTGAGTGAATATGCAACAAAGAACGGAATCGTCTTTATCGCCGATGAAGTTCAAACTGGCTTTGCTCGGACCGGAAATTACTTTGCCGTTGAAGATGAAAACGTTGAGCCAGATATGATCGTCACCGCTAAAGGAATTGCTGGTGGACTTCCACTTGCAGCAGTAACAGCTCGCGCAGAGATTATGGATTCATCACATGTGGGTGGCCTCGGCGGAACTTACGGTGGAAACCCAATCGCATGTGCTGCCGCCCTCGGTGCAATGGAAGCTATCCGCGAAGATAAACTTGTTGAGCGCGCACGCCACATTGGAAAGATTCTTCACGAGCGTTTAACTGTGATGGCTGCAAAGTATCCAATAATTGGAGATGTTCGCGGACGCGGTGCTATGCAGGCTATTGAAATTGTTATTGCCGGGAGTAAAGATCCAAACCCAGCTGCGATGGCGAGCGTTATTAAGTATTGCCAGGCTCAAGGCGTACTGATTCTGACCGCCGGAACGTACGGCAACGTCATCCGTTTCTTACCTCCGCTTGTGATTAGCGACGAACTACTTATCGAGGCCCTTGGGGTCCTCGATGATGCTTTCGCCGCGCTGTAAACAAAAATTCCTTTGAGGCACATGGGATACTTCTCTCATGACCGATGAATTGGATTCACTCGATGACTTCGATGACGATCTGGATCTGACTCTCTACGCCGACCAGCGTGAATTACTTGAAGAAGTCACCTCTCAACTTTTAGAGGTTATCGAAACCGGTCTTCGCATAAACGGGGTTTTCCACCTTGCTCTCACCGGTGGCACATTAGGTACAGAGCTCACACGAGCTTTAGTTACTCATTGGAACGATCACCCCGAGATGTATCAAGGGCTTCACATGTGGTGGAGTGATGAGAGATTCGTCGAACGCTCAAGTATTGAACAGAATTGCGCGCCCGTCCTGAATACCGTGACAAATCAGAATGTAACTATTCATACTCTTCGTGCAAGTGATGAAGTTGAAAACATTGATATCGCAGTTGATGAATACCTTGCCCAGCTCGGTGAAAACTTTATGGATCTAACAATTCTTGGTCTTGGCCCTGATGGCCATGTCGCGTCCCTCTTTCCAGGAGCTGCTCATATAGATCGCTTAGAGAAAGTAATCGCAATCACTGATTCACCAAAGCCACCATCAATTCGCGCAACGTTCACCCTTTCTATGATTAATACTTCAACACTTGTCTGGATAATTGCTGCAGGAGCTTCAAAGGCCGATGCAGTTACCAAGATTATTGAGGGAGATCTCTCGATACCGGCTAGTTATGTAAGAGCAGCAGATCACACACGTTTAATAGTCGATACGGATGCATTTTTTGCTGAGTAATTAGAATAGACTTCACAAGTAATTTCGAAGGAGGGTATGAGGATATGAGCCAGAACGTGAACTTTGGAATGGTTGGACTCGGCAGAATGGGCGCAAATATTGTGCGCCGCCTCTCCCGTCACGGAATTACCTCAGCCGTCTATGACCTCAGCGCAGATGCTGTAAAAAGTCTTGCCGCAGAAGGTGCGATCGCAACATCGGATATGGCAGATATGGCAGCAAAGCTGAGAGCTCCACGAACAATTTGGATCATGGTACCTGCGGGAGTTACGGATTCAACAATTGTTGCAATGGCAGAGCATCTTGAAAAGGGCGACACCATTATCGATGGTGGAAATAGTTACTATAAAAATGATCTTAAGAATGCAGCGCTCTTGGCAGAAAGAGGTATCAACTTTGTCGATGTCGGAACATCAGGTGGCGTATACGGCCTTGAGCGCGGATATTCATTGATGATCGGTGGCGATGAGAAAGTAGTTGCATCCCTTGATCCAATCTTTAAAGCTCTCTGCCCAGGTGTTGAATCAGCAGAACGTACACCAGGTCGCACTGGTGAACCGGCACAAGCGGAATACGGATACTTGCACTGCGGACCAGTTGGTTCAGGCCACTTCGTCAAGATGATTCATAATGGAATTGAGTACGGAATGATGGCTGCTTTTGCTGAAGGCCTGGCAATATTTGAGGCAGCCGATGAGATGACACCTGCATATGATTTAGATATTCCAGCGATTACAGAAGTCTGGCGCCGCGGATCAGTAGTTGCATCATGGCTCCTAGATCTCACCGCACAGGCACTCGTTGAATCAGAAGAACTCACTGAGTACTCAACAGAGGTCAGCGACAGTGGTGAAGGACGATGGACTGTTCAAGCTGCAATCGAGGCTGGAATTCCTGCACATGTATTGAGCGCTTCACTCTATGCACGTTTTGCATCACGAAACAATGATGAATTTGCTAATCGAGTCTTGAGCGCAATGCGCTACAAGTTCGGTGGTCATAATGAAAAACCTAAAGGTTAATTAAGTGAAAGCTGATGCTTTAGTTCTCTTTGGCGCGACCGGAGATTTGGCGAAGAAGAAGTTATTTCCTGCTCTCTATGATCTTGAAGACCTCAACGAGTTAAATCTACATATTCTCGGTGTCGCATCATCTAAATGGACGCAAGAAGTATTCATTGAAAATGTAGAAGCGGCGATCAGAAATCGCAAACCTCAGCTCAATGAAAAAGTACTCAGCAAGCTCCTAGGCGAGATGCAATTACTCGTTGGAGATTACGAGAATCCAGATACTTTTGATCGACTTGCAGATCTCATCAAAGATTTTAAATTGCCTGTTATTTATTTGGCTATTGCCCCAGAGCATTTTGCTAAAGTGACACAAGGTCTGGCACGCGTGGGAATCACAGATCGAGCACGCGTAGTCGTTGAAAAGCCTTTTGGGCGAGACTTAGAGTCCGCGATCAGATTAGATGCTGAACTGAAGCAGGTTCTTACTGAGGATCAGATTTATCGTATTGATCACTATCTCGGTAAAGAGGCAGTTGAAGATCTTCTTGTTTTTCGCTTTGCCAATACCCTCTTTGAGCCAGTATGGAATCGTAACTACGTCTCAAATATCCAGATCACCATGGCAGAGAATTTCGGCATCGAAGGCCGCGGAAAGTTTTATGACGGTGTAGGTGCAACGCGAGATGTATTGCAAAACCATATTTTGCAGGTGCTGACAATGCTCACCATGGAGCCACCGATCAGCATTAGCTCTGAGGATATGCAGAACGAGAAAATCAAAGTTCTCTCTGCCGTTCGCGAAATCAAAGCAGAAGATGTGATTCGTGGGCAGTACGTGGGATACCTTGCAGAG
>Ga0209617_10000855_pt1 | contig 13804 bp, 12 predicted proteins | sample LakEriepJuly2011_2_FD_187459 | JGI IMG/M metagenome (GOLD analysis project Ga0209617, IMG submission 187459) | Freshwater microbial communities from dead zone in Lake Erie, Canada - CCB epilimnion July 2011 (SPAdes) (version 2) | ecosystem: Environmental > Aquatic > Freshwater > Lentic >... | reverse complement strand
GAGCGGACCCGCATCCAGCACACGCATCGTCAGCGTGCATGGCAGCCTGACCGAGGTGATCTACCTGCTGGGTGCGCAAGACCAGCTGGTGGGCACGGACACCACCAGCACCCACCCGCAGGCCGCTGCGCGCACGCCCAAGGTCGGCTACCTGCGCCAGCTCTCTGCCGAAGGGCTGCTGGCCTTGCGGCCCCAGGCCGTGCTCGGCACCGATGAGGCCGGTCCGCCCATCGTGCTGAACCAGCTGGCGCAAGCCGGCGTGCCCTTGCGCCTGGTCCAGGTCCACCACCGCTTCCAGGATGTGCTGGACAAGGTGCAACTGGTGGGCGCCGTCACACAACGCACCGCGGCAGCACAGGCGCTGTCGGCGCAGCTGCAAACGCAGTGGGAGGCCACGCGCCACCGGGTGCAGCGCAGCGCCCTCCAAACGGCGCCTCGGGTGCTGTTCATCATGGCCCACGGCGGCGCGCCCATGACGGCAGGCAGTGGCACAGCGGCACAAGCCATCCTTGAGCTGGTCGGCGCGCGCAACGCGCTGGAAGGTGTGCGGGGCTTTCGGCCGATGAACGCCGAAAGTGTTGCGCAAGCCCGGCCGGACTGGGTGCTGACCACCGACGAGTCGGTGGCCGCAACGGGTGGGGTGACAAGTTTCTGGCAACAACCCGGCTTGGCGCAAACCCCTGCGGGCCGGCGCCAGCGCCTCATCAGCCTGGACGCGATGGCCTTGCTGGGCTTCGGGCCGCGCCTGCCGGCAACGCTGGACGACTTGCAGCGGCAACTGGCATGAACGTGATCACCACACCCTCGGCCACACCCTCCAGCCCCCGCTGGCGCGCGGCCCCTGGGCGCTTGCTCTCACCGGCAGCGGGCAACGCGCTCGGCCTGCTCCTGCTGCTGATCAGCCTGAGCGTGGCAGCCTCGCACGGCGCCTTCTCGCTGGGCTGGCGCGACGTGCTGCAACTCGGCACGCTGTGGTGGCAAGGCATGCCCACGTCGGACGAGGACCCGCTGTGGGCCGGCGCCCAGGTCTTCTGGCACATCCGCGCACCGCGCCTGGCCATGGGCCTGCTGGCCGGTGCGGCGCTCGGCCTGTCGGGCGCGCTGGTGCAGGGCTTGTTTCGCAACCCGCTGGCCGACCCAGGCCTCATCGGCGTCAACGCGGGTGCAGCGCTGGGCGCCGCCAGCTTCATCGTGCTGCTGCCCCTGCTGGGGGCGGCCACCGTGGGCTTCCAGCTCAGCTTGTGGGGCGTGGCCGGGGCCATGGTCAGTGCCTTCGTGCTGAGCTTGCTGACCACGGCCCTGGTCTGGCACATGGCCCGCCAACACGGGCAGGTCGCTGTCACTCGGCTGCTGCTGGTGGGCGTGGCCGTCAACGCGCTGGCCGGCTCCGGCCTGGGCCTGCTGTCGCACATCGCGACCGACAGCCAGTTGCGCGCGCTCAGCTTCTGGATGCTGGGCAGCCTGGCGCCCAGCCACTGGCTGGCCGTGGCATGCGTGTTGCCCGCGGTGGTGTTGAGTGCGCTGTTCTCAACCGCCCTGCCAGCCTCGCTCAACACCCTGTCGCTGGGCGAGGCGCAGGCCCGCCTCGGCGGGGTCGATGTGCAGCGCTTGCAGCGCCGCTGCGTGGCCCTGGCGGCCCTGTCGGTGGGTTCGGTCACCGCCGTGATCGGCATGGTGGGCTTCATCGGTCTGCTGGCACCGCACGCGGTGCGCCTGCTCACCGGCCCGGACCACCGCGCCGTGCTGCCCGGCTCGGCGTTGCTGGGCGCCAGCCTGGTGCTGCTGTCCGACACGGTGGCCCGCACGGCGTTCGCGCCGGTGGAACTGCCCCTGGGGGTGCTGACCGGCCTGATCGGCGCACCCACTTTTTTGTGGCTGCTGCGACAACGCAGCCACGCCGCCACCTGACACCGTTTGATCGGAGCCCAAGATGACCCTGTCTGCCCACGACCTGCAGGTCCGCCACGGCGAACGCCGCGTGCTGGACGTCGCCCACCTGTCCTTGGCGCCCGGCCAGGTGCACGCCTTGCTCGGGCCCAATGGGGCGGGCAAGTCCACGCTATTGCATGCGCTGTCGGGCCTGGAGCGCAGCTGTGCCCGACGCGTGCACCTCCACGGCCGCCCCCTGTCGGAGTGGGACACCCTGGCGCTGGCCCGTCAGCGCGCGCTGATGTCGCAAGAGCTGCAGGTGCCCTTCGACTTCAGCGCCCGCGACATCGTGCGCATGGGGCGCTTCCCGCACAGCGACTGCCCCCACCCCGAAGAGCACGAGCTCGTCGAACGCTGCCTGGACACCGTGGGCGCGCTGCACCTGATCGACCGTCTGCACCCAGGCCTCTCCGGTGGCGAGAAGGCGCGCGTGCAGTTGGCGCGGGTGCTGGCCCAGGTCACGCCCCGGCCCGGCGACACACCCCCGCGCTGGCTGCTGCTCGACGAACCCACCGCCGCGCTGGACCTGGCCCACCAGCACAGCGTGATGCGGCTGCTGCGCCAGCTCGCGGCGCAGGGCTTCGGGATCGTGGTGGTGCTGCACGACCTGAACCTGGCACAGGCTTACGCCGACCAGGCCCTGGTGCTGCGTGACGGCCGCCTCGACACCCTGGGCCGCTGCGACGACGTGCTGCAGCCCAAGCTCATCCAGCGGATCTGGGGCGTGCTGTGTGAAAAGCTGCAGCGTCCAGGCCAGTCTGGCTGTTGGTTGGCGCTGTCAAGCGTGACCGAATGACGCCTCGGGGCCGCCAGACCACGGACAAATCCCCGTCAACGCCCAGTCTTTGCCAAAGTTGGATAAACTCGGCAAGTCCGAAAGGGGAGTAGCTCACCGCGCCAGCGGTTGGTGGCATCCCGTCAATACGGCGCACGGCTGCAACGGCCGTTCGCCCGGGTTTCACGGCAGGCGCTTGCCTGCATCGCAAGACCTTTCGGCGCTCAGGTTCGCGGCTGTTTGCAAGCCGCGTCATGTCCGTTCACTGGAGAACCCTCATGCTCACCTCAGCGCCGCTCTGGCTCTGGCTCGTTTTCGTGTCCATCGTCGTCCTCGCCCTGGTGGTGGACTTTGTCGTGCTCAAGAAGCAAGGCGCCCACGAAGTGTCGGTGCCCGAGGCGGTGAAATGGTCGGCCATCTGGGTGGCCCTGTCCCTCGCTTTCAACGGCTTCCTGTGGTGGGCTTACCAGCAGGACCAGGGCACCGCGGTGGCCAACACCAAGGCACTGGAGTTCCTCACCGGCTACCTCATCGAGAAGTCGCTGGCGGTGGACAACATCTTCGTCTTCCTGATGATCTTCACCTACTTCGCGGTGCCTCCGGCCTACCAGAAGCGGGTGCTGATGATGGGCATCATCGGTGCCATCGTGCTGCGCACGGTGATGATCCTGGTGGGCGGCTGGCTGATCTCGCAGTTCCACTGGGTGCTGTACCTGTTCGGCGCCTTCCTGCTGCTCACCGGCATCAAGATGTGGTGGGCCGCCGACAAGGAGCCTGACCTGGAAGGCAACCCCGCGCTGAAGTTCCTGCGCAAGGTCATGCCCGTGAGCAAGCACTTCGATGGCGAGAACTTCTGGACCGTGCAGAACGGCGTGAAAGTCGCCACGCCGCTGCTGCTGGTCGTGGCCCTGGTGGGCTTCACCGACGTGATCTTCGCGGTGGACTCCATCCCCGCCATCTACGCCATCACCTCAGACCCGTTCATCGTGCTGACGTCCAACATCTTCGCCATCCTGGGCTTGCGGGCGATGTACTTCCTGCTCGCCGCCATGGCCGCCAAGTTCCACCTGCTGAGCTACGGCCTGGCCGTGATCCTGGTGTTCATCGGCACGAAGATGATGCTGATCGATCTGTACAAGATCCCGGTGATGGTGTCGTTGGGCGTGGTCATCGGCATCCTGGCGGTGACGATGGTCTGGAGCGTGAAGACGGCGCCGCGCATCGGGGCCAGCCGCACGGCCGGCATCGAAGAGGCCTGATCAGTGCGCGGATGAGGCCGGATCGGGCATGGGCGGACGGTGCGAAGTGGCCGGACGCCGATGCCACCACAGCAGGGCCACCATGCCGATGCCTGTGGCGGCGTGCGCCAGGCCCAGGCCATCGCGCCAGGTTTCAGGCACGAGGTAGAGCAAAGCGTAGCCGCCCAGCGCCAGCCCCCCCAGCAAGGCGAACAAGGCCACGCCCTCGCCACGCCGCCAGTGCATGCGCCAGCCCTTCATGAGGTGAATGCCTGACAGCCGCCCCGTGAGCAACAGCACCATCAGCACCCCCAGGCCGTGCAGCTTCATCAGCCAGGGCTCCCAGGGACTGGGCAAGCCGTCCATGGCCGCACGCGAAGCCAGGGGCCAGGCCAGCCAGTGCACGCACAGCCACAGCAGGCCGCTGGCGGCCAGCAGGGCCACGGTGAGGTACAGCGCACGGCGCTGCCAGCGGGGCATGGTGTTGTGGCGTCGCATGGCGGGGGGTCAGGGGTTCAGGCGCAAGGCCGCCATTGTGCCGGGAGTGCGCCCATGCACGGAGGTCCGGCTCAGCGCGCGTGCACCCACGCCCGGGCGCCGTGGGCTTCCAACAAGGCCTGCGCCATCGGATGCTGCGCATCGCCCAACTGCGCCAGCACCTTGGTCAGTGCATCGGCCCAGACGCATTCAGGCGCGGCCACCGACACATGCGCAGCCCGCAGGGTGCCCGACAGCTCCGAGCGCGCCCCGGGGGTGAAGTCGCTGGTGGCGATGGCACCGTCGCTGAGCTGCAGCCAGGTGTGCGTGCCACCGTGGTGCTCATCGCGCAGGCGAACAGGCACGGTGGCGCCCTGCACGCGCAGGTCACCACCGGCATTGACCCACACCGCGCCAGCGCCTGCCGCCTGCGCCATGCGCACCGCCTGGTCCACGGCCCAGCCTTTGGCAATGCCACCCACATCGAGCCGGGTGCCGGCGTCCAGGCGCATCAGCATGGCAGGGTCATCCGCGTTGGGGCCACTGTGCAGGGCCCAGCGACCGCTGCCGCAGGCCACATCGAACAAGCCTTCGCTGCGGGTGTGCAAGTCCATGCACAGGCGCAGCACTTCGGCCGTCCAGGGGTGCACAGGCACGGGCTCATCCACATCGGCGGCATGCGCGCGGGACAAATCGCTGCCCGGCTCCTGGAGGGACATCAGGCGATGCGCCAAGGCGATGGCATCGAACGCCGCCTCCAGTGCCACATCGCAGCCGGTCGGCACGCCGATGTCGACCAGCGTGCCCAACCAGGGACGGGCACGGCGCAACCAGCCACGAATCGCCATCCGCGGCGCTTGAGGAGATTGCGACATCAACTGCCCAGCAGGTGCAGGCCGCGCGCCATCTCGACCAAGGCGGCGATGCGCCGCACGCCATCGGTCACGTGACTGCACGACAGCGTGGCGCCGCTGATGTTGGCAATGTCCTGTCCCGGTCGGATGCCACTGGCCGCGGTCTTGCCCACGAACTGCTGGCGCCAGGCGGGCAGGCGGATCTCGCTGCCATGGCTTTCGCGGTAGGACAGCACCTCGACTTGCTTGACGGCCGCCTCGGGCGTCAACGCCACCGCGTAGGTGATGAGCTCGAACTTGCCGACCACGTTGTCGACCACCAACCAACCGAGCAGTTTGCCGCCCTGACTGGCTTCGATGACCTTCCATTGCGCCGAACGCGCCGGCACACCTGCCTTGCTGGCCAGGGTTTGCAACTGCGCCGCGTCCAGGACCACGTCACGCACGGTGAATCGGTCGGCCTGCGGAAACATCGCCTGCTGCGCTTGCTGCGGACTCATGTAGTCCACCGCGAAAGCGCTCAGTGGCAGTCCGGCCGTGGCGGCCGTCAACAGCGGCGCAGCACTCAGCAGGATGCGCATGTCAGAAGCTCCAGCCCACGCCCAGGTCCAGGCGATTGCGGTCTTTGTTTTCCTGGAAGCGCTGGATGTCGGCCTTCAAGACCACGCCATCACCCACATTCAGGTTGGCACCCACGGTGCGGACTTGCTCTGTTGGCGCAGCGGTTTGCGTCAGGCCCAGGCCCAGGTCGGCGTAAGCCTTGCGGGTGTTGAATCGCTCCAGGCGCACGAAGGGCGACAGGCTCAGGTCACCCGAGGTCCACAGCTTGTAGGCGGCCTGCACATAGGCCCCATCGAAGCGCTTGGGCACGGGGTACCAATCCGGGCCGCTGCTCAAGGTCAAGGTGTTGAAGGCCGCTGTGCCATCGATGCGCCCACGCGCGTACACAGCCGACAGGTCCCAGCCGGCCAGCATGTAGCGTGCGTGCAGGTCCCACAGCGTCACGCGCAAACCATTGCCCGGCGCCGTGGCCTGGCCCTGACCACCCTTGCCCGAGAAGAGTGAGCCGCCCAGCTGAAGGCCGGGCAGGCCGCGCCAATTCAAGGCACTGAAGAAAGCCAGGTCCTTGGCATGGGCCTGCGACATTTCCTGGTGCACGGCGCCCAAGGGGGAGTCGGCCGTCTCGGCGTCTTTGCTGTCCCACTTGGAGACATCGAAGCTGGTGCTCGCGCCCATCTGCAGCGTCAGGCCCTGGTCGAAGTTGCCGACGAACTGCAAACCGCCTTCGCGCCAGGTGCTGGGGATGATGGCGGTTTCAACGAAGTTGCGCTCGACGCCGTAGTAAGCGGTGGGCTCGTGGTTCTCGTTGAGCAAGCCGGAGGGCATGAGGAAGAGGCCCGCGCGCATGGCCCACTGGTCGTTGAGCTGTCGCTCCACATAGGCCTGTTCGATGGCGACCTCGCCCTTGTCGCTGGCCGACGTCACGCTGTGCTCGACCTCCAACTCGGTGACAAGCTTGGTGCGGGCGTCGAAGCGGTGCTGCACGCCCAGCACCAGGCGACGCACATCGGCCTCGTTCTTGGCCTTGTCGTTCTGATAGCGGTTGTAGTTGACCTCGCCATAGCCGGTCAGCACAGTGGCGGGCGCGCTGGCGACGTTCGGCTCGGTGCCATTGACCGGCAGCGCTGTGGTGCTGGAAGCAGCCGCAGCAGAGGCCGCCGCGGCCGCAGAAGCCCTGGCTGCACTTGCCGTGGCAGTGGCTGTGGCCACGGCCGCGCGGTCGGACTGCTGCTGGCGGCGCAAGTCGGCCACCTCGGCCTGGAGGGTCTGCAGGTCGGCGCTGAGCTGCTCCAGGCGTGCCATCAGGGCGCGCTCGCGGGCACTGGCCGCGCTGTTGGCGCTGGGAGGAGCGTCGGCCGCAAAGGCCGTCACCGGCGCCAGGGCCGCGAGAGACAGACAGGTGCCCGTCAGCAGGGCGAATCGTTGGGGCAGCTTCATGGCGATCTCTCTGGGGGTGTTCTTGGGGGTGTCCTGGAGGGAAGACGGGCGGCGCCGCCGCGCTCAGGGCGTCCAGCCGTCGGTCAGGGTGTTGAGGAAGGCCAGCAGGTCTTCGATCTCGGCGGTGTCCAGCGCAGGCGTGCCGCCAAGTGGCCGGTTGTAAGGCGCTTCGCTGCGGTTGACGTTGGCCGCGTAGGTCGCCAGGTCGTTGAACTTGACGTCGGCCGCGCCCGTGCTGTCGCGATACCAGAGGCTGGGGTCGGTGTCACGCTGCACGTAGAAGGTCAGCACCTCGCGCAGGTCGGTGAAACGGCCGTTGTGGAAGAAGGCCTGGCGCACCGCCACATTGCGCAGCGAGGGCACTTTGAACTTGCCGCACAAGGCCTCGCGGTCCGTCGTGCTCAGGTTGAGGTTCGCGATGGCCTGGCTGGCGCACAGGCCCAGATCGCCCCAGGTGCTGGGTGCACCCTGGTTGCGCGGCACACCCAGCGCGTCATACGAAAAGTCGGTGAACAGTGGGAAGCGGCCATCGGCGCCCACCGCACTGGGGTGGCAGGCCGCGCAGTTGCCCTTGGCCGGGCTGTTGAACAAGGCCAGGCCGCGCAATTCGGCGTTGCTCAGGCGGGTCCGGCCGCGCAGGAAAGCGTCGTACTTGCTGCTGAAGGGAGCGAAGTCGGCATCTTCCTTCTGGTAGGCCTGCAGGGCCAGGGCGATGCGCTCGAAGGCATCGTCAGGGCGGGTGAAGATGTCCGCGCCAAACAGTGCGCGGAAGTCCGCAGCGTACGACGTGGCCGACAGCGCCCGCACCACCGCTGCGACATCCGCGTTGGCCATCTCCTTGTCGTTGAGGAAGGGGCCCTTGGCCTGCTCGGCCAGGCTGGCGGCACGGCCGTCCCAGAAAAAACCACCCGCAGGCGTGCCATCGGACTCGATGCGGAAAGCCCGGTTGTAAGACAGGTAGCGCATCGATGGCGCCACGCGCGACCCCAAGGAGCTCCCATCGGCCCCGAGTTGCACCACGAGGTGGTTCGACGGCGCGTGGGCGCTGGCCGAGTCGTGGCAACTGGCGCATGCCTGAGTGCCCCCTGCGGACAGGCTGCGGTCCTGGAAGATCTTCTGGCCGAGTTGGGCCATCGGGGACATCGATGCAGCCTGGGCGTCGCCGCCCGATGGGCCGCTGGCACCGGCCGAACCGCCGCCACCGCAGCCAGACAGCGCAGCAAGCAATGCGCACACCGCCGCCCATCGGCTGACAGTGCGGGGGCGGGACCAGAAGACGTGCTTTCCTTGCGACATGGTGCTGCATTGCAAATAACAATTGTTCTCATTATCAACTGTGTTCTTCACGCAACGGACTGACCTCCGTCAACTGACGACAAATCAGCACATGTCCCTGCTTTCACCATGTCACTTGCAAATGCGAATTGTTCTCATTAATATATATACACGTTTGTCGCACCGCCCTGCCCGCCGAACCTGCACAAGGGGGACCAGGTCGCCAACCTGACTGTGGGGGTCAGGCGCACCGTGGTCAGGGCCGCGACAAACGCTTTTTTCTGCCAGTGCACATCCCAACGCACATGGCAACACCGTTTGTCCAATGCCCTGCGCCTGAGCGCGGGGCCGCCTTCGCCGGAAGTTCCACCATGTCGCAACACGCGTCCAACGCATCCGCCTCGTCTGCATCACACACCGCGCAGCCCTCTTCGCTCGTCCTGCCCTCTCTGGGCGCCATGGCCGCCGGCATGGGCCTGAGCCTCCTGAGCGCCAGCGCCATCGCCCAGAGCGTGCAAAGCGCCCCGGCAGCCACTGCCACCAAGCAGGAAGAAGCCCTGCCCACGGTCACCATCACCGACAAGACCAGCCGCCCCGACGCCAAGACCACCTACCAAGCCACCACCACCACGATCGGCAAGGGCAAGCAGGCCCTGCGCGACATCCCGCAATCGATCACGGTGGTGACCGAGAAGCTCATCACCGACCGCAACCTCGACACCGTGAAGGACGTGCTGCGCCAGACCGCCGGCATCACTTTCCAGGCGGCCGAGGGCGGTGAAGAAGACATCCGCCTGCGCGGCTTCTCGCTGCAGACCACCGGCGACATCTTCCTGGACGGCGTGCGCGACCCGGCCATCTACGACCGCGACACCTTCAACCTTGACCGCCTGGAGTTGCTGCGCGGCTCGGCCTCGATGCTGTTCGGGCGTGGCTCCACTGGCGGCGCCGTCAACCAGGTCAGCAAGGCCCCCTACCTGGGATCGGCCAGCGAAATCAACGTGACGGCCGGCAACCACGACTACAAGCGCGTCACCGGCGACTTCAACATCCAGACGGCCGACGATGCCGCGCTGCGCATCACCGGCATGCGCACCCAGGCGAACAACAACGGCGCGGGCAGCAGCATCGACAAGTACGGCGTGGCCGCCAGCTACCGCTGGGGCATCGGCAAAAAGGTCGAGCACCAGGTCAGCGTGTTCCACATCGACAACGACAACGGCATCAACTACGGCCTGCCCTGGATCAAGCCGCGCAGCACCGACAGCCAGGGCACCCAGCGCATCAACAGCGGCCTGGACCCGGCCAACTACTACGGCATGGCCAGCGACTACAACCGCACCCAAGGCGATGTGTTCACCTACACGAACACGGTCAAGCTGGGCGGCGGCTCCGAGCTGAAAACCGTGGTGCGCAAGGGCGACTTCCAGCGCGACCTGCGCGCCAGCACCATCCGCCTGGCCTCGGCCACCGCCGGTTTGAACAACTTCAGCGATGCCACCGCCTTCACCCGCAACACGCAGTTCAAGAACCAGAACATGGACCTGATCCAGGCCCAGACCGACTACAGCGGCAAGCACCAGCTGCTGGGCATGAAGCACGAGATCACCACGGGCATCGACTTCTCGCGTGAGAACCGTGTGGTCCTCGCCAATGGTTCGAGCATCGCCAAACCCAACACCACCGCGGGCACCCCCAACGACGGCGCCACGATCGACGAAGCCAGCCGCATCTTGCGCCGAGGCAACCAGTTCAGCGCCAAGGGCGTGGGCACCTACGTCCAGGACCTGGTGCACATCGCGCCGATGTGGAAGGTGCTGGGCGGCCTGCGTTACGACTACTTCAACGGCGACTACACGACCTTCAACAACAACGCCGCCAACCAGCAAAGCGCGAACTACAAGCAGAGCATCAACAAGATCAGCAAGCGCGCCGGCGTGCTGTTCCAGCCCAACGCACTGGACTCTTTCCACTTCTCGTACGGCACCTCGTTCAACACCTCGGGCGACACCTACTCGTACAACGCCAACAGCGCGAACACCGCGCCGGAGTCGAGCGAGAACATTGAGTTCGGCGCCAAACTGGACTCGGAAGACGGCCGCGTGACCACGCGCCTGGCCATCTTCCGCGCCACCAAGCTCAACGAGCGCAACACCGACCCCGACAACGCAGCCACCCGCCTGTTGCTGTCCGGCAAGCGCCACGCCGCTGGCTTCGACATGGACATCACCGGCCAGATCACCGACAACTGGGACATCTACGCCTCCTACACCTGGATCCCCGAAGCGCGCGTCGATGAAGCCGCTTCCACCTCCACCGCCGGAGGCTCGCGCAAGGGCGACCGTCCCGGCCTGACCCCGCGCCACAGCGGCACCGTGTGGAACACCTACAAGTTCCTGCCGCAATGGCGTGCAGGCGTGGGCGTGAACTTCCGCAGCAAGCAAGCCCCGGCCGACATCAACAGCCCGGCCAATGGCATCTACAACGCCCCCGGCTTTGCCACGCTGGACCTGATGGCCGAGTACGCCCTGAACAAGGTCTACAGCGTCAAGGCCAACGTCACCAACGTGGGCAACAAGGTCTATGCCGACCAGGTCTACCGAGGCTTCTATGTGCCCGGCGCTGGCCGCCTGGTTCAGGTGACCCTGTCGGCCAAGTTCTGACCCTGCACCGCCCCTCGCTGCCCACACTGCGCCATGCTGCTCCACATCCCCCAGGTCCTGACACCCGACGAACTGCAACGCGCCCGCGCCATCCTGGACGCCGCACCGTGGGTGCTCGGCCAGGTCACGGCCGGCCGCCAGGCCGCGCTGGTCAAGGACAACGAGCAGCTGGCGCAGCAAGGTGAGCACGCCAAGGCCCTGCGGGCGCTCATCCTGCCCGCGCTGGACCGCAACACCCTGTTCTTTTCAGCCGCGCTGCCGCGCCGCATCGTGCCGCCGCTGTTCAACCGCTATGGCGGCGAACACGCCAGCTATGGCAAGCACGTGGACAACGCCATCCGCGTCAACAACGAGCTGGGCCAGCGCGTGCGCACCGACATCTCGGCCACGCTCTTCCTCGCCAACCCCGATGACTACGAGGGCGGCGAGCTCGTCATCGACGACACGTTTGGCGAGAAGCGCGTCAAGCTGGCCGCTGGCGACATGGTCATCTACCCGGGCACCAGCGTGCACCGCGTCGAGCCTGTCACGCGCGGCCACCGCATGGCCTGCTTTTTTTGGGTCGAGAGCATGGTGCGCAGCGACGAGCAACGCCGCCTGCTCTTCGACCTCGACACCCACCTCACCCGCCTGCGCCAGCAACACGACCACGACGACGCCCTGGTCGGGCTGACGGGCACGTACCACAACCTCTTGCGCATGTGGGCCGACGTCTGAGACCACAGCGCAGCGCCTCTTGCCTTCCCCTCACACAAGGAGACTTCCCATGAACCCCCTGGCCACCCTGATCGGCCGACTGAGCCTGGCCACCGCCGCCACCCTGTTCACCACCGGCGCCCTGGCCCACGGCGGCTTCAAGTGCGAGGAGCCCAAGAAGGAATGGAAGCTGCGCGACGACCTGGAAGACAAGCTCAAGGCCGAAGGCTGGGACGTGCGCAAGGTGAAGATCGACAACGGCTGCTACGAGGTCTATGGCTTCGATGGCAAGGGCCAGCGCCGCGAAGCCTACTTCAACCCCAAGACCTTCGAACTCTTGGGCGACGTGCCGCAGAAGTGACGCGCGCATCCCCTCCCGCCCAGAGCCACGCACCCATCCCCGTGTGGGATGTGGCCGTGCGCGTGTTGCACTGGACGCTGGCCTGCGCCATCACCGTGGCCTGGACCAGCACCCTGGACATCGGCGTGCCTTCAGACTGGCACGAGTGCGCCGGATACACAGCCCTGGCCTGTGTGGCCCTGCGCGTGCTGTGGGGCTTCACCGGTGGCCGTCACGCGCGCTTTGCCGACTTCATCCGGGGCCCGCGTGCCACCTGGCGCTACGCCATGCAGGTGCGCCAAGGCATGGCCCCACGCCACATCGGTCACAACCCACTCGGCGGCTGGATGGTCGTGGCGCTGTTGCTCAGTGTGGCCGTCATCACGCTGGTCGGATGGCTGCAAACCACCGACCGCTATTGGGGCTCGGAGCTGCTGGAGCAAGTCCACACCACCCTGGCCTGGGCCCTGCTGGGCCTGATCGCCTTGCACGTGGCGGGCGTGGTGCTCACCGGTCGACACCAGCGCGAGAACCTCGTGAAGGCCATGGTGGATGGGCGCAAAATGCCGCCCTCGGGCGACGACGTTGACTGAGCGTGGCCTGAACCTGGCCTGACACCGTCCGCCTTCATCACCCCGCCCCCATGAGCACCTCCGCCGACGCGGCCCAGCACGGGCTGCAAGCCATCCCGCCCGACACGGTCAGCCTGGCCGACTACGAACGCCACGCCCAGGCCCGCATGGACGCGGGCGCCTGGGCCTACCTGCAAGGCGGTGCTGGCGACGAACACACGCTGGACGCCAACGCACGCGCCTGGCAACAGCTGCACCTGCTGCCGCGGGTGCTGCGGCACACGGCCGGCGGCCACACCCGCACGCAGCTCTTCGGCCGCACGCTGTCGCACCCGCTGATCCTCGCGCCGGTGGCCTACCAAAAGCTCGCGCACCCCGAAGGCGAGATGGACACCGCCCTGGCCGCCGCCGCGCAAGAGGCCGGCTTCGTGCTCAGCACCCAGGCCAGCACGCGCCTGGAAGACATCGGCGACGCCATCTCGGCCGACGACCTGCGCGGCCCGCTGTGGATGCAGCTCTACCTCCAGCCCGACCGCGCTTTCACCAAGGCCCTGCTGCACCGCGCCGAAGCCGCCGGCTTCGATGCCATCGTGCTGACGGTGGACGCCCCCACCAGCGGCGTGCGCGACCGCGAGCGCCGCGCCAACTTCCAGCTGCCCGTGGGCATCTCGGCCGTGAACCTGCTGGGCATGGCGCCAGCCCCGGCGCGCGACGTGCCTGCCAATGGCAGTGCCCTCTTCGACGACCTGCTGTACCACGCCCCCACCTGGGACGACGTGGCCTGGTTGCGCGCGCAAACACGCCGCCCCATCCTGCTCAAAGGCGTGCTGCACCCCGACGATGCCCGCCAGGCACTGAGCCTGGGGGTCGATGGCCTGATCGTCTCCAACCACGGCGGGCGCACGCTCGACACGGTGCTGCCCACCGCGCGCGCCCTGCCCCGCATCGCCGATGCCGTGGGCAGCGACATGCCCTTGCTGGTCGATG
>Ga0209617_10000854_pt1 | contig 13812 bp, 14 predicted proteins | sample LakEriepJuly2011_2_FD_187459 | JGI IMG/M metagenome (GOLD analysis project Ga0209617, IMG submission 187459) | Freshwater microbial communities from dead zone in Lake Erie, Canada - CCB epilimnion July 2011 (SPAdes) (version 2) | ecosystem: Environmental > Aquatic > Freshwater > Lentic >... | reverse complement strand
CTTCCGATCTAAAATTCTAAGTTATACCGCCTCGGGGACTGTTGTCTTGGCCTGCCTGATTTTGACGGTAAACGGCGTCTTTGTGGAATGGTGGACCAAGGGTCAGATTTGCTGGCCGCCATCGGCCACCAACGCTGTCGCTTTTTGGCTAGTGGCTATCACCTTGAATCGGGCATTTGCAGTTTTCGCCGGTGTTTTACTGATTTGGCCCTGTATTCGCCTTGCCCCCGTGTTCGATTTTATAAGCTTGGTGTTGGCATTGAGCTTTGCTTACTTTACCCGCGATTTTTCTTTGTTTGTTTGGTGTTTGGCGGTGTCCCCCTTGCTAGCCGGCATGTGGATTTATATTTGGGGCCTTTGCTCGGCCCAGATCGACCTGCGGGATTTGTTATGCCGTCGTTTGGCTTGGGTTTTTTGGCTGACCTTGGGTTTATTCTTTTTCCTTATGATACTTCTTTCGTCGCGCTCATAAGGGCGAAGCATGGTTTTTAGGCGATGAGCATTCTTGGGGCCACCTTCAAAATATCCGCTAGGCGGAAGGTTTCTTTCTGTCTTTTCCAACCCGATTTGGAGAATAATATTTTCTGGAGAATTATCCTTTGAGATTATTGATTGCAACAGAGTTTCCGCCAGATGCGCCAGGAGGAGGTCCGGCAGTGGTTCGTCAAATGCTTCGAGGATTTCCTGGTAAAGTGGATTGGTGGAGTGTGCACCGGTCCCACGCCACGCCGTCCGGATCAGTTAGTGGCTGGAGCGGGGAGGGCTTCAAGGTGGATAAGCATGACCACGCTTCCCCTGGATTTTTGTGTCCCCAGAGGCGTTGGACTCGAATCAGGGCTTTGTTGATGCACCTGGGGTGGTCTTACCTTGCTGCAGTTTCTCTTCGCTCTGCTTTGGCCAAAAGCCGACCAGACCGGGTTTGGGTCATCCCACACGAATGGTCTATCTTTCCCCTTCATCAGGTTTTTAACCAGATCTGGCGCCCATCTCCTCGGGTCCCCATCCACGTCACAATTCAGGATTTTCCCGATACGCAAACGCGTCTTTGCCTTTTGGGTGGCCGGACCACAAAGCTAATGGCCTCCTTCCAGGAATCCCTTTATCGGAAAGCACAATCCCGCGACGCCACTTCCCTACCGATGCTGGCGGAACTCCAACTCCGCACCGGCCTACCGGGAGAGCAGATGTTGCACGCCGGCCTGGAGCCCGAGGACTTTGCTTTCCTGCAGAACCCTCCGCCCCCTGAAATCCCTGGGGCCCCTATCCGAATCGCTTATACGGGAACCATTATAGTAGAGGATGAGTTTCGCGAATTTGTGCGAATTCTCGAAACTTTGAGGCCAGCTCTGCCTTTAGGCTTAGAACTCTGTCTTTGGAGCTCCCACACCTACCGATCTAGGGATTGGTTCCGTCCTGCCTGGATGCGGGAGTACGGCCATGTTTCCGAATCCGAATTACGAAGAGTCCTGCGATCCCTAGATTGGGGCTTCATCCCCATGGGAACGACAAACGAAGATCCTCGCTATAATCAATTTAGTTTTCCTACAAAGTTTATTACTTATTTGGCCGCCGGCTTGCCGGTGATTTCCTTGGGTCACCCCATGAGTTCCTTGATGCAGTTGACGCGCTCCTACCGTTTGGGTCTGAATTTCTTCAGCAAAGAGCAAATGGCCTCCTCTCTGACGGCCGACCTCCTGAAGAAGAAACATTGGAGTCAGTCTTGCCGCACGGAGATAGTTCGCTGCGGAAAGGATTATTTTGATGCCACCCAGATGCGAACTAGGCTGTGGGGAAGTATGGGGGTTACTTGAGGCCCTTGCCATGCTTCTCAGGGCAGGCATTGTATAGGTGTGTATTTTGGCACATATTTCCAACTCATTTCCCCCTTCTATGAATGAAGCTAGGCCACTCTAGGTTGGTTTCTAGACTACGGATAGTCGCGAGCACTTTTACAACTATGCATCACAGATTTCTGAAGTCGGCACATCAGTGGCGGCATTTCTTCAAAGATTGGCCGGCCTCTCAGGGAAATCAGCTGACTCGATTCAAAACTAGGCGCAACTAATGAAGATTGGATTTATCACCACGGACAATCGGGATCATTGCCGACAATATGATTTGCCGTACCCCTATTTTGGCCCTGCCCCCGAAGCTATTCTCGCCGGCCTAATGAATATCCCGAGCCTTGAAATTCATATTATAAGTTGCACACAAGTTCGAATGGGCTCTCCCGCGAAGCTCTCTAACAATACTTGGTTCCACTCTCTGTATGTTCCGAAGATCGGCTGGCTCCGAACTGGTTACGTCGGATGTATTTTTGCCGTCCTACGCAAACTTCAGGAAATCCAGCCCGATATTATTCATGCACAGGGAACGGAGAGAGACTGTGCGATTTCAGTGGCGATCGCCCCTTTCCCCAAGGTTTTAACCATTCATGGAAATATTCGCGCCATTTCAAGAGCTGCGAGAGTACCTGTTTTTTCTTTTTGGTGGCTTCAGGCCAAGCTGGAAACATTTGTTCTCCCCATGTTTGATGGGGTTTTTTGTAATTCAACCCACACTCAATCTCTCGTCTGTTCATTGGCGAGGAAAACGTGGCTCGTGCCAAACCCACTTAGACTCTCTTTCTTTTCCCCTGCTCCTACCCCACGGCCCTACATAAAACCCATTCGTTTCCTCGTAATTGGAGCGATTACCCCGAATAAACGACCGCTGGAGCTCTTAAGAATGCTTAAGTCCGTTTATAATAGCGGCGCCTCTTTCCAGGTCATATTTGTCGGGTCGGTTGGAAGCAGCTCTTATGGAAAGATTTTTCTCGAGGAGGTTGCTAAGGCGAAGCAGGAGGTCTGGCTCGATTTTCAGGATAGGCTTCAGGAATTAGATCTTATTAAGCTTATGGATTCGTCACAAGCTCTTCTACATTTTCCAGTGGAAGAAGCCTTTGGCCTCGTAGTGGCTGAAGCCTTGGCTAGAGGATTAAAATTGTTTGCAGCCAAGGTCGGCGGGATTCTTGATATTGTCGAAGGTGTTAAAGATGCGGAGCTTTTTGATGTAGACAATTGGCCGGGCCTTGAATGTTCAGTGAAAGCTTGGATCGATAACCCAACTCCGCCATCGTCTTTATCCGTAGATCTTATGAAGTCACGATATCATCCAAACCTCATTGCATCCAAACATTTGGAGATTTATCAATCCGTACTAAATGCTTCCTCCCGAAAAAATGAATAGCATTTCTAATTCTGCCCCTCTTGAAGGCCAACTCAATTCAGCAGAGCGGAATCTCATTCTTGAAGCCGTGACCAGTCTTCTTCCGGAACAACCAATCTGCCTTGAAGTGGGTACATATAAGGGTGGGGGGAGCACCCTGCATATCCTCAGAGCTCTTGCGAGGGGTGATGGTATTCTTTTTGGAATCGAGGCCTCCAAATTAGTTTATCAGGAGATGAAGGCCTCTCTGCTTTTTCACCAACCCGAGCTGTGCCGTCGGTTTGTCCCTGTGTGTGGCTTCTCCCAGCAAGTCATCCCTTCCTTGGTGGATGCTGGGCGGTTGCCAAAGGTAAACTTTGCTTTCCTTGATGGAGGAAATAATCCTCTCGAGCAGATCGAGGAGTTTTTTATTTTGGATCCATTGATGCCTATTGGGGCGGTTCTCATGTCTCACGATGCCTTCCTGCGAAAGGGGAAGTTTCTGCGCCGAGTCCTCCCTTTGCTGGATCACTGGAAAATCGAAATTCTGCCTATCAGCACAGAGGGGCTTTTGGTGGCCACAAAGATCGCTAGCCAGCCCACGAACTCTTTAAAAGCTAGGCTGGTTCTTTTTTTAAGTCGGTTAGCCCCTCTTGAATTAGCTTCGAAACTGAGCCCGCGCTGGTTTCGCTCTGCTTTATTTCGAGCACTTCCCCGAAGGCTTGCTACATGGATTGCTGATGGCCGTTCTTTTTAAAGCTGTCGGCGGATCTTGTTTTGGATCCCGAGGGGTAGAAGATTAAAGCCCTGAACGAGGCCTCTCCTAAATGGGGATGCCCAGCGCTCTAAAGCCACATAGTCAAGGTGGGTTGCCCATTCCCGAAGTTGCACATCAGGAGATCGCCACCATGAAAGTCGCCCAGCCCGACTCCAAGATAAAGCTCGTATTTTATGCAAGGCAGGAGAATTGAGTAGTGCAAAATGAGCATAAAATTCATATTCGCTAAAAAGATTTGGACTATTGCCCCGAAGATTTTTGATGATTTTCCAGCGCCAACTTTCATCCCCAAGAAATCTCCCCTCAATTTTTTTAATCATCGCACACAGAGTCGGCACATGGATGGGCATATGTTGAGCAACAAACGAGCGTAATGGCTGGAGATTCTCTCCGAAAATATAGTTAAAGTTTTCAAAATAAGAGGGATGGGGGCGGGTTGCTACCTGCATGTTCTCAGTCGTTTTCCTATCCATACGCACTCCGGAAGGTGGGCGGGCCGCTTCCATTGTTGCCGGGGTGAGGAACACCTCCCCATTCGGCCCAAAAATATCAAACGCTCGCAAGGGTACAGTATCTGGGTCCCAGATCAGATAACGCTCTACTTCCTGACGTATTTTGGGATATGAAAGTTTTAAAAACTGCTGGAAATACCAACCAGCGCTTTTGGGGAATCCCGGCAAGTTAACCTTACTTCGCAGATCATCAAGTTTCATGTCTGAAAACACCTCGTCTTCGTTGATGCATTCTACCTCTGAGCCCAGCTCTTGCGTAAAATGCCGGATATTGGCTTTCGCTGTAAATACCACAAATCGATTGTGAGGCTGGAATATACGTAGTCGGGGCAACGCCAATCGTAGGGTGTTCAGATCTTTCAGGCGACACGCTGTGACGATATCAAAAAGCTGGAGTTCTGGTTTCATTTCATTTAGTCAAAGCCTAAATGACGCCCTCTTAGAAAAAGCTATTTGCATGGTTTCTTATTGGTCTCCTACAGTCATCTCTTTGTGCTCCTGTCGTGAAACCTTTAATGCGCGCCCTTGTCTAATTTTAAAGCCCCTTAGTTCGCGAATGAGCTCTTGGGTGGCAGCCCCTTTGACCACGACCCCTACTTCCTCCAACCCTTTTTTTGTCTGCTCAATCTGGATTTGGGCTCCCCCGTGGGCCAACGCAAAAGGGACATTCGAATCGAGGAGTACTTTCATTTCGCGTAAGCACTTCTTTTGCCCTGTAGGATTCGGTTAGCCCCCACCACGACCGCCCCCGCAGGCACATCTTTGGTGACCACCGCATTTGCTCCAACCGTAGCCCCTGCCCCTACTTTCACTTTCCCCAGAACCTTTGCTCCCGCTCCCAAATACGTCCCGTCGCTAATGTCCGGCATATTTCCTATTTCCAAATCCCTGCCCCCCAGAGTGACTTGATGCCCAATCACCACGTTTTCTCCAAGCCGAACCCCACGCCCCACGACAATTCCCTGTGGATGAGGCAAAAACGTGCTGTCGGGAAGAGGAATGCCAAATTCACATCCTGCCAAAAAGGTAAAAAGTCGCGCCAGTGGACTGTTGCGTTTTTGCGAGGCAAAAATTAGCCAACGTGCGAGCCGACCGTTCCGAATATGTGGGTTTTTCTTGTGGGTACACATCATCTCAACCTTTTTGCTTATGAATAATCTTATTGTACAAGAAAGTGTTATTAATGCCATCAGGAACCTTCTTTTTCATGCGTTCAGCCGAAAACCAATAACCTGAATATGGAAAAACTAACCGCCCAAATGGCCTTTCCCACGTTTACCCTACTCTCCTTTCTCGTCGCCACATCTCCAATTGCCTCTTTGCCCTATTTGCTTGGAGCCATTAATCTCCATATGTGTCCAATTTTACGGTACAAAAGCTGGTTCTGGGGTTGATCACTTTGGGGGCATTTCTGGCCGCCCCTTGGCTGACTAATGAGTTTCTGGGTGGTAATCCACTCCCCCTCGCTATTCTTTTCGGGGCTGGTTTTCTTCTGCTTTTCGTCTTTGTCCTGCGCGACAACTGCTGGATTACTGTCCCCCTTTGCCTTCCCATGGGCGGATCTTTAAATATTCTGCCCATCAAGTTTTCCCCTGCTGAACTTTCGATCCTGCTGGTCATCGGCTATGTGGTCCTCCAGATATTTATGACCGAGAGGAGGTCAATCACCTTCGGGCCGGCGCAAATCTGGATTCCCGGAATTCTGTTTGCCGGAGTTCTTCTTTACCATTGGGGAAAAGGCGGTGGTCTTGGGCTCAGCATGTTTGGTGGCGAAGCCAGCGGTGGCCGCCGCTTCTTCACCATTCTTTCGGGCATGCTGGTTCTGCCTGCACTACTCTGGTTCCCCTTGGGAAAGTCTCCGTGGCTTTCCCGCGTTCCCCTGCTCTATCTGATCGGCTCACTCCTCGAGTTCACTCCCTATGCCATTTCCTCTGCCGTTCCGGCCTTAAGTCCCTATATTTTTCGCATCTACTCTTCCGTAAACATGGAAGCTTATGCTGGAGCCCAAGCTTTTCGGGATGACTCAATGGTTCGCGTCGGACAGATCGGCCCTTTATGCCTTGCGGCCCAGTTGGCCTTGTTCTGTTATTTCCCCCCAAGAGACTGGATTCGGCCGAGCCGCTTTTTTGTGATCCCTCTGTCGGTTCTTTGTTTAGTGGGCACTATCTGGGGCGGATTCCGCTCGATTCTTTTTAATTATCTTTCCGTAGTCTCTATTGCCCTTTTTTTGCGAGCTCGGTTTCTCCTTTTCTTGGCCATCCCTTTCGCCGCGGGAATTATTGCCCTTCTTGTCGTGGGCCAAGGGTCTCTCTTTAATCTGCCTCTTACTATCCAGCGCACTCTCTCTCCTTTTCCGGGCAAATGGGATCGTACGGCAACCAATTCTGCTGAGGCGTCCAACGATTTCCGCAGTAGCATTCAAAAGGTTTATAAAACCGACTTCATGGAAAAGGCCGGCTGGCTGGGAGAGGGGTATAAATTTGATGCCAAATACATGGAGGCACGCAGCATGGATATCCTCACCCGCAAGTTAGAAGAAAGCGGTGACGCATTCGCAATGGGCTTCATCATCGCCCGGGATCACCATGTCGGCTGGGTCGCCCTTCACCACGTGACCGGTTGGGTCGGTTTTGGGGCTTTTGTCCTCCTGTGTCTGGGCTCCCTTTTTTATGTCTGGCGACATGTTCTCCAACCTCATTTGGGCAATATTCCTCCCGAGCAGGTCTGGGCGACCGCCCTGGTCACGCAAAACATTATCAGTTTTTTTGCTGTCTTCGGGGCCATCCACAACTTTATCCCTTCCTTCTGCGTGTTTCTGGCAATCGCTATCCAGTCTTTTCGCGTGAAAGCTGTTCCCTCGCAACCCCGGCAAATTCCGATCGCTGCCTGATCTTGCTTGCCTGCCTTGCCCTCATAAAATTTCCCTCTACCACAGAACTCATTTCTATTCCGGGCCCGTGGGTTAACTTTAGAGGACTGGCCATCCTTTCCGCAAAAATGTTATTTGCGCCGTCTTAGCCGTTCGGTTATTCGCTGTCGAAAGCCTGAGATAAAGTTATAAGTTCCAAAATCGACCTGGCCAGATCCCTCCCAATTTCTTTGCATGGAATCTCTTTCGTTCTTTGGCTGCTTCAACATAAATATCATAGTCGAATGTTTTCTTCGCATACGCCCCGGCAAGAAGCTTTCTGATCCGGTGCGCCAAAACCCACCATGGTCGGCCGCACCACATCCACCAAGGGGCTTCTCGGTGGATTCGGCGGGACTCGGCCTTGGCCTCAGCTCCCAGGCTGCGGTTCTCGCCCGTTTCCATGAAAGTCGAGGTGAGTTCACCAACGGATGTGACCGATGTCCCCATGGTAAGCAGCCGAATAAACCATTCGGCATCGCCCGCATCTCGATAGCTGGTGTCGTATAACAGCCCTTGTTCGATCAGCTCCCGTCGAAAAAAAATGCCTGCCGTGAGGGCCGAGAAATGACAGGTCCACGTATGGGCCAGACTCGGAACAAGTGTTTGCCGGTAACATAACGGTTCTCCATCCGCCCGAATAACAAGGACATCCCCAAAAACCGCCCCGAGTTTTGGCTGTTCGCGAAACCGGCGAAGCACCTTGGCCAGCGCACCTGGAATGTATTGCTCGTCTGAATTCAGATATCCGCAGATCTGCCCTTGTGTTTTTTTGAGCCCCCGGTTGACGCCATCATACATTCCATGATCCGGTTCACTCGTGAGACAAAGCGAATATCCCGGCTTCTCCGGCCATCGCTTCCGAATTTCGTCCGCAAACCCCGCAAATCCGGCGGTCCCCCCATCTTGAACCACATGCTCCACAGAAACGCCCTCCTGATCCGCAACAGAAGATACGCAACACTTTAACAACTCAAGTTGGCGGAAGCTGGCCGTGACAATCGAGAAATCCATAGGCAAAGCCTACTGCTTTCAGCCCGACCGGTCACTCTGAGATTCTTGCGAAGTCCCAAGATTGCATCGTGCCCCCCTTCGTCTTATCTAAGAAGTATGGCCAATGACCTCCTCCGTCTTGGGTTCTCTTCGGAATGTTCTCTTTCCTCTTTTGTGCGGTCTTGTTTGCCGGCCGGGCCCTTTCAGCGAATCCTCCTGAAACCGAACTGGGTCAAGCATGCGGAGTCACCAGAATTTCCCATCGAGTCCCTCGTGACCAGCACGGATCTGCTGGAGGCCGTTCTCGATGAGTGCCTGAAGAAATACCCAGACTGCGAGTGGATCCGTGTGGGTGATGTCCCTCTGCAAAGTTGCGATTTTGCAAAACTTACCGTTCAAGCTGGCCTAGATCGGTTGCAGAAGAAATACGGGAGCCGGGTCCAGTTTTTGGATCTCCGGCGGGAGCGTTGGGAATCGAAGAGCGGCTTTTTGCAGTTTGTGGACAACACCCCGGGCGACCCTAGCGGCTACCGGGAGGTCATTCTGGATCGTCAAAGCATGCTGGAGGAAATCAGCCATCACGCCTCAAGCTTTCGGGTCTCGGACTACGAACCGCAGGAAACCACCAGCAATCATCGGCTGGGCGAACATCGTTACTTGATTGCGGGAACTGTCCTGGATGCGGATTTGATCATCAATTTGCCTAAGATGAAAACCCACCAGAAAAGCGGCGTCACCGGTGCCTTAAAAAATCTCGTAGGAATCAACGGATCAAAAGCCTATTTGGTGCATCATCAAGTCGGCTACCCTTCCCAAGGCGGCGATGAATTTCCAGAGGGATCGAGCCGACTTTTTTACTGGCAAGCCCGCTGGCGTGAGAGGCTGCAGAAATGCTCACCCGTTTTGTTCAGAATCGCCAAAGCCGGCTGGGAATTCCTAAAATACATTCGGGGAATCAAGACTGTGGGCACCGCAGAAAATCTCAGGGGCAATTTTTACATGGCCTCAGGTTCCTGGCACGGTAACGATTCGGTTTGGAGGATGGTCTATGATCTGAATCTGATTGTTCGCTTTGCGCCTCGCCCGGGAGGCCGGTTGTCCCTCACCCCCCAGAGGGCAATGGTCTCCATCATGGACGGCCTAACGGCCGGGGAGGGCAACGGCCCCCTTCAGCCAATCCCGGTGAAAACCGATGTGTTGCTTGCCTCCACCAATTCTTTTTTGGTGGATATGGCGATGAGCAAGTTGATGGGTTTCGACTACCGAAAAATCCGCCTGCTCTCGGCACAACCCAAATTTCCAGACCCGTCCTGGGCCCAAGTGGCTCCGGACCGATTCCGAATTGAGCGCCAGGATGGGAAGATTCTTTTGAACGGTGTGCATGACCTGCCGGTTCTCCACCGGTTTCTGCCCCCGCCCGGATGGCGAGGACACGTTGAACTCGACCCGTGAGCCCCTCCACCTCCCAAAAAATATTTTTTGGCCTTCACCGGATAATCGGATCCGATATAGAAAGTCATTACCGGGAGTTTCTCAGCCTTTCCGTCGGCAACCCTGAAAAGATCCGCTCTTTGCAAAATCTCCGTTTGGAACGCCTGCTTTCCCATGCGGCGCATCGGATTCCTTTTTATCGGCGCCGAGTGAACCCGGGAGATTCCCTGGATAAGTTTCCGATTCTGACCAAGGACAACATCAGGGCGAACTTTAGCCAGCTAAAATCCCAAAGCCTTTCTTGGAATAGCCGGCAGCGGCAGAAGGGGCTGGGCTACTCCTGGACCGAGGTCAGTTCTGGCGGAACTACCGGCGTTCCCGTCACCGTGGTCCATGACAAAGAATTCCGTGATCGTGGCAGGGCCTCGCGCCTTTTTTCAAAATACCTTTGCGGGTTTCCCTTTGGCACCCCTTACTATTTGCTTTGGGGTTCCATGGCTGATCTTCAGAACCGCCAAAAAAAAATTGTGCAGGGACTGGCGCAAAAGCTTTCCAAAGCAACCCCCCTCAATGCTTTCCGCATGGATGCCTCCCGTTCCCGCCTTTACCTCGAGCGAATGAATTCAGACCCCAGGGATCATCTGATGGCCTATGTCGATGCCGCCGGAAGTCTGGTCCGTTTCGCACAGTGCCATACACTTCCCCTTCCGCGCTTTAAGTCTGTGATGGCCTGCGCGGGCACGGTTTGCGAGTGGAATCGCCGTTTATTAAGCGATGCGCTGGGGGCAAAGATTCACAACAAATACGGCAGCCGCGAGTGCACCGATATGGTTTGTGAAAACTCCGAAGGGGAGCTCTTGGTTTACGCGCATCATGTTCTTTTGGAGGTGGTCAACAATCTTGGGAACCCCGTGGCTGAAGGTGAATCTGGAAGGATTCTGGTTACACTCCTAGGCAACTATTCCTTCCCCATCATCCGCTACGAAATAGGGGATGTCGCAGTGCAAGGTCGCCCACAAGGGAGAACAAGCCCCTTCCCCACGCTCCTTGGAATTGAGGGGCGTATCTCGGACTTTATCACTAATACCAGTGGGGAGTATGTCTCCCCCGTGACGATCCGCCACTTGCTCGGCGTGGTGCATACCCATCCTTCCCTCGAAAGATTCCAGTTTATTCAGATGGCAGGCTCTCGGTATGAGTTAAGGCTTCAGATGGATTCCGTGCTTGGGGATGCTGCTTTGCAGAACCATCAAAAAGGACTGGTGAAAGATCTTTTATCGATCCTCGGACCCCATGCCGACTTGACGGTTTCCAGAAAATTGGACTTGGAAGAGGGCTCCTCAGGCAAGTTTCGCTACGTGGTCAATCGTAGTCGCGAGATTTTGTGAAAGTTCTGCTAGTTCACAATAGTGCCGATCTGTATGGCGCCAGCCGTTCTTTGCTTCGTTTGGTTTCGCACCTAGATCGCAACAGATTTGTCCCCTCTGTTCTTTTGCCCGTTTCTGGTCCTCTTCAGCTTCTTTTAGAAGAAAAAGGCGTCAGGGTCTTTGTCCAGCCCTCCCTCCGCGTTATCACTCGCCCCATTTTTTCTTCTTGGAGAATCTTTCCTTTTTTACTGGGGTTTCCCTTTTCCGTGCTTCAAACCGCTGCCCTGATTAAGCGGGAGCACTTTCAGCTTGTTCATACCAATGTCGGTATTGTCATCTCCTCCGCTTTAGCTGCCTGGTGCGCACGGGCGCCCCACCTTTGGCACATCCGCGACTGGTTTCAAGAGTTCGGGTTTTTCTGGAAGCCCTACTCCCTATACATCCGCATATTTTCTCGACTGGTTCTCTGTGTTTCTCGCCCGATCGCAAACCAGTTCCCTCCCTCCCCTAAGATCAGGATTGTGCACAACGGCTTGGATCTCTCCGATTTTCCGCAGGTTTCTGATGCCGAACGAACTGCCGCACGGTTCACCTTTTCTCTACCCAAGAGTGCTTTCGTCGTTGGGGTCGTTGGGCGTATTAAGTTTGTTCGCAAGGGACAGGAGTTCGTTCTCCGTGCACTCAAGATTCTTCGAGAACGCGGCGTTCCTGCCTACTGCCTCCTGGTTGGCGGACACGCGCCCGGCTCGGAAGATCATATCCTGCGCATGCGACAACTCGCCGCCCAACTGGGTCTTACTAACGAGGCTCTCTTTGTTGGGGAGCTCAACGACCCACGTCCCGCATACGCCGCCATGGATGTTTTCGTTTTGCCCTCAGGCCAACCCGAGCCCTTTGGAGGTGTTGTCTTGGAGGCCATGGCTCTCGAGCTTCCTGTCGTGGCCACCGCCTTGGGTGGATCCATCGAACAAGTGGTTGAGGGGGTCACTGGGTTTCTTGTGCCGCCAGCAGATCCAGAGGCGATTGCAGACCGCTTAGAAAATCTCGCCCAAAGTCCTGCCCTTTGTCAGCAGCTCGGTCATGCTGGCCGCGCGCGCATACGGCAGGTTTTATCGCTAGATCGGGCCGTCGTTGGAATCGAGGCCGCTTACACAGAAATTCTTCAAAGCAACCCAACCCGGCGGTAGCCTATACCCATGCGCTTACTACTTACGGGGGGTTCGGGCTTTATAGGGTGTAATGCGGTTCAATTCTTTCTGCCAAAAGTAGATGCTCTTTTGAATTTAGATCGAAATGAACCCGCGCCTTCTTCTCATAAGTCGTTTTGGCAACAGTCCGATCTCTTGGATAAAGAACTCCTCGCTCGTCAGGTGGCAGCATTCCGTCCGACCCATGTCCTGCATCTTGCGGCTCGTACCGACTGTGTCGAGACCACGACTGTCGAATTGGGTTATCGGGAAAACACGGATGGGGTGTCGAATATTCTCGCGGCTATCCGATCCTGCCCTTCCATCCAGCGAGCCATTATCACTTCGAGCCAATATGTATGTGGCCCAGGGTACCAACCCAAATCAGACGAGGATTATTTGCCCGCCACCGTCTACGGGGCCAGCAAGGTCATTACGGAGAAGTTAACTCGGGCTGCCAACCTTCCTTTTACCTGGACCCTGATTCGTCCGACCAATGTCTGGGGACCTTGGCACACTCGGTATGAGAGGGAGTTTTGGCGCATCGCTCGCCGGGGTTGGTACTTTCATCCTGGGGGTGCCCCAGTTCGCAGGGCTTACGCTTATGTGGGCACTGTTTTAGACCAAATCGCCAAAATTTTTTCCCTTTCCGATTCTTCGGTCCACAAAAAAACTTTTTATCTAGGGGATGAAACGGCTGACATCTGGAAGTGGGCTTCTGGATTTTGTCAGGCCCTCCATGGGAGCGTTCCGCCCCGAATCCCCAGACCTCTCCTGCGTCTGATGGGTCGGGCCGGGGATAGTGTTTCTTTTATTACAAGACGCCGCTTCTACATCGACTCCACCCGCGTGAAGAGCATGACCACGGACTATCCCGTCGATATGACAGAGACCTTCCGGGTTCTTGGCAGAAGCTCTTTCTCACTGGAGGAAGGTATTCAAAAAACTGCTCTTTGGTTGTCTGATTTTCGTGGCTGGACGCTACCCCTCCCCACTAGAAATTCCGATGGTTAAAGGATAAAGAGCGATTTCTCTGCCTCTTAAAAATCATGATGCCGAACCCCTCTCTTACACTCCGCTTTGTTATCTCCCTTTTACATCCTTGCTTTTAAATCCTTCAGTCCCCTTTATAGTAATAAGGTGATTTATTTTTTCGTTTTATTTGTAGTCCTTTTTTCTGCTACAGCAAAAGCATCCCCCCCCCTAGTCCTGCCACTCAATCCCGCTTATCAGGATCAATATGGACTCTTTGGGGGATACTCCTGCACTTATGACGATGAACTGATGCTCGATTCGATGACCGCCTCCGCCAGTATGAATGTCCTCAAAAAGACGGAGGCCGCCATGGAAAATCTTCGCAGGCTCACCGATCCTCTTGTTTGCGCAAAGCTGAGTGCTCCAGGCGGAATGCAGAGAAATCTTCTCCTCACCCTGTACTGGTTGGCCGAAG
>Ga0209617_10000850_pt1 | contig 13865 bp, 9 predicted proteins | sample LakEriepJuly2011_2_FD_187459 | JGI IMG/M metagenome (GOLD analysis project Ga0209617, IMG submission 187459) | Freshwater microbial communities from dead zone in Lake Erie, Canada - CCB epilimnion July 2011 (SPAdes) (version 2) | ecosystem: Environmental > Aquatic > Freshwater > Lentic >... | reverse complement strand
GATGAACCTCATGTATAATTTGGGTGCAGATGACAATGCCGTCCAGCGCGAAGACTCAGGTGCTAGCCAGACTGATTACCAACAAGTTATCGATTACGGCGAGCGATCCCTAGCCTACCTGCAGGTCCTTGGGTCTAATCGCGTCAAAGATTTGCGCAACCTAAAAGTCAATTGGAATGGGGGCTTGGGCCAAGCAAATCTTCAAGAACCCGATCAGCGAATGTTCACTTACGGGGTCCTTCCAAACGGTGATTACATTGATATTAGTGGAGGAGCGTCTGGCCCCTCCTCACCCGATAACGACACCTTACAACGATACCAAAGAGAGTTAACTGAGAACAGCTACTACGGAATTGTCGATTTTATCATTCCCATGTTGGAGGATAAGGAGCGTGCGGATGCCTTCAAAACTGGCTTTTATATGGATTACAATCAGAGAAATTACAATCAATCCAGTTTCAATTATCCATATGGAAGGGCCCCCGAACCTAGTGACAACTACTCTGAGTACACACCGACGGATGGGGAGACTTGGGCGGATGTTTTTCTCAACCCAAATAGGAGCGGCCTGATCAACCCAACTGGTGTGGATGGTAACTATATGATGAGCTACGCCCCCGTGAACCAAACGGACAGTGCAACTGCGCAGGGTACTGGTGCTTTTTATAATGCATCCCAAGCGGTAACTGCCTCGTATATTATGGCAGATTTTAAATTGTTTCCTCAGCTCACCCTAACTGGGGGATCTCGATTCGAGAATACGAATCTAAAGGTCCTAGGCGGAACGGGTCTGAACGAACGGTTTTTTCCCAACCCAGCTTATCGACCCGGTGGGTCAGGCTTAGCCAAAATTCAACAACTTGACCTCCTTCCCGCGGTGGCGGCCACTTTTAATTTGACGGAAAATGTCAATCTTCGCTTTGCTTGGTCCCAGACCCTTGCGCGCCCCTCCTTTAAAGAAATGGGCCCAGTCATCACCAAGGACTTTACGGATGACACATATTTCCTGGGCAACCCCGAATTAACTCTATCCAAAGCAAACAATTATGACTTTCGCGCCGAGTGGTTTCCTCGGGCGGGTGAAGTCATCGCGGTCAGTCTTTTCTATAAAGATCTGCAAAAACCTATGGAACAAGTCGCCTTCTTCGATACGCAACTCGAGCAACAGTTTCTAAAGTATGTGAATGCGCCAACAGGGATCGTCTACGGAATCGAAATTGAGGCCAGAAAAAGACTCGATCAGGTAGCCCCATGGTTGGATAAATTTTCGATCTTCTTTAACTACACGCAGATTTTCAGCCAAGTCCCGCTGGATTCAACTGCCTCTGCCTTCTTAGCTGCGAATAACCAACCAAGCGAAAGTCGCCCCCTGCAAGGCCAGCCGGAATATATCATCAATGCGGGACTCAATTATGATAATGACGAGTATCGGTTTTATGCAGGCCTTTTCTATAATGTGACGGGTACTACTCTATATGCAGCAGGTGCACCTTTTGTTGAAGGCACTACCGTCGTTAGTTACTACCCTGATGTCTACCAGCAGCCTGCACCATCTTTAGATCTAAATCTCACACAAGGCTTGACCGAAAATTGGAAACTGACATTTCGTGGCAAAAATTTACTCAATCCTTTTTTTAACCGCGTGCAAACTTTTAATGGGGTGGATTATATATATAGCTCCTATACTCGCGGTTGGGACGTCAGTCTGAATGCAGCCTATAGTTTTTAGCCAGCTCTACCGCCATTGTGTTCCTGAGAGATTTCGAGGTTGCCGCAAGGAGTCTGCTACCCTGACACTATTTTCTAGAAATCAACTTTAGCGTAGGCCGCGGGAAGCTGTTTTTCGATCTTCTGAAGAAGTACCTCAGTCTCTTTTGTGGGCCAAGTGTTCGCTCTTGCATAGCTCATCCAGATTCGAGTTAACCCTGCGGATTGGCTTTCTGGATTTTGGTTCTTTAGACACATTTCGGTAGCAATCTTCCAGTTTTTCTGGGCCTGCTCTTCCTCCCCTAACGCATGAAATCCCTCCGCCAAGAGCGGCAGCTCATACATTTGTTCAACGTCGTTCAGATGTTTCCATGCCAGTTCCGATCGCTTGGCTAACCTTACAACTGCCTCTTCTTGGGTCGCTTGGCAACCGGTTAGGGCTGCCAGAGTCACAGCCAAATCCCTTTCAATCTTGTATGTCCCGGTCATCTGTGGAGCCCATTCATTCAGCAGTGTCCATGTCTCTCTCAAGATTCGCAGGGATGAATCCGGTCTACCCTCTAGCCGGGCAAGCTCTGCCAATTCACTGCTCAACCCTGCAGGCCTTGTGTTAAAAGATGGGGCACGGATCCCCCCCTGCACAAATTGAATCCAAGAAGACGGGTATGATTCCTTGGAACGGACACGCAACTCAGATAGTCGTACCAGTAACAGCGCCGTAAAGTAGTCGACACCTCTCTCTGCCTTCCAAGAAATCTCCTCATCTCGAGTGACTTTTTTTTCCAAGGGACGCCATTGGCGATGGGGAAAAAGACGATCTAGGATCTTGTTCCAAAGATTAGGATGCCAATCTTGGAGAAAAGATTGATATCGAGCACTCATTTTGGCCCCCGTTAGTTTTTCTGCCTCCCATGCTTTTTGCATAGCTGAAGAATCGCGAGTCAGAGTGGCAACTTGTAATATCTGGTACTGCACAACTTCAGGGCTGTACCCGACCGCGTAGGGAAGTGCATCGAGAGCCAATGATAGCAGATCCTTCACCCCATCTTGCTGCGGATAACCAAGAAGTGTTACGGCAGCATCCACACAGCCAGTAGGTACGTGGTAGTGAGGACGTGTTCCGCGTAGGATCGAGAGAGCACCCACCCCATTACCGAAGTAGGCAAGATTATCTGCCACCCAGTTGCGTAGTTTAGCAATCCTTTCATAGTCACCTTTGGAAGTTTCTAAGCAGCGCAGAGAATTTGCAACCGCCACATCATGATGTGGAGGAAATGTTGTTAGCTCCGACGGCAGACCTGCGCCAAAAGTAGAAAAGAGTGTTAGAAAGAAAACGAGCGGTGCTGAAATATAGCTCATAAATATAAAATGAAGGGGCGAGCTGTTTTGCACAGCTCGCCCCTTCCCTATTTGGATCGTGATACCTGAATTACAGACAGATTACGCGGTAGAGCAATAGGCCAGTACCAACGGTACGAGCTGTATCGGTGACAGTGTTGTTACCATCGACAGCTGTAACAGTGGTAATTTTGCTGTAGGTCCTATTATCTGTCGAGACTTCCACCATATACTTTTTGCCAACCTCACCTCCAAAAGTGATCACAGGTTGGTTGCTGCCGTTAGCTGAAACGACAACTTCAGGGACTATTGCCACGGCCTCGGGCTTAAACAAACCAGCTTTATCAGCCATGGTCCAATTCCGCATCCACATGTTATCGCGAACCGCACCTACAAATGTGGCATCCGCATTGATGTTGCGGTAAGTTGGCAATGCTGATGTGGTCAGATCTTTAGCGTCCCCAGTCACACGTAGATCGATACCACTGATACGGTGGTTGTAAGGGATATCTAATCCAGGATTAAGATTAAACTGGTTTTTATTTTCAGTGCTTTTGATTTGATCCACAACAAGTTGAATGTTAGCCCGGACTGCGACCCCAGCGGTTGAAGCTCCACGTTCCCTACGGTCAATCGCATTCGGGAACAGATTGGAGTCTGAGGCGGTGAATGCTGCAGCAGAATCAGCGGTGATCGCAGCATTCAAGGCAGCGAGGGTATCATACTTTCCATTCACGCCTGCCTGCGTCCGGTCTAACAAACCGCAACGATAAAACCAGACGTTCTTATAAAGGCCGTCTGTGTTTGCAGCTGCGCCAGTATCAGCAGTTGTGAGGTCAGATGCCTTCCCAGCACCATCAAAACCGCCCTCGGTACGTTTGACAGCGAACCGGTTAATAGCAGAACCACCGGCTTCAGAGGCGGTTGTTACAGTGGTGCCTTGCGTGTCCATCACCAGGATACCACCATTTGGAGAATCCATGATGATACTGTTGTGCATCTGAACAGAACCGTTGTCTTTGTAGTTAGGTCCACACTGTGGCTCTACTGCATCGACTGCTACGGCATTGTATCCACGACCCACCAGAGTGGCGTTTGCCAACGTGTAGACCGAATAAGGCCGTGTGGTATTTGAACTTTCCGAACCGTCGTTTTCGGTAACACTATCACCAATATTTACACCCGAACCCCGAGTGCTTTTCGTACCACTGGAATTAATACCATTATTATGAAACTGCACGTAGAACTGGTTGGCACCGAGATAACCTTGATCCGTGTCCAACCCGTCATCACCAGGGAAGCAGGACATGGCCCAACGCATCCCGGCAGCGCCACCCCAGAATTCAAATGAATCATCTGCATTATTCCAATCAGCCAAAAACTCCATAACAGTGTTCTGGCCAACACCGTAATTGGAGAATGAATTCAACTCTTTATCTTTAATGACAATAAAACCACCATAACGAACTTCAACAAAACGTAGGCAACCCGAATTGTCCGTGTCATCATCTCCACCGCCAAAGGCATGAGTGGGGAACGCTGCCATTCCCTCAACCGCTTCAACACCTTTAGCACCGGAAACAGCGCCTGTAGTGGCGTTAACGGTAGGTTCAGTGATGAGCTCTGTTCTTGCATTAGTATTGGTTGGGGTCGAGTAGCCTTTCGACACCGTAGCTTTCCCACAAAGAACAATACCACCCCATAGCCCTTCAAGAGTGTGGATCGATTCCGTACCACCAAAGGCGAGATCGTAGTCAAAAGCATCGGCTGTGAGGGTACCACCAGAGTAGGTATACGTGGCCACACCAATGGTGCCCGTTGAAACACCACCAGTCCTTAGAATACGTTCAGGATTTTGAACCTGAGCACTTGCTGCGACACCCTTGTTTTCGATTGGGGGGATTGTTTCGTATCCTCCTGGAACATGAGGATCATCAATCGAGGTAAAGATGATGGGAGCATCGGCAGTACCATTGGCAATAATTTTTCCACCACGAGCACAAACGATGGCGCCCGGATCGGCGGGGTTGGCTGGGGCTTCTGTGCCAGTGTCAACCTTAAGTGAAGGACGCTCGGCCCGAATGAGAGTACCGGGCTCGATCACTAAGGTTACACCGCTCTTCACAATCACGTTAGCGGAGAGGATATAAACTCGATCTCGTGTCCACCGCTGATTTACGGATATAACAGCAGCGTTGACGCTACGGACAGCTCCAGTACCCGTGATAACATCTACACCGGTTCCCAAGGAGCTGACATCGACAAAGGTCGTTGCCTCGGCCTTAAAGCTTGCGGCAAAACCGATCGCGGTAAGCAAAGTTAAGAGTAATTTGTTTTTCATTTGTTTATTTTCCTGTTTTTGTTGTTTCTTTGATTTTAGTTAGACAGTTTTGCGCAGGCGGCGGAGGGCCACCAGTGCGGTTGCACCAAGTAGCATGAGTGAGAACGAGGAGGGCTCAGGGACTGCGACAGAGGTCGTGACAGTCGAGAGCGTCAGCTTTGTGTCCGACCCACCCAAGATGGCCTGGGACACAATTGAGAAATCCTCAGGTGTATTTTCACCCGTTGTCTTTGTCGCAAAAGTAAATGAGTTGATTAGGCTGTCCGTAAGATCCGTGTATAGCCAATTGAGTGTCACGTCGGGATTGGCAAGAGTATCAGTCAAGACAAACAAGCCATTGACCCAATCTGAGCCCGACTGGGCCGATACCCGAGCCCACATGGCTTTGCCATCCGCTTGCTCAAGCAGGAGAGGTGCACTGCCAGAGGTCGAGTAGTTAAGGCTATCTCCGACCATGTCAGCCCGACTGACGTTAAGCCGATATAATTCACTGAAGTTGCTTTCGTAGAAACCCATGAGGTTGCCTGTTGCACCAGCAACACCCGTGGACACTTGATTAACAGAGAGATTATTAAAGTAACCGAAACTGACGACGGCACTGTCTACCTGTGTCGTGCCGTCGCTATAGTATAATGGATCGAGGAGCGAAGCGTTAAAGTCAGCCGCGCGTGCAGTCGAATACGATAGCGAAAGCACCGCCAACAGGATCTGTAAGGTTGATTTTGTGATGTTCATTGTTTAATCCTTTATTAGTTTATTGGTTTTGGTTTATGAATTGAGACGATTTTTATTCGAGCTTGCTCGGCGAAACATTGTCGCGAGCAAACCGCTTGAAAGCAGAAGAAAGCCAGTCGCTGGCTCAGGGACCGTTTGAAATGAGTTGGTAGCAGCATCAAATGATCCTAATGAGCCCAGTACAGAAGCGCTGGCGGCGATGACATCGTATTCGTCATCTGGGTTAACAAAAGCAGCCCCGTTGATACCCCAAGACCCAACAGTATCTGAATCAATACCTGATGGGATCAATGTATTCGCACCCGCCTTGATGACTAAATATTCGCCACCAGTTACTACGAATAAGTAAGGATTCAAAACTCCTGCAGTCTCAAATCCACCTGGCTTTGTGCCCAGAGCATCCCAATTCCTAATGAAAGTACCCGGGGCAATTGGGGACCCACCATACTCGAGTGCTGATGAGGTATCGGTTACGTATCGCCCGAAGTCAATCGTACCTAATGCCACAAAGCTATTTGCAAGGTTTGCCGCAGCCGAACTCGGTGAGGCAGCAAGATCGATAATCTGCTGATCTGTGTAGGCTGTCGTTGCCGCGAGAGAACTCGCAAAGTAGCCGAATTTTGCTTGAACCGTCGTGTCGGTGGATGGGAACGCAACGCCGGCCGCATTTTTAAATACGGTGTCGGTTCCTATTTGGAACCCAACTGACGCCGCATTTGACAATGCAGTCAGCGCAACGAGCACACATCCCAGCACGCTAAAATACTTATTGAATATGTTCATATTGTTATTTTTACAGGTTAGCTTTGGTTTAGTTAATGATTAGATTCCGGGAGCACCGGCATGAGCGTTCGGATTTAGTTTGATTGCACTTCTGCCAACTAAATTTCCACCGCCTGAGGTCCTTTGATAGACAATTGCACCACCTGCAGGAATTGAGAGATCCTCAGGTGCGGCTACCCCTGCGGCATTATACCAAAGCCCATCTGATCTGCGGAAGTAGGAAACGAACCTACCTGTGGAGGGATTGATAAAGTGAACCTTATCCGCTCCAGATAGCGATGTACCCGCTAACGGAGTAAGGCCAGACTGCGTCAGTTTGACCGCATAGGGGTTAGGGTTGGCTACGACATTCAGTTTGGCACCCCCTAAGATCTCCTTACGGGTGCGGGCCTGACGAAGTTCACCGCTTAGAACAAGATTCAGTTGTGTCGATGAAAAACGCTTGATGATAAACCCCTCACCAAGAGGAATGCGGGTGTTTTCCGCGGCAACACCACCTTGGGTTAGCCAAGCGTATTGAAAATTAGGCGAGGTTCCTGTTCGGCGCCTCCAGAAGTTTTCAAACCTTTGCGATACAGGATTGAAGACCTGCAATATATCGCCACCACCATAGCTGGTCGACGAGCCAAACTTGCTCGTAGCAGCTGCTCCAAGCAGTGTGCTGATGGTCCAGTCGGGACGGATCGCATATCGCGTTCCAGCGGCAATCGCGTCGGTTGGGAAGCTGTACTGGACGGTTACGGTGCTTGCAGTGGATGCCGTGATTAACGCAATAACACCGATGAAGTCGCCATCCTGTACTTCCAGGATGTAAGGAAGACCCGTGACCATGGTTGGGATACTAGAAACGGTTAATACGCTTCCGGCCTGGGCTGAAATGGTGCCTTCAGCGTCTGCGGGAAGGGCAAATGGGGTTGCCAATAGGTTGACTTTGTTTGGCCCTACAACTGGGACCGTCATGATCCCTGCGGGCTGGGCAATGCCGCCAGCGTGGGAAGATGTTAACGAGAGTGCTGCGAGTAGTGTGGTAGCTGCGAGTCGTATTGCGGTGTGATTCATAAAGTATGCTCCTTTGGTTTGTTGTTTTTTCGACTGAAGATGTATCGACATGAGTTAAAAATGGATTACGCCCATAAAAATTTCCACTGGTTTTTTGTGACAATTTAGCGACAGATTTTAGATCGCGCTGTTGATTTCCAACGTTTTGCAATTTTCATAAGTAAAACGACGCTGTTTTGTCATAATCGGGAAAGCAAAAAAACCGCCCCTAGCGCTACTGCATCGCGATGCAAATTATGCGAAAAAATTTACGATAACCATATGTTACAATTTGATGCCAAATGACACGACTGATGGAATAATTTAAAATGTAGGCTTTATTGACTCAGTGCCTTTTCATCAAGCCATCTCTGTCTTACGTTGTTTTGCTGCGGAGAGGGCCGTTCACGTGAAAAGAGCGGCTAGAAACCGAATAGCGCTAGTGCGACTTGATCGGTCTCTTTCTTTATCTCTTCCTTCTTCCCCCCGATCTTCTTTATCTTTAGTTCCCCTTCTCTTCCTTCTGAGCTGGATTTTCCTGTCAACTAACCTTCAGGCACAAGAAGTGATTATATCCCCCAACGATTTGGAGCTTGGAATCAGTCGGAGTATAGCTCTTTTTAATGGCTCTTTTTTGCCTACGAACAGCCAGATTCGGATTGGAACATTTGCCTCGGGTGGGACTAACTCCTCCGAACTGTCCGCTTTCGTCAATTCTTGGACGAATCAGACCAGCACCACCAATTTTCTTAATTTTCTTAACACCAACTTTGTTTCTTGGAACTCCTTTGGAAGCACAAATTCGCCTTGGCCCGGCACAAATTCAGTCAGTGTCGCCAACACAAACACACCTGCTTTTGCCTCGAATAACCTCGTTGGAAAGCCCATGTATCTTTGGGCCAGCACCCCAACGAATGATAGCAGCGCACAGATGTTGATCCTTAGGTCATGGTTGCCCCAGGGGTTTCCTGACCCAGAAGCTTTAGGCAACTCCCTATTTAGTTTGTTGCCATCAGGTACAAATGGGGTCACTTTTTTGGATCCCAGTGACGGTGAAAGTATTTTGACGGAATACGGTGTCTCGGTGCTTTTTGGGCAGTATTTTTCTGATTCTCTGCAATTTCGCATGAGTGGGGTGAACCCGCTCAACGAAATCACCTCCCTACTTGTCCAGACGAACGCAAAAGGCGCTGTGTCAACCTACCAGATTGTGGCGAACAACGGGGCGGATCGATTCTTTGCTACCACAAATACAAACTCGCAAGATCTGACTCTGACAAACTTGCCTGTGGGGTTCTCGATTGCCACTAATACATATGTAACGAGTAATGTTATTGATGGTGTAACCAATACGTATACGAACACTTCTCTCGATGCGGGTCTAATCACTGCTGGCACCAACGCTTCCGAAGGAAGCTACTCGATCCGCTTGGTAGCCTCCAACTCGCTTACCGCTTCGGTCGCCACGAATACTTTGACCTGGGTTTTGAAGGCCCCAACTCTTTCATTTACAAGCGGCCCAAGTTCAATCACAGCCACCTTGGGGAAAGGCATGACCAGCAACTTCACCTCATCGGGCACCGACCAGACCTACACAGTGACATCTGGAAAACTTTTTGGGTTAACTCTTTCTAACTCGAACGGTGTTGGCGTATTGTCCGGAACCCCTACTAGTGTAGGTAGCAACAGTGTGTGGATTCAGGCAACCGCCGGGACAAATGTTGGAGCCACTAACTTCACGCTAGTAGTAAATCCCTTCAGCCTAGGCATAGCTGGATTAACGGGCGTTTTAACGTGCACGTCAGGGGTCGCGCAAACCTTTACAGTTACCAACAGTGAGGGATATACGGACTTACGTGGGGAGCTTTATTCAGTATCCGATATAAGTGCTTTCAGTTTTGTTACTGGCACCAACTTAGTGATTTCGACAAACACAGTGCCTCAATTGAAAGGCGCGGAAAACGTTAGCCTAACGCTGACCGCTTTCAGGGATGTTGATGGAACTACGGCCTCCTCGTCAACAACTGTGCCGCTACGAATCGTGGCTCCTAACCCAACGGCTCTGGTGGGGCCAACCGAGTTCGAAGTCGATGTGGGGCAGGCTTTTTCGACTACAATTCTTTCGGATGTTGGGGCGTATGGAAAGATGAGTTTTTCTAACTTGCCACCGGGTTTAGTTGTTGAGGCAAATCGTAACGGCTACATCACTGGAACGAACAATAGCACCAATCGTCCTTCCGAATACACTAGCACTAATCCTCCTTGGGAATTTCCAGTTAGGGTGGTGGTGGATTCGACTCAAATCTATGAGGGTGGGGGAACGTACACCAATACCAACACGATCTTTCGTTTGAGGAACACGAATCCCCCCTATTTTGCTTCTGCCACCAACCGGCAAATCGCAGGGGTCGGGCGAGCTGTCAGAGTCGAGTTAAGCGCTTCTAACTACCCTTTCGTTTACACAGCGTCCAACCTGCCCGCTGGATTGCAGTTGAACGGCAATATAATTTCGGGAACCCCTGCGGTTGATGGAAGAATTAAGGTGCCAATAGAGGTGCCAATAACAGCTTCTAACTCCATTCGACCTGGTTCGACCAATCCAACAGATTGGCGGGGTGGCGGGGCACTTTTAATCTTTTACATTGCGGAGACCAAGCCCACGACAGCGACTTCCCTTTCTGGATCGAGCAACCTTCAAGTAGGCAACCCAGCCAGCTTCTCAATGCTCGCCGCACAACAGTTAGGATTGAGGATTGCTGGATACGGGTTTCCTCCCGGATTATCCATCGATTCCTCAACCGGCCTAGTAACAGGTACCCCCACAGCTGCAGGGACTTACGCGGTAACAGTATTTATTCAGAACGGAAAAGGTTGGATCAAAAAAACGGTTTCTCTGACTGTTCGTTAAATGAATACAAATATGAAAAAGATTCCTACACGCAAGTTATTTCAAGCGATCATTATGCTCGTTCTCCAAATGTTTGCCGTCTCACTTACCCAAAGCCAAGAGTCTGTGCCCTACCTGCTGAGTACAGGCCAAAAGCTTGAGCTGGTCGGCTTTCCGGTGCACCAACCTGCCTTAGACACAGGGGTGGTTCAATCTGTTGTGGGCAATGTTGTTAGCTGGACCCCTACTTTTACGGAGCGTCCTTTTGGATCAGCACTTGCTTCTAACCAAGAATATTATGCCGAGATTGTTGGCCCTGCGAATCACCCTTGGGTGGGGCATCGCATGGAGCTGAATGAGACCGCAACCCGAGCTCGAACAGACCATGGCCTAATCACAACTGCTTCTAGTTTGAACACCCGTGGATTGCCCGATCTCACCCTTGCTGGTGCACAGCTCGAAATTCGGCGGCACCTAGCCGCAGCAGGGCTTTGGGGGGATTTGGTAAGAAACCAAATTCTTTATGGAGGTGAAAAGTCATCCGCCTTTTCTTTTGTTTTTTCTGGTTATGCCGCAAATCGAACTTTAATCCCATCCATTCAGGGGGGTGTTTTGAGTTGGATTGGCTCGAAAGACCTCCCCTCCGCTGTTGACCCTGGAATTATTGCACCTGGCAGTGCAGTCGGTGTTGTTTTTGGAGGACGACATGGTTCCGCCCTGGGATTTACGGGCATGGCCCGCACTTGGCCTACGGCTACGCCCCTGCAGGCCGGAAACAATCTCCTTGCTTACCCGTACAGCACCGATATGCGTCTGGGTTTAGATTGGGGCGGAACAAATCATGGATTTCGCGGGCTTTCTAGACCCTCTCCAAATCAAGACCGAATCGATCTTTTAGAGGGAACTAAAAGACAAAGCTTCTACCCTGAGAAACAGTCCAATGGCACTATTCGGTGGCGGCAAGCTGACCCAGTTTTCTTTACTACCAAATGGGCACTCCCCGCCTCCTACTTGGATGTACTACCTGCTGGCCAAGGTTTTATCTTCGTTAAAAAGATCGCCGATCCCAAACATTTCTTTTACCCCCCGCAAAAATAAGACAGCTGCCGGTTTGCGACATTTCGAAGACTATTCACACGTTCTTTTTTTGCTGTCTGATAAGCAGTTGAATCCTGCTTGGGGCTTTCCAGCCTCCCACCATGTGCCGATGGGGTGTACTCTTATCTCTCGTTATTTTTGCCACGCACTCCTCGTGGGCGGATGATGCGGCGAATCCGCATCCTCTTTCCAGACCCCCTTCCCCAATGGCCGATCCGAATGCAGAGTTGATCGATCGGCCCCTGCCCGGAGCGAAAGGTGGAGAAACTGGCGATGCATCCTCTCCCTCCGGAATCGGTGCTGAGGCTGGCACGCTCACCCCTTTTTATGTGCGCACGGGAGTAGGACTTAGCTTTGTCACGTCGGTGGATTATCCCGACTTTGGCATCAGCGGAGACGTGCCGATGCAACCTGGCTTCGCCACCGGAGTGATGCTGGGCGCCCAGTTTCACGACAACATCGCTTTCGAGATTGAAGGAGGTCTTCTCTACAACTCCGTATACCAAAATCAGCTGGATGGAATCAGTGCCACCGACATGACTCAGGTGACCAACATTCAGCTCTTTCAGGTGCCGTTGATGGGAAATTTTGTTTTTCGGACCGATCCGTTAGCCGATTCAAAAATTCGGCTCGTGGCCGGAGGTGGTGCAGGAGGAATTTTCCGCCAAGTTTTTATCACGGGATCCCCAAACGATGTAACACGAAGCCAGACTCTTTCCGCATTTCAAGGGTTTGGCGGAATTCAGATCAACCCTGGAGTGCCTGATCTCATGGTGGATGTTCAGTTTCGCTACCTGAATTCGATCGCAGGACAGTCGGTTCCGTCGATGTCGATCATGGGGACGGTCACGATTCGGTTCTGAACCGAGGTGAAAATGATTCCTCACGCAAAGGTCGCCAAGGACGCGAATTGGATTTCGGCCCTGCTTCGCTCAGTCTCGGCCAACTCGCTGAGCTTCGCAGGGTTTACAGATTCAGGGGTTAAGGGGTTAAGGTTTTTCAAGTCGTGCTTACTGATCATGATGTTTTTTTGTGGGTCGAATCTTTTTGCCCAGCGATTGGCCCTGACCGACGTGCAAGCTCAGCCGGTGACGGGTCCAGGACCAGGCCTAAGAATCGCGCTTGGTGGCACGGTCAATTCGGATATGGCGGTCGCCCAGCGGGATTCTCGGGATTATCCGCAGACGAACATTAATCCCCTCTTCGCGACATCGGTTCCGTTCAATGGAACGATCAGTTATGAGTCGATCGGCTTCAACCCAGGCTTTCGTTTCGACTTCGCCCCAGGTTATCGCCTGAACCAGTGGATCAATTTCGAGTTTGAAACTGGGTGTATTTATAACACGGTGGAGTCGTACACCATCACAGGAAATGGGACTTTCACGGGGGTTGGTGGAAATCCAAATCTAAACGGTACGATGAAGTTGGATGCGGATGGATATCTTCTCCAAGTACCTCTGATGGTGAACGTCGAGTTTTCTTATCCGATCGGGGATGGGTGGCGACCCTTTGTAGGTGCAGGCGGAGGGGGCATGTTCCAAAAACTCACTGTCAGCACGATCTCAGGAACGATCAACTATCAGGGGGATTTCAATCAATCGAACTTCATGGGGGCGTGGGAAGCGTTTCTAGGGTGCGGGTATCAGGTGGCTCCGGGATTTGATGTGTCGATCGCGTACCGATTGGATGGGGTTCTCAGCCCTGATTTAGGGGGTTACACCATGCAGAATTTTTACACCCAAGCGGCCGAATTTGAGATGAATTGGAGGTTTTGACTAGGGGGATTCAAGGGAGCACGTTGCTCACGCAAAGGCCGCAAAGGGCGGAAAGGATTTTTAAAAGAAAAAGGCAACGACCTACGTAGCGCCCTGGCGACCGTGGCGTGAGGCTCAGAATTTCTTAGGTCCAGACATTGTTATCAAAACTTATTCTTACCTA
>Ga0209617_10000849_pt1 | contig 13873 bp, 11 predicted proteins | sample LakEriepJuly2011_2_FD_187459 | JGI IMG/M metagenome (GOLD analysis project Ga0209617, IMG submission 187459) | Freshwater microbial communities from dead zone in Lake Erie, Canada - CCB epilimnion July 2011 (SPAdes) (version 2) | ecosystem: Environmental > Aquatic > Freshwater > Lentic >... | reverse complement strand
CCAGAATGGAAATTGTACTTTAAATCCCGTTTCCAGATTTCCAATGGCGATTCTGTAGCTCTTGACAAGCTCTACAAATTTGTCGCAGTAGATTCCCTTAATTTGTCTGGTAAATCGCAGATTAAGAACCTTAAACCTCTTTCAGAGTTAAGGGATCTTAAGTTTTTGGATATTAGCAACACCACCATTGAAGATCTTTCCCCGATCTCGAACATTACTTTTTTAGAAACTTTGAATCTATCCAGTACCCCGACAATAGCCATCAAGTTTATTAAGTATTCAGACCGGCTTAGGGATTTAGATATTTCCAATACCCAAATTGAAGATATCAGCGAGCTTGCTAATCTTACTAATCTCCAAGTATTCAAAGCATCCAATACTTCTGTTCAAAGTTTCGCTGTTCTGAATCAATTTAAGGGTTTGAAGCTCCTCGATTTAACTGAAAGTGGCTTCAATACCATCGAGAACATCAAGGACTTAACGGTTTTGGAAAATTTGTCTTTGAGCAAGAACTACATTTTAAATTATTCACTGCTTTCAAAGCTAAGTTCCCTGATAAATTTGGATCTCTCAGAAACCAATTTTGAAGATCTTTCTCCAGTATCAAGTATGACGAATCTTGTGCATTTGGATATCACGGCTTGCAATATATCCGACTTGTCTCCAATCAGTTCGCTGTCAAGCTTAAAGACAATAGCTGCAGATGAAACAAAGATTAGTCAAGAAGATGCAACCCTATTTGTTCGAAATCATCCTGACATTCTCTTGATTCACCATGTTAAGGATTTACAATCTTGGTGGGATAGTTTGTCATTGGCTTGGAAAAATGTGCTTGTCAAAATTAATCCTGAGCTTGAAATAGAAAAGCCCATAATTGAAAGCTTAATGCAGACTTTAAATTTGCCAGTACTTAACTTAGATGATTCAGGAATTGAATCCTTGATGCCCCTAGTTAGGTTTGTTGCCCTTACTTCCATAAGTGTCTCTAACAATGACAAGTTAGATAATTTACTCCCGTTACAGGAGGTAAAGACGCTTCGCCAGTTCACTGCAAAAAATACCAGTGTTCAAGATGGATCTGGCTTAAAAGAAAATGTGCTTCTAGAACGAATAGACCTTGAGGGTAGCCCTATTTTATCAATAGCGGCACTCTCCAGTCTTCCCGAGCTTAAATATCTGAATGTAAATTTCTCTCAAGTGAAGGAATTCGAATTCCCGGAATTTCTACAAATTAGACCTGATGTTTCAATTATTTACCGATCAGACAGCCTTTTTAGCTGGTGGGAAGGGCTCAATGAAGATTGGAAAGAAGTATTTAGTGAAAAGTATAAACTATCAGCTTCCCCCACCACTGAGGAACTTCATCAACTCACTTCTGTAGCTTCTTTAACTTTAGAAAGAGTTTCATTTACCAGTTTAGAACCCCTGACCATTTTTTCCAATTTGAGAAAATTGACTGTTTTTGACGCGCCTACCATGATTTTGAGCCCATTAAGACAGTTGACAAAACTCACTTCTTTAACCCTTTCTCAAATCCCAGCGATTGATTATTTGCCCATTACAGGCTTGGTAGATTTGGAAGAGCTCAACTTATCCAACACAGGGATTGAAGAACTTATTGCATTAGGTAAGCTGACCAACTTAAAGAAGTTAAACCTGTCAGGAACGAATATCAAATCGTTGAAGGGAATTGGAACTTTAAAGAAATTAGAGGAGTTGGATGTGGCTAGTACAGATTTAAGATCGTTGAAAGCCTTGGAAGATCTATTAGGGCTCAAAAAACTGACCTGTTTCAATACTCGTTTGACCCCTCGAATTGTTGAATCATTTAAAGAGTCCTCTCCAAAATGTGAGGTGCGCTTTTATTAAGTGCATTTTTTAGTATTGGCCTAGGGTAGGGGGATGATTTGAATCATTTAGTTTTGTTTTTATTAAATCACTATTTGTAAGACCTGTGAAAATCGCTGCACTCATTCCGGCCCGCTATGCCTCTACTCGGTTGCCTGCAAAATTAGTGCAGGATTTAGGAGGATTTTCCTTGATCCAAAGAACCTACCAAAGTACGCTTGCTACTGGCGTTTTTGATGAAGTGTGGGTGGTAACTGATCATGCCCACATTCAAGATCAAATATTATCGATAGGTGGTAAAGTAATCCTGAGTAAAAAAGAGCATGAAAGCGGATCGGATCGAATCGCAGAAGCATTGGATCAAGTGTATGCGGACTTGATTGTAAATGTTCAAGGAGATGAGCCATTTCAAGATGCGAAGACCCTTCGGGATTTGGTGGCTGTATTTAGTAATTCAGAAATTGAAGTAGCAAGCCTTATGTGTGTTTTGGATGCTGGGCAAGTTCAGAACCCGAATTCCGTAAAGGTGGTGGTGGATAAGAATTTCCGAGCAATTTATTTTTCAAGATCGCCTATACCTTACAACAGAGAAGGGATTGAACTTTTTTATTGGAAGCATATCGGAGTGTATGCCTATCGTCGGGAGATGTTGCAAACCTTTACCCAATGGCCCAAGGGTCACTTAGAGCAGGTTGAACTTTTGGAACAACTTCGACTTGTAGAAAGAGGAATACCTATCCAAATGGTAGAGACGACTCATCTATCTATTGCCATAGATACCCAAGAAGATTTAGATAGAGCTAGATTATTTTTAATTAATAAATCAAGTAATTCTTAATTTTTAAAAACTGAATTAATTAAAAATTGTTTTTTTTTTATAAAAAATTACAATATGTTAATTCCTTTTGTTTGTGTAATAAAACTGTTTTACAGAAATATTGACAATTAATATGGCATTCAAAATGCTAAATCTGGAAATTACTTGCTTGCACTTTAAGCTCAAAAATAAAGTTTAAGTGTTATTGAAAAAAAAATTAACATGTAAATGTTTGTTATTGGTTATTTATTTAATTCCTTTATATCCCATTTCACAGAGAATCATTAAATAATTCGCTGTGAATCGATATTGATCATTTCTAGAAAAAAAAATAATTTTAAAAAAAATAGAAAAAAATTTTAAATTTTATTTTCTTTTGCTTTTCTTTCCAGACTGAAAAATTAATTAAGTAATTTCCATTCCTCCAAATTAGAAATCATTTTAAACTTTAAAACAAATTTATGGCAACTGTATTAGCAACACCAGGCGTTTACATTGAAGAAAATAGCGCCTTTGCTTCCTCTGTTGTTCCGGTAGGGACAGCTGTCCCGGTTTTCCTGGGATATACGCAGAAGGCGGCTCGTGGAACAAAATCTTTATCGAATGTTCCAACTCGAATTTCCTCTTTTGCGGAATTTGAGCAATTCTTTGGAGGAGCTCCAAAGGTAAAATTTGAAATCAGCGCAGATGCGTCTAGTGTGAATGGCTACAAATTGACCGTTGATGCTACTACAAACTTCTTGCTGCATTCTGCTGTAAAATTCTTCTATTCAAATGGAGGAGCAGATTGTTACATTTTGTCAGTAGGTGATTACAATTCTGGCATAAGTGCAAAAGATTTCAATGACGAAGGTACCGGTAAAGGTTTACCTCAAGTATTGAAGTACAGTGAGCCTACTCTTTTGGTAATCCCTGAGGCAATTTTACTAGCTAAGGCAGAGTGTTTTACTTTGCAGCAAGCGATGTTAATCCACTGCGGATATGCTACCAAGAGCCGTTTTGCTATTCTTGACGTCTATGATGGAGCGAAGGACAGAACTTATGCTGATGATGACGTTATCAATCAGTTTAGAGAAGGTGTAGGTTCAAACTTCCTTCAGTGGGGTGCTGCTTATTATCCTTTTGTACAAACCACTATCGTTTCTTCTAGTGATGTTAATTTCACCAACATCAGCAACCCTGCTGATCTAATTGAAATTTTGTCAAAAGAAGTTGATGAGGATTTGGCTGCTGATCGTATCAACCAAGCAAGAGCAACTGCAATCAAAGCTGAATTGGCTAAAATCGAGTCAGCTTCAACAAAAGAAGATATTAGTTCCTTGCAAGCTACTTTAAAGGTAGTGAGTGCTAAATTGAATTCTATTCTAACTACAATCTCTGAAAGTTTGAATTTGCTACCAGCAAGTTCTGCAATGGCAGGTGTATACACCATGGTAGATAGTTCTATCAACGTTGCTAAAGCTCCAGCTAATTTATCTTTGGGTTCTGTAGTAGGTGCGAGTGTTCAAATCACAAGTGATACCCAAGAGGAGTTAAACCTACCTTTGAACGGTAAAGCAATCAATGCTATTCGTTCTTTCCAAGGAAAAGGTGTACTAGTTTGGGGAGCGCGTACTTTGGATGGAAACAGCCAAGACTTTAGATACATTTCTGTACGTAGAACAATGACTTTCCTAGAGCAAAGCATCAAGTCAGCTGCGGAAGGTTTTGTATTTGAGCCAAATAACACGACTACTTGGTCTACGTTAAATGCGACAGTAACAAACTTCTTGAGAAATCAGTGGCAAGGTGGTCTTTTGGCCGGTCAAAGTCCAGAAGATGCATTCTCTGTTGAGATTGGATTAGGAACGACAATGACTCCAAATGATATTTTAGATGGATTGATGAAAATGACTATTAAGGTTGCAATCGTAAGACCAGCTGAATTCATCGTCATCACATTTGAGCAGCAACAACAAAAATCATAATCAACTACTTTACTAAAATATACTAATTATGGCAACACCAACCGCAGGAACAGGTGGAGTACAAGACCAATTTTGGCCCTTACCAAAGTTCTACTTCTCCGTTGATATCGGAGATCAGACAGATTTACCTTTTCAAGAAGTTTCAGGACTAGATATTGATGCTGACGTTATTGAATACAGACATGGAAATAGTCCTATACACTCTGTAATCAAAATGCCAGGATTAAAGAAATATGGTGACATTACTTTGAAGAAAGGTGTTTTCACAACTGATAATAAGTTCTACGAGTGGATTTCTAAAATCAGCTTGAACACTTACGAAAGATTAACTGTTGTGATTCGATTGTTAGACGAGCAAGGAGCTCCAAAAATGACTTGGACTCTGACTCATGCATTTGCTAAGCAAATCACTCCAACGGATATGAACTCGCAAAGCAGTGAGGCAGCTATCGAAACCATTGTGTTCACACACGAGGGACTAAGTATAGCAGCAGCATAATTGCTAGGTATTCTTATCTATACCCAGTACAAATTTCAATAATCATATTGAAATGCGTACTGGGTATTTTTTTTGATTTATTTATGCTGTCTTTCCTAGAAAATAGGAATATTGACAGTTGGAATTAAAAAATATTAAAATTGAGTATTCAAAGGATTTTATCCTTTGTTTTAACCCCCAGTTCTTGGTAATAACGCATTTATTTCTATTTTTGGTCATGGGAAAGTCTATATTGCAAGAGTTATTGGTGGCTATTTCTATTCTCCTACTTTCGGTGGTGAGCCTACCTATTTTTTTCTTGTTTCTTTGGTTGACCGATACAAGTAAGTCTATTTCTGATTTATTGTTTTTCCCAATGATTTTAAGTGGAATAGGCATCCTTTTTTTTAGCTTGTATTTGGGAAGAATGGTATTTGTTTTTTTGAAATCAATTAAGGCCTAATTAAAAAAATCATATGATTCATGTCGTCTTATCTGCTGTAGTTTCCTCCTTGAATGAATTCATTAGGAATGAATTGAATTTGCAAGAGGATGTCGTTATTTTAACGAATGCAGTAGATTTGTCTGGCAATTTGAATTCTCAAATTGACAACAAATTGTGTGTTTTTTTGCAGAATTTGGATGAGGAGCGGGTAATTCGAAATGGAGGCTATCAGAATTATTTGGGTTCCAATCCACCTAAGCATTTCAATTTGCATGTGATGTTTTTGGCAAACTTTCCAGATCCAAATTACCTTGAAGCGCTACGGTATATTTCATTGGTTTTGGAGTTTTTTCAAGGTACTCAAGTCTTTGATAAATTTAATTTGCCCACACTTTCTACGAATGTTGAAAAGTTGAGTTTTGAGTTTGTTAATTTCACGTTTGATGAGCTAAATAGTGTTTGGAGTGTTTTGGGGCTAAAATATATGCCTTCAGCTGTTTATAAAATCAAGCTTTTGAGTTTCACTAATAACTTAATTCGTGAGCAAGTTACTGCAGTTGGAATATCAGCCAAAAAAGGTGGTTCAGGCCCTGTTGGAAATAATGATTCCGGTGGTTCGCAAGGAAATAATGGTCCTTCGGGAAATCAGCCTCCCCCAATAATTCCTAGAGAAATGAATCCAATAGGGACTGTTGGATTAGTTAAAGATATTCAAGATGACATGGCTGACAATCCTAGTACGGCTCAAGGATCATCTGAAGCTTCTGATGATCCATTTGAGAACCGTAACCCAAGGGTAAGATTCCGAGGGGATGATATTGAAGATGTTGGACAGAATAATTCAGATGGTACGCCAGGTCCAACTGATGATCCTTCACTAACCCCTCCAAGAGAGAGAAAGGCAGTTGACAATGATCAAAAAATAAAAGATGTTGACGATCCTTTCTTGGATAATACTGGAAATAATAGTAGTATTGAGTAATTAGGCTACTTTTAATTCGACAGCTTAATTTAAATGCTTGCCATATTTTATTTAATTATTTTCTAGTTAAGTGGATGGATAATCATCAGAGTTCATATCGATTTGTCACCAAATTCACTGAAGTATTTTCATGTGTGTTCCTGCATGGGTATTATGAAGGTGAAATTTGTACCGATTTGAGTTTTCAACCCACGACCCAAACGAAATTTTTAATAAAGAATTACAACTTGATTTTCAAGCTCAGGCCTGGAGGATTTGTACTCGCAGTCAATTCTGACAAAGATTTTAGCAATATTATTTATAAGGATCCTTTCGAATTAGAATTTGAGTTTAAATTCACTAATCCACATTTTTTTTCTATTACGGTTCTATTAAATAATCCTGAAGTCCGATACTTAATCAATGATAATTTAGAATCTTCTGTTCAATTGGGAGCCTCGGAGGGAGTTTCAGATCCCGAATTTGAAAAACCAGGATTGTCGGGTATAATGAAGGTGAAGCATGATCCTAACTATCCTATTCTACCTTTTGTGGGTGGGTCAGCTGATCCTTTTGTGTCAAGAAGTAAGCAGGTTTTACTAACAAATAGGTGGATTAAGCCAGTATATATTTGTTATGGTTCTGAAGAAACATTAAGGCAGTTTGAAGGATTGGTGATTGAAAATGAAGGTGAATTTAAGGGTAAAGTAGAATTTGATTCTCCGCAAATTATTACTACAGATTCAGGGTTAATTGGGTACAAATTTGTAGCTAAGCAGGAATTTCCAATGAAGTCTATCTGGAAAGGCTTCTTTAAGTTATCACGTACCAATCAATTGGGCGTTTACAAGAAAACGCTCCCAAACCCAAGTCCGCAGAGCATCAAATTTGACCCAAGTGTAAATAGTTATATTTCTGAAAACCTCGTGAAGCTTTAATTTCAAATTTCGTTGAGAGTTTCAGTTAAGTTTTATTTATTTAGAGAATAAAAAGTAATTACCAAGGACTAGTACCGGTGGAGATTAAATCAATTTAGGGCAATTCATTCTTTATTCCTCGATGAACATAGGTGATTAGGCTAATTTGTTTTTAGAGAAGTTGACGAATCCTTATGTAGTAGGTTCCTATTTGATGTTTTGTCTTTTAAAATAGTCGAGTAGAATTTAAATTTAGAAGAAGTGAGTTGACCATTCTAAACTATTGTATTTGCAAATATGACGGTTAAAATGGAGGCTAAATTTATAAACAGCAGTATTTTTCAAATGAAGTTTTAGTAAAAATTCAGTTCAAGGATTCAAGTAATAGAGATTGTATTAGGCTATGGCAAAAATGTTGCTTCGAAAGGACCCCCCAGTATCCTATAATTTCATGGTGGCACTTGCTCCATCGACTCCCATGGGTCCATCCGTAACTGGGGCACTTGCACTAGCGAGTTTAGGCGTTGACGCTGCATTCACCCAAATTTCCGGTTTAGGTGTGCAGTTGAATTATAATACTGTAAGAAGTGGAGGATCCAACAACGAAGTATTTCATTTGCCGGGTGGAGTTAATCGAGGCGCTTTGACTCTCAAGAGAGGATTGGCTTCTTTTACATCCCCATTAATGCGGTGGTGTTTGGGTATGGCTTCTGGTTCTAAAACTATAGAACCAAAGACCATTGTAATAATGCTTATGGATAAGAATCCCTATCTTCCACCAGTGATGACTTGGATGTTGTACAATGCAATTCCAGTAAAATGGGAAATTGATGAATTAGATTCAAAAAAATCAGATATTGTGATTGAATCCATAGAATTAGTTTTCTCAAATATGGATGTGGTGGGATTATAACTTTGAATAGGGATTTATTTAATACTTTAGAACTATATGCCGGTAGAAATCAAACAGTTGATGGTTAAAGGGGTTATGGAAGACGCGAAAGAGTCTTCCGGTAAATCTTCTTCTCCGAGTATGGCAAAGGAAGCGGAAGGTAACTTGACCTATTCGGCAAAAAAACAAATAATTGATGAGTGTGTCCATGAGGTTATGGAGCGAATTAAAAAAATGAATGAATTGTAATGGGAAATCTTTCGCTTACAGCTTATCAGAATTTTGCAAATGGTCAGCCTAGCTCACCGTTAAGCGGGGGTACCTATGCAGTGCAACTCAATCCAGAAAATTTAGCTATAAGTTACGATGCCCTCCCGGAAAAAAAGGATGAACCAGATTCTGCAGCGGGAATGCCGGTTAGTGATAAAAATGCGGCTTACAACAAACAAACTGTTAAAGTTGGTTTTACAATTGATAATTCAGGAGCGATACCCACTAGGCCTGAAAAAATTACCAAGACGGGTGGATCTATAAAAGCTTCTGTAGACCATTTTTTAAAAGTGACAGTAAAGCCAACCAAAGCGACTCACCGCCCACCTTTTGTTAAATTGCAATGGGGAAAATTTATTCTCGTCGGGAAAGTTTTTGGCTTAAGTATTAGCTATACCTATTTTGATGTGAATGGCGAACCTATCCGAGCAGACATAGGTTTTTCTTTGGTTGAAGAGGTAGATGAAAAGGTAATTAGTAGAGAGTTTCAAAGCCCGGATATCACTCGAATTGTCACTATAAAGGATGGTGATACCTTGATTGGCCTATGTGAATCCCTTTATGACGATCCTAAGCATTACTTGCAAGTAGCAACCTACAATAATCTTCCCTCTTTTAGGGGTTTGAAAATAGGTAGTCAAATCGAATTTCCACCCCTAGAGAAATAGTCCATGGCTGCGGCAAAATCCCCTGATGATTCTTTGCAAACCGTCATTTCCTTTGAGGTCAAGGTAGGGGGAAAGGCTCTGCCCACGGGAATGGTAGTATTGAAGGTGCACGTCAAGTTGGAGGTGAATAAGATAGCTAGAGCTTATATATCAATTTTAGGAGGAAAATCCTATGAAAATCTATTCCCAGAAAGCGAGAATGCCATTTTTGCACCGGGTAAAGATGTAGAAATATCCCTTGGTTATGCGCAGAAAAATGTGAAAGTATTTTCTGGAATCATTACCAAGCATAGCCTTGACATTTCGACTAATTACCTTAGTTATTCTTCCCGCAACTTACTTTTACTAGAAGCGTCGGACAAGTCAATAAAAATGACTGTTGGCAAAAAATCTGAGATTTATGAGAAGAAAAAGGATAGTGACATCATTACTACCTTGCTTTCTACTGCCGGATTGACGAAAACTGTGAAAGCGACAACCCTTACACACGCATTAATTTCAAGACACAATTGTAGTGATTGGGAGTTTATGCTCAACCGAGCAAAAGCCAATGGCATGGTTGTATTGAATGCCATGGGAGCGGTTACCGTTGAAGCACCTAAATCTTCGGGAACGGAAGCTCTTACACTTACCTACGGAAAAGATATTAAAACTTTTAGAGGTGATCTTGACGCAAGTAGCCAGTTGCAGGGAGTTGAAGCAATAAATTACGATATCTACGATGAAAAGGAAGTCAAACAAACAGGTGTAGATTCAAAGTTTGATATACCGGGAAATATTAAGGGTTCAACATTAGGAAAAGTAGCTGCTGCAACAAAAATTAGTTTGAACGTTCCAGTACCTGTCTTAACTCAAGAGCTCAAAGGGCATGCAGATGCATTGTTAGCAGCGAGTAGGTTGCGAAGAATGTCCGGAGAAATGAGTTTCCGTGGCAGTACCGATGTAAAATTGGGATGCTATTTAAAATTGGATGGTTTCGGAAAGCTATTTAATGGACTGGTGTATATCACAGGAGTAGAACATCTGGTAGAAAATGGGCAATATGTAACCAAAGCTTCTTTTGGCTTAAAGCCAGAAGTTTTTTCAGCAAATCCACATGCTGAATTGAATTTACTTCCTCCGATTGCAGGGTTACATATTGGAATTGTTAAAAAATTGGATGCGGATCCAGATAAAAAAAATAGAATTCAAGTAATGATTCCTGCTTTAAAGAGTACTGGAAGCGGGATTTGGGCAATGTTGGGACATTTTCATGCAGGTAAAAATTCAGGGAGTTTTTTTGTACCAGAACTTAATTCAGAAGTGATTGTAGGATTTATCAATGATGACCCAAGATTTCCCGTGGTTTTAGGTTCTTTGTATAGCAAAAATAACACGACAAAAGAAAAATTCACAGCAGACAACTTCATCAAATCCATAGTTACGAAAGGAGGAACTCGTTTGGAATTTGAGGATAAAGACAAGACCTTTAAAGTAATTACTCCTGGCAAAAACATGATTTTTATCTCGGATAAAGACAAGGGAGTGAAAATAGAAGATCAAAACAAAAATATTATAAAAACTTCAGCTACTGGAATAAGTATGGATTCCGACAAGGATATAAAAATTACTGCTAAGGGTAAATTAGAATTGAATGGTACCAAAGGAGTAGTTGTAAAGTCTTCCTCGGGTGACACTGAAGTAAGTGGAAAAAACGCAAAACTAAAAGCAAGTGCAAAGGCTGAAGTGAATGGAAGTGCGGGTACAGATATCAAATCTTCTGCAGCCATAAATATTAAAGGGTCAATGGTAAATGTTAATTAATTTACCCAAGATAATTTTGAATAAAGGATAGGTTCTATGGCGGAAGAAAAAAGTTTCTTAGGTAGAGGGTGGGGGTTCCCAGTGACTTTTAACAAGTCTCTAGGAAAAGTAAATATGGTGAGTGATGAAATAGATATTCGGCAAAGTTTACAGATCTATCTTGCTACAAAGCGTGGAGAGCGGCTTCTTCGTCTTGCTTATGGCTCGATAATGCACGAGTATATGTTTGAGAGGGCAACTTATGGCAACTTAAATTTTCTTTGTGAGAGTCTAAAGAATGATCTACGTATCTATGAACCTAGGATTATCGTCCACAAAGTAGATGTTGATGCCAACAATATTAATGATGGCATTGCACATTTTACAATTGATTATGAGATACAATCTACTAACGTGAGAGATAATATCGTTTATCCGTTCTATATATTGGAAGGCACAAATATACCTGAATAAGCATTTTGGAAAATCTAAGTGATTTCAATACTAACCCATCAAGGGCGCGTCAAAAAAACCCGCTAGATCCCCGATATTTTTTACCGGAGGAGCGAACTTTGAGTGATTTCTTAAAATTTATCAATCGCTTGTCCAAGCAGGTGAATTTTTTCGACGAGCGACTTGAGGTAAATGGAGATTGGTCTGATTTTTTTATTTCCAATGAACTTTTCTTGCTTGCTGAAATTGAGGATTTTGATTTAAAAGCTGCAGAGAAAGAAAAAACTGCAATCCTGCTTCAATTTGAGCGAAGTGAGGTCCTTGAGGAGAAAATCGAACTAATCCACAAACTTTTTGATCAAATCAAAATTATGCTTCGTGCGGTAGACCATTGGTATGGTTTATCCTCCAAGTATAATAAAAAAAGAGAAAGTACTGGCCTTGAGAATGAGCTTGTTGGTGCAATTAGCTACCGTTGCAAGTCAGTTTATGAGCAACTCGTTTTTCTCTCTTCTGAATTAAAGCAGTTAGGAAGTCCAATTGAACTAGAAATTGAGGATTTGCAATTAAATCCGCTATGGTATGCTTCCGAATCAAAGGCACCAAGTATTGGATGGGGAGCTGAACTTTTAGATGCCAATTACCTGCTAAAGCAATTGCTTTTGCTACATAGACCTCTCCTTAAGACAATCGTTAATCTCACAGAACGCTCGAAGCAGCTTTTTCGTGAAAATCTTTCCAATAAGCAAGATCATGAGCCTCAAATTGGCTTGATGATTGCTTTTTTTCATTTATTCAAAGAGCTTCAAGAAGAAATTAACACCGTTCCTGATCGACTTCTCACGTATTATTTTGAACGGATTCTAGGGCAATCCAGAGAAAATCAAGAAGCAGACATTGTGAATTGTTATGCGGATATAGATCCAGAAGTGGATCAAGTGAATATTCCAACTAGTGCTCGTCTAATTGCTGGGCAAAATGAGTTTGGTCAAGATATTATCTACCAAGTTCAAAATAGTATTTCGCTTTCGTCTATTCATTTGAGAAGTCTGTTTACGATTTTTGTTTCTCGAAATAAGCTCATCGATCCCGGGACTCCGTTTCAAACAGTAAATGGCATCTATTCCAAGCGTATTGACTTGGAAAATGGATTCAAAGCCTTTCAAGCATTAGGAGAAGAACAGCGTTTTTTGGATAAGGCAGCCAAAACGATGGAGGAGGTAGATATAGGGTTTTCTATTTCTTCTCCCACCTTACGTCTAAATGGAGGCTATAGACATTTGGAGATAGACTTTATATTTTTGACGGAAAGTTATCAATACTTTTTGGCAATGCTCTTGTCTATTTCTAGGACAAAAAATCAATTGCCTGAAGAAGTATTTCATCAGATTTTTACTGGCTCTTTAAGTTTACAACATACCACTGAAGAAGGCTGGTGCGACATACCATCTTACGAAGTGGTCCCTCCTATGGGCTGGAATGAAAATAGTTTTAAGCTTATCATCAAATTTGGACCAGGACATCCTGCTATTACTCCATATGAAGAGGAAGTTCATGGGGAAGGATTAAACTTAGTACAGCCTGTTTTAAAGGTCCTCCTAAAAAATCAACATGTTTTTCACCCTTATTCTTTCCTACAGTTTTTGGAATTGGAGCAGGTGAAGATCTTGGTGGATGTAAAGCAACTTAAAAGCCTAAGCTTACAAAATAATTTTGGTGCTGTTGATTCCAACATCCCATTTGAATTATTTGGTTCCAATCCAAAGGTTGGTAGCTATGTTTTAATTAGAAATGAAGAGATTTTTTCAAAAGATTTAGAGAGTCTTAAGGTGGGTTGGTCTTACCATGGTCTACCGCTAGGTGAGGATATGAAATCCTATTTCTCAGGTTATCCTTACGGAATAGAAAACGATAGTTTTAAACTCAAAGTTCAAGCACTTTCTGACTATAGGTTTATGCCTAAGGATGAGAAGCAATCCATTATTATTTCTTTGTTTGAACAAAAGGATGGAAAAATTATAGTAGACCGGTACATTGATGATATAGACTTAGATGCGTTAGAAATTCTACCGGATTACAATTTGAGTAATGAAGGAAGTGATGAAATTTTATTCAATCAGGAAACTGGATTTTTAAAAATTGAGCTAGTTTCTCCAACTATAGGTTTTGGATTTGATGTTTTTCCTACGGTTTATGCAAATGAAGTGAATAGGGCTACGAAGGAACAAATGGAGAATCCTAAGTCTGCATTCTCGATGGAAGCTCCAAATCAGCCTTTTTCACCTATGGTGAAAGATCTTTACATAGACTATTCCTCTTCTTCAGAGATTAATTTTTTAGGAACCCGATCTTTTTCCAATCAGACCAAAAAGCAA
>Ga0209617_10000847_pt1 | contig 13892 bp, 6 predicted proteins | sample LakEriepJuly2011_2_FD_187459 | JGI IMG/M metagenome (GOLD analysis project Ga0209617, IMG submission 187459) | Freshwater microbial communities from dead zone in Lake Erie, Canada - CCB epilimnion July 2011 (SPAdes) (version 2) | ecosystem: Environmental > Aquatic > Freshwater > Lentic >... | reverse complement strand
TCACCAGCCTCGACGATGAATCCGATCCTGACCGGTGCGAACACGTTCCAAAACAGTCCATCGATTGCGACCATTACTTCTTGGCGCAACGCGCACTTTGGTTGCCTTGATGTCACCGGAACGGCGACGGATGGATGTGGCGATCAACTCGCTGGATCCTCGTGGATTGCGCACCCCTCGCGATTCTCAAACGATGCCGACTGCTGCGCAGTCGTGTGCGCGAACGACATTTTCTGCTGCGGCACCGAATGGGATGTCATCTGCGCGAATCGCGCGCTCTCCACGTGTGTCAGCTGCGGATCCGCAGGTGCGGGAAGTCCATTCGTCGCGCACGCGACGCCTGGTTGCAACGACTTCGCCTGCTGCGCCGCGATCTGTGCTGTTGATGCGTTCTGCTGTGACTCCTCATGGGACGCGTTGTGCGTGAACCGTGCGGAAGCCACGTGCCGCACAGGCGATACCTGCGCCGAGGCGAGACTCATGGCACCAGGTGCTGGTGCCAATGGCTACCTCTTCAACACAAGCGAAGGCATCGTGCTTCCCGATGCATCGAGCTGTGGTGCGGGCGACACGCGTGCGACATGGCGGAAGTTCGTCGCTCCATGCTCGGACTGGATCACGATCACTGCCTGCACCGATTTCGCAGAATCACAAATGACGCTCTCGCTCTGGGACGCCGTCGTCTCGTCGGGCGTCAGTGGATGCGGCGGCAACGAATTGCGCTGCTCAACGTTCGTCGACCCAACCTGCGGCACGAGCAGCGTCAAACTTCAGTACGCCGTGCAAGCTGGCGAAACGTACTTCCTGCGCATTTCCGCGGTCAACGGCCTCAACGCGGCAGGCTCGCTCTCGGTGAGTTGTAGCTCAGTTTGCGGCGGCAGCGGTTCAGAAAGCTGCACTGACACGCATGGTCCTGGCTGCTCAAACGTTGCATGCTGCACAGAGGTGTGCAACTTCGATCCATACTGCTGTGAAACATTGTGGGACACGATTTGCGTACAACTGGCGCGCACCAACTGCTTCACCGCAGGCGATCTCGATATCGACGGCGATGTTGACGCAGCAGACCTTTCACTGCTCCTCTCATCTTGGGGAACTGCGTCCGGCGATGTCGACAGCGATGGCGACACCGATGCGGCCGACCTTGCGGTGCTGCTCGCAAACTGGGGTTGAGTTCGCACGAAACACTTGATCGGCAGTGAAACGCCCCGCGCGAGAGACTCGCGCGGGGCGTTCTTCGTTCTGAAGGATGTTTTCACGCACTTTCACGCCGAAACGAGGCGCTCACACCTCGACAACACCCGTCGAGTCGCCGAAGCGGTCGATGCGCGCACCAGCTGCTTGCGCAATTCCAACGTGCAGATTGCAAAGCGGCGTACCCGGCTCGCAGCGCACCACTTGTCCACGCGCCTTCACGCGGCCACCGGCGACGAGAATCGGCAAGTCATCGTGGTTGTGACGATTGCCATCGGTGATCGCGCTTCCGTAGAGCACAACCGTTGAATCGAGGAGCGGTCGTCCGTTCTCTTTCGTGCGCTTCAGTGCGCGAAGAAACGCCGCACAGCGCTCAATTTGAAATCGATTGATCGCAGCGAAATGTGCCATTTTCTCGGCGTTTCCGCCGTGATGAGAGACATCGTGATGTCCGTCGGACACGCCGATCTCGCGATAGGGCCGGTTCGAACCTTCGTTTGCGAGCATCAGCGTCGCGACGCGCGTCGAGTCGGTCTTGAACGCGAGCGCGAGCACTTCGCCCAAGAGGTCGATTCGTTGCGCGAGGTCGTATGGGCCGCCCTCGAGGTCAGGCACGTCACCTACTTCCAACTGCGCTGCAGCATCGAGATCGATGCGACGCTCGAGATCACGCACTCCTTCGAGATACTCATCAAGCCGCGCGCGATCTTCGGTTCCAACAGCGCGCGCGAGACGCTTTGCTTCACGCACTGCGCCGTCGAGAATCGAACGTCGACTCCGCAGCCGCGCCGCCGCATCTTCAGGCGATTCGGAGGTTCGCCCGAAAATGCGTTCAAACGCCGCGCGCGGATCGGTCTCTTTGCCGTTCGGCAGATTCTCCGACTTCCACGAGATGTTCGCGCTGTAAGCACACGAGTAGCCCGAGTCGCAGTTGCCCGCCGTCATCGCAGGCTCACTGCCGAGTTCAAGCGAGCGTAAACGCAGCGATTTCTGCTGCGCTGCAAGTTGCGACATCACATCATCCGCGATGGCTTGGTCGATCGACCGCCCCGCGCGAATGTCGTCGCCTGCCGTCTTGCGCGGCTGCGCGCCCGTCAAGAAGCACGCGGCGCTGCGCGCATGATCGCCAGGACCATCGCCATTCGCCTCGGCGTTGCGATGTCGAAGTCCTGTGAAGACCGCGATATCGCGCTGAAACTCCGCAAGTGGTGCGAGCGTTGGCGAAGGAATCCACTTCCCCGCTGCATCGACCGCTGGCCGCCATTGATCGACGTTGACGCCGTTTGGAAAGAAGAGATACGCGACGCGCGTTGGGGTCGCGAGAACTCCCGCGCCGTTCGCACTCGCGACACTTGCCATGCTTCCAGCGTTCGTCGCCGCTGCGGCCGTGCGCGCAAAACCTGACATGAGACCGCGCGGCAGCATCGCGTCGAGAAGCGGCAGCGCGATGGTGCAACCGAGACCTCGGAGTGCAGTGCGTCGATCGAGAAGCGGCGGTCGCATGTGCGGAATGTACGCCGAGATTGCGTGCAGGCAATCAGCGTACGGGGGCTTTCGGCGAATCGACGCGCGTTCGGAATGCATCCGACCGCACGATTCCTTCGACAAGTTGCGTGAACGCGCCGTGCGCGCGAAGTTCCTTCGCGAGATTGTCCACGAGCGCATCATCTGCATCGGCCGTGCCGCGGCCGAGTGCGTATACGAGAAGCCTGCGCGCGACCGCCCGCTCAAAACCATCGTTTTTCTCGAGGAAACGCTCAACTCCCGCAACACCTGCCAGGATTGATCCATCCGGAAGTTCCGTACGATCGTCGATCACTTCGCCGTCGACAGCATCGCGCAAGCGGCCGTCAACATCGATCCGCTCAAATGCTAAGCCGAGCGCATCCATTTGAATATGACACGACGCGCAATCGGGATTTGCGCGATGCAGCGCCATCAACTCGCGAATCGAGAGCCCCTTCTTCTCCTCGCGCGTCTCTGGCAACTGCGGTACGCCCGGCGGCGGTGGCGGCGGCGCTTCGTCGAGCAACGCATCAAGCACCCACTTGCCGCGCTTCACCGGACTCGTACGCGTCGGGTTACTTGTTGCCAGCAGAATTGATCCATGCCCGAGTACGCCAGAGGGCCGTGTTTCAGGCACCTCAACCGCGACAAACGCGCTCGCATCGGCGGCCTCGCGTACGACACCGTAGTGCTGTGCGAGACGCGCATCGACAAAGGTTTTTCGCGAAGAAATCAGCGTGCGCACCGGAAGCTCCCCGCGCACGACCGACTCAAACAAGAGTTCGGTTTCACGGCGCATCGACGTCAGGAGCGCGCGATCGACACTCGGATAGAGCTTCGGATCGAACTCGCGCAATGCGAGACCGTCGATTCCCAGCCACTGCGCTGCAAAGCGTGACGCGAGCGTTGACGCACGCGGGTCGCGAAGCATGCGACGTGCCTGAAGCGCCAAGCCATCGGCGGTTGCGAGTTCACCGCGGCTCGCGGCTTCGCTCAATTCCTCGTCCGGAACACTCGACCAAAGAAAAAACGCGAGACGCGACGCGAGTTCGTCGCCGGAAAGCGGGCGGCGTCCACCTTCATCTGCAGGCACTTCGATGCGAAGCAGAAATCGCGGATCAACAAGCAGCGCCGTGACCAACGCACGCAACTGCGCCTTCCACGAGGCGCGCTTCTCGTCGCCCTGTCGAATCGCCGCTTCGCGCGCGATCGTTGCAAGCGCGTCGCATTCGCTCTGTGTGAGTTCACGCCGGAAAAGTCGAGCGCCAAACGTGTCCGCCAATCGGCGCAGCCGCGCGGCTTCACCGCCCTCGCCGGCAGCCTCCAACGCACGCACCTCAAAAGCGCTCGGTGGAGGCGGATCAAGCGGACCTTCCAACACCATCGCTCCAACGCCGAGATTTCGATCGCGACGCGATCGATCGGGCGCGTTCGGATCCCAGAAATCGTTGAGAAATCGCACGCCAATCATGCGCGCGCCAGCGGCGAGTTCACCTTCCCACACGACGGGTTGTGGCTTCGCGCGATCCGCTGTGATGTCTTCCTCGCGCACAGACTTCTCGTCGGCAAGCAGCGCCATCCGCGCCAGTGCATCGCCTGCTTGCTGCGCCGCCACATCGACCGTGATGCGGTATCGCCCCGCACGCACAATCTCAACCGACGCGCGCAGCGTGCCGTTTGTCGAGAGCCACGCCAGGCCGTCGTACGTACCTCCCTGTCCGCGGCGTTCCAAGCGTTCCGGCGAAACAACGATGCGACGCGGTCGTGCATCGGGCACCGCCTCAGCCGCGATCGCCTCTGCAATATCGAAGTATTTCTCGAGCAAAAGCGGCGGAAGCGCGAGCGTGTCACCCGTCGTATCGAAGCCTTCGCCGATCTCATCGGCGGGAAGCATGCGCTCGACGATCACGTCAGCTGCATCCACGCCGAAGACATCATGCACGGAGCCCGCGTACTGCGCACGATTCAACCGACGAACGTTTGGAACCTCGCGCGTCGTCGGAGCGACAACCGCATCGATCGCAGCGACGGCGGCTGCATACTCCTCGCGTGTCGGCCGAATCTCTTCGTCGGCTGGCGGCATATCACGCTTGGCAAGCCGCTTGCGAAGCGCGCGCAATGGTGCTTCGCCGATTTGATTTCGTTCAAGCGCAGGTGCGAGATCGAGCCCACCTTTGCCGCGCGGCCCATCGTGACAGTCAATGCAGTGCGCTTCCAAAAGTGGCCGAATTTCCGCAGGAAGCGCGACATCCTTCGCCTCGCCTCCTGCGCGCAACGAAACGTGCGAGATACTCACCGCTGCAGCGGCAACGAAGATGGACGCGATCGAAGTCACAACTTAGCGTTCGATCTTTGCACGGAATGGAATCATTGGAAGTCCTGCGCCGTTTACGACGTTCGCGCGCTCAGGATTGTTCTGCCACGCGTACACGACTTCCAACGGATCCGCCACGCCTGGAGCCGAGAGCACGATGCCATCGCGACCTTCATCCATGATCAACGCGTTTGCCCAGACGAACTTCCCGTCTGCGCCCGCGAGTGCGAAGCCGCCTGGATTTTTGCCTGGATTTTCGCCGACAGCGTGCAATCCCTGCGCATGATCGAAGCGCAATCGAACGTTGCTCCCATTTTCACGCGTTGCACTCGCGAGTTCAGGGCCTTGCCACGCGACGTTCGCTTCGCCGTACACCGTCGCGCGTGCCCACGCTGCGAGACGCTCGCCCACTTCACGCTTCTTGCGCGGATGAATGTCGGCTGCGTCGCCGAGATCAATCGCACTCGCGAATCCGCCACGACCTTCACGCGCGCCGCGGAATTGCGCCTCGCGCAAGAGTGCCCATGCACCTTGCGCAGGTTCATTCTCGACAAAGGGCTGGAATGCTGCGAGTTGCACGATGCCCCACGCGAGTTCGGGATTGCCCGACTTCACACGCCACGATTCCATCAAGAGTGGAAGGAGGTTTCGATACTTCTCTGGCTCGCCCGCATTCGATTCGCCCTGGTACCAAATCGCGCCGCGCGCTGGGAACGTGATAGCAGGCGCCATCATGGCGTTCCAAATCGCGGCTGGCTCGTGCGGCTCTGTTCCCGGTGATTTCGTCATGTCGCGCGCGACAGGCATCGCGACGCGTGGCACACCACCACCTTGTCGCCATTTCCACACGCCTGCGAGATCGATCGACGTGTCGCTTCCGGCAAGTACGAGCTTCATCGGACCATTCGCAATGCCGCCTTGGCCGTGCAAATCAAGCGCCGCGATCGTGATTTGATGCGCGCCTGCCTTCAATCCACCCGGAATCTCGTAGGTGCGACGGCGCGTCCAATCACCCACAGTGTTTCCAACTTCAACACCATCGACGAAGACGAGATCCGCGTCATCGATCGGAGGAAGCACGAGCGTCAGCGGGCGATCGGCCCACGCACTCGGCACGTCGATGGAGCGCGTGAACCACACGAAACCGTCGAATCCATCGAGCTTCGCATCGAGCGCGGAGTAGAACGCAGGCAACGTTGCATCACGCCAGGCTTGTGGAAAATCAGCGGTTTTCTGCGGCGTCGACCACGATTCGCGGCCGGTCATTTCATCGGCAAGCGCGCGCTTCCAATACTCCGCTCGCGCAGTGCGGAATCGTTCGACTTCCTTCGCTGCTTGTGCATCGCGTGCATCAGCACCAATCGACTCAAACTCGGTCACACGCGATTCAACACTTTGCGCGGCCTCGCGAATCGCTGGCACAGTCGACGCCAACATGAGATCCCGCGGAATCCACGGCTCAATGCGCGTTCCACCCCACGAGATGTCGACTAGGCCAATCGGGACTTCGAGATCAAACGCACGCGCGAGATCCGTACCGAACCAGAAGCCCACAGCCGTGAAAGAACCGACGGTTTCCGCCGATGCCACGCGCCATGCACCAGGTACGTCGGATGCTGGCCGCGCGGCAGTCACATGCGGCGCTTTGAAGGAGCGAATCGGCAGTTTCGCTGCCACGGACTTCGCGCGTTCCGATTCGTTCGACGCGTCGACGGACCACTCCATGTTCGACTGACCAGAGCAGAACCACACTTCGCCGACAAGGACATCCGCAACCTTCGCGTTTCCGCTTGGTGCGGAGACAACGAGTTCGCGCGGTTCGAGCGATGCCTCCATCGCGGGAAGCTCGATCGAGAAACGACCGTCTTTCCCCGCGACTCCCGATGCACGTGCCGTTCCGAAGACCACTTCGACGCGCTCGCCCGGCAGCGCTGTGCCGCGCACTGGGATCGGTCGGCCCCGCTGCAAAACCGCGTGGTCGCGGAACAGCGAGTCGAGCCGAACGTCTGCGGATGCGGCCGCGGCTATGCACAGCACCGAGAGTCCCGCGATCGGGGCGCGGGCAATGAGGCCCCTCCGGTCGGCGGTCGTTGAGAATCCGAAGCAGGATGGGGCGAAGGCCGCAGCGAAGTGGTGCATTTCTGCATCGTCACAGGCAGGCGCGGCGAGCGCAAGGGACTGCAGGCTCGCGGCAGCTTTTCAGCGTGTCTGCGCGGAAATCCCCGTGATCTCCAGGGGTTGCGAGAACGGCGTGGTGACCCCACCTCCGAGCCTCTGGTGACGTTGGCGCAACAAACTCGCCGCATTCTGCATTTCCCTCGCCGCCGAGCCGATAGTTGTCCCGTACCTCGCTGTTTCAGCGGACCGCGAGGTGCAGTTTTGCGAACTGCTGTTCCCTACTGCTGTTCCCTGAGGAGTTGATTGATGTGCGGAGTGCTTGGATTCGCGACTGTGGAAGGTGGAGAACTTGCGTGCGACCGTGGCATGACCGCGGCGATGCGCGATCTCCTCGCTCATCGCGGACCCGATGCCGCCGGACTCGTGCAGGAACGCAACGTCGCGCTCGCGCATCGTCGCCTCGCGCTGCTCGATCTAGCCGGCGGCGTGCAGCCATTTGTTCTCGCGGAGCCGGGCCTCGCCCGCGTCGTTCTTGCGTGGAACGGCGAGATCTACGATCACCATCTCCTCCGCGCGGAGTTTGAACGCGACGGGCGAATCTTCCGCACGCGCTCTGATACCGAAACGCTCGCCTACATCCTTGCCGCGCATGGCATCGACGGCCTCCGTCGCCTTCGCGGCATGTTCGCGATTGCAGCGTGGTTTCCCGATGACCGACGACTTGTGCTCGCACGCGATGCGTTTGGCATCGTGCCGCTTCTTCATGCGCGCGCTGGCCGCGAGATCGTCTTTGCGAGCGAACCTGCTCCGATCCTCGCACACCCTCACTTCAGCGCCGAGCCTGACTGGTCGACCGTTGCGTCATACCTTGAGATTCCACGTCGCAGTTATGGAAGCGCGACGCTCTTCAAGGGAATCTCGATGGTCGAACCCGGTGAAGCGATTGAGTTTGATCTCTCTGATGCGCGCCTTCCCGCTGCGCACCGCACATTCCGCGAAGAAGCGCTTGCGCCGACACTCGCTCCAAACGACGCCATTCTCGCCGTGCGCGATGCCGTCACGCGCTCTGTCGAAGCGCACATGGTGGCCGATGCGCCCATTTGCACGCTACTTTCTGGCGGTATCGATAGCACGATCATCGCATCGATTGCACGCGCGCGCTCCGCGTCGCTCGTGACATTTGCCGCGGGTGCCGCAAGCGATTCCGCGCAACCCTCGTCTGACCTCTTCATGGCGCGCCGCGTGGCGGCGCTCTTGAAGAGCGAACATCATGAAGTACTCGTCGATGGCGATACGTTCGGAGAACGCTGGAATTCGCTGATTGCCGCTGGAATTCTGCCGCTCGCGACTCCGAATGAGATCGCGATCTCGATGTTGTCTGAGCGCATCGCTCCGCACGCAAAGGCTGCACTTTCCGGTGAAGGCGCGGATGAACTCTTCGGCGGATACGGTGCGCCGCTCGATGCAACAGTTGCTTGGATCGACGCGACGATCGAACACAACGCAAGCACCGCTGCTGATTTCTACCGCACCGCGTTTGGTTGGACGCCACGCGCATTGGCATCAGAGTTACTCGAACCAACCGTGCATGCGCTTGCGACGGATGCCGGGCGCGATCCGCTCGGCACACTGCTCACGCGCGAGTTTTCTGATGCTGGCGATCTTCGCTCGATCGATGCGCATCTCGCGGTGCAACGCCGCGTCAATCTCGTGAATCTTCTTGAGCGACTCAATCTCTCGCTCATGCGAGGCTCCGTCGAAGGTCGCGTTCCTTTCGCAGATCTGGAAGTGCTGCGCGCCGCGCAAAAAACCGGAAGCGCGCATCTATTCGCTGCAGCGGAAAGCGAGCGCTCGGCTGCGCTCTGCGGTGCGTCACGCGGACTCTCTTCAGGCACCGCCACGCTCGCTGCGCACTCAACGAACGCCCCCGCACGCGGCGCACTCGTCACCAAGCGCGTCCTGCGACAAGCTTTCGCCGATGTCTTGTCTCCAGACATCGTCTCGCGACCCAAAGCGAGTTTCCCGCTGCCTTTCGAACAGTGGATCGCCGCGCGCGCGGACTGGATCGATGGCCCAGTTTCACGCGAAGTCTTCACGCCTGCTGCACGCGCACTCGTTCGCACGCAAGCGGCACAGCATTGGCGACTCGCGTGGCCGATGCTCAACCTCGCGCGCTGGCTCGACACCGTCTTCGCGTGACCACGCCACGCGCATGAGCACTGCGAATTCCATCGACTTCGCGCTATCCTGCAGGGATGCAGCGTCCGCTTGTCGGCATCACCATGGGCGACCCACTCGGCATTGGGCCGGAAGTCGTCGTCAAAGCACTCGGCGATCCTGCCATTCGCGCGAGCGCACGCTTTGTCATCTACGGTGATAACGAGTTGCTGCTCGCGGCAGCCGATGCGGCGCGCATTCATCCGACGTGGTTCCGAGCGGGAATCGATCACGCGCGCGACGACAGCATGGCGCTCGGTGATTTCACCGTCATCGACTACGCGCTGCATCAGGGCGCGTTTGGCATCTTCGGCGGCACGCGCGAGCCGAGCAAGCCTGGCGGCGCTGCATCGAAGACGTTTGTCGAAGATGCGATTCAAGACGCGCTACGTCCACACAGCGATCCACGCCGACTCGACGCGATTGTGACCGCGCCGATTTCGAAAGAGTCGTGGACGCTCGCTGGCTTTCGCTGGCCCGGCCACACAGAACTCTTCGCCGCGCGAACGAAGGCGAAGCGTCAAGCGATGGCATTCGTTTCGCCGCGGCTCAACGTCGTGCTCGCCACTACGCACGTGCCATTGATGGAGATTCGCAATCTCCTCACGATCGGGCGCGTGCATGAACCGATTGCGCTCGGGCACGAACTCTGCCTTTCGCTCGGCATCGCGAAACCGCGCATTGCAGTCTGCGGTCTCAACCCACACGCTGGCGAAAATGGTCTTTTTGGCGACGAAGAGATTCGCATCATCAAGCCTGCGATCGATATGGCGCGCGCGTCAGGCATCGATGCGTACGGGCCATTCCCTGGTGACACAATTTTCATCGATGCTGCCGCAGGCTCATGGGATCTCGTCGTCGCGATGTATCACGATCAAGGCCTCATTCCTGTCAAACTGCTCGGGTGGGATAAGGCAGTCAACGTCACGCTCGGCTTGCCGATCGTGCGCACGAGCCCCGATCACGGCACCGCTTTCGGCATCGCGGGAAAGAACAAGGCCAGTGAGGGTTCGATGAAGGCTGCCATCGCACTCGCATCGCGCCTCACGACGCGCGACGGCTCGCACGGAAACGTCCCGCAATCCCACGCGGCGAAGTGAAACGCGTTTCAATCGCACGAACGTGCGCAGACTCTCCCACGAACTCGAACTGGTCGGCTCCACGCGCTGCTGCGTAAAGCCCGTACGCAGGCCATGCACGCAATGATTTTCGGGCGTACGCGTCCCTGAACTTCTAGAACAACCCAAATTTCGTAGTTCGATGGGTCTATCCAGGCACGTGATCCGTACCTTGGCGCCATGCATTCAGGTTCCTTTCACACGCGCAGGTTTTCGACAAAGCTTTCGAAGCACATTTCGCCACGACTTTGTTCTGCCTGGGCTTCAACACTTGCGCTCCTCTCAGGGGCACTCACTTGTTCCACGACGCTCGCTGCCCCTCCAGCTGACTTTGTTGTCGAGAACATTGCGAGTGGTTGGAATGAGCCCATCGGTACGACCTTCATGCACGATGGCCGCGCGGTGGTTTGGGAACGCGGCGGGCGCGTGTGGGTCGTCAATACCAATGGCACGCGCAACGCAGCCCCGTTGATTGATCTCAACGACGAAGTCGGTGCTTGGCGCGATTACGGATTGATGAGTGTGGTGCTCGATCCGCACTTCGAGAAGAACGGCCACTTCTATCTCCTCTATGTCGTCGATCGACACCACCTCGATTTCTTCGGCACCGCGCAATACAGCAAGTTCACCAACACGTACTTCGCTGCGACGATTGGGCGCATTACGCGCTACACCGCGACGGCTGCATCAAATCGATCGGTCGCGGATACATCAACGCGCTTGGTTTTGCTCGGCGAAACGGCGGCGTCGGGCATTCCGATTGTGCATCAATCGCACGGACCTGGCTCGCTCATGTTCGGTGAGGACGGAACACTGCTCGTCACAACAGGCGACGCCGCAAGCTACAACGAGGTCGATGTCGGTGGACAAGTTGGCGACGGTTACGTGAACGACGGTCTCGCGCGCGGGATCCTTCGCGCGAAGGAAAATGTCGGTGCGTTCCGTTCGCAACTCGTCGACTGCTTGAACGGCAAAGTCTTGCGACTTGATCCCGCGACTGGCAACGGCGTGCCGAGTAACCCGTGGTTTGAAGCAAGCGCGCCACGCTCTGCCCGAAGCCGCGCATTTGCGCTTGGACTTCGCAATCCATTCCGCGCCACGATCGTCCCTGCCTCTGGTGATCATGATCCTGCCGCAGGAAATCCTGGAGTGCTGCACATCGGCGACGTTGGCTGGGGAACGTGGGAAGAGGTCACGCGCGCTGCGACGCGCGGCGCAAATCTCGGCTGGCCGCTTTTCGAAGGGCTTGACTACCACGATGGCTATTTCGCAGCATCGCCATTCAATCTCGATGCTCCCACGGGTCTGACCGCACCGAGCCCAACGCATCACCGATTCCGCGATCTTGTGCGGCAGGACTCGCTCGACGCAACCGCCACACTCGCACTTGACCCGAATAGCTTCCAGCAATCTGAAGTTGCAGCAGCGAGTGGCGTCATCACGTCCAACGCCTATTCCGGTTGTTTCGGAGACGGCTATCGCGACTATCAGGCCGCGAGTGGCGAGTGGATTGAACACACGTTCAACGTGTCTACTTCGGGCACGTACACGCTGTGGATTCGTCACGCGAATGGTGGCACCGCTGCACGTTCGCTGCGCGTCGCGGTCGATGGTGCGACCGTCAACAATGCCCTTTCATTTCCGCGCACCGGAAGTTGGGTCGAGTGGCGGCTCGTTTCGACGAACATCGCGCTCGTCAGCGGAACCCGCAAGATTCGCTTCACTTCAACGGGGTCGAGCGGGCCGAACATCGATGCGGTGGCGCTCGTGCCCGCGGGAGCACAGCCGCCAACGCTCGCGTCGGCGATTCCAACGTGGACGCATCATCGACCGATGATCGATTGGAACCATGCGATGTCGATGTCGCGCACACCGACGTACACGCTCAACGCAGCAAGCGCGACAACCGTCGGGGCTTCGGGCGGAGCGAGCGGCGCACCTTTCACTGGTTTCTGCGCCATCGGCGGTCCGATCATCGATCGCACCGATTGGCCGGCGTCGCTGCAAGGCACGGTTTTCTTCGGGGATTACGTCTCGAATTTCATTCGCACCATGACGCTCTCACCGAGCGGCAATGTCACTTCGCTTGGTGTATTTGATTCTGACACGCCAGGCCTCACAAGCATCGCGCTCAATCCACACGATGGCTCGCTTTGGTCGACGCGTTGGCCAAGTGGACTCGTGCGCTATCGCTACGCGCCTGCGACTGGACAGCCTCCACTCGCTGCGCTCACCACCACTGCGAGTTACGGCGCATCGCCGCTCACCGTGCAACTCTCTGCAGCGGGCTCCACCGATCCAGAAGGTGCCGCGTTGACATACACGTGGGACTTCGATGACGGCAGCGCACCATTCACTGGACCCGCGGTTGTTTCGCGAACCTATAGCGCGCCTGCTGGTGTTCCCACGCGTTTCGATCCGCGTGTCACCGTGCGTGATCCACTTGGCAACGAGTCGTCGGCAACAGTTGTCGTCAGTGTGAACAACACGCCGCCACTTGCAGCGATCACGTCGATTGCGGACGGTCAGCTCTACCCCATGACTGGTGACACGGTCTTCCCGTTGCGTGCGGTTGTGACCGACGCTGAACACGATGCGGCCAATCGCACCTGCGCATGGACGACGATTCTTCATCACAACGAGCATGAGCACAGCGAGCCGACGGATCCAGCTTGCGCGACGACCACGCTGATTTCACCGCTCGGTTGTGGTGTCGACACCTACGCATTCGAGATCGTGTTCACCGTCACGGATGCTGCAGGGCTTTCGGCAACCGATCGCGCTTGGCTGTATCCCGATTGCGACGGAGTGCTCGCATGCGCGGGCGATTCCGATGGCAACGGCACCGTCGATGCGACCGATCTCGCGAGCGTGCTCTCCAATTGGGGATTCGGTGGCATGACCGACTTCGATCGCTCTGGATCAACCGACGCGAGTGACTTGAGCATCCTGCTCAGCGCATGGGGCCCGTGCAAGTAGCGCAGCAACCGCGATGCTTCAGCGAATGAACTGAATGATCCACGGATACCGAAACGGTACGCCGTTTGTTGCCGCCATCAATCCGCGAATGCCAACGACCACGCAATACACAAAGAGCGCGGCCGATATCGCGATTCCGATGAATGGCCCGATGATGATGATCGCGCAAACGAACGAGACCGCCGCTGCAATCACCACGCCAAGCCCGAGGGTGAGCAGGCAGTTCATTGTTTGACGCGCTTCCGCCACGACGCGCTGATCAGACGCGCCGAGTCCCCAGATGATGCCAACTCCGATGAACGCGAAGATGTTCGTCAGTGGTGCTGTGAGTACCGCGATGCGGCAGAGAATCTCCGCGACGCGAGGGTCGAAGGTGACCGGTGCGGAAGTTGATGCTGTCGTACTCGGCGGAACTGGCGGGATCGGTGGCGTTGTCGGCGGACTTG
>Ga0209617_10000846_pt1 | contig 13899 bp, 12 predicted proteins | sample LakEriepJuly2011_2_FD_187459 | JGI IMG/M metagenome (GOLD analysis project Ga0209617, IMG submission 187459) | Freshwater microbial communities from dead zone in Lake Erie, Canada - CCB epilimnion July 2011 (SPAdes) (version 2) | ecosystem: Environmental > Aquatic > Freshwater > Lentic >... | reverse complement strand
TGCGACGAGGCCCAGGGCCACCTCATCGCCAAACCCATGCCCGCCCGCCAGTTCGCGGCCTGGGTGGCCGCTTGGCAGCCGCCGCAGCCGCCCCAGTCACCTCATTCGGCCAGCCTCGCCGCCAGTTCGGTGTAAGCCTGCGCCTGGTCGGCCGGCAAGTTCACGGGGGCCGCAAGCTGCGCGCGGTCGGGCAATGCAGCCACGGCCTGCAATTGCGCCTCCAGCACCTCCACCAGGCGCTGCGCATCGCCCAGGCGCGGCAGCACGGGTCCGGCGAACAGCACGCGCCCGCGGTGGGCCAGCATCAGCGTGGGGAAGGTCTCGACGTCGATGTCACCGGCCAGCTCGGCCTCGTCTTCGATGTCGATCCAGCGGTAGCGGTGGCCGGGCAGCGCGCTTTGCAGCGCCGCGAAGGTGGCCTCGTAGTCGCGGCAAGTGCCGCACCAGGCCGCGCACAGGCAGACGATGTCGAGCACAGGCGCAGCAGCAGGTGCGCAAGAAGGCAGGTCGTCGGTGTCCGGCATGGCGCCATTTTGCGCGAAACACCAAGCCCACCGTGCGTCACCATGCGCGTCACCACTGGTTACGGCTGCGTCGTCGCCATTGCCTTGCGGGCGCCCCTGTGCCAGTATCCTTTGACGACAGCATCCCATCCAAAGGAAGTACCCATGCGCCTGACCCGCCAAGCCACGATCTGGCTGACCGCCATCGCCCTGAGCCACACCGCTGGCCTGCAAGCCGCCCACGCCGGCATGGTCGCGACCGATGCCGTCGCCGCCCAGGCCCTGGTGTCCGAAGCCCAGGCCCAAGACCGCGCTGACGCCTCGGTGAGCCGCGCCTCGGTGCTGGCCACCCTCAGCCGCGCCGACGTGGCCGAGGCCCTGCGCGCCAAGGGCGTGGACATGGACGCCGCCCGCGCCCGCGTGGACGCCCTGTCCGACACCGAGGTCGTGGCCCTGGCCGACCAGATCGACCGCGCCCCCGCCGGTGCCTCCGATTTCATCGGCGTCGTCGTGTTCATCTTCCTGCTGCTCTTGCTGACCGACATCCTGGGCTTCACCAAGGTCTTCCCCTTCACCCGCTCCATCCGCTGAACGGCATGGCCAGTCTGGGGCCACACCGGCTGGCCCGGTGGGGGTCCACGCTGGCGGCGGTGCTGGCCCTCGCCGGCATGGGCACAGGCCTGAGCGGCTGCGCCACCTGGCTCAACGCCGGCACGGCGCAAACCCAGCAACTGCTGGCCGCAACGCCGGCTGGCCTGCCCCGCCGCGTGCTGCTGGACGCCACGCCCTTCCACCCACAAACCGAGCTGCAATGCGGCCCAGCGGCCCTGGCCACCCTGCTGGGCGCGGCCGGGCGCCCCGTCACGCCTGAAGCGCTGACGCCCGAGGTGTTCGTGCCCGGTCGCGGCGGCAGCCTGCAGATCGAGCTGCTGGGCGCCACGCGCCGCCACGACGCCGTCAGCACCGTGCTGCCACCGCGCCTGGACGCCTTGCTGCAGGAAGTCGCAGCCGGCCACCCGGTCGGCGTGATGCTCAACCTCGGCCTGTCGCTGGTGCCGCTGTGGCACTTTGCCGTGGTCGTGGGCTTCGACCTCGACCGCGAAGAGGTGCTCTTGCGCTCCGGCCAGACCCGCGAGCTGCACCTGCCTCTGCGCACCTTCGAGCGCACCTGGGCGCGCTCCCAGCACTGGGCCTTCGTGGCCCTGCCGCCAGAAGCCGTGCCCGCCACCGCCAGCCTGGCTGCCGTTCGAGATGGCCTCATCGGCTTCGAGCGCGCTGCGCGCCCCGCCCGCGCCATGGTGGCCTGGCAAAGCGCCTGGCAGCGCTGGCCCGACGACGTCGTCATCGGCATGGGCCTGGGCAACAGCCAGGTGGCAGCGGGCGACACCTTGGCCGCACTGCGCACCTTCGAGGGCGTGGCACAGGCCACCGACAGTGCCGCCGCATGGAACAACCTGGCCAGCCTGCGCCTGCAAACCGGCGACCTGGCCGGCGCACGCCGTGCTGCGCGCCAGGCCGTGCTGCGCGCCAGCGTGGCCGAACCCGCCATGCTGTCTGCCGCGCAAGCCACCGAAGCCGAGGTGGCCGCGGCCAGCGCGCGCTGAGCATGGCATGCGTCGCGCATGCCTCACAATAGCGGCCCGACAGCGCCTCGTGGCGCAACAGACGCAAGAGGAGCACGCCATGCCGGTGATCGTGGTCGCCAATCCCAAGGGCGGTGTGGGCAAGTCCACGCTGTCCAGCAACATCGCTGGGTACTTCGCCCGCCAGGGCCACGCCGTCATGCTCGGCGACGTGGACCGCCAGCAGTCCTCGCGCCTGTGGCTGCAGCTGCGCGACGCCAGTCTGCCGCGCATCCAGAGCTGGGACATCACTGAAGACCAAATCGCCCGCCCGCCCAAAGGCACCACGCACATCGTGCTGGACACGCCCGCCGGCCTGCATGGCAAGGGCCTGGACGCGGTCATGAAGCTGGCCGACAAGGTCATCGTGCCGCTGCAGGCCAGCGTGTTCGACATCTATGCCACGCAGGATTTCATCGGCGCGCTGGCCAAGAAAAAGCGCAGCGAAGGCACCCAGCTGGCCGTGGTCGGCAACCGCATCAAGGACCACACCAAGGCCACCGAACACCTCCGGGAGTTCTTGCAGACCTTGGACATCCCCCTGCTCACGCTGTTGCGCGACACCCAGAACTACGCCCACCTCGCCGCCCACGGCCTGAGCCTGTGGGACGTGCCCGCCAACCGCGTCGAGAAAGACCTCGGCCAGTGGCAGCCGGTGCTGGACTGGATGAACGCCTGAGGCGTCTGCCGGGCCGGCCGCCTCGCGCCACCTGGTTCAACCCGGCGCGGCCAGCCCCAAACGGACAGCCAGGTGCGCCCGGCACGCCTGGCCAAAAGCCTCGAAGATGCGCAACGACACCGGGTTGGACGCGGCCAACCATTCCGGGTGCCATTGCAGGCAAAGGTTGAAGCCCCCGCCCGGCTTGCTGAAGGCCTCGACCACACCGTCCGGCGCCCGCGCCTCGACGTGCAGACCTGGCGCCAGGCGCTTCACACCTTGGCCATGCAGGCTGTTGACCATGACCTCGTCGCCCTGGCGCACGTCCAGCCCGCGCAAGATCGGGTCGAGCACACCGCCCGGCTGGATCGCCACCGCGTGCGCCAGGCCGTACTCCTGCTCAACGGGCAAGGTCTCGTCGGCGCGGTGGTCCATGTGGCCCGGCTGCCCTTGCACCGCCTGGTGGAGCGAGCCGCCCAGCGCCACATTGACCTCCTGCAGCCCCCGGCAGATGCCCAGCAGCGGGATGCCACGTTCGACGACCGCCCGGATCAGCGGCAGCGTCCAGGCGTCGCGCACCGGGTCGAGGGGCAGGCGCTCATCGAGCACGTCTTCGTCGAAATGGCGGGGGTGGACATTCGACGGCGACCCCGTCAGCAACACCCCATCCACGACAGACAGCAGCGCCGACAACTCCGCCTCCGAGGCCCCCGGCACCATCAGCGGCACCGCCCCCGCCAGCCGGATGGCATCGACGTACTTCTGGCCCACCACATGGAAGGGATGACGGCCCAAGACCCTCTGGCAGGAGGGCACCAGCACCAGCGGTGCGTGAACAGATGGAACAGATTGAGAAACCATGGCACCTCGCTATGCAACGAGTGTGCCAAAGCCCCGCCACCTGTCAATCGACCGGCGCGAAGCAGGCCCATGCGCCTGGCTCACAAATGCTTGCACTTTGGTGGGGCGATCGAGACCCCCATGCGGGGGAACTGCGCGCGTGCAGGCCAGCTTTTGCGCTAATTTCCGGGGTTCTACGGCCGGTGGCGCCTGACCCCGGCCGAGCACACACCCTGGGACGGACGCATGACCGATCTTTCCGGCATCCAGCACGCGCTGGACGATGCCTTGCACAGCCTTGCCGACGCGGCCGCCCCTTGGCTGGGCGATCTCAGCCAGCACACCCGCCTGCTGCGCCTGCACACCGCGCTGGGCCCCAACGCCTTGCTGGCCGAGCGCACCACCATCCACGAAGGCATGGTGCCCAACGCCGACACGCACCTGCAGGCCGCCTGCCACATCGAACTGCTGGCCCTGAGCACCCGCCACGACCTCGACCCCACCGACTTGCTCGGGCAGCCCGCCCTGCTGGAGCTGCAAACCACGCGGCACTGGCGCCCCTTCCACGGCCACATCAGCCACGTCGCCTGCCTGGGTGCCGACGGCGGCTTCACGCGCTGGCGCCTGCACATCGACCCCTGGCTGCATTGGCTCGGCCACCGCAGCGACGCCTGGGTCTTCCAGGACATGGACGTGCTCGACATCACCGAGGCCGTGTTCGCAGACCACCAAGCCAGCAACGCTGCCCAAGGCGCACTGCAACCCGCCTGGCGCATCGATGTCGCCGACCGCAGCGCCCTGCCCCGGCGCTCGCTGTGCACCCAGTTCCACGAAACCGACCTCGCCTTCCTCTCTCGCCTGTGGGCCGAAGAAGGCCTGTTCGCCTGGTTCGAGCACACGGCCGAGGGCGGCGGCAGCCACACCCTCGTGATCGCCGACCACGCCCAGGCCTTCGCGCCCAACCCTCAGCCCCAAGTGCGCTACACCCAAGCGGGTGCCACGCTCAAGGAAGACAGCATCATGCACTGGGGTGGCGTGCGCCGCCTCGGCCCCACCGCGCTGCACACCGCCAGCTGGGACCACCGCCAGGTGCGCAGCCACAGCGCCAGCGCCCAGGTGGACGCGGCCCATGGCCAGGCGCACACCCTGAGCTTCACCGACCACCCTGGCGCCTACGCCCATGCCTCACCCAGCCACGCACAGCGCCACGCGCGCCTGAGGCTCGAAGCGCTGGAAGCCGAGCGCAAGCAGTTCGAAGGCACCGGCACGGTGCGCACCCTGGCACCCGGCACCACCTTCTCGCTGTGCGACCACCCCGACCACAGCGGCATCGAAGGCGATGACGATTTCGCCGTGCTGCGCGTGACCCACACCGCGCGCAACAACCTGGCGGCCGATGCCACCGCATCCCCGACCCAGGCCCTGAGCACGGGCCCAGGCCCAGCGCGCCTGGCCAACGACAGCGCCGAGCCGCTGTACCAGGGCCATGTGCTGGCGCAACGCCGCCAGGTGCCCGTGCGCCTGCGACACGCCCCCGCGAAGCCGCGCGTCCAGGGCAGCCAGACGGCCATCGTCGTCGGCCTGAACGGCCCCGTCCACACCGACCGCGACGGCCGCATCCAGGTGCAATTCCACTGGCAGCGCGGCAGCCAGGGCAGCCACCGCCTCGACCACCCCACCCAGACGGCCGATCGCTGCAACGCGCCAGCATCCGAAGCCTCGGGCACCTGGGTGCGCGTGGCCCAGGCCTGGGCAGGCGCCAACTGGGGCGGCGTGTTCATCCCCCGCCTCGGCCAGGAGGTGGTTGTGGCCTTCCTCGATGGCGACATCGACCGCCCCGTGGTGCTCGGTGCCACCTACAACGGCCAGGGCCAGCCCGACGCCCAGGCCAACAGCGTGTCGGCCGGCGCCGCCACGGCCACCGGCAACGCCCCGCCCTGGTTCCCGGGCACGGCGCGCCAGGGCGAGTGGCCAGGCCACGCCCATGCCGCCACCCTCAGCGGGCTGCGCACGCAAAGCCTGGACGCGTCCCAATCTGGCGGCGGCGCCCACAACCAGCTGGTGATGGACGACACCGCCGCCCAAGGCCGCGTGATGCTGCACACCACCCAGGCGCAAAGCTGGCTGCAGATGGGCCACCTGCTGCAGCAAGACGGCAACCGGCGCTTGGCGCCCCGCGGCATCGGCCTGGAGCTGCACACGCAAGCGCAGGCGGCATTGCGCGCCGGCAGCGGCTTGCACCTGAGCACCCACGCCCGCCCGGGCGGCACCACCGCCCAGGCCCAGCCCACCGACACCCGCGAGGCCCACGCCCAGTTGCAAGGCCACGCAGAACTGCTGCAAGCCCTGCACGCCAACGCCCAGACCCAACGCGCGCAACTGCCCCGCGAAGCCACGCCTGCGCAACTGCCGGCACAGCAAGCCTTGCAAGCCACCCTGGCCAGCCTCGGCGCGACCGCCAGCTCCGACCACGGCGACATCCCCACCACCGGGCGCCCTGACATCGTGCTGAGCGCCGCCGCCGACATCCACAGCGCCACGCCCGCCCACACCGTGGTCGCCGCCGGCCAGCACCTCACCGCCACCACCGCGCAAGACACCCAGCTGCTGGCCCAGCGCCACCACGCCTGGGCCGTCAAAGACGGCATCGGCCTGTTCACGCGCGGCCAAACCACCGACGCCCAGCATCCCGTGGCCGACACCGGCATCCGCCTGCACGCCGCCAGTGGCAACGTCAGCGTGCAAGCCCAGAGCGCCGCGCTGAACCTCACCGCCAAGCAGGCCGTGGACCTGCAAAGCACCCAAGCCAGCGTGCACATCAGCGCGCCCCAGCGCATCGTGCTCAATGGCGCCGGCAGCTACTTGCTGATCGACGGCGGCAACATCGAGCTGGGCACCCGTGGGCCGGCACAGTTCAAGGCTGCGGCGAAGGAGTTGGCGGGGGGCGGCAGCGCTTCGGGCCAGGGGCCTTCGTTGAACAAGGCCCAAGACTTGTTCGATGAGCAGTTCGTGCTGCAAGACCAAGACACCGGCACGGCGCTGGCAGGCGCCCCCTACAGGATCGAAAACGGCAAGGGCGAGGTTGTGGCCACCGGCATCACCGATGCCCAAGGACGCACCAGCCGGATCACCTCGTCCAGAGCAGAAACACTGAAGGTGTTCTGGGGACATTGACCTCCAGGCGACAACTCACTGATCAAGACCATGAACACCCCTGTCGCTACCGAACCCTCAACCCACTTGGGTCAAGGCACCGCCAACACCACCGCGGGCAGCCAAGTCCAGGTCCAGGTCAAGGCCGAGCCCATGACCTACCTCCGGCTGGACACGGGCGAGGTCTATGCCATTCCCGCCCCCGATGTGCCGGCCTTGCACAACGAGTTCGACCGATGGAACAGGCTCATGCACGCGCAACTGCTGTCCAATGAGGTGCTGGCCCTGGCCGATGAACGCCTGCTGCTCATCGCCACAGCCAAAGGTCAAAGCCCCGCCAGCATCGGCAAGGACATTGAAGACGATGCGCGAACAGCGCAAGGCTTGGCCATCCAATGGCGAGAAGAAGCCACAGAAGCCGTTCGCAAGGAAATGCAAGCCCTCGACAAGCTGGGCGGCTCAGGCAAGCAGTTGATCGAGATGGTGCCCTTGATGGACAAGGCTGGCGACAAGCCCTACAAGGTTTCGCCCGACAAAACCAATGGCGAATGGAAGCGCAAGGGCCTTGACCTCAGCCAAAAGTGGAATGTCAAAGGCGCAGCGGGCATCAAGCAAAAGTTTGAGCAAGAAGCCCGCTACCGGGGGCTTGGCCCCCTGCGATACGTGAACTCAGAGACCCTGGCCAAAAAAGGCTGGCCCAAGTTCAAAGACAAAGCTTCGATGAAGTGGGCCGAGGTTTACAAGCAAGACCACGCTGGCCAGCGCAAGATCGACCGCACCAAGCTGAAACAGTACCTGGGCGAGCAAGTGATGGCCGCCAAGGTGTCCAGCAAGGACTTCGTCAAGCTGGAAGTCAGCAACGTGGGTACCCTCGGGCCTGAGGCGCTGGAGAAGTGGAACGCCAACATGCGCGCCAGCGGTGAAGGCAAGGTGGTGTGGGGCAACGCCGAATTGGGTGACGTGAACTTCAGCGCCGAAGCCGCGGCCATGCGTTACTACAGTGGTGGCAGCCTGAGTGGCGAGCTGGCAACGCTGCAGGGCAACGTGAGCATCAAAGCCGAGGGCGGGATGGAGGTGGCCTTTGCCGAGGGCAAGGTGGCCGGCAACCTCTACCTGCCCAGCAAAGAAGGCTTGATGCTGTACTGGCTGGACATTGAGCAGGCTGTGGCCATGGCCCAAGGGCAAGCCGTGGACACGGGCAAGTACGACCTGGGCGCCGTGCGCCTGGCTTGTGCAGCCGAGCTCAAGGGTGTGATCGGCGTGAGCCTGGCGGGCGAGGTCTCGATTGGCGTGGCCATGAAAGACATCGACACCCAAGACGTGGACGGCAAGACCAAGCCGGGCAAGGTGCCGCACATCCAGGGCACGAACAAGAAGGTCAAGCGCAAGAGCGCGGCCAACGTGAGCGGCCAAGGCAATGACTGGAAAAACACCGCAGGCGCTGCAGCGAGCGTGAACTTCTTTGCCGGCGCCAAAGGTGGTTTGGGGCTGAGTGGCGCCATTGAATGGCGCAACCCGCACAGCGCTGAGAAGAAGTTCGAGCCGTTCGCCAGCATTGCGCCTGAGCTGCAGGGCATGGCGGGCCTCGCTGGTGAAGCAAAACTTGCCATCGAGTATGTGGATGGCATCTTCAGAATCACAGCTCACGCGGGCTTGTGCTTCGGGCTGGGGGCAGAGGGCACGGTGACGCTGGCAGTGGGCGCCAAGCAGCTCGCCAGCTTCATGTATTGGTTCTATTACAACCTGCTGAACCTGGGGTTCAGGAACACCGAGATCATCGCCAAGGAAGCTTTTCGAGCAGGCAAATACCTGGGGTACTTGGTCGTTGCTGAAGGGCACGCTGTCACGACCTACTTTGGGAGGCAGCTTGACAAAGGCTTCGACACGATAGAAGACCTTGTTGGCGCCCTTGACACCAAGTTTCGCAAAGAATCAGAGACCCTTGAACTGGCCAAGCGGGTGCTCGCGAATCTCGCAGCACTGCGACACACCCCCCCTGAGAGCAAGGGCATGTTGATCTACATGCTCACCCGCTTTGGCGCGGTCAGTTGGGCGTTGGACGGCGGGGGGCTGGGCAACAACTACCTCCCCACGCAGCGCCAAGCGGTGCTGGCCGTGCTGCGGCAGACCCAGACCAAGCGCGACATCGAGAACGTCATCCAGCACATTCACCCAAAGGGCGAGAAAGTCGATCTCCGCCAACGATTGGGCGATCTCAGGCGATTCTTCGCGGCAGAAGGTCCGCGCGGTTTGGATCTGCCGGGAACCCGGACGCGCCATCAAGATGGCTTTCAGGAATTGATGCGCCACCGCGGTCATGCAGATTTCATCGCGCTCAATGGCGACTTTGACGGGTGGTACGCGGAAGTGCACGCATCGCTGGCGGACGAAGCCCCACGAGGCCATCCCGCGTTGGACAACTCAGACTTCGCTTATGCACTGACCCGCGATGGACAAGGTGACCACCCGCTGTTCTCATCCGGCGACAGCGGTTTCTACAACACAGTCACGTGATGCTCAGCGTGGTGTGACCGCGCAGCGCAATGCTGGCATGGAGACCGATTTTGTCGGCACCATCTCGCCATAGAGGTTCTTGTAAACGAGGTCAGGGGTTTCGGTGTAACGATGCACTGTCGAGCCGATCAAGGGGCTGTCGGCCACGCCTCCGCTTCGCACAACCTTCAGCGTACCGGTGGCAGGCCCTTGCGGATCAACGGCGGGAGCCGTGCTGTAGGCGTCCTCGGCGTACCAGTCGTTGACCCACTCTTCGCCGTTGGTGCTCATGTCATACAACCCCAGGGGATTCGGTGGGAACAAGCCAACCGAATACGTGCTCAGTCTTTGCATAGGAGAAAGAACCTCGACCTGCGCGCTATAGGGCACGTTACGTCCATACAAAGCATTTCCATCATCAGTGGCCACCACGAAAAACTGCCCTCGGCTGCGCGCGGCGTACTCCCATTGCGCCTCGGTAGGCAAGTCAATCGGCAACCCCGTCAACTGCCCGATCCATTGGCAATAGTTCTTGGCCTCGTGCCAGTAAGCGCGGGCTGGAATCGGCGGGTGCCTGCGCTGCCCCTCGAATTCGGTACCCGTTCGCGGCCGGCCGGTGGCATCCGTGAACACATCGAACTCAGAATAGGTGACCTTGTACTTGCTGATCCAGAAATCGCTCAAAGTGATTTCTTTGACCATCTTGTCGTCTGACTTGGAGGTCATGCGCGACACGCCCTCGATGCCCATGAGGCTGGCGAAGTCGCCCCGCATGAAGTTGCCGCCGCGCACATAGACCATGTCATTGAACACCTTTGCCTTGAGCACCTCTATGCGAGCGTCGATGCTGCCCACCTGCATGGCTGCCAAAGCTTGCGCCAGCTCTTCGGGTTGCGCAGGAACTGGCAACTTGGCCAGGTCTTGTGGCTTGATGTAGAAGTGATTTCTCTTCGGGTTGCCTGGAGGTTTGACGCTGGCCAGGGTTGGGGCTTCGGCCCGTGACAAGCGCTGAATTGGATCGGTTGTCGCTGCAGCGGCGCTTACCGATGGGCTTGCGTCGGACGCTGCGATGCCCCCAGCGCATCCGACCAAATTCACCACACCCCATCCGAGTACCCAGCAAGCAATCCAATGATTGGCCCTCATGGCATCCCCACTTGAATTTCGTTGTTCATCGCGAGGCTCGATGGTAAGGGCGGGCGGTTTGTAGCCGTCCCCGAACAAGCGTCCAAATGTGTCTAGGCGAATCGTCGGCTCCGGTGACCTGCTCGGCTTTTTCACGCCAAAGATTCCTGGAAGACGGCGGGTTGTGGAAGGAACAGATACTGCTGTTTGAGCTCGTGGAGCGCCAAACCGTCCTAGCGGTGCTGCACCAAACCCAAACCAAGCGCGACATCGAGAACGTCATCCAGCACATTCACCCAACGGGTGACAAGGTGGCCTTTGATCAGCGGCTGGGTGATCTCAAACGGTTCTTTGCTGCCGAGGGTCCCAGCGGGCTGGACTTTCCTGGCACCCGCACACAACATCAAGACGGGTTCCAGGGATTGATGCGTCAGCGCGGCCACGCTGACTTCGTGGCACTCAACGGCGACTTTGGTGCGTGGTACGACCAGACCCATGCTGCGCTGATGGATGAAGCCCCACGCGGCTACCCAGCCATGGACAACTCGGACTTTGCCTATGCCCTGGCCCGCGATGGCCGGGGTGACCACCCGCTGTTCGCATCCAGCGGCAATGGCTTCTACAAGAGCATTGCGTGACGCTCAGTGTGGCGTGACGACGCAGCGCAGGGCCGGCATGTATGAAGAAGGCGTAGCAACCAGTTTGCCGGTGTCATCGTCCTTCTCCATGGGGTAAGGGTCGTCCTTGTAGCGATGCACGGTGGAGCCAATCAGCGGACTGTCTGCAGTGCCGCTGCGAACCACCTTGTGGGTGCCGGTTGCTGGCCCTTGGGGGTTCATGGATGGCGCCGTTTTGTAGGCGTCTTCCGCATACCAGTCGTTGACCCATTCGACACCGTTGGTACTCATGTCATGCAGCCCGAGCGGGCTGGCAGGAAACAGGCCAACTGGGTAGTTGCTCATCTCATTGAAAGGTGAGATGAGTTTCGCCTGCTTGTCATAAGGCACCCCCTTCCCAAACTCCGCATTGCCGTCGGCGGTGGCCACCATGAAGAACTGCCCTCGGCTGCGTGCTGCGTACTCCCACTGCGCTTCGGTCGGCAAGTCCATCGGCAACCCTGTCAACTGCCCCAGCCATTGGCAGTAGTTCTTGGCCTCCTGCCAGTAAGCCCGCGCGGCGAGAGTCGGGGGCTGGCGGACATCCCCGCCATACGTCGATCCCGTCCTCGGTCTGCCCGTCGCATCCGTGAACACATCGAACTCGGCATAGGTGACCTTGTACTTGCCAATCCAGAAGTCACTCAAGGTGATCTCTTTGACCACCTTGTCATCTTCCTTGGAAGTCATGCGGCTCACACCATCGATGCCCATGAGGCTGGCGAAGTCGCCGCGCATGAAGCTGCCGCCGCGCACATAGACCATGTCCTTGAACACCTTGGCCTTGAGCGCCTCTTGGCGGGCCTCGATGTTGCCCACCTGCATGGCCGCCAAGGCCTGCGCCAGCTCAGCGGGTTGCTGGGGCACAGGCAACTTGGCCAGGTCTTCTGGCTTGATGTAGAAGTGGTTGCGCCTCGGGTTGCCAGGCGGCTTCACGCGGGCCAGTGTGGGTGCCTCGGCTTTGGACAGAAATGCCATTGCCGCCACTGAGCTCGCTGGCCGAGCTTCGGCAGGCATGGCATCCGCGGTTGCAACCGCCTGGGCGCACCCTGAGACCGTCACCGCCCCCAAGGTCAACAGGCCGCATACCATCCATTGGTTCGCCATCTTGATTTCCCTGCGCTGTTTTCGTTGTGCCGACCATGTTAGTGGCTGACGAACGGCCTCATGCACAAGGACTGGCATCCAAATGTGACAACGCCTGAAAGGCAGGCTCAGCAAAGCTCAGCGGTAAAACGCCTCCACCTTGCCCTTGAGCTTGATGGTCAGGCTGCGGCCTTTGCGGTCCACGGTCTTGCCAACGGGCACGCGGACCCAACCTTCGCTGACGCAGTATTCCTCAACGTCAAAGCGCTCCTTGTCGTTGAAGCGGATGCCGATGTCGTGTTGGAACACGGCCGCGTTGTGGTGCGGGCTGCGCGGGTCGATGGAGAGGTGGTCGGGCAGAGGGGGGCGCTCGTCGGTCTGGCTCATGGTGTGGCTCACGGTCTGTGCAGCGGTGGGGCAAAGGGGCTGCCGTTGTCGGCAAGGGCGCCAGTGTAGGGGACACCAGGGGGCACGGCCGAGCCCTGCGCTCAAGGGCCCTCAGGCAAGCGTTTTCGGTGGGTTGCCCGACTCGGGTGGGCCGCCGCGGTGGGATTTGGTCCAGTGGTAATCCGGCGGGGCGTCGCTCACGCCGGGTTGGCCCACGCTGTCACCCAACTCGGTGTTGATGACGACATGGCGGTGGCAGGGCTGACCGTGCGCATCACGCTCCTTGCGGCGCGCTTCGGCGAAGGCCAGCGCGGCCATCAGCTCGGTGTCCGCGAAGGGCTGCACGCAGGGGCCCTCGGGTGTCAGCCAGTAAACAACGATGCTCATGGTGGTGAGGGCAAAGGCCCGGTCACAGTGGGGTGGCAGGTACAGAAACACAGGGCGCAAACGGTCCTTTTCCACACAAAGGCCCCCTCGCACCCGGGATTACCATCGGCATGGTGGCGTGCATGCCTCGCTCAGTGAGTGGGGGCACGCCCATGTCGCCTACATGGCACCGCAGTCCATCCCACGCTGTTTCACCATGCCCCCTCGATTCTGCACCGCCCTCGCGCTCACCCGTGCGGAGGCACGCGCATGACCGATTGGCAGGCCCACGGCGAGCCCGACCGGAGCATCGACCCCGATGCACGGCTGCAGCTGATCCGGGAAACCTTTGTGGAAGACGTGCTGCGCGGCCTCGTCTGGCTGGCGCTGTGCATCCTGGCCGTGTCGTTCTGGCGCAATTTCCTGGGCCCAGTGAACCTGCGCTGGCCGGCTGCCTTTGCCATGGTGGCCGTGAGCACCGCCTCGCTGTGCGCCCTCCTCTGGCGGCGCAAGCACCTGTCTTACCGTTTCAAGGCCACGGCGCTGCTGTTCGTGCTCTTCCTGACGGGCACAGGGGGCTTGGTGTCCTTCGGGCAGGCCGCGCCCACGGGCAACTTCTTCGCGATGGGTTTCTTCGTCTCGGCCATCCTGTTTTCGCGCAGCACCGTGTTCATGTTGATCGGGTTCACGGCGCTGGTGATCGCCTGCGCGGCTTTTGCTGCGCTCTCGGGCCTGCACACCGTGCCGATCGACCTGAATGCAGCGGCGATGCAACCCGTGGTCTGGGTCAACCTCATGCTGACGCTGGCGCTGTCGGCCGGAGCCATCGCCACGGCCATGGGCTCGTTCATGCGCGCCATGCAGAGCCTGTTGGGCGATGTGCACCGCCAGCAAACCGAGATCAAGGCGCAGCGCGACCAGATCCGCCACCTCGCCACCCACGACAACCTGACGGGCCTGCCCATCATGCGGCTGGCGGTGGACCGCAGCCACCAGGCCATGGCCCACGC
>Ga0209617_10000843_pt1 | contig 13909 bp, 6 predicted proteins | sample LakEriepJuly2011_2_FD_187459 | JGI IMG/M metagenome (GOLD analysis project Ga0209617, IMG submission 187459) | Freshwater microbial communities from dead zone in Lake Erie, Canada - CCB epilimnion July 2011 (SPAdes) (version 2) | ecosystem: Environmental > Aquatic > Freshwater > Lentic >... | reverse complement strand
GGTCGTGCCGCGTAGACCTTCTTCACGTTGGGCAGTTCGGCGATACATGGGCCGCACCACGTCGCCCAGAAGTCCACCAGCACGACCTTGCCGCGGAGTTTCGCTAGGTCGACCTCCCGACCGTCCACGCCCGTGAAAGCCATCTGGAGCGGCCGCTTTAGAAGAGCGGCGGCGCCGGACTTGCCCGTCGCCATATCGGCCATCGCCTTGTTGGGGCTGCCGGTGAAGAACATCCACTCCTCTTCGACGCGTCCCGGCTCCGACTTTTCGACCAAATTCATGTAGGTGTAGAGCAACGCGACGCCGCCCGCTGCGGCGGGGTTTTTCGCCGCGAAGCCGACCACTTTTCCGCGGAGATAGGCGAGATCCAGCTTTTGTCCGTTGCGAAGCGCGGTCGTCGCGGCGTTGAGCGGCTTCATCGCGTCCAGCGCCAGGAGTTGGTCGCGCACATCGGAAGGGAGGTCAGCGGCCTTGGGCATGGCGGCCTTTAATTCGTCGAAACGGGCCTTCCACGCCGCGGCGGCAGACTCGTCGATGACGGGCTTGGGTGCGCCTCGATCGTCTGTCTCCCACGCTTTCACGAACCGCGGTTGAGTCGGACTGAGCCGCATCACCACGTTCCAGCGGCGCGGATCGGACGGATATTTTTCCATGAAAGCCACCCCCCGCGAATGGGTGAGGGCATAGAGTTGCTCGACGACCTGCGCGCGTTCGAGGGCGGAGAGGGCGGTAAAGTTTTCCGGCGGTCGCGTCGCTACCGCGTCCTGAAATGCCTTCCAGTCGGCGTCGGCGGCCGAGAGCTCAGGGGTAGCGGTGGTCGCGGCCACGCCGAGCGGGCACGGCGCGGCCGAGGCGGCGACCACGAAAAGCGCCGCGCGAAAAAGAAGGATGGTTTTCATAGGCGAGTGATTTGGTAAAGGTTGGCTCACTTCCCGGGCAGCACCGTCGCGCGCGACACACGGTCGCGGCCAAGGTAGCTTTTGGCCAGCGCGCTCAGTTCATCCGCGGTGATGCCTTCGAGGTCGGTGATCCGGGTGCGCGCCCAATCGAGCATCTCGGGCTTCTTCTGGGCCTGGGAGAGCACGTTGGTGAGCCAGTAGGCGTTGCTGCGCGAGGATTCCCTCGCCGCGGTGAGCGCCGGCTGGAGAGCGCGGTTGAGTTCCTCCGCGGTGACGCCGTTCACCGCCAAATCGTCGGCGAGGGCGATTGCGGCCGCCGCGATTTTATCCGCTGCCGCCGGGTCAATGTCGATCGAGGTCACGAGGTAACCGTAGCCCGGATAGGTATCGCTGGCTATGCTCTGGGCGCGCGGGCTGTAGGTGCCGCCCATGTCCTCGCGGAGTTTCACGCGCAGACGGTCGCTGTAGATGCCCGCCAGCAGCGTGAGTCGGCGGGCGCGCCGGGCGTCGAACCCGTCATTGGTCGGCCAGTAAAGGGCAACGAGGCCTTTCGGGATTTTCGATGAAATCGTATAATTTTTCGTGAATGGCTGCGTCGGGAAGGACACTTTGAGGAGTTCCGCGAGCGCAGGCTTCGATTCGCGCGGCGGGAGCGCGCCGAGAGTCTTGGCGACGGCATCGACGGTGGCGTCAACGTCGAGATCGCCGACGATCGCGACTTCGATCGACCCGCGGGTGAGCTGGGGCGCGAGCCAAGCGCGGACCTCGTCGAGGGTGCGCGCCATGATAAGTTGCTTCAGCGGCAGCCCAAAGCGGGGATCGCCATTGGCGATGAGGTTGCCCACTTCCGTCGCGATCGGTCCAGTCGGAGTATTCGCGACGGTGCCGTAAATCATATCCAGCGATTGCTGATTCTGACGAAAACCTTCGGCCCGGTAGCCGGGATCGGTGAGACGGGCGGCGAACAGCTGCAACGTAAGCAACAAATCCTCCCGGGTGGTCCCGGCCGGGCCGGTCGCGCGGCCGCCGCGCGCGGCTGAGACGGTCGGGTAAGCGAGGACGAAAGCGTCGGGCGTGGTCTGCAACGCAGCCCCGGCATTGCGACCCGCGAGGATGCGCCGAAGGTCGTCCATGCTGTGCTTGCCCAAGCCGCCGCCGTTGAAAACGCCGCTGCCGATCTGCGCCAGGCCGCGCTGGTCGGCCGGCTCGGTCATGGATCCGTTGCCCACGCGAGCGCTGACCATGATGCGACCGGCGTCGAAGTCGGTCCGCTTGAGATTCAGCCGCACCCCGTTGGCGAACGTCACGAGCGTGAGATCGAGATCCGCCACATGCTCGCGTTTCGTGACTTTGCCCGGCGGGCCAAAATCCGTGTAGGCCCAAGCCCGGGCCTCTTCGGCGGCTTTTGGCAGCACCGCCGCGACCCGTGATTCCTCGTAGGCCGCGTCGATCGCGGCGACGGCATCGCCGGAGATTTTCGCGTTGCCGGTGACCATGACGTAAAGGCCGTTGCCGGAGAAGGCCTCTCGAAGGGCGGCGACGCAATCGTCCAAGGTCACCTTTTCAAGTGCCGGTTTCAGCAGCGCGAGCCGGTCGACGGGCGAGGTGAACACCTCATCGGCCACGAGACTGGCGAGCAGGACGCCCGCGACGGTGCCGGAGCGGCGAGTCGAGGCCGACTTCACCGCCTGCTCAAGCCCGCTGACATAGCTCACGACCACTTCCCTTAGCTCATCGGGCTGAAAACCGTGCTCCAGCGCGCGCCGGAGTTCCTGTTCGCCCAACGCCAAGGCCGCCGGCCAACGCTCGGCCTTACACGTCAGCTCAATGGAGGCCTCACGAACGAATTTGAAGCTCTCGCTGACCGAGGCGGCGGCCTGCACGATGGGCGCCGCTTCCTTCTTCGCGAGTTCGGAGAATCGCCGGTTGAGGATGGCGAACGCCAGCGCGCTGGGTAGTTTTCGAATGCGGTTGGCGGCCGTGTCCGGTGCAGGCTTGGAGGCGGTGATGCACTTCAGCGACACCCGGGTGGACGGTGCTTCCGGTTCCGGGTGGTAGCCCGCGCGCACGCCGTCGAACGTCGCGATGGTGCCGAGCGCCGGCTCAGGTTTCGCCGGGGCGCGGGGTTTGAGGGCCGCAAACGTCGCCACGATCTGGCGCTCCACCGCGGGGGCTTCGACGTCGCCCACGACGACGACGACCATCTTTTCCGGGCGATACCACGTGTTCCAGTATTCCACGAAACGTTCGCGCGGCGCCCGCTCGATGACTTCTTGCAGGCCGATCGGCATGCGGGCGGGCAGAAGCGTCGTGCCCAAGACGAACTGGAGTTGGGCGAGCTGCGTGCGGTAGGCGATCGTGTCGCGCGACCGTTTCTCGCTGAGGATGACGCCGCGTTCCTTGTCGATTTCCTCCGTCCTGAGGAGCAGCCCGCCCGCATCGTCGGCCAGGACGCGCAGGCCTTCGGCCAACGTGGCCTCCTTCGTATCGGGCAGCTCCAGCATATACTGCGTGCGGTCCAAACCCGTGGAGGCGTTGGTATCGCCGCCGAAACTCATACCCATGCGCTGGAAAAACTCGACCAGCGTGCCGGGAGCAAAGTGCTCGCCGCCGTTGAACGCCATGTGTTCGAGGAAATGCGCGACCCCGCGCTGGTTGTCCTCCTCATGCAGCGAACCGGCGAGCACGAGCAGCCGCAGCGAAGCCCGGCCCTTGGGCTCGCGGTTCGGATAGATGACGTAGCGCAGCCCGTTCTCCAGCACGCCGAACTTCGCCGACGGGTCGGGTTTGAGATCGCTCGCCTCATGCGCAAAGCGCGGCGTGACCGCGAGGAGCGGCGCGACGAACAGCGCGAAAACAAGAAACAGGCGACGGATGGTCGCGGCACAGGTGAACAGGGAATTTGGAGAGTACATTCGGAAGTGAGTTGAACGGTGAAGGCCGCGAATTTGCGCCGGCCGGCGCGCCAGGAAAAAGGTTGAATTTAGAAGTTCTTACGCACGGTGAGCGTGTAGGTCGCGAGCCGCGCGTCGCCGTAGGAGCTGATGTAATAGGGGGTGCGGAAGGCGTCGAAGGGCGGGGTTTTGTTCAGAACATTCTGCACGCCGATCTGCAGCTCGGTGCGGCTGAGCGCGCGACGAACCCACGAGGCGTCGCCCGCCGCGGCTTGCGGGAAGCGTCGCGCGACGAACACGTCGTGGTAATGCTGGCTCGGGATGCGGTTGGAACCCTGCGCGGCCACGCTGGCGAGGCGCTGTAGCGAGGACTCCACAAACCGCGCCGACCAGCCGAACGTCCACTGGTTGTAATCACAGCTCAACCCGGCCCCGGCCTTGAATTTTACGTAGCCCGGTGTGCCGATAAACTCGGTGAGCGGAGCATTGACGGTGGCCTGCACCCGGTAGTGCATCCACCAAGTGGCTGTGCTCCAAAAATTCCACATGCCATATCGGGCCGTGCGCCGGCTGTAGTTGACCGAGGCGTCGTAGCTCTCGGTCAGCGCCTGGTTGAGGTTCATACTGCGCGCATCAACCGACGTGATAGAACCGACGGGATACGGATCGCCCGTTACCGGTTTTTCGCGCTCAACGCGGTCGGGCAGAAAGTCTTCGAAGTTGACCACGTTTTGCACGCTTAGCGTCGCGATGTTGTCGATTTTCTTGATCTGAGAAAAGCCCACCGAGACGCGCAGCCCCGTGAGTTTCTTCGGCTCCCAAACCAGACCCACGCTCTTGTCCTCACCCCATTCGGGCTTGATGTCGGGGTTGGTGCCCGAGGTGTAATTGATGGTGGTAGATACATTGCCGCGCTTCGGATCGGTCACGCGGGTCGAGGATATGTTTGGCGTGGCCACCGACTGATTGTAGGTCGGCGGGCGAAAGGCTTCGCTGTAGGAGGCGCGTAACAGCAGATCTTGAAACGGCCGGTAACGCAGGCCGTAGGTCGGCGTGGTGGCATTGTAGCGGGTCTTGTTACGGACGATGTTAGCCGTCGCCGAAGATACGAGCGCGGTGGCGGTCGTAACCTTAAACCGCTCGTCGCGACCCGCCACTTGAAAATCGAGCTGGCGCAACAGCGGCCAGTTCTTCTTGGCGCTCACTACCGGTACCCACACTTCGGCATATAAGGCGTCCGTGCCGCGGCTCCGGGCGGGGATGACGAAAAAGGAGTTGGGCGGGGTGTTGTAAACGGTGTCCGATCGATAGGTGGGGATCACTTCCTTGCGGTAACTAAACGTCGCGGCCAGTTTGATCGGGCCGGCAGGCAGAGACCAGAGCGGGCCGGCTGATCTGAGGGCGTATTCTTCGAGCGTATTTTGCGAACTCAAATTGAGCCGCCCAAGGTAAGGAGTCAGGTTCAACGGATAGGCGACCGTGTCGCGAAAGGGATTCAACACCCCGCTGTTGAAATCGTTGTTCAGCGGCGTCGTGTTGATCGCGACCTGCGATTGAGTCGTCCGGGCGCGGTTCCAAGTGAGGTCGGCGTGCAACCGCCATTCATGCGGGAGGCTCACAATCACGCCGGCAAGAGCGCGAAGGTTGACGAGCCGCAGCGCGAATTCCCCGATGGCGTCCGCGGGATCCGAGGGGATGGAAAGGCGCACCACTTGGCCGAAAGGATTGGTCGGCGCGGCGGCAGCGACCGAAAAATTGGCCGTGGCCGAAAACGGCATCTGCTCGGAGTTTTGGTTAATATTGGTGCTGCGGCGGTATTCGACGAACGCCTCGAGCCACGGGTAGAACTGCCGGGATATTTTTACCTGCTGGGCCGCGACGGTGCCCGGCGACCCGATCATGTAGCGGGCGGCTCCGTTCTGGTGGGTGGGGGCGAGATCGTAGTTGTAGGCGCCGGCCTTGCTTTGCAGCGCAGCCAGAGTGACGGATAGATTACCCCCGGCAAAGCCGGCCGGCACCGAGGTGTAGGTGGCGGTGCCGGGGCCAAACAGCGGCGTGTTGGTGTTGCTGCGGATGTTCGGCGTCGAGCCCAAGGGCGGCGAATTAGGCGGGAGAAAGAACGCCGGCGAATTCCGCCGGATCGACGCGAGGCCGTCCTGCACGAAGCTGCGGTCCTGCACCAACAGCGCCTTGGTATCGGAGTAGCTCCCCGTCACCATCACCTGCGTCTTGCCGCCTTCCAGCGACATTCCGCCGGCAAAGTTCACGCTGCGGATCGGCGCATCGCTCGAAAACGTGTTGTTGAAGGACGTGCTCACCTGGACGCCGACGTAATTGCGGCGGAGCACGACGTTGATGACGCCGCCGACCGCGCTCGCGCCGTAGATGCCGGAGGCCGCCGCCGGCAACACTTCGATGCGATCGATGGCGGCGAGGGGCACGCCGTTGATGTCGGCCTGGTTGCCGGTGGCGAGCAGGTTGTAGTCGGCGGGTCGGCGCCCGTCGATTAGAACCAAGGTGTGGTCGGCGCCGAGCCCGCGGAGGTTGAAGGAGCTAAAATTCCCATTGTTGGCGGAGAAATTGCTCGGTGCCTCGGTTGCATCCATCGGCAGCCGCTGGCGAAGGAAATTCTCCACGCTGGTAGCACCCGATTGTTCGATGGCCCGGCGTTCAAAGATAAGATACGGCTGCGCGTCATCCATCGTGCGGGGCAGATCCACATTCGCACTCTGGAACGGTTGCACCCGGTTGCTCGCGACCTCGTAGGGGTCGAGCACCGTCGCGGCACCGGCTCGCACTAAGTAGGGCTCGAGCTTGGTGACATCGAGGGCCTTGCGCATGGTTTGGCCGGTGAGCGTGAGATCCTCGCCCGCGCCCACCACCACATTCGCGATATGGAGGGGCTGGTAGCCATCGGCCGCGGCAACCAAGAGGTAGGTGCCAGCCTTCAGGGCGGAAAAGTAATACTCGCCATACTTGTCCGTTTTCACCGTCTGGCCAGTCTCACTGACGGCCACGGTCAGGCCGGCCGCCGGTCGACCGTCACTCCAACCCAACGAACCACGCACCGATCCTACGGCGCTGACCGCAGGTGTGGCGGCGCCCCGCACCGCGGTGACCACAAACTTGCCCCCGCTAGTGCGGCGGGCCGCGAATCCCGTGCCTTGCAGCAAACGCGCGATCGCGTCCTCCGGCTCGAGTTGGCCGATGACTTCGTTGGCCCGGACCTCCTTCAGATCTTCAGCGGAGAAAACCACCTCCACGGCGGCCTGCGCGGAGAAAGCCATCAACGCCGACGATCCCGACTGGGCCTTGATTTCGAATTTCACGGGCGCGGCAAGGCCCACAACGGCCAGATTCGCGAGGGCGAAGGCGAGAACGAGGCGGATTCGTTTGAGAAGCATGGCGTGTTGGCGGGGCGGGGTATTAGGAACGCGACTCTTACTGCATTACGACAAACGAGACGCGCGCCTCCCCCCCGTTGAAGGGAAAATTTTTCAACGCCGGGCGGACGGGCGGGCGACGACTCGCACCGAACCGTCGGCATCGTGAACCACGCCCACCGGCAGCGCTTGCTCCACAGCCGCGAGAAAGCCTTCGCGGTCGTCGAGGCTGTAGCGGCCACCCACGCGCAGGGCGGCGGCATCGGCTGCCACGATTACGGGTTTCACATGGTAGGCGGCGAATCGGCCGAGCGCATCAGCCAGCGGCTCGGACTCGAAAGCCGCCTGGCCCACGCGCCACGCGGTGACGTTCTGCGCGGTCTCGGGCGAAAGCGTGCGCACCGCCACGCCGGAAGCACCGAGCACGGCCTGCTCGCCCGCACCGAGCGGGATGGGCACTTGCGCCTCCCCGGCAGCGGCAGCCGGCTGCACCCGCACGGTGCCCTCGAGCACCGTAACTTCGGCGCGACCGGCCGCGGTCGAGCGGACGTTAAACACGGTGCCGGTCACGCGCACGGCCCCCCCCGGGGTCGCGACGAAGAAAGGTCGCGCGGGATCATGCGCCACACGGAAAAACGCTTCGCCGCGCCCCAGCGTGACGCGTCGTTCGTGGCGGCCGAGGGTGATGACGAGTTCGGTCTGCGCGTTGAGTTCGACCCGTGAGCCGTCGGCGAGCGCGAGGGCGCGTCGCTCGCCGAAACCCGTTCCGGCATTTTGCGACCACATCGACCAGACGAATCCCGCGACGGCCAACGAGGCGACGGCCGCGAGCGCGCGGCCGGCCCAGCGCCAGCGGCGGTGGCGGGCGGCAGCTCCGTCGATGAGCGCATCCGCCTCGCCTGCATCAGTGAGCACGGGGAGTTGGGTGCGGAGCAGCGCGCAAAGCTCCCGGTAGCGGGAAAGCAGCCAGCGATGGTCCGGATTCGCGTCTAACCAGCCGGCAAGCTCGCTCCGCTCGCCCGCGGTCAACGGACCGGTTTCAAGGCGAGCCGTCCATCGGGCCGCTTGTTTCTCCGTCTCTTCACGATTGTCGTTCGGGGACACGGTCATGGCGATCACCGTCCGGCGGCGCCGCGCACGTCGTCTGCGGCGGATGGTTCATCGTTCGATTGCAGCGACGCGCGCAGGAGCCGGAGCGCGCGGGAGTGTTGTTTTTCGACGGTCTTGCGGGAGATTCCGAGCCGGGCTGCGGCCTCCGGATGCGTGCAGCCACGGAGTGTGCATAGTATGAGCACCGCCCGACAACCCGGCGGCAAACGCGAGATGGCCAGCTCTGTAGCCGCCCATTCCTGCCGCGCCATCACGACGCGCTCAACGCCGGGCGCCTGCGCGGGCGAAAGCTCAATGATGTTACTGTCAGCCGACTGCACCGGGGCGATTTCGCGGCGCTTGAGCTGGTTGATGGCAAGGCGGCGGGCGGTCGTGAAAAGCAAACCTTCCGGCCGACCGACCGCTTCTTTCTCCATCGTGCGGTAGACGCGCGCATAGGCGTCGTGCGCCACGTCCTGTGCATCGGAGCGGTTGCCCAGCAGCCGAGCCAGGTAACGCCGCAACGGCGCGAGGGTCGCGCGGTAGAGCGACGTAAACTCGCGAAGGCGTGGGTCGGGATCGGACATCGGAGGGTTTCTTACCGCCGGCGCGGTCCGGAGTAAAACTGCAATGTGCGGGTGGCGGGCATCGATTGTTACCCATCATGACAATCGAGGCGGCCCGCTCCCCCATTCGGAGTGTTGTTTCGGGCTGTATTCGTCCGGAAAGACCCCACCGAGCGACATCTTCCGCTTACAAAAATGCAGTCGCGATAACGTTAGGCATTTTGCCGACGTGGTCCGATCCTCTGGGGTCGATACCAACCGTTGTAGGAGTGAATCTCCGGTCGGCCCATCGTGCAGCAGATTCCTCCGACTTGTGACTGCCGAGAAAACTATTTTTCTGCGACGCCTCGGGGTGTTGGGGGCCGCCGATTTGGCCGCCGTTCGCGAGACTTGGAACCGGCAAATGACGCTCTAATCGCAGAGCCTGACGATGCGCTGCGGTGACCGGCTCCGGTGTTCAGGCTAGCTTCTGACTGCCGCCACTTTCCGCCGCCGCACAGCCATAGCGTCGACCTCCCACGCTTCACCCAACCCGGCCTCAACCGCCGCGTGACGCTCACCTTCAGCTTCTGAGCCGCCGTCGAATGTGGCCCGGGCGTCCCCCGTGGGATCGTGAGTCCGTGTAGGGGCGGCGCTCGCCGCCGCCCTCCGCCTTCAGGTCACCTGTAGGCCCGACCGGTGGTCGGGCTCCCCAGCCGTCCGCCCGCTCGCAGGCGCTCGGAGCGTCCGCAAGCGGACGGCGTACGAAAATCCAGAACTCATCAGCCGCCGGTATAAAACGGCACGCGCGTCCCGCTAAGCTTTATCCGTTTTGAGTCTTCTGAGCGTAGCTTCAAGCGTGAGCGAGTGGGCGAACCACCAAGCGCTCAGGTCGAGACCCCGAGCAATCCGCGCGAGAGTTGGAAATCCACGAAACCACCCGCGTTCGCCACGGGTTGCCGCTCGCGTTGGACGATCGTCAAAAGCAGTCCGCGCAACGTCACTTCATCGACCGACACCTCGCCGGCCAGCACAATATCCACATCACCCACCGCCGTCGGTGCGAGCGCGCCCGGCGCCGCTACCTGCACCACCGGCACCATGGGATGCCCTTGCTGCGGCGAATCACCGACCAACCCCAGCAGCACGTGCGCCCCGCTGCCACCGAGGCCCGCGACATTCTCGCTCCAATGATCGGTCTCGGTCGCCACGAGGTGCAGGCCCGCCGCCGTCACCGGTTGGCCGTAGGCCAGCGACGCGCGCGCGGGCGTCGCCCCGAGCACCGCGGTCCGAAACTCCGCCGCCGCCAACAAACCGTCGCCTTCGGGCAACAACACCGTGCCGCCCGCCGCAAGGATCGCGCGCGCCAGCCGGGCCAACGTCGCCGCGCTCGTCTCGTCCACCGGGCCGGCGCTCAGCAAACCCACGGTAAGCGCGCCGAGATCCGTCGGCCGCCCCGACGCCGGCGGTAGCGCGGCACCGGCCGCGGCGAACCATGCCTCGATGCGGCCGAGCGCGAGATCGATGCCGCCGTCGAGCTGCACGCTCGCCCAGCCGAAACGCGCCAGCGGCAGACCCGCGCGGTCGAATTGCTGGCGCATCGAATCGTTGGTGATTTTTTCACAGCCGTGCTCGAGCAGGAGCGCGGCGGCGACATTCGGATGCGTCACGTAGCCGAGATAGGTGCGCAGCAGCAGCCGATACATCGACTCGCCGCCAAACCCGCAGCCCTCCGTGTGCGTGAGCGCCACAAAGCGGTCGAGCCCGAGCGCCTGCGCCCGCCCGCTCGCGTTCATTCGGTCGGCGGCGAGCCGCGCGATCTGCGCCGCACACATGCTCGTCGGCAACACCAGCCCCACCCGCTCCGTCGCAATCCGCGCACCCTCATGCAACCGGTGGAGCCCGCTGTCCCCAGCGGGAGTTTTCTTCGTCGCCGCATCCGCGACGCCCGCCCACGGCAGCGGCCGGCCATCCGGCTCCGTCCGCGCGCGCAGGGCCGCGAGCTGCGAGCCATCGGTCTGCCGCCAATTCCGCCAGAGCGAGGTCTGCGCGTGCCCCGCGTGTTCCCCGCGAGATTTTTTTCCCGACGCCGTCTCCACGAGCAGGTTGAACGAATCCTCCGTGAGCGCGGCCATCGTCTCGCCGTCGAGGTAGCGGCCGGCGTTGATGTCCATCTCGTGGATGAGCAGTTGGTGCCGCCGCGTGGTCGTCGTCACCTTGAGCGTGGGGACAAACGGAAAATTGGTGATCGAGCCGTTCCCCGTGACGAAGAGGATCAAATTGCACCCGGCCGCCACTTGCCCGGCGATGCCTTCGAGGTCGTTGCCCGGGCTGTCCATGAAGTAAAAACCGGGCGCGGTCAGCGGCTCACCGTAGTTGATGACGGAGTTCACCGGCGTGCGCGGATCTTTTTTGTGCACGGCGCCGAGGGACTTGAGCGCGATGTTGTAGAGTCCGCGGAATTTGTTGCCCGCCGAGGGATTGGCCTCGGGACTGAGCCCGTGCCAGCCGAGCCGCGCGCGGAACCGCGCAATGCTCCCGAGCAACGCCCGCGCCGTCGGCAAGTCGCGCACGGCTTTCATGATGTAGGCCTCGCCACCGGCCACTTCGTCGGTCTCGCACAGCACGCCGATCCCGCCGTGGCGCACCAGCTCGTGCACCATCGCCCCGGCGAGCGGATTACCCGATACGCCCGAAAACGCATCCGACCCGCCGCACTGGAGCGCCACCCGCAACGCGCTCAATGGCTCCGCCGTGCGCCGCTGCGCCGCCACCGCCGGCAACCACCCGCGCACGAGTGCCTCGCCCTCGGCCAGCGCCGCCGCGAGCCCGCCACCGATGCTGAGAAACGCGTGCGGCACATCGCCGAGCGGGTAGCCGTGCGCGGCCATAAACGCGCGCAGCCGGGCGTTGGTGATCGGCTCGCCGCCCGCATCCACCGCGAGCACCGCGCCCACATTCGGGTGCACCATGAACCCAGCGAGCGCCCGCAGGACTTCGGTCGCGTTGTTCGGTTCGCCCGGCCCTCCGCCCTCGGTGTGCGCGATGGCCACGATGCCATCGAGCGCCGGAAATACCCGCGCCATCACCTGCAACCGCGCCGCGAGTTGCCGCGCAAAACTCGCCGTGCGCGACGTCGTGCCGAGGATGACCACGGTGTTGCGCGTGCCCACGCCGCGCGCCCCCGGCCGGCGATAACCGGCAAAGGTGCGCGCGACCGGCGCCGGCTCCACCGCCGGGCCGGGCCGGAAGGTCGCCTCGTTCAACTCAAACGGCTCGAGGTGGTCCGCGAAATTCGCCCGCGCCGGCAACGCGAACGGCAACCGCCGCACCGCGAGCGATTCGAGCATCGAGGCGTTGCACACGTAGTCGCCCGCCGTGATCGCCGTGAGCGCATGGCCGAAGGGCAGCCCCCACGAGAGCAACGCCTCGCCCGGCACGATGGCCCGAATGGCGAAGCGATGACCTTCAAGGATGTGCTGCGCGAGCGGGCGCAGAGTCCCGTCGAGCTCGATCACCGTCCCTGCCTCCAAGGACCGCACCGCGATCGCAACATTGTCCCCGGGGGCGGGCAGGCGACCGGCGTCGTGCAGGAGAAAAGTCTGGGGCATACGTCGACGACGATGTGCACCGCCCCAACGGCTTCCAGACGAAACCGAAATCAAGCACCCCGCTGCGCCCTCGACGCTCAACTCTCAACCCTCGTCCCGCCCCCAACTTCCGCCCAATCTTTTCCGCTTATACCCCGCCGCCCCCCGCCCTTTTCGCATTGGCGCGGCCCGGTCGCCGACCAACATCGACCGACACTCGCAACCACCCCATGCCTATCCCTTCTCCCGACCTTTCCGCCATCGGCGACCTCGAGCGCAACCCGGAACGTTCGCTCCAGTTCGAGTTTGTCCGCGCCACCGAAAACGCCGCGCTCGCCTGCCTGCCTTGGCTCGGCCGCGACGCCAAAGAAACCGCCGACGACGCCGCCAGCCGCGCCATTTTGGGCGTGCTCGAATACGTGGACATCTGCGGCGAATGCGTGATCGGCGAAGGCATCAAGGACAACGCCCCGGGCATTTTCATCGGCGACAAGCTCGGCACCTGGGCCCCCGGCAGCTGGCATGTCGATGTCGCGGTCGATCCCATCGACGGCACCACCAATCTTTCGAAGGGCATGCCCAACTCCATCTCGGTGATGGCGGCGACCTTCGCCCCGCCCGGCGCGCCGCGTGCGATGATGAGCCTGCCGTCGTTCTACGCGGAGAAACTCACCTACGGCCCGCGCGTGGTGGAGCAGATGGAGCTGCGCCGCGTGCCCGCGTTCAACCTCGACACCCCGCTCACCAACATCCTCGACATCGTCGCCCTCGCCCTCGGCAAACGCGTGCGCGAAATCGTCGTCTGCACGATGGACCGCCCTCGCCACGCGAAGCTCATCGAGGAGATCCGCGCCTCCGGCGCCGCCCTCCGCCTCATCTCCGACGGCGACATCACCGCCGCCGTCGCCCCCGCGTTGCACGACGCCGCGGTCGATCTCTACTTCGGCATCGGCGGTTCGCCCGAAGGCGTGCTCACTGCTGCCGCCCTCCGCGCCCTCGGCGGCGACATCCAGCTGCGCATGTGGCCCCGCGACGCCGCCGAGCGCGCCGATCTGCTCAAGGCCGGCGTGACCGAGGCCCAGCTCAAGAAAATCTACCGCGCCGACGAACTCGTGACCGGCGACAGCGTGATCTTCTGCGCGACCGGCATCAGCGACAGCCCGTTGCTCCCCGGCGTGCGCGTGACCGGCCACCGCGCGATCACGCATTCGATTTTGATGCGCGCCAAGAGCCGCAGCGTCCGCCGCATCGAGACCGTGCACGACCTGCGGCACAAAACGATCCGCCTCCGCGGCGATTCCCGCGAACGCACGGTCTGAGAAAGTGCGGAAAACCCTCCACGTTTTTTAACCACGGATGGACCCGGATGGACCCGGATCAAGCTGGGGAACCGGCCTCACACAAGGTGAGGCCCTACCATTAAAAAATTAGTGTCGGGTCGTTCCGGGTGTAGGGCCCGACCTTGTGTCGGGCCGTTCCGTGCGTCGGACGCCAAAAAGAGGAAACGGC
>Ga0209617_10000842_pt1 | contig 13909 bp, 9 predicted proteins | sample LakEriepJuly2011_2_FD_187459 | JGI IMG/M metagenome (GOLD analysis project Ga0209617, IMG submission 187459) | Freshwater microbial communities from dead zone in Lake Erie, Canada - CCB epilimnion July 2011 (SPAdes) (version 2) | ecosystem: Environmental > Aquatic > Freshwater > Lentic >... | reverse complement strand
TCCCCGCAGCCCAGATGCAGGCGCAGCGGCTGTCCGTCGCGCGACAGGCCGCGGGCCTTCAGTCTATCCAAATCCGTCTCGCGCGCCTCGCCCGCCGGTCCCCGCGCCCGCACGCTGCTGCTCGGCTCTCACCTCGACACCGTCCGCGACGCGGGCCGCTTCGACGGCGCGCTCGGCGTGTTGCTCCCGATCGTGGCGCTGGCGGAACTACGCCGGCGAAACATCGCGCTTCCCTTCGCGATCGAGGTCCTCGGTTTTTCGGAGGAGGAAGGCGTGCGCTTTGCCAGCGCGTATCTGGGGAGCAAGGCCTACATCGGCCAACTTCGCGCGGCCGACCTCAAGCTGGTCGATGCCGACGGCATCTCGATCCGCGCTGCGCTCGAGGCGCACCATGGCGCGCCCTTCACCCCGCCTAAGGCCGCGCACCGCCCGGACAGACTGCTCGGCTACGTCGAGGTCCACATCGAGCAAGGTCCGGTGCTTGAGGCCGAGAAACTCGCCGTCGGCGTCGTCACCGCCATCGCCGGGCAGACGCGCGCGAAGATCGTTTTCAAAGGCCGCGCCGGCCACGCGGGCACGACGCCGATGACTCTGCGCCGCGACGCGCTGGCGGGCGCGGCCGAATTCACACTCGCGGCCGAGGCGCTCGCCCTCCGCACGCCGGGTCTGGTTGCCACGGTGGGCACGATCTCGGTGGCTCCCGGTGCGGCCAACGTCATCCCCGCCGAGGCGACGTTTTCCCTCGATCTGCGCCATCCGCGTGATGCTGTTCGCCGCTCAGCATTGCGCAAACTCGCCGCCGTCGCCGGCCGGATCACGCGCCGACGAAACCTTTCGTTCACCTGGACGCCCACGCAGGACAATGCGGCGGTCACGTGCTCGACCGCGCTCACCGCGTTGCTCACGGCGAGCGTGCGGGCGGTGCAGGGCCGCAGCCTCGGGTTGCCCAGCGGGGCGGGTCACGACGCCGTCGTGATGTCGGCGCTGACGCCGGTCGCGATGCTCTTCGTGCGCAGCCGCGCGGGTCTAAGCCACCATCCCGACGAATCCAGCTCGCCGGCGGACATCGCGGTCGCCCTCGACGCGTTGATCGACTTTCTCACCCGTCTCGCCCGGACTTATTCCTCATGAAACGCACCACGCTCGTCACCAAGAATTCCAAGATCGCCCCGGAGCCCGAGCGCCTCGATCTCATCGTGCGCGGCGGGAAACTCGTCACGTCGGAAGGCGTGAAGTGGGCCGACCTTGGCGTGCGTTTAGGCAAAATCGTCCAGATTGCGCCCGAGATCAAAGACCTGACGCACGAGACGATCGAAGCGGACGGAGCCTATGTTTTCCCCGGCATGATCGATTCACACGTCCACTTCAACGAGCCGGGCCGCGCCGAATGGGAAGGGTTGGGCTCAGGTTCGGCGGCGCTCGCAGCCGGTGGTGGCACCTGCTTTTTTGACATGCCGCTCAACTCGGAACCGCCCGTGCTCGACGCCGCCAGCTTGCGGGCGAAACGCGCGCTCGCCGAGCAGCAGTCGTGCGTTGATTTCGCGCTCTGGGGCGGACTTGTCCCCGGCAACATGGACAAGCTCGCCGGGCTGCGCGATGCCGGCGCGATCGGGCTGAAGGCGTTCATGTGCAACAGCGGCATCGACAGCTTTGGCGCGAGCGACGCCAAGGTCCTCCGCGAGGGCATGAAACGCGCGGCGAAGCTGGGGATGCTCGTCGCGGTCCACGCCGAGGACAACGACCTCGCGGCCAAATTTACCGCCATCGAAAAAGCCCAAGGCCGCACCGATGCCAAGGCGTGGCTCGCGTCGCGTCCGGTCGAGGTCGAGCTCGCGGCGATCCGGCTGGCGATCGAGTTTGCCGGGGAGGCCGGGTGCTCGTTGCACGTCGTGCACGTGAGCAGTCCGGAGGGGATCGCGCTCATCACCGAGGCCCGGTCGCAGCGGGTCGATGTGACCGCCGAGACCTGCCCGCATTATCTTTTGCTCAACGATAAAGACGTCGCGAAACTCGGCGCCGCCGGCAAATGCGCGCCGCCGATCCGCGACGAGAAGCGCCGCCTCGCGCTGTGGAGTGAGCTGCGCGCCGGTCGTATCCACACGGTCGGCTCCGACCATTCGCCGGCGCCGCCCGCGATGAAGACCTCGGAAAACTTTTTCGAAATCTGGGGCGGAATCGGCGGCGTGCAGCACGGGGCGCAGCTGCTCTTCAACGCGTGTGCAGAAACGCTGGAGGCCGACCTGCCTTTGCTCGCCGCGGTGCTTTGTCGCAATGTCGCCCGCCGTTTCCGGATCGAGGATCGCAAGGGCTCGCTCGCGCTCGGGCGCGACGCCGATTTCTCGATCATCACAATGGGCGCGGCCCACAAGATCGCGGCCGAGGATCTCTGGACGCGGCATCGCTTCAGCGCCTATGTAGGCCGAAAGAACCGCACCCACGTGTCGCATACCTTCGTCCGCGGGCAGGCGGCGTGGCGAGACCAACGCCTGGCCTTGCCCTCGCCGCGCGCGGAGTTCCTGCGGCCCGTCGGCCCGCTCTAAGAATTGCGCCAACCCGCTTGCCTGTCCCGGCGTTTCCCGCCCCAGTTTATGTCCATGTCCGAACTCTTTGGCCACACTCGCGCTTGCGTCGCCGCCCGGCACGCGTTGCTCACGCCCAACAACCACGTCGCCAGTTCGCTCCCCGGTTTCACCGATGCGACGGCCGTCGTGCTGATTAGTCCTGTGATGGGCGCGCGGTTCGCCCAGACGCAGATCACGTTTCAAAAAGGCGGCGCGGCGAATGTGCCGGCTAACGACATCGAGACCTTTGGCTATTTCATGAGCGGTGGCGGCACGCTCGGGGTCGGCACGCACCGGCAGCGTTGTGAGGAAGGCGGATTCTTTTTCGCGCCGGCGGGCCAGCCCTGGACGCTCACCGCGCCGAAGCCCGGCACGCAACTCACGTTGTTTCAGAAGAAATTCCAACCGCTGGCCGGGGCGGCGGCTCCGCGGGTGATCATCAGCGAGTCCGCGAAAGTCAAAGGCGTGCCGTTCCTCGGTGATCCGGCGGCGAACCTCCAGGTGCTGCTCCCCGATGAACCCGGCTACGATCTGGCGGTAAATATTTTCGCGTATCAACCCGGCGGGCACCTTCCGTTTGTCGAGGCTCACATCATGGAGCACGGCCTGTTGATGCTCGAAGGAGCCGGCATCTATCGCCTCGAGGATTCGTGGTATCCGGTGCAGGCGGGTGACGTGATCTGGATGGGCTCGTATTGCCCGCAGTGGTTCGTCGCGATGGGCAAAACGCCCGCGCGCTATCTCTATTACAAAGACGTCAACCGCCCCGCGCTATGAGCCACGCCGCGCCCGCGCCGAAGATCGCCGTCGATTCCGCCGCATTGTCGCGGCGGTTGCAGGAACTCGCGCTCATCTCCGATGAGCCCGCGCCCGTGGTGACCCGCGTGCTGTTCTCCGAGGCCGACCAACGTGGCCGCGACTATGTGCGCCGCTCGGCGCGCGAGGCAGGCTTGACGCTGCGGGAGGATGCCGTGGGCAACATTTTCGCGCGTTGGGCAGGCAGCGAGCCGACCCTGCCGGCCGTCGGCACGGGCTCGCACACCGATGCGATCCCCAACGCGGGACGGTATGACGGCGTCGTGGGCGTGCTCGGAGGATTCGAGGCGTTGCACGCGCTGAAGCGCGCGGGATTCAAGCCTCGGCGCTCGATCGAGGTCGTGATGTTTACGGCGGAGGAGCCGACACGGTTCGGCCTCGGGTGCCTCGGCTCGCGGTTGCTAGCGGGCGCGCTGCCGCTGGAGAAAGCCCGGGCGCTGCGTGATCGTGAGGGCCGCTCACTCGAGGAATGGCGCACGGCGGCCGGCTGCCTCGGGCCGCTGGAGTCAGTGAAGCTCGCGGAGGGTTTTTATCACGCGTTTGTGGAGCTGCACATCGAGCAAGGCCCGCTGCTGGAGAAAGAGGGCATTCCGATCGGGATCGTCGAGCACATCGCTGGCCCGAGCAGCTACCGCGTCTCGCTGCTAGGCGAGGGCGGACATGCGGGCGCGGTGCTGATGCCGGGGCGGCGCGACGCGGGACTGGCGGCGGCGGAGATCGCGCTCGCGGTGGAGCGTGCGGCGACGTTGAGCGGCAGTCCGGATACGGTCGGGACGACCGGCGTATTTCGCATCGAGCCCGGCGCGGTGAACAGCGTGCCTTATCGGGCGTATTTGGAAATCGACCTGCGCGACACTCGGCTCGACCCGCGGGAAAAAGCGCTCGGCGAAATCCGCCGGGCAGCCGACGAGATCTGCGCGCGGCGGTCGGTGCAGTTGGAATTTTCCGAGATCAACGCCGACCCGCCTGCGCCCGGTGATACGCGCACGATCATGATCGCGGAGCAGGTGTGCGCGGAGCTTGGCCTGAAGTGCCGGCGGATGGTGAGCCGCGCGTATCACGACTCGCTCTTTATGGCGCGCGTGAGCCCCACGACGATGATCTTCATCCCCTGCCGCAACGGTTGGAGCCACCGGCCCGAAGAGTATTCCTCGCCGGAGCACATCGCGGCGGGCGTCGAAGTCCTTGCGGGCACGCTGGCGCGGCTGGCGGAGTGAGCCCGGTCATGGCGTTTGACTTCACACTCAACGGGAAAGTCACGAAGGTCGAAGGCCCCGCGCCCACGACGACGTTGCTCGATTATCTGCGTACGCACGGCTGCACCGGCAGCAAGCAAGGTTGCGCCGAGGGCGATTGCGGCGCGTGCACGGTGGCGCTGGTGGACCGCGACGCGCACGGCCAGCCGACCTACCGCGCGATCAATAGCTGCATCGCGCTGCTCCCGATGTTTGCCGGGCGCGAGGTCATCACGGTGGACGGCCTGGCCGACGGCGCGAAACTTCATCCCGCGCAGAGCACGATGGTGGAGAATTACGGTTCGCAGTGCGGCTACTGCACGCCGGGGATCGTCGTGTCGCTGTTTGAGGCGCACAACCGCACCGACTGTCAGACGCCGGCCAAGCTGAGCGACCAGCTCTGCGGCAACCTGTGCCGTTGCACCGGCTATCGCCCGATCCGAGATGCGGCCCTCGCGACGGTCGCGGAGCCCGCGACGGACAAGTTTAAGGCAAGGTTGGCCCAACCGCTCGCGCCCCTCGGCGGCGTGGACTACGCGGCGGCGGGTGAACGGTTTTTCCGGCCGACCTCGCTCGCGGCGTTGTTTGGCCTAAAGGCGGCGCATCCGACCGCGCTGCTCGTGGCGGGCGCGACAGAGATCGGCGTCGAACTGAACAAGAAAGCGAAGGCGTTTCCGCTGCTGATTTCGACCGAGGGGGTGGCGGAGTTGACGCGGATCGTCGAAAGCCCGACCGAGTGGCGGGTGGGTGCAGGGGCGACGTTGACGAACGTCGAGCAGGCGATGGGCGCGGAGTATCCGTCGCTGCAAAAAATGTTGGCGGTTTACGCCTCGCGGCAGATTCGGAGCCGGGCGACGCTCGGCGGCAATCTCGCGACGGCCTCGCCCATCGGCGACAGCGCGCCGTTGTTGCTCACGCTGGATGCGACGTTGTTGCTCTCCTCGGCGAACGGCGACCGCACGGTGGCGCTAAAAGATTTTTTCACCGGCTACCGTCAGACGCTGCTGCAGGCGGATGAGATCATCCGAGAAATCATCGTGCCGCGCGGCGATGGCGCGGCGCGGGCGGATTATTTTAAAGTCTCCAAGCGGCGGGAGATGGACATCAGCATCGTCGCGGCGGCGTTTCGCGTGGAGTGCGATGCGGCCGGGGTGGTGACGAAAGCGCGGCTGGCGTTTGGCGGTGTGGCGGCGACGCCGGTGCGGGCGCTCAAGGCGGAGTTGGCGCTGGTGGGCCAAACGCTTGCGGCGGCCGCGGGCGAAGTGGCGGCGGTGCTGCGCGCGGAGTTTTCGCCGATCGATGATGTCCGCGGCGGTGCGGACTATCGGCGCGGGTTGATCGTCAGCTTGTGGGAGAAATTTGCCAGCGGAGAACGGAGCTTGGCTCAGGACGGGGTGCTCGATTTTGCGGCGGGTGCGCCGGTGCCGCCGGCGGATGCGTCGCGGTCGCTGCGACACGAGAGCGCGATCGGACATGTGACGGGGCGGGCGCTTTACGTGGATGACGCGGCGCAGCGGCGGACGATGCTCGAGGTGTGGCCGGTGATGGCGCCGCACGCGCGGGCGAAGATCACGCGACGCGACGCGACGCAGGCGCGGGCTTTTCCCGGTGTCGCGGCGGTGCTGCTGGCGGAGGACATTCCCGGCGAGAACAACGTGGGTCCGGTGCGGCACGATGAGCCGATGTTCGCGACGGACGAAATCCGTTATCACGGGCAAGTCGTCGCGGTGGTGATCGGTGACTCGGTGCGGGCGTGTCGCGCGGCGGCGGCGTTGGTTGAAGTGGATTATGTGCCGCTCCCGGCGTTGCTCGGCGTGCCGGCGGCGATCGCGGCGGGGAGCTTTCATTCGGAGCCGCATGTGCTCGCGCGCGGCGATGTGACGGCGGCGCTGGCGGCGGCGCCGCACCGGCTCGAAGGCGAGTTCGAATTCGGCGGACAGGAGCATTTTTATCTGGAGACGCAGGCGGCGTGGGCCGAGGCGGGCGAGGACGGGACGATGCTGGTGCATTCCTCGACGCAGCATCCGTCGGAGATTCAAACCATCGTCGCCGAGGTGCTGCATGTGTCGCGCAACAAGGTCACGGTGCAGTCGCCACGCATGGGCGGCGGTTTCGGGGGCAAGGAAACGCAGGGCAACGCCCCGGCGGCGATCGTGGCGCTCGCGGCGCTGAAGACGGGACGGCCCGTGCGCTGGCAGTTGGACCGCGATGTGGACATGGCGTTGACGGGAAAGCGGCATCCGTTTTGGGCAAAGTTTTCTGTGGGCTACGACGGCGAAGGGCGGTTGCTCGCATCGCAGGTGGACCTCGTGTCGGACGGCGGTTGGTCGATGGATCTTTCCCAGGCGATCTGCGACCGCGCGCTGTTTCACTTGGACAACGCCTACTACATCCCGGCGGTGAAATTCACGGGGCGGATCGCAAATACGAACGTGACGTCGCACACAGCGTTTCGCGGGTTTGGCGGGCCGCAAGGCATGTTGGTGGTGGAAGAAATCGTGGGGCGGATCGCGGGTCGGCTCGGGCTGCTGCCGGAAGTGGTACGGGCGCGGAATTTCTACCACGGCGCCGGCGAGACCAACACGACGCACTACCGCGAGGACCTGGGCATCAACCGAATCCAAGAGGTGTGGTCGCGGGTCATGACGGAGGCGCGGTTCGAGGAACGACGGTCTGAAATTGCGGCGTGGAATGCGACGAGCGGGCGGGTGAAGCGCGGGCTGGCGGTGACGCCGGTGAAGTTCGGAATTTCGTTTACGCTGACGCATTATAACCAGGCCGGCGCGCTGGTGCACATTTATCCGGACGGCTCGGTGCAGGTGAACCACGGCGGCACGGAGATGGGGCAAGGACTCAACGTGAAGATGCTTGGAGTGGCGATGCGCGAGCTCGGGTTGCCGGCGGCAAAGATTCGGCTGATGGCGACGAGCACGGACAAAGTGCCGAACACGTCGCCGACGGCGGCGTCGAGCGGTGCGGACCTGAACGGCGCGGCGGTGCGGAACGCATGCGAGATCTTGCGCGAGCGGCTGCGGCCGGCGGCGGCGGAGCTGTTGGTGGAAAAGGCAGGAGCGGCTTTACGCCGCGATGATCGGCCTGCGGCGGCCGATGACGGCAAGGCGCAGGGCGTGAGCGCGGTCGCGGATTCTCGCGCGGGTGTGGATTCCCGCTTGGACGCGGGTCGCGGCGTAAAGCCGCCCCTACAGGTGGAAGGGATTATTTTTGAGAACGGGGTGGTGCGGGCTCCGGAGTTTCCGGGGGTGAGCGTGCCGTTCGCCGACGTGTGCAAGAAAGCTTACCTGAGCCGGGTGGGGCTCTCGACGACTGGGTTTTACAAGACGCCGGGCATCCACTGGGACTGGTCGAAGTCGGCGGGGCGACCGTTTCATTACTATTCGTTTGGCGCGTCGGTGTCGGAGGTGGAAGTGGACGGGTTTACGGGGATGCACCGCGTGCGGCGGGTGGACATCGTGCATGACGTGGGCGACTCGCTGAACCCGGGGATCGACCGGGGGCAGATCGAGGGGGGCTTTGTGCAAGGCATGGGCTGGCTGACGCGCGAGGAGCTCAAGTGGGACGCGAAAGGCCGGCTACTCACGCACAGCGCGAGCACCTATCAGATCCCGGCGATCAGCGACGCGCCAGTGGAGTTGAACGTAACGCTGCTCCCGATGGCGGCGCAGCCGAATACGATTCACGGCAGCAAGGCCGTGGGGGAGCCGCCGGTGATGTTGGCGTTTAGTGTGCGCGAGGCGATCCGCGACGCGGTGGCGAATTTCGGGCCGGCGGGCGGCGAGGTGTTGCTCGCGTCGCCCGCGACGGGCGAAGCAATTTTCGCGGCGGTGCGGAAGCGGTTGCAGGGGTAGCCGGAGAATCTCCGCAGCGGGCGGGTGCGGGAAAATTTCATGCGCGCCCGGGAAGTGCGACGCGCGCTGCAGCGGGCGGGATTTCGGCCGACGACGTCGCAGGGGTGAGTTGCAAGGGCGGGGGAGGGAGGAGCCGGGGCGCTACTTCTTGGCGGCGAGGGCGGCCTCGATCATTTGGCAGGACGTCTTGATGATCTCGAGACGAGCGTGGCGTTTGTTGTTGGCCGGGATCAGGTGCCAGGGGGCGAAGCGGGTTTGCGTAAGGGCGATCATGTCGCCCACGGCGGTTTCGTAGGCGGCCCACTTGCGGCGGTTGCGCCAGTCCTCGTCGTTGATTTTGTGCCGCTTGTAATCGGTATCCTCGCGATTCCGGAAGCGGCGCAGTTGCTCCTCTTTGCTGATGTGGAGCCAGAACTTGATCACGATCACGCCGTGCTCGACGAGCTCGCGTTCGAATTCGTTCATCTCGGAAAACGCGCGGCGCCATTCGACCTCCCGGGCGAAGCCTTCGAGGCGTTCCACGAGCACCCGGCCATACCAGGAACGGTCGTAGATCGTGGCCATACCGGCGCGGGGGACGTGCCGCCAGAAACGCCAGAGGTAGTGATGGGCTTTCTCTTCGTCGGTGGGTTTGGAAATCGGGATGACGCGGGAGTCGCGGGCGTCGATGGCGTCGGTGAGGCGCCGGATGGCCCCGCCCTTGCCGGCGGCGTCCCAGCCCTCGAAGACCCAAACGATCGAGCGGCGGGCCTGGTTGGCGGTGCGCACGATGCGGTTGAGTTTACCGAGCCATTTGTCGCGTTTCTCCTCGTAGCCGCCGGAGCCGACGTGTTGGTCGAGCGGGAGGGCCAACAAGCGGCGCAGGCCGGCGGCGCGCAACGGGGCGGTGCGGCGGGGCTTGGCGATGGGCGCGACGGTTTTGTGCGTGCGGTAATGTGCGCGGAAACGGGTGAGGATTTTGTCGGCGACCTCCAGATTGCGCGCGCGGGGATCGGCGGCGTTGATGACGTGCCAAGGTGCGCCGGGGCGCTGGGTGGCGCGGCGCATGGTGTCGGCGAGGCGGGAAAGGCGGTCGTAGTCGCGGTGGCTCTTCCAATCCTCGGCGGTGATGCGCCAGGCGGTGCGTTCGTCGTCTTCGAGTTCGTGGAGGCGGGCGCGTTGGTCGTCCTTGGTGAGCTGAAGCCAGATTTTGACGATGAGAACGCCGTCGGCGGTGAGTTGGTCCTCGAAGCGCGCGATGCGGCGCAGGGCGGTGTCGAATTCGGTGAGGTCGCGCGGGCTGCGGGGATCTTCGCGGAGGGCTTCGGTGTGCCAGCCGCCGGCGTAGATGGCGATGCGGCCGTGGGGTGGAAGGCAGCGCCAGAAACGCCACATGGCGGGGCGCTCGCGTTCTTCGTCGGTGGGCTCTTGAAAGGCGAAGGTCTCGACGCCGCGCGGGTCGAGCCAGGCGTTGAGGACGTTGACGACATCGCCCTTGCCGGCGGCGCTGACGCCGGCAACTACCACGAGGACGGGGAACGGCGCATTCTTCAACTGCACCTGCATGTGGACGAGGTCGGCGCGCACATCGGCGACGCGGGCGTCGTAGGCTTTTTTGGTGAGGCGCGGTTCGGGGTTCGCTTTGGCCATGCGCGGAAAGAAGTGGCGGCGGGCGCGGGGCTTGTCGAGCCGTCGGCGCGGCGCGCGCAAATCCTACGCGGAATTGTAACGAAACGATGTGACGCCGCGGTTCCCGGGGCGGCCATGCTCCCGACTCAGCCGCCGGGCAGGCGGACGGCGGGAGCTAACGTGCCGGCGCCGCCGGGGGCGGTGGGCGCGGGACGGGGCTTGAGGCTTTCGAGCCATTGGCCGCCGTTTTGTTTGTAGGCTTCGAGGCCGCGGGGGGTGAGGGTGGTGCTGAGCTTGGCGGTGGCTTCCTGCAGGAGCGCGGCCTGTTGGGCGGTGCGGTTGGCGGGGGTGAGCTCACGGTTGGTCATCAGTGCGCGTTGCCGATTTTGAAAATCCTGCTGCAGCGATACGACCTGCTGGGTCGTGGCGGGCGGCAGTTCGAGGCGCGCGACAAGACTGCTGACCTGCCGGGACTGCGGATCGGTGGCGAGGTTGTAGGCGGCGAAGCGCTCGGGCGTGAGGACAGCCTTGGCTTGCGCGAGCATGTCGGCCTGCCGGCTTTGATAATCGCTGGGATTGCGGGTGCCGGCGGTGCGGTATTTTTCCTCGATGGCGGCCGCCGCTTTGTAGAGCGCGCGGAATTCGGCCTCGGTGGTGTTGAAGCTACCGAGCTGGCCGCGAAGCTGGTTGGCGGTGTTGCTGGAGCGGAGCTGGAATTCCTCGAATTCCTGCGGCGTGAGGGTCTTCGCGATATCCGCGAGTTTTTCCTTTTCGAGGTAGGCAAGTTTCTCGCGGTCTTCGGGGAGCATGACGCCGTTGGCCTTTTGCATGATCTCCTGCTGGAGTTCGCTGTAGTCGGTATTGATGCTTTGCAGCTGGGTGAGTTTCTCCGGCGTAAGGTTGCCGAACTGGCGGCGCTGCCAGGCGTTCATTTCGTCGCTGCCGGGTACACCGTCGGGGCCGAGGAGAGATTTCATGAGCGCCATCTGCTCTTTGCCGAGGTCGCGGAGGGCGGTCATGATCTTGGGGTCCATCATGGCGGAGCGTTGGTTTTTCCAAAACGGTTGTTCGGTCTGGTTGCCGACGAGTTCCTTGCGACGGGCCGCGAACTGTTCGTTGACCTGCGCGAAGACGATGGCGCGAATCATCGAGGTGGAGAACCCGGCGGCCTTGAGGCGGGCGACGAGCGTATTGAGATCGCCGGTCTGGAGCTCGGCCCAAGATTTCGCGAGCTGAGCGGTTTGGATGGCGGCGTCCGAGGCGGCGGCCGGGACGGACGCCCCGGAGGCCGTTGGACCGGCGGATTTTTCCGCGAGCGCGGCGGCTGCGGTGGAGCCGGCCAACGGAGCGCCGGAGGATGGTTTGAGGTAGAGCGTGAGGACGGCGGCGTTGACCGCGAGGGACGCGACAAGGAGGGCGACAGGGAGTTTCATGGACAACCGGGGTTAGTGGAATGCTGGCGGAGGGAAATGGAGAGTAAAGCGGTGAAGCGTGACGCCGTGGCGATTGCGATGCGCCGAGGACGCTTTCACCGAAAAAATCTCTGACGTGGGCTGGGGTTAATCGGGTGATGCGGCGCCGATGCCGAGCGGCCCGCCCGTAGTGGGCAAGGTAACGAGGCCGCCCGTGCCGGGCAATTGCCCGCCGTGCCAGCTTCGTTAGGCGCGGCACGCGACGGGGGCGTCGCGTCTCCAGCGGGTGAGTGGAAAATGGAAGACGATCGCGGGTTGCTCGTGGTGCCCGCCAATTCGCTTGGCGGAGTCCGGGGCGTGGGGCACGGTCGCGGTCCTTTCCCTGCGTCATGTCGTCCTCAAATGCTCCCCACCCGCAACGCACGCAGGCGCTGCTCATGCTGCTCGTCGCGAATCTTTGCTGGGGGCTGAGCTTTCCCCTGATCAAATCGGTCCTGTTGCTGCACGAGCGGATCATCCCGGAGGCGGGCACGTGGTTTTCGGCGATCTACACGGTAGCGCCGCGCTTTTTTTTGGCGTTGCTTGTGCTCCTGGCGCTGAAGCCTCGGGCGTGGCGCGGGGCGACGCGCGGCGAGCTGAAGCAAGGGCTTGTAATCGGGCTGTTCGCTTCTGCGGGGATGCTGCTGCAAAATGACGCGCTGCAATTCACGGCGGCGTCGACCTCGGCGTTTCTCACGCAGTTTTATGCGATCTTGATTCCGGTTTACGTGGCGGTGCGGGCGCGGCGGAATCCGGGCGTGCGCGTGTGGCTGAGCTGTGCACTCGTGCTCGCGGGCGTGGCGATCCTCGGGCGTTTTGACTGGCGGCAACTGCATCTCGGGCGGGGCGAATGGGAGACGTTGCTGGCCTCGGTGTTTTTCATGGGACAAATTCTGTGGCTGGAAAAAAAGGAATTTGCGGCGAACCGCGCGTTTGAGCTCACGCTGGTGATGTTCGCCACGCAGGCGCTGGTTTTTGCCGTGTTGGCGGGAGCGACGGCGCCGAGTGTGGCGGCGTTGATCGTGCCGTGGACCTCGCCGGTGTGGCTGGGCTTTACCGTCACGCTCACTGTGGTGTGCACGCTCGGGGCGTTTGGCCTGATGAACGCGTGGCAGCCAAAAATCACGGCGACTGAGGCGGGGTTGATCTATTGCGTGGAGCCGATTTTCGGCTCGATAGCGGCGCTGTTTTTGCCCGCGGTTTTTTCGGGGTGGGCGTTGATCAACTATCCCAACGAACTGGCGACGTGGACCCTGCTTGTAGGCGGCGGGTTGATCACGGCGGCGAACATTTTAATCCAGCTGAAGCCGACGGGGAAGGGGTGAGGAGGATAGGCTGTCGCGGTGGGTTACCTTGCCTTCGCTTTGGTGGGTTCGGCAGCGGCGACTTCGGTGAATTTCTTGATCAGCTCTTTGTCGAAGGTGTTCACGTCGCAGTGATGATAGTGCGCGTAAGCGCAGAGCAGAGCGTCGCCAAAATCGGCGTTCTTCGTGCGATACCACTGAATGCCGTCCATCACCCAGCGAGCGTCTGGGCACGTAACCCCCTTCAGGCTTAAAAGCGACATGAGCTTTGGGGCGATGGTCTCCGGCGTGCCGCGATAGAATGTCTCCAGCGCATACACCGTCTCTTGGAGGACAGAGGCGGGAAGGATCACATTTAATCGGCCGGCGCTGGCGGCGCGAAATAGCTCCGTTGCGGCGGGTGACTGCACGGGATCATCACCCGTCAGGTAGCGGACGATGACGTTGGCGTCGATTGCGACGGATTTCATCCGATCACTCCGTGCGCAGAGCCTGGCGTGCCGCTTGAGCCATCGCGGCCTTGGCGCCTTGTTTCATTTTTTCAATGCTGACTGGCGGACGACCCGGGCCGAGCGAGCCCGCGAGCGAATCCACATCGTGCAGCGGTTCGAGAATGAGGCGGTTGCCCTCCACCGTCTGGCTCAGAATCATGCCGGGACGCAGATTGAGTGCGCGCACCGCCTCGGCCGCGAGCGTGGTTTGAAAAGCGGGCGAAATGGTCGTCTGCGCTGAAATGCGCCGGGAAGTCGGCAGCTTTCTTTGAAGAGTAGGCATAACCAAAGGTCGCAACTGAAACATTTGGATCAAGCGCGAATTCTAGGTAGCGGTGCTTTAGCTCGCGTGCCTTTAACCCTGAACGAGGGTTGAAGCCTTGTGCTACCTCAACCTGCCGCTTTCGTTTCTGGCATAGCTCGAAACAACCGGCGCCGCGAGCGGAGCGGCCCGCAGTTCAATCGAATCGGCCGGTGCGGAGAAAGGTGCTGGTGGCGCGGGCGGTGGCGGCGCGGAAAAGGATGCCGGTGTGGGAAACGGGGAGGACGCGATGGGCGCGCGCGCCGGCGAGGTGGG
>Ga0209617_10000840_pt1 | contig 13918 bp, 10 predicted proteins | sample LakEriepJuly2011_2_FD_187459 | JGI IMG/M metagenome (GOLD analysis project Ga0209617, IMG submission 187459) | Freshwater microbial communities from dead zone in Lake Erie, Canada - CCB epilimnion July 2011 (SPAdes) (version 2) | ecosystem: Environmental > Aquatic > Freshwater > Lentic >... | reverse complement strand
CACGCCTGTCAGCACCAGTCTTTGGAAAGGCCCGCATCCCTGCATGGGGGGGCACTGTAGCCGCCCGAAGAGTTCTCTAGAATCCCCCCCTATGCAACTGGACCGAATTCTCCCCGCGTTCACCCTCTCGCTGCTCGCCGCCTCGCTCACCTTCGCGCAAGGTGCAGCCCCTGCTCAGGCACCGGCGGCAGCCAACGCCCCCTCGAAGGGCTTCACCGCCACCGTCAGCGCCGACAATGTGTATCTGCGCAGCGGTCCGAGCAAGGTGAGTGCCTACCCCTTCGGCAAGATGAAGATCGGCGACGTGGTGGAAGTCGACGAGGAGAGCTACGGCTGGGCGAAGGTCCGCACGCGTGGCCCCGCCTTCGGCAACACCTACGCCTACGTGCTCGCCAACGAGAAGGTGACGCTGTCGCCCGACGGCAAGACCCTGACCGCCGTCAGCACCACCGAAGTGCGCGCACCCAACATCAACGCCGACGGCAACCCCGACGCAAGCACCAAGGCCATCGGCCAGCTGAACGCCGGCGAGACGCTGACCGTGGTTGGTCAGGTGAACGGCGAGCGCGAGAAGGTGCACAAGGTCGTGATGCCACCCACCTCCACCGGCTGGATCGACATGAACTTCCTGCGCCGCGCCACCAGTGGTGAGGCACAGGCGGTGGCCGACGCCCCCAGCGCACCCGCCAAGTCCACGCCGCAGAGCGTGCCTCCCGTGAACGCGATCGAAGGCGGCGGCACCGTGATCGGTGAGAGCAACCCCGTGCCGGCGCCCGGTGGCACCGTGACCGTGGATCCGAACGCCAAGAGCGAGAAGGCCGCAACCAAGGCCGCCGAGAAGGCCGAGAAGAAGGCCGCGCAGGCGGATGCCGCCGCTGAACCCAAGTCGGTGGTCGAGCCCGCTCCGCGCGTGAAGAACGAGATCGAGATCGCGGCCGAGAAGCGCCGCACCGCGCACGGCGATCTGGAAGCCATCTGGGTGAAGGTGAAGGCCGAGCCGCTGGGTTCGTCGGAGCTCACCACGCTGAAGGAGCGCTACCTCATCCTGACCAACGATCCCGCCTGCGAAGCCGAGATCCTGGCGCTGGCAAAGGCCCGCGTGCAGCAGCTCGACATCCAGATCGAGGCGCAGCAGCGCATCCAGGAGCTGAAGAAGCTGCGTGCCGGCCTTGACTCCGACACCGAGCAGTTGAAGGCGATCAAGCTGGCCATGGAAGCGCGCAGCGACTACACCGTGGTGGGTGTGCTCAACGCAAGCACGGTGTACGACGGCGTGCGCCTGCCGCTGCTGTTCCGCCTGACCGATCCCGCCGCCGGCCAGACCGTGGCCTATGTGGCCGCCAAGGACCCCAACATGCTCACCACCATGCTGGGCACGCTGATCGGCATCCGCGGCACCAAGCGCTTCGACGAGGCGCTGAAGGTGAACATCGTGGATCCGGGCACCATCGACATCCTGACCATCCGCAAGGAGACGCAGGTGCAGCCCGCCGACGCCCCCGCGGCCAAGCCGGCGAACTGAGCGGGCAAACAGGCTCTTTCCGCATCAACACAGCGGCCCACGGTTCACGCCGTGGGCCGCTTTCGTTTCTGCTCGTATACTGCCGCGCTCGCGGGCCGTTAGCTCAATTGGGAGAGCGCTGCCTTTGCAAGGCAGAGGTTACCGGTTCGACCCCGGTACGGTCCACTTCCTGGTCTCGCGACACGCGCGCGCTCACGCGAGCGCGCGCACCGCGCCGCAGGCCACCGCCACCGCCAACTCCACGCGAAGCACCGTCGCGCCAAGCGACGCGGGTGTTGCGCCTGCCGCGATCAGCTGCTCGCGTTCCGCATCGCTGAACCCACCCTCGGGCCCGACGATGAACGCGATGGATGCGTGCCGCGCAGCCAGCGTGGCCAGCGGCGCACCCGCCGCATCCAGCAGCAGCGTGCAATGCCCCGCCTGCAACGATGCGCGCGCGAAGTCGAGCGGCGACATGGGTGCATGCACGTCGGTGAGCCACGCGCCGCGGCTCTGCTTCATGGCTTCGGTCAGGATGCGCGTGGTGCGATCCCCCGCCAGCTTGTCGGGCGGCGTCACGCTTCGCTCGCAGGCGAGCGGCGTGAGCGAATGCACTGCGAGTTCGCCCACCGCGTCAAGCAGCGTGCTCAGGCGGTCACCCTTCGGCACCGCGGAGCCCACATGCAACGCTGGCGCCGGTCGCGCCAGGCGTTCCACGCGCTCCACCACGGCACCCAGATCGCCATCACGGTCGCGCTCGCGGCCAAGGCGCGCGGTGGCCACACCACCGCGGCCGTCCACCAGTTCCACGACATCTCCCTCGCCCAGCCGCCGGCTTCCAACGGCGTGACGTGCCTCGTCGCGATCCAGCCAGGCGGTTTCACCGGCAACCGGAAGCGTGTGAAGCAGAAAGCGTGGCGCGGCCATGGAGCGAGTCTAGAGATGGACGGCGCCTCGCGGCGGCTACTTGCGCGGCTCGACATCCGCCACCACCGGCGGGAATCCATTGAGCTGCCGCCACGCCTCGCGCCACAGCGGCACCTGCCGCAGCAGCACCCACGCCTTGGTGCGCACCCCCTGCCGCAACCAGCGCGTGCCGGGCCACTCGGCATCCTGCGCATCGGGCGCGATCACGAGTCGGAAGCGGCCTTTGCCATCGTCCGTGGCATCGACCGCGATCACCTCGCCACCGAACGTGCCCACTGCCACGCTTGGCCAGCCCACGAACTGGATGGCTGGCCAACCCTCGAACTGCAGCCGCACGGAACTGCCAGGCACCATCGCGCCATCGAGCCCTTCATGCCGGGGCATGACCAGCGGCATGTCCATGCCGTCGATCCAGGCCTCCACGAAGCGCTCGTCGGTCTCAGGAATCACCACGCACACCGGCGAGCCGGGTCGCAGGTACATGCCCTCGTTCACCGCCACGCTGAGCACGATGCCGTCGCGTGGCACGTGGATCAGCTGGCGCGCGTTCTGGTTGATCTGGATGTCGACGGCCGTCACTTCCCGGTCGGCCGTGGCAACGTCCAGCTCGGCGGTGCCGCGACTTGCCTTGGTTGCGGAGATGATGGCGTCGTATTCGCGCGCGGTGCGTTCCAGCGTGGCCTCGGCCGCCGCAAGATTGGCGCGCGAACTGTCCAGAGCCAGTCGAGCCAGTTCGTAGGAACGCCTCGACACGTCGCCGCTGGCCACCAGGGACGCGTTGCGCTCGTAGTTCAGTTCATTCGCCTTCAACTGGAACTGCTCGGCGTTCACGCGCTGTTGCGCGGCATCGAGCGCCTGCGGCTTGGCCAGCTCCTGACTGTTCGCCTGCGCCGTGAGGTCGTCCACACGCTGCTGCGCGGCGGCACGACGTGCGATGGCGGCATCGTGCTGCAGGCGCAGGTTCGCGAGCAGGTTCGGATCATTGTCCTCCAGCTCGACCAGTGGCTCACCCTCGCGCACCACCTGGTTCTCCACCACGAACAGGCGCTTCACGCGCCCCTGCACCGGCGCCTCGATGTTCATCCGTCGATCGAGCGGATTGAATGCGATCACGCGACCGCTGCCGCGAATCGACTGCTGCCACGGCAGCACAAGCAGGCCGGCAACCAGCAGCGCGCTGCATACCGCCAGCGCGCGCGCCAACAGTCGCGTACCGCGAGATGACCCGGCAAGTGCAATCGCCGGCAGTGGACCGCCGCGCAGGCGCAGCGTGACCGTATCCGGGGCGGCTGACTCACGCATGCGCGGCCTCCTTCACGGTCACGTCCATATCGATCACGCGGGTCAGGCGCGCGACGACACGAGCGTCACGCGTGGCCACCACCAGCGTCCATGATCGAGACGGGTGCATCAGCACATCGGCCAGTGCAGCCAGTGTCGCCTCATCCAGGCCGTCCAGCAGTTCATCCACCAGCAGCAGTCGCGGCTGCATCACCAGCGCGCGCGCCACGAGCAGGCGAATGCGCTGCCGACCCGTCAGCGGAAGACCGCCCGTGAGCAGGCGTGATTGCAGGCCATCCGGCATGCCGCGCACCACCTCGCCCAGCCCTGTCTGGTCGAGCGCAGCCTGCATCTGGTGGCTTGAAACACCGGCGACGCCCAGGCGCAGGTTGTCGGCGATCGAGCCCATCACCACACCCCCTTCGCGCAGCAGCATGGCCTGCGATCGAAGCCGGACAAGATCCCAGTTCGGCACGTCGAGGTCGTCCACGATCACCGTTCCATCGGTCGGCACGCGCACCCCGATCAGCACCTCGAGCAGCGTGCTCGATCCACTGCCGCGCGAGCCCAGCAGTGCAACGCGCTCACCTGCGGCGATGTCCACGTTCACATTGGCGAAGCCGCTCTGCTGTCCCGCGCGCCGATAGGCCAGGCCCTGTGCACGAACGCGCATGCCGCCCGCGCGCTCAACCGAAGCACCACCCCCACGCTCCAGACGCAGGTCGATCAGGTATCCCAGCTTGTCCACCGCGGCCACGGCGTCGTACCAGGCCTCGAACTGCTTGCCCAGCTTGGCGATGGCCGCCACGATGGCCGACACGATGATCTCGGCCGCCACCAGCTGGCCCAGCGTGAGCTGCTGATTCAGCACCAGCCAGCCACCCACGCCAAGCAGCGCCGTGCCCGCCGCCACTTCCAGCGCCAACAGCCCGACGATCTGCCGCATCAGGATGCGGAAGTGCTCGCGGCGCGCATCCAGATAGCTGCGCACCAGGTCATCCGCGCGGGCCAACGCGAATGCCGCGCCACCCGGCCCCTTGAACAGCAATGGATGCCGAGCGATCTCCTCGAGCCATTCCACCAGCTGATACTTGCGCATCGATTCGCGAACGCTGGTCGGCAGCGCGCCGCGGCCGCACACGAACACGATGGTGGCCAGCGCCAGCAGCAACGCCACCGCGAAACCGAGCAGGAACGGGTGGTAGAAGGCCAGCACCGCCAGCCCGATGGCCGCGCTCAGCACCAGATTGATGCCCGTCAGCAGCAGCAACGCCGCGCTCTTCTGCACCGTCACCACTTCCAGGAAGCGGTTCACCAGCTCGGGCGCGTGCACGCCCTCCAGCGATGCCAGATCCACGTTCGGCAGTCGATGCGAAAGGTCCGAGGCCAACCGCACGAAGATGCGTCGCTGCACCACCTCGGCTGCCACATGCTGGATGGCCCGAAGCGCCCCAGCCACCGCCAGGCACACGAACAGCACCAGCGCGATGGCCAGCAGCGCCTGCACGAATGGCCCGCTTCGCGCGCCGAACGACAGATTGCTCACGAAGGCGTTCACGGCCAGCGGCAGTGCCAGATACAGCAGGCCCGTGATCGCGCTGAAGATGCCGATCGACCACAGTTCGGGCGACTCCGGCCGCATGAGCGCCAGCAGTCGGCGCACCGGCGTGGGCGCTGCATCGCCACCATGCCCGCCATCGGCGGCATCGCCGTGCGCATGCATCGCCGCGTCGGGCAACGGCATCGTCACGATTCCGAACTGCTCCAATTCGTTTTGCCCAGACTGCCCAAGCGCGCGCGCGATCTCGCCCTGCCGCATGGTGACGGCGCCGGCTTCGGGCGAGTCACTGCGCCAGACGCACGCGGACAGGGCGCCATGTCGGCGCAGCACGAACCAGCATTGTCTGGACGCGGACCAGGCAACGATGGGCACGGCCGAATCCGCCATCCATGTCGCCTCGGACACCGACATGCGGCGCCATGCAATGCGCAACCCCAATGTGGGCGCAACATGCTCGAGCACCTCAGCGGGCTCCGATGTCGGCGCCTCTTCCAGTGCTCGACGCGCGTCGTCCATGACGAAGCGATGGCCTCCGGTCACGCAGAGTTCGGCCAGCAGATTGAGCGTTGCGCCCAACGCGCCGTTCAGCCCGGACGCGATGGTCTTTGCGTCCGATGGGTTCTGGTCAGCGGCTTGTGACGCCATGGGATTGACCATAGCCGATCCATAGTCACTGGATGATTTCAGGATCGTTGCACATCAGCAATTACCTGACGTTTTTTGCCGCCGGGAGATGCTCGATTCCATATCACTCTCTATGAAGGCAATTTGCATGATCACGATCTTGGTCCAAAAAGCGAAACGGCCTCTTGCGAGGCCAGTTTCACTTCTGCTGTGCGGACGACGGGTTCCCGTCCGTCGTGCAAGCTGCGTTGAAGCCGGTTCCTGTCGACCGTCATCGCTGTTTTGAGCGGGTTGGCTCCCGACAACCGAATCGGCGTCCCTCACCTGCAGAAGAAGAGTCCAGGCTCACTGCATATCACGCCAATGCAAATAACTTTGAATCGCACTATTTAGATCAAAAGCGCTTGTATTATAAGACGTTTATGTGAGCGGCCGAAACTATCAAATCTTGTACCCCGTTCATGTTCGAAGTCTTTCGGAATTTCGCTTGCCCCGTGCAAATTCCGTGACACATTGTCACAGTCCGCTGGCGTTCCCCCTCACTTGCCAGCCACTGAGTTCCCACTTGAGTGGCCAATTGAGTTGCTAGCCGGACAGCGTTTGCCGCTTCTGTTGTCACTGTTCCCTCTTTCGGAGTTCCCTCTGATGACATCCCGTATCGCTTGTAGCGCCCTTGTTGGCGTTTCAATGCTCGCTTCTGCAGCCGTTGCCGGCGTGACTGTTACCAGCAGCCAGACGCTGTGGAACCTTCGCGTGATCAACGGCGGCGAGACGGTTGGAACGGAAACGTTCAACTCGTACCCCGATGGATACATCGCTGGCCCGATCTCGGGAACCTTGGGCAACACGTTCTGGACCGCGTCTGCCGACAATGCCCAGGGCCTGTTCGTGCAGGGCGGCATGCTGTCAACCGGCAATCCCTTCATCACGCTTGCCTTCACGTTCTCGCCTGGCGTGCGAGCCGTGGCGGGAAACATCTTCGGAACCGACTACTTCTTCAACATCGTGCCGACGATCGTGAATGTGACGCTGTCCGATGGCACGGCCTACGAGGGCTTCACGACCAGCTCCAGCGACTTCATCGGCTTCTATTCCTCCACCGCGAATATCTCGAGCCTGTCGATCACTGTCGCGGATCCGGCGGGAGTCGGCGCCGTCTATTCGACGATCGACAACCTGTATCTGGCGGTTCCCGCGCCAGGTGCGGCTGCGCTGATCGGCTTGGCTGGCCTGGCCTCGCGCCGTCGTCGCGCCTAACGACGAACATCAAGCAACGAACCGCGGCCCTGGCGCATGCCGGGGCCGCGCTGCTTTTGCGGTGCGTTGACTGCGTCTGCGATGCGGCCGGTGCCGTTCACGCCAGCGCGCGATACACGTCGAAGCGCAGCACCTTGCCCTCGATGGTCCACGCGCGCTGGAGGCTGCCGAGTGGCGGCGCGTGACGCGCCCGCTTCACCACCACGCGCTGACGCGCCACCGCAAGCGCCAGCATCAGCAACGCGTCGGCGTCACCGTCGTCACCCACCACCGCCGACAGTGCCTGCATGGCCTTGGGCGGCTTGGCATCGGCCTTCTTCTTCGCTGGAAACATGGGGTCGAGCAGCACCACATCCACCGGCTGCGCGGCGGCAAGCAGCGCGTGCGCATCGCCCTGCTCGATGGTGATGCGTTCGGCGATCGGCTTCAGCTTGGCGTCAGCCAGCGCCCACGCATGCGCCTGGCGCAGCAGCGCCAGCACCCAGTCGTTGCGTTCGATGGCGCGCACCTGCACACCCATGGCCGCCATGGCGAAACTGTCGAAGCCAAGCCCCGCGGTGGCGTCGATGGCGGTGTGCGCGGCCGAACCCACGGCGCGACCCAGCGGCTGGCCTCGGAGCGCCGATGCGCCGTCAGGCAATCGCAGTTGCGACCAGTCCGCGCGCAGGCCGCGGCCGGGGGCGTCACCCGGGGCACGCAGTTCCTGGGCGCCCTCATGCTGCGCCAACTGCCAGCCATTTCGTGCATCCGGATCCATGGGCGGATTGTGACATGGCGCGGGGTGGGGCGCAGCAACCGTTAGACTCGCCCCATGACGACCTCCGCCAAGCAGCACACCATGGCTCCGGTGTTCGGGAACGTGCTGGAGATGATCGGGAACACGCCCATGCTGCAGCTGCAGCGCCTGGACACGGGCCCCTGCCAGCTGTTCGTGAAGATGGAGAACCTGAACCCGGGCGGCAGCATCAAGGACCGCATCGCGGTGCGCATGGTGGAAGCGGCCGAACGCAGCGGCAAACTGAAGCCGGGCGGCACCATCGTGGAGGCCACCGCCGGCAACACTGGCCTGGCGCTGGCGCTGGTGGCCGCGCAGAAGGGCTACAAGCTGGTGGTGGTGGTGCCCGACAAGATGAGCGACGAGAAGATCAGCCACCTGCGCGCCATGGGTGCCGAGGTGATGCTGACCCGCAGCGACGTGGGCAAGGGCCATCCGGAGTACTACCAGGACATCGCCGCGCGCATCGCGAACGAGCGGCCGAACCACTTCTACACCGATCAGTTCAGCAACCCCGCCAACCCCGCCACGCACTACGACACCACGGGCCCCGAGATCTGGGAGCAGATGGGCGGCAGGATCGACGCGTTCGTGGCAGGCGTTGGCAGCGGCGGCACGGTGAGCGGCATCGGCAAGTACCTGAAGGAGAAGAACCCGAAGCTGCAGATGGTGCTCGCCGATCCGGTGGGCAGCATCCTGGCGCCGCTGGTGAACGAGAACAGGAAGGTGACGCCGGGCAGCTGGCTGGTGGAAGGCATCGGCGAGGACTTCATCCCGGACATCCTGCACCTGGAGCTGGTGGACAAGGCCTACGCGATCAGCGATGCGGAGGCCTTCCGCACGGCGCGCGAACTGCTGCGCACCGAGGGTGTGCTGGCCGGCAGCAGCGTGGGCACGCTGATGGCGGCCACGCTGCGCTACTGCCGCGAGCAGACCGAACCCAAGCGCGTGGTGACGCTGATCTGCGACACCGGCGCGAAGTACCTGAGCAAGATGTTCAGCGACTGGTGGATGGTGGACAACGGCTTCCTGGAACGGAAGACCTTCGGCGACCTGCGCGACCTGATCGCGCGCCGCCACCTGGACCACGAGGACTACGTGCTGAGCCCCGACATGCCGGTGCAGCAGGCGATCAAGCGCATGCGCATGTACGGCGTGAGCCAGCTGGCCGTGCTGGATGCCAGCGACCGCGTGGTGGGCATCCTGGACGAGAGCGACGTGCTGCTGGCGCTGCTGAAGGGCGGCGACGGCACCAAGCGCCCGGTGAGCGACTTCATGACCAGCCGCCTGGAGACGCTGCCGCCGAGCGCCAGCGTGAACGACCTGCTGCCCATCTTCCGCGCCGACCGCGTGGCGATCGTGGCGGATGACGACAAGTTCCACGGCATCATCACGCGCATCGACCTGATCAACTTCCTCCGCAAGAAGATGCTCTGAGCATCGCGAGCCACCCATCCATGATCCACTCCAACCTGAACCTTGAAAGCCGCTGCATCCACGGCGGCCAGCACCCCGAGCCCACCACCGGCGCGGTGATGCCCCCCATCTTCACCAGCAGCACCTTCGTGCAGGAAAGCCCCGGCGTGCACAAGGGCTTCGAGTACAGCCGCAGCCACAACGCCACGCGCTTCGCCTTTGAGCGCTGCGTGGCGAATCTGGAGTCGAGCGGACTGAGCGAGGCCGATGATCGCACCTGCGGTGGCTTCGCGTTCGCCAGCGGCCTGGCCGCCATCGGCACCGCGCTCGAGATGCTGGATCACGGCGCGCCGCTGGTGTGCATGGACGACGTGTACGGCGGCACCTTCCGCCTGCTCACGCGCGTGCGCGTGCGCAGCGCGGGCCTGCACCCGACCTATCTGGACCTGACCGATGCCTCGCGACTGGAGGCGCACCTGGCCAAGAACAAGGCCGGCATGGTGTGGGTTGAGACACCCACCAACCCCACGCTGAAGGTGGTGGACCTGGCGGCGATCGCGGCCATCTGCAAGAAGCACGGCGCGATCAGCGTGTGCGACAACACCTTCGCCACGCCCATGCTGCAGCGACCGCTGGAGATGGGCTTCGACATGGTGATGCACTCGGCCACCAAGTATCTGGGCGGCCACAGCGACGTGGTGGGCGGCGTGCTGGTGACCAACCGCACCGATCTTGCCGAGAAGCTGCGCTTTCTGCAGAACGCGATCGGCAGCGTGATGGGCCCGTTCGACGCGTACCTGGCGCTGCGCGGCGCCAAGACGCTGGCCGTGCGCATGCGTCGCCACTGCGACAGCGGCATGCAGATCGCGCAGTGGCTGGCCAAGCACCCCAAGGTGGAGAAGGTGATCTATCCGGGGCTGCCCAGCCATCCGCAGCACGCGATCGCGGCGAAGCAGATGCAGCTTGACGGCAAGCCCGCCTTCGGCGGCATGATCACCATCCTGCTGAAGGGCGGACTGGCCGAGAGCCGCCGCTTCCTGGAGAACGTGCACCTGTTCGCGCTGGCCGAAAGCCTTGGCGGCGTGGAGAGCCTGATCGAGCACCCGGCGATCATGACGCACGCCAGCGTGCCGGCGGAAAGCCGCCAGCAACTGGGCATTCTGGACAATCTGGTGCGCCTGAGCGTGGGCATCGAGCACCCGAACGACCTGATCCGTGACCTTGAGCACGGCTTGTCGAAGGCGTGATGAGCGCCGCGCAGCCGCATGACGTGATCGTGGTGGGCGCTGGCCACAACGGCCTGGTGACCGCGCTGCTGCTTGCGCGCGCGGGGCTTCGAACGCTGGTGGTGGAAGACAAGTCGGTGATCGGCGGTGCGGCGCGCACGGAGCGGCCCTTCACCAAGGCGCCACAGCTTGGCACCAGCACCGGCGCATATTTGCTTGGCCTGATGCCGCCCGAACTGCTGCATGAACTGCAGATCGACCTGCCCGTGCTGCGGCGCGATCCGCACTACTTCCTGCCCACCACGAACCATCGCCACCTGCTGCTTGGCAGCGATCAGGCGGCCATGAAGCGGCAGTTCATCGAGTTCTTCAGCGAGGCGGACTGGCTGGCGAACGAGCGCATGATGACCGAGGTGGCGCAGATCCGCGACGACATCGCGCCCACCTGGATGCAGGAGCCGCTGTCGATCGAGGCCACGGCGGAGCGCTTCGTGCGCCCTGCCCTGCGCGAGCACTTCGTGAAGCTGTGCCGCGGATCGGTTGGCGCGTACATCGACCGCTTCGGATTCAAGAGCGATCTGGTGAAGGCCATGTATGCGGTCACCGACGGTTTCAGCGGACTGCACGGCACGTGGGACACCCCGGGTACGGGCATGAACTTCCTGGTGCACAACATGTGCCGACTGCCCGGCGCCGATGGCACATGGATGATCCTGCGCGGCGGCATGGGCACGGTGGCGCGCCTGGTGATGGAGAAGCTGCAGGCTGCCGGCGGCACGGTGCGACTGGACGCGCGCGTGGACCGACTGATCACGCAGGGCGGCAGCGTGCAGGGCGTGGTGCTTGCCAATGGCGAGGAACTGCGCGCACGCACGGTGGTGGTGAACGCCGACCCGTTCAAGCTGCAGACGCTGATCGCCGGCGCGCACGCCGACGCCGCATGGAACACGCGCGTGGAGAGCTACCGCAAGGACGGCACCACCATGAAGGTGAACCTGGCGCTGAACGGGCTGCCGAAGTTCACCTGTCTGCCGGAAGATCGCGGTCAGTACGGCCCCACCATCCACCTGCTGCCCGACGAGGCCGATGTGATGCGCTCGCTTCGCACCAGCTACGACGATGTGTGCGCGGGCAAGCTGCCCGAGTTCCCGACCATCGAGTGGTACATCCACACCACCGTGGATCCGTCGCTGAAGGACGCGCAGGGCCGGCACAACTCGGCGCTGTTCGTGCAGTGGGTGCCACACACGCTTGCCGGCACCACCTGGGAAGCGCAGAAGGATCGCTACGTGAAGCACCTGCTCGGCATCTGCGACCGCTTCGCGCCGGGCACCAGCGCGCTGGTGGATGACGTGTTCGCGCTGACGCCGCCGGACATCGAGCGGCACTTCGGCATCACGCGCGGACACATCCATCATGTGGACAACGGTTTCGGCTTCGATGACCGCCTGCCCATCGCCACCCCGGTGGGCGGCGTGTATTCGTGCAGCGCGGGCACGCATCCGGCCGGATCGGTGATCGGCTGCGCGGGCCACAACGCCGCCAAGCGCGTGCTGCACGACCTGGGCCTGTCGCGCGCATGAGTGCCGCGCAGCGCGAACCGGTGGCGATCACGCTTCGCGACGCGTCGCATGCGGACATCGACACCATCCGCGCGCTGGCCCATCGCATCTGGAACGCGTGTTACCCGGGCATGATCAGCATGGAACAGATCCGCTTCATGCTGGAGTGGATGTACGCCCCGGCGAAGCTGGCCGACGACATGCAGCGCGGCGTGCGATACGAGCTGGCGATGGCGCACGGGCATGCGGTGGGCTACGTGGGCCACGAACTGCAGCACGAGAAGCGCGTGCTGCACCTGCACAAGATCTATCTGGTGCCCGAACTGCATGGCCGCGGCGCAGGGCAGGCGATGCTGGCGCACGTGATGCAAGTGGCGCAGCATGCGGGCATGCACGCGGTGGAGCTGGGTGTGAACAAGACGAATCACCGCGCACTGGCGGCCTATCGGCGCGCCGGATTCGTGGTCGTGGAGTCGTTCGTGCGCGACATCGGCAACGGCTTCGTGATGGACGATCACCTGCTGCGGCTGGAACTGCCGGCGCGTTGAGGCGCCGTCACCGCACCAGACGACCGCCCGGAATCGGCGGCTCCGGCACGCGCGCATCCATGCCGGCGACGATCGCGGACAACCACGGCGCCGCCTCCGGATCAAGCTGCTGCATCACCGCGGCCTCCATGCGCTCGCGCATGGCGTCGCGTTCCGCCGCATCGCCCGAGCGCAGGCGCTTGAGCACCTCGGCACTGGGCAGCCCCTGCGCCGCGGCGAAACTCTCCAGCGCGCGCGCGGAAGTTTCATTGCCACGCTGCGCGCCGAGTCGATCGGTCTGCCCGCGCTGCGCGAGAAGCGACGCCAGCGCCAGTCCATCAGCCGTGCTGTCGGGAGCAGGCAGCATGGCGCCGGATCCGGCCACCTGCGCCGAATCAAGCCACGGCGAGCGCGCACCCGAAGGTGACAGCCGCGCACGCGCCACATCCACGCTGCCGACCACCGACGGATCGTTCTGCAGCGCCTGCTCCAGCACCACCTGCACGCGAGGCACATCCACTTCCTTCTCCGCCAGCAGCGCATCCGCCTCGGCAAGACGCCGCAGCGCACCGGCATGGTCGGGGGAAGACACGACTGCCGCCACCGGAAGCGTGCCCACCGGTGCGCCCGCGCACGCCAGCTGCATGCGCACGATCGTCTGCAGCGAGATGCTCGACTGCTCCAGCGCCGAGGCTGCACGGGAACGGCGAAGCGCGGCATCATCGGCCAGCAGCCGCAGCGTCTGCGCCAGTTGCAGGTGCTGCGAGGCCAGCGTGACCGCCTGCAGATCGCACAGCACCGTCGTGGCGGCCGCAAGGCCACGGGGCCCGCACCATGCCACGCGTTGCAGGCGGCGCATGCGTGCGTCGATGTCCTGCATCAACGGCTGCATCGCCTCGGGAATCACGAGCCCCTGCATCGCCTCCCGCATGCGCTGCGCGATGCGCCAGGCATCGTGGCCCGCATCCTGCTGAAGATCCGTGGCGCCCACTTCGGAGCCCCACGCGCCGGTCTCGGCGGCGAGGCGCCGGCTGGCACCATCCAGTTCCGTGCGAGCGGCGCGTGGCGGCAGTTTTGCAAGCAACCCGGCGATCGATCGCGCGCGCATCGACGCCTGCTCGTCGCCAAGCAGCATGCGACCGATCGCCACTTCGATGAGGTCGGTGGCATTGCGTGGATCGTCCGTGCGCGCGGCCTCCATGGCCATGGCACGCAGCATCACAGGCGACTGCAGAAGGTTGTCGCGGATGATCGCCTGCGC
>Ga0209617_10000839_pt1 | contig 13922 bp, 12 predicted proteins | sample LakEriepJuly2011_2_FD_187459 | JGI IMG/M metagenome (GOLD analysis project Ga0209617, IMG submission 187459) | Freshwater microbial communities from dead zone in Lake Erie, Canada - CCB epilimnion July 2011 (SPAdes) (version 2) | ecosystem: Environmental > Aquatic > Freshwater > Lentic >... | reverse complement strand
CTGAAACTGTTGGGTTTGACGCCAAAGCTGCCGTGGTCTGATCTTGAACTACCTTGTCTATACCAGGTAGAACAATTTGCGTAACTGTATTTGCAACTGCCATTTTTTATTTCTCCTAAATATTTTAATTAAATTGTTGTTATCTTGACGCCAGATATAAAGACGTTAACAGAGTTTGCTAAACCTGCACTGAGAATAACTGCATCTCCTGCATTTAGAACCTGCTTAACATCTATAACTGTGATCTGACGAGGTGCTAGGTCAATGTTCTTGTAAAAGAAAATTCCTGCAAACTTTGCGCTTGTCTGTTGTGCGACATCGGTAGTGTTACATAGGGTAATAGATGTGATTACATCTGTCTCTCCCGCTGGAACTGTATACACCTGAGATTCAGTTACTGGAACTGTTCCACCGAATATTCTTGCTGGTAAACTAATTTGTGCCATTTTATATTACTCCCATGTTTACGAATAGATTGTAGTTATCTACTGCTGATTGTACTAATGCGATTTGTTGATTTCCAGAAGTAACCACAGCATTTACCTGAGAAGACCCAGCATTAGTAATTGTTTGAACCTGTCCGCTAGATGCATTTGTTATCTCTGAAATTTTTGTATTTGTTACTGCCACAATGTCATTAACTCCTAGGAGTGATCCAAGGGACTCAAGGGATTTAGCCAAGAATACGATGTCTTGTGATGTAAGTGTAGCTGCTGACAAAGCATTGATCTTTGTCTTTGCTAGCTCAATTTGTGCGGTAAGTGTTGTCATTTTGTTACTCCTCTAGAATATTGTATCATAAAATTCATTATGCTGGAACCTCTGGAAGAGTATATTCAAGGTCTTCCGTCATTGTTTCTGGGAGGTCCCTAAGCGCTTGTCTATAGGTTTCCCATTCTGCCTTTTTTGCTTCCGATAAACCAGAATTTGATAGCTGAGTCCAGTCTGACCTCATTAGCATTTCATTTCTTTCAGATCTTAAATTAGCATATGAATAATTTGTTTTTAAAGAAAGATAATATTCATCTTTCTCTTCGTCTGTCATAGCAATAGGTGCTCCAGATACTAATTTAAACATCTTGCCATCAATATCTTCTCCGACTCCATGCCATCCAGCGCCTGGATTTTCTTCGGAAATCATCATTTGCTCTTGAATATTATTTGTGTCAAATTTTACATAGTACATTATCGGTTACCAAACATTTCCGCTGTTCTGGCCCAAACACGCCAGGAGCTTTTTACGTTAAATTCATTTAACTGATCATTATATGCAAGTGCTGCCTGAGTCATTTTAAGATCTGGTTGAATCCAAAAATCAGAGAATGTAGTATGTAGATCATAGAACATATTTGAGTCTAGGTACCATGCAACATAGCCTGACTGCCAGTAGTACATTGTATTAGTTTGTACAACAACTACAGTTGTCTTAGCTGGAATTGTTACGTTCCATGACCATTCGTAGTACGAGTTTCCACCAGTTCTATTTGCTGGAACTGTCCAGTTAATATCTGTTACTGTATTGTAGTTACCACTAGTGTTAGGGGTTCCAATTGCTACACCAGATCCGTCATAACCAGATGACCAGTAATTTGAATAGTGACCCCACATTGATACTGTCTTTTGTAGGGTTGGATGATGATTTCTAAGGAACATAGTTCTTAGTCTAAATGGTGAGTATGCTGGATCTCTTTGATGAGCAATATGAACGTCGTCATTTCCTACCACAGAGTTCTTTGCATAAACAAGTCTATTATTCTCAAATGAGGCTGTTGCATAACCTACGGTGTTCTGTCTTGTATTTGTTCCAAGTGAGAACCAAAATGCTCTCTCGCAGTCTGCTTGAGTTGATCCAGTTAAATAATTGTGATAATTTGTCCAACCATCTCCAGCTGCCCAAATTTGCCACCAAGACTGTCTTCTTTCATTAATAGATGTAATTGTTGGAATTGAATAAGGTCTTCTTGTGCCATCTGTAACTTCTCTAAACAATCTTGACTCTGCATCTACAACTCCTAGAGATGCTGGAGTAATGCCTAGTGATGTTCCAGTTACTCCAAGTGCTGCCAACTCGGAAGCTTTAATTCCTGACGATAATGTTAAAAGCGTGTCTAGCGATGCCATTATGCGATTCTCCATCCTTTTGCAGTATTTGAATATATTAATTTCATAGCTTTATTATTTACGTTGAATATAAGGTCTTCTGCTGTGCCTTGAATTAATTCACCGTTTCTTGCTATTGTAAAGAAGTTTGTTGATGCTGTTCCAGAGATGTCTACTATCTCTACAACATGTCCTAACGCAGGCCCCGCTGGAAGTGTTAATGTTAATCCACCTACTCCACCGCCAAGTGCTGGGGTGTTTACAAAAACTCTATCTCTATTTACTAACAGTTTGCTGGCTGTTAAAATTTGCCATGGATTATATCCAGCACTTACTGCTAAGGCTGATGCTGATGCAATATTTGATTCCTGATTTGTAATTACTCCTTCAATAGAAGTAACTCTAGGATTAATATTGTCATAAGTTGCTTGTAGTGCAGTATACTTATTTGTTAGATTTGTAACTGCTGCTCCATTAGCTGTTCCGCTAACAAGCGTAATTGCTGCCGCTCCAGCATCATCAATTCTTTCAATTGCATTTGCGGTGGCTTCAACAACATCTTCTACGCCTAGTGCTTCAGATAAAGTAACTAAAGACTTTGACACATAAAGAATCTGCTCTGCATTTAAGTTTGTAGATGTTAAAGCATTAATTTTTGTCTTGATTGTCTCAATTTGATTTGACAATGTGGCGTAGTTGGCTGAGCTTCCAAAGTCAGTTGTAATAATATTACTTGAATTTGATTGCTCACCCTCAGAAGAGCTTGTAATCGCTCTAACTTTAAAAGTGTAGGCTGTTGCTGGAGTAAGGCCTGTCACAAGTATCGGCGAAGAGGCTCCTGCACCTGATCCACCGATTGGGGTTGATGAAACAGTGTATCCAGTAATTGTCTGACCGTTAGTTACAGTTGGTGGAGTAAATGCAAGTACTGCAGTTGTTGCTCCAGTTTTTGAAGCAATTCCAACAGTTGGTGGTCCAGGAGGAGCACTGTCTGTATTTACAATATTACTTGCAGCTGATTCAGGTCCAGTGCCAACAGAGTTAACTGCTCTTACCTTAAATGTGTAATGTGTAGCAGGAGTTAATCCTGTAAAAGTCATTGGTGAAGTTGTTGATGAGGCAATAATTCCGCCAGGAGTTGATGTACCAATGTAGCCAATGATTGCTGCACCGCCGTTTGAAGCTGGAGCAGTAAACGCAGCAGTTGCTGTTGTAGATCCTGTTTTTGTTGCTGTTCCTATTGTTGGGGCACCTGGAACAAATACATCTGCTGCATCTGTTGTTATGCTGTTACTTGCAGCAGAAGCATTACCATCTCCAACAAAGTTAGTAGCCTTTACAGTAAATGTATATGCAGTTGCAGGAGTTAATCCTGTAATAGTAATAGGCGATGTTGTTGATGAGGCAACGATGTTGCCAGGAGTTGATGTAACTGTGTAGTTAGAAATTGATGCTCCACCATTTGATGCTGGTGGCGTAAATGGAATTCGTGCTGATGTTGATGTTAGCTTTACGGCTGTGCCAACTGTTGGGGCTCCAGGTACTGTAGCATCCGAAACAATTTCATTACTTGATGCTGAAGCAACAGATGTGCCAGCGGAGTTTGTAGCTGTTACTGTAAATGAATAGGCTGTTGCAGCAGTTAGTCCTGTAACTGTAATAGGAGATCCTGATCCAGTGGCAGTAACATTTCCAGGAGTTGATGTAACTGTGTAAGTAGTTACTGCTGCTCCATTGCTTGAAGCTGGCTCATTGAACGTAACTCTTGCAGTTGTTGAGCTTAATTTAGTAGCTACAGGATTTAAAGGAGCGCTAGGTGCTGCTGCATCTGTTGTAATTGTATTACTTGCAGATGAGTTACTACCAGCGCCTTGTGAGTTTGTTGCAAATACTACGAATGTATAATCTGTTCCAGGGGTTAGTCCAGTAACGGGAATTGTTCCACTGCCTGCTTGAGAAAGTGTTCCAGTAATACCACTAGGAGTTGATATGGCAGTATATGTAGTAATTGCATATCCGCCATTTGATGCTGGCGCTGTAAATGGAACATTTGCTGTTGTTGAACCAGTCTTTACAGCGGTTCCAATTGTTGGTGCACCTGGGCTGTTAGGGTTTACATAATCTGTAGTTATAGCATTACTTGCCTGTGAGGCGCTAGAAGTACCAATAGAGTTTGTAGCCGTTACCGTAAATGTATATTGTGTCCCTGAAGTCAGTCCCGTAATTGCAACTGGGGAAGAAGTTCCAGTAGCTGTAATGCTTCCAGGAAGAGAAGTTACTGTATAACCAGTAACTGGCCGACCACCATTAGAAGCTGGTGGAAGAAATGCTAAAGTTGCGGTTGTTGTTCCAGTCTTTGTAGCTGTTCCAACAGTTGGAGCATCAGGAACAACGGCATCTGTAGAGATGCTATTACTTGGGGCAGAAGGACCAGATGTGCCATCTCCATTTGTAGCCGTTACAGTAAAAGTATATTCTGTTCCAGGGTTTAATCCTGTGACTGTAATTGGAGAAGTTGCAGATGAGGCGGTTATGCTACCAGGAGTTGATAAAGCAGTATAGTTGGTTATTGTAGAGCCACCATTATCGAGTGGTGCCGCAAATGCTACTGTTGCTGTTGTTGATCCAGTTTTGGTAGCCGTGCCAATTATTGGGACATCTGATACTGCCATGTTATACTCCTTTTATGCCTGAGCTTCTGTCCAAGATAAACGGGCTGAAATATCTCCAGATGTTAATCCTAGGTTTGTTGCTACGATTGTTAAAATATCTGGACCATTTGGGAATCCTGGTGCTTTAAAGTTTCCATCACCAGAAAGAATTGATGTTCCAAGGTCTTTAACCTTTGACAAATCAAATGTAGTAGCTGAGTAGTTTGTACCACCAGTACCGTCGGTGTAGAAGGCAAACGCCTGATCTCCACCTCTAATTGTTGTTATTGGGTTAGTAACAGTAGATCCTGTTCTACCAGTATTATCGTGATAGATAACCTGGGCTAGGGATCCACCAGGGATTCTAATAGTTTCCCAATCGCTAGGAAGATTTACTCCAGTAGGGAAGGCTGACGGGTTATAAATACCCTGAATCAAGAATGCTCCCTGAGCAAGAATACCAAGCGAGCTTAGTGCTAATTGCATAGTATTAAGAGTTTCTCTCTTGCCGTAATTTCTTCCAATTCCGTTATCTGCTGAAGGAGCAATTCTGATTGAAAGAAGTGGTCTTGCAATTGCTGTGGAACCAAAGCTCTGAGAAGCAGAACCTTGAGGAGTAACAATGCTTGTTGCAATTGTAGTTCCAAATGGTATTGTATACTGAATTGTATTGCTTGTTACTGCGCTTACTGTAAATGTTCCATTAAATGTTGTATTTTCTACAGCGCTTGAATTTGTTTGAGCCTGAGCAGTGTATCCATATACACCTGAAAGGATTATATCAAACTGGTTTGCTGCTGGTACTGCAGATATAGTTCTTAGTCCATTCAAAATACCAACTACCGCTGTAGTTTGAATTTGTCCGCTCTGAAGGTTTCTAGAAAGAACTGAATTTGATATAGTTACATTTTGGTCTTGCACAAAGTTGTGAGAACCTTGTGTTGTAACTCTTATGGTAGATGCAGAAGTTCTTATAATACTTGTTATTGATGCTGAAGTATTTACGTCAGAAATTCTAATTGGATATCCGACCTGCAACTGATGAGGTGCTGCAGTTGTTACTGTTGCAACCCCTGATGTAGCAGACTTTGAAGCAATCTTTGCAATAACTTCACCAGAACCTGCAACGTTTACGAATCTCTGCATACCAGCGGTAAAGATAAAGTTCTTATCATCATCAAACTTACCGTCCATGATAACAGATGATCCCCAGTGGCTAATTACTGGAGCACAGGTATTTGTAATTGTTTGAACTGAAACTTGTGCAACTCCAGTTCCGTTTGTAATAGTATTGTCTGGAAGATATGTTGCATTATTAGAAGATCCAGATAGCTGAACTGCCTGACCTTGTAGGTACGAGGTCATTGGTTGTCTTCTGTTAATGTTAACAGGATACCCTTGTGCAATTGCATTGTAGTCTCTACTAGTAATTGTGTAAGAACAAATTTCAAAATTGGTGTCGTCTTTTATAACCAAGAATCCTTGGTCTGGCCAGAACTTAACGCTGTCAACATACATAACAATCATTGTTGGGGCTAATGGAGAACCAACAATTCCTGAAGATCCCGCCTTTAGCTTTGTGCTAAAGAATGGTGAGTTAATAGCTTCATATCTTGCTGGAAGGTTTCCAGAACGCATGTAAGCTTCTGTATTTCTATTATTGTTAGGCATCTTGTGGCAATAAACAATATTTCCTTCTGTGCCTCTAAATCCAAATCTAATGAATCCTGCACCGTACCATGTGTAGTCAATGTAAGCCATCTGCATTAGTGCTGGGTCTAAGGTGTATCCTGAAGGACCCTTACCATCTAGCTTATCTACGTTCCACTCGGTCTGAGGAACTCTAATTTCTTGAGTTATAACATAAGATGAATTTGTTACCGAATCTCCCTTATATGCTGGGCTAACCTTCATATTAGTATCTGAAGCAATTTCAATAACTGTATAGTTTGCTCCCTTAATAACAATTTGGTCTCCGACCAATAGCTGCTTTCTAAATCTTGTATTTATACCAGTAATTGTATTTGAGAACTTGGTTGCAGCAATTTTACCGAAAAGATCTTTCTTAGAGAATCTTCTAACTGCATATAGGTATGTGCCGTCGTATTCAAGGAAGAATCCGTTTTGGTCATTGTACATGCCAGTTCTTGTTGCAGCGCCTTCCCACTTGTAAACAGTAATTGTTACGTCAATTCCTCCTGGGAACTGATCAGTAGCAGTTAAGTTTTGTGCAATAGGCATTATGTACTGGAACTCATTTGTTCCTAAAACATTTGTAACTGTAAACTTGCCATTCCATGGATTGTATGTTCCTGCTGTAACAATTCCATCTACTTTAATTTTTGCTCCAGGCTGCATTCCGTGGTCTTGAATTGTACGGACAGTTACAACCTGATTTCCTACTAAAACTCCAGCTACAGATATCTGGTCTACGTCAAATGTAGGGGTAAACTTTACACCAGTTGAAAACTGAATTGACTTTCCTGACTGGTATCTGAAGTGACGACGTGTTTGACGAACAACTCTTACACCACAAACATTGTCTGTTGTTGAAAGAATAACTCCTCCGTCGTGTGGTCTGTGTTGAACATAACCATTTGGCTTTGCATAAAGTCCTACACCGCTTGTAATAATTGGGTTAGCAACCTGAGAATCCATTTTAAACTTCATCTGGTTTGGACTTGAAACGTTGAATATTCTCCAAGATCCCTTGATTGAGCAGTTTGCATTTTGACTTCCGATTAGAATTGGAGTTCCTGGAAGAAGTCCATGTGCTGTGCTTGTTGTAATTGTAATTGTAGATTGTGCCGCTCCGTCTGAGTTTGCAGACCATCCCTGAAGTCCAATAGCATCGCTTCCACCTGGAATGTGTGCGTTATCAAAAATTCCTCCACCAGCAACTGATGTAAGACTTCCGTCAGCAAGTGATCCGCTAACGACTCCGTTTGCTAAGTATGTAAATGTAAATCCGTCTGCGCTTACTGTTTCAACTGGGAAAGTTCCTTCAGCTAAAGGATTTTTTGTGTCTTGAAGTGAAACAACATCTCCTGCGACAAGTTCTGTTGCTGGGCTAGAAACAACTACAGTGACTGTAGATCTTGGTGCTGCTCCATCTCCAATTACGCTTACTACGTCGAATGAATTTCCGCCTGTTGCTCTAGAAAAAAATGATGGGTAGTTTGATGTTAATACTAGTGCTTCCCACTTAGAGCTCTGAATACCATATTCAAAGTCTGTATCCATTAAAGATTGTGGTGGAGCAACTCTTAGCTTATTTACTGCATCCATAAGTGGTTCTGTAAATGTTACTGTTTCTGCTGGCTCGTCAACAATGATCGCAAGTTGATCAGTGGCAGCCATTGATGCACAGTTATACTTAAGAGTAATTATTGTCTTTGGCTCATAGCCAACTTCATTGTCTACTGAAAAAGATATTGCGCCTAGGTTAGGATCGGAGAAGTTGTAGATGACCTTACCTTGTGTCGTATTTGTAATAAGCATCAATCGATCTTGTCTTACTATTCTTGGAATAGTAATCTGATCTAATGCTGGATTAAATACGTAGTATGCGTGTTCTATTTGTCTTCTTGACATTTATATTCTCCTAAAATAAATAACTTGTTGCTGCAAATTTACTGTTCAACTCTGTTTGAGTCAAAGTACTTGTATACTTTGGATAATATAGACCTAGGTTTAGCATTGCATCTACCCTAGCTACCGTTGTTTCCTTAAGTATATCATTAGCTAGTTCATTACCAGAAGGTCCGACTGCACCTGTTGCTCCAGTTAATCCCTGTAATCCTTGGGTTCCTCGAATATTTCCTTGTAGTGTCCATGTCGATGTGGTTGAATTATATTGGAACCAGTCGCCCGTTGTTGTATTTAAATAATTATCTAGACCTAATTTGCTTGCTGGGTTTTGTGCTGTTGGGTCTGCAATTCCAGTAAAGTTATATGAACCTCTTTGTCCAGCTGTTCCTTGTGGTCCCGCTGCACCTGCAGCACCCGCTGGTCCCTGCGTTCCAGTAGGAAGACTAAAATTTAATATTGCCGCTGAAGATGTTCCGCTGTTTGTAACAGTCGGTGCTGATCCTGAAGGTAATGTATTTGTTGCGCCTACAGATATTGTTGCTGCTTGTCCAGGTAAACCTTGAGGACCTTGTGCTCCTGGTCGTGATCCTGCTACTACAACCCAGGCCGTTCCATTCCAACGCTTTAGTGACATATTATAATTCCTCCAAGTGTCATTATACTATAAATTTGTTCAAAATCCTATCCAAGACAGGACTTCCGAATCTGAGTTTGGATACATCTTTCTCCACTGGTTATCAACAGATACATATATTGTTTTTTGTGAAACTACGTATATCATTGCCCCTGGATACAGAGAAGCAGTAGGCAAATTTGAAAAAGCTTGAACTGCTGCCGCTCCATTTTTAAATAAATCTTTATACTCTAAGTATCCTTCTTCATTTGCTAGGTCTATCCATAAATCTGTTTCTGCGGGGGCTGGAGGGGTCAAAGAAGAGACAATAGCTTGTCCTGCAGTATCATCTAAGTCTATCCAAAGTTCTCCTGCGTAAGATGGGTTTGCTGGCTCATTTGCACTATAGATTAATTCTGTAATTGGCTCATCAGTATCGATCCAAAGGGTGTCTGTATTATAATTTGCTGGAGCTTCTGGTCCCGCAAAAATAAATTCTGTTGCTCCTGCATCATCGTCAACATCTATCCAAAGATCTCCGAGGGTTGTTGCTCCCGATGGTGGCTCGATTAAACCGACAAAGAATGTGCTAGCTGGGGCAGAAGCATCTGTTGGAATTAATGTTAGTCCTCCTCCACCACCACCAGAGCCAGATACTTCTTTCCACAATAAACCATCCCAAACATTTAGTTTGTTAAGAATTTTATTGTAGTAAATTTGTCCGTGTAATGGAGCGGTTGGTGCGGCATCTAAACCAATAATAATACCGTTTGTATAAGTATTCTTTGAGGTCCAGGTGTTTGTGGTTGAAAGAGATAAGTCTGAGCTTACATATTCCCAAGTTGTAGACAGCGCATTCCATACTTTAAGCGCTCTAGTGGTACCGCTTCTAAATTCATCGGTGTCTAGCCAAAACTGTCCGTCTGACGGAGATGATGGCGCAGAAGCCGACATAATGGCTTTAGATGGGGGAATTATTGTTTCTAAAATTAGCTTATTTGCAACATCATCGTAGGTTGCAGTAATATTTGGATTTAAATTATGTACAAAAAGAGGTGCAATATAGTCTTGTGCCTGCTCTTGTGTTAATTGAGCAATTACTGAAAGGTTTACTCGATTAGTTGTGTCATCATAAGTTGCGACTACATTTGTATGTCCGTTATGGGCAAACATTGCTCCTGTTGTATCTGATATGGTTTCTGGGGCATCAGCTATTGAAAGGTATGTGCTTGCTGCTGTTGTAATGTTTAGCTTTGTTGCTAGGGCGGATGTTATTGTTGTTGCAAAATTTGCATCGTCTCCTATTGCTGCCGCAATTTCATTTAAAGTGTTTAGTAGGCCTGGTGCTGCATCTATAAGGTTTGATATTGCATTATTTACATAAGTCCTATCAGCAATAACAGATGTGTCTACCCCAACTATTATTTTATTAGAAAAAGAATACAGGGTCCATGACCCATTTGTTGCTCCGCCTGGCTCTGGAGGATATCCTGGGTTTGATGGATTACCTGTTCTTATAAAATATGATCCTACTATTCCATAGGGGCTTCCTACGGGAATGCTTACAACATCATTTAAAGCATATGAATAGCCATTGTTGTAATCGCCAAGGTAATTGGGTGGAGTTGTGACGTATGTCTTTGTTATACCAGTTCCAGTAGTAAGTGCTGTTGCAATTGCTGTTACAGTTTCTTCTTCATTATAGGTAGCAGTTAAATTTATTTTTCTAGCAACATCATCGTATGCTACTGTAATATTGTTATGGGTTCCAGTTGTAAGCAAGCCGCCGACAAGATCCTCCACCTCTTCAATATCTAAGATATTGGTTTCAAGTGTTTTGACCTTGTAGTCTAGGGAGTTTGGGTCGGTAGAGTTATTAGCACCGACCTTAGACTCTAATGCTTCAATAGCATCGTTAGCATTTGCATGTTGGGCGGAATGGAGAACAACCTCAACCGAATCATTAGGCTGTGGGTTAACTAAAACGTCCAAGGACGCTGGGAAATTTGTTGCCATTTGCTTACACCTCTTCCCTAATTATACCCTAAATGTTTCTTTACCTAACTACAGAATTTTAGAGACATGGCCCTGATACCTGCCGTGTTCTTTATGGTTTCTGTCGTTATATGAAAACATGGTTACCGCAGAATACTTTATTCCAGACTTTACTGGCAAGGCAGCATGAGAGAAAAGATAGCTAGACGGGAAAAGAACAATGTCTCCATATTGAGGAACATATTTGTAGTCAAAGCTTGGGAAATATAGCTCTCCACCCTCGTAGTCACTATTTAAATACATTACAGTTGATACGTCGCAAGAGTAGCTTGGACCACTGTCTGGATGTGTCTTAAAGTGCTGTCCTTCTCCATAACGTACAAAGTTAATTGCTTCCATATAGTGGAGAGGATTTATGTGATAAGCCGCTCTATAATCAGCCAAGCACTCGTTAAGCTTTTCTGTTATCTGGTCATGGATTGATATAACTTCGTCTGATAGCTCATTTCCTGGTCTTAAAGAATCTCTTTTAACTTTAAAATCTACACAGTCTCTGTAGTCTAATTTTTGTTCATGGTCTCCAACTGTAGCAATTGACCATTTAAACATTGAGCTTTTACCTGAACTCAAGACCTTTTCTAGTCTTTCTGGAATGTTCATTGCTTCTGGCAAAGCGTTTCTATATATCTTTATCCCTACTGTGGGAGTGTCAATTATCATAATATCTCCTTTTTTTGTTAGACTAACGGCATCCACTTTTGTGAATACTGATTTTTTATTTCTGATAATGGGCTTACGTAAAACACTATTGATTTAAATTTATTGTAATAAACAATTTTATTTCCAGCTTCTGAAATTATAATATCTCCAGGGTGTATTTCAAAATCAGTTTCATTGATTGAAACTTTTGACTTTTGTGAATCTAAAGAAATTATTCCAAACATAGACGGTCTTGAAGTTCCTCCAGCGTCATACCAAAGAGTTGGGTCTTGATCTTCAACCAATGAAGAATAAACAAAATATTTATTTTTTGAGTAGCTAAACTCATGGGACACACATGCCCTTTTTACCAAAGAAGCCACCTCTTGAAAAAGTAAATACATTTGCTCATCATGCATAAGAAAAGGATTATAATTATTTTTATTATAAATTCTAGAAATTTTTACATCAGATTCGGGAAAAGCATAAATTTTTTCAGACTTATTTAGCTCTTTTATTATCTTTTCGTATAGACCCAATGTTTCAAAATTGCCTTTTGTTGAAATTGTTTTTCTTTTTTCTCTATAAATTACATTTTCGTTTTTATTTTGAGTGTAAGAATTAGTCATTTTTAACCTCAACATAAGAAACTCCAACAATCATTTCTCCAGAAGACACTTCAGAAATTTTATAAGTGTAATCTTCTCCAGATGGGAAAATTATTAAATTTCCTTTAGATAGTGGAATTGAAAGGTCTTTATTTAAAAATGTAATTTTAGACCCAGAGTGAGCATCATTAACAACATAAATAACAGATAGAGTATCTATAAGTCCTGGATTTAAAAACTCCTGAGCATAAAAAGTTTCTGGAATTATTTTTAAAAATACATTTTCCATTGGAAAAACAAAAGCCAAAGATTTATCATGAAGGTAGGAATTTATTTCAGATATAAAACTTATATACAATCTTCTATTCTCTAAATTTAAATTTTTAAGGTTTGTTGTTTTAATAACTCCTTCTTTAAAACCATTCACCCTATTCACCCATGAAATTTCTTCAAAGCTCGACAGCATGGTCTGTAATATTGCATCGTTTATGTAAGAAAAGCTATACATGCTTACGTCACCTTGAGAAAATATTTTATTAACCATTTTTGCCTCCTGCTCTATGCTCATGCCAAACGTTTGGATAAACTGGATCCCTTGGGGGGTTAATGTCAAAAACAGATATAGATGACTTTTTTTCTTCTGGGAACTCTTCTATTTTTTCATTTAAAGTTGATTTAAATATGTTCATTGCTTTTTTGTTTTTTTCGCTACTATCGTATGATACGTCTACTGTCATATCGAGATACTTATAAAAAATAAATCTTCCAATAAGACCAAATACTGCAAGTAATCCTTTTTTTCTGTAATTTGGAGTAATGTAAACCCTTTCAGTTATTGAATCTTTGTTAACTGTAGCATACATGTCTGGATACTCGCTAGGAATCATATCCGACATAACAATAGTTCCTTCTGGATACCTATTGTTAAAATAAACTCCTATTACGTAATTTACTTTTGATAAATCTACTTTAGACACATGCACCCAGGAGCCTTTTAGCTGATCTGGCATTGAAGAAAATAGAGGTACAGAATGCTTATCAACTTCTTGTAAGTCTATAATATTATATTGCGCTTGAATCATGAGTTAACATCCTTTCAGTAAAAAACATATCATATGGCTCACAGTTGATAGAAATAATATCGTGTGGAGCCTGAACTATTTCATAAAGATAAATTGGTTCCCAGCTACTAGTGTCATATGAATAAACTAAATCAGTTTCTTTGACTACGTTTACTGAAGTTTCAAACTTGGAAACCCCATCTCTTTTAATTAGAATATAATGATATTGTGAGAATATATCTTCATTAATTACAACTGCAAATGCAGACTGAGTTTTATATAAATTAACTACAGTTGTAACTTCTGGAATAATATTAGGGTTATTATCTGACCAGGCAATTGCTTCTGCAGTTACCCCTTCTGAGCTTTCATACGGGAATCCTTCTATGTTTGCAGATAAAAGGGTGTCGCCAATCTGTAAATCTCCTGCTTTGACAAGGCCGTCCGTGGTTCTAACTAACGTCTCAATGCCAACACTTTTACCGCCGCTAAATAGCGAGCTAAGGTCTAAAGATGTAAGAGTAATATCGAATCCTGGATCAGCAAATCCTGGGCTAGCGAATCCTGGGTTGCTAAAGTCTGGTTCATTGAATCCTGGGCTAGC
>Ga0209617_10000838_pt1 | contig 13928 bp, 13 predicted proteins | sample LakEriepJuly2011_2_FD_187459 | JGI IMG/M metagenome (GOLD analysis project Ga0209617, IMG submission 187459) | Freshwater microbial communities from dead zone in Lake Erie, Canada - CCB epilimnion July 2011 (SPAdes) (version 2) | ecosystem: Environmental > Aquatic > Freshwater > Lentic >... | reverse complement strand
CGGCCCCCAGGCTGCCGTCAACCGGCGGTCACGGGGCTGTGGCACCATCCCGGCACACCAAAAATCCGGGAGATTCCGATGCACGCACGCCACCGCACGGTGCTGGCCATGGCCGCCGCACTGACCGCCTTCACCACCCTGTCCACGGTCACCACGCCCGCCCAGGCGGCCTTCCAGCTCAGCAACGTCGGCCTGCAATGCAGCGACAGCCTCGTGGTGCAAGAAGGCGACGCCTACGTGCTGAGCTGCGTCGGTGACCTCACCGTGCAAGGCCTGAGCGGCCAGGGCAGCTTCATCGCCGACACCAGCATCACCCTGAACGCCACCGGCAACCTGAGCCTGCTGGACGTGATGCTGCGGGCACCCAACATCGTCCTGACCGGCGGGTCGAGCGTGACCTTCGACAGCGGCACCACCTTCTACGGCGGAGACGTGCAACTCACCGCGACCGGGGGGCCAACGCCCCGCGAAGGGGGCGGCATCGTCATCTCCAATGGCGGCAGCCTGGGCAGCAACGACCCCAAGTTCGGCGATGTCACCCTGCCCACCGTGGGCAGCGCCGTGCCCGAAGCCAGCGGCTGGGCCACGATGGCGGCCGGCCTGATCGCCTTGATGGGGCTGATGCGCCGTCCGCGGCACTGAGCCGCCCTTCCACGGCGCAGATTCCGGCCCACAATGGCCACATGGCCGACCCCGCATCGGAAACCGCCCCCGCCTCGCCCGAGGCCGCCCTCATCGCGCGGCACCTCGAACACCTGCGCGTGCAGCGCCGCCTGGCCGACAGCACCCTGGGCATGTACGGCGACGCCCTCGCCCGCCTGAGCGCCTGTTGCGCGCGCGAATCCTTGGCGCTGGGCGAGGTCAAGCCGCACCACGCGCGCGGCTGGATCGCGCGGCTGCACGCCCAGGGCCTGGGGCCGCGCAGCCTGGCCATCACCCTCTCGGGCTGGCGGGGCTTTTACCGCTGGCTGGGCCGCGAGGGCGGCATCGCCGCCAACCCCATCGACGGGCTCAAGCCGCCCAAGGCGGCGAAGCCGCTGCCCAAGGCGCTGTCGGTGGACCAGGCTGTGGCGCTTGCCGAGCACGTGCCCCGCGATCCGTCCGAGCACGCTGCCTCCCCGGCCGCAGCCACCCGACTGGCGCGCGAGGCGCCTTGGCTGCAAGCGCGCGACCACGCCATCGTCGAGCTGCTCTACAGCTGTGGCTTGCGCAGCGCGGAGTTGCTCAGCCTGGACGTGCTCGCCGGCCCCGAGGCCATCGGCTGGCTGGACCTCGATGGCGCCGAGGCCCACGTGCTGGGCAAAGGCAGCAAGCGGCGCACCGTGCCCATTGGGCAGGCCGCCTTGACCGCGCTGCGTGCCTGGCTGGCCGTGCGCGAGCAGTTGACGCCGCCCGACGGCCCGGCCCTCTTCCTGAGCCGCCTGGGGCGCCGGCTCACGGCCATGCAATTGCGCAACCGGCTCAAGCAACTGGCCCAGGCGGCGGGCCTGCCCACGCACGTGCACCCGCACATGCTGCGCCACAGTTTCGCCAGCCACCTGCTGCAGTCCAGCGGTGACCTGCGCGCCGTGCAGGAACTTCTGGGCCACGCCCACATCAGCACCACGCAGGTCTACACACGGCTGGACTTCCAGCACCTGGCCAAGGTCTATGACGCCGCCCACCCACGGGCACGGCGCAAGGACGGCGGCGACTGAGCAGCCCGTGAAACTGAACATCGGGCACACGCGCAACGCCGCACGGTGTGCTCAGCCATAATGAACTTGACCCATGTCATGTCAACGCAGTCACAGATGAGCTCGAAAACCGTGCCCAGACAGCTCTGGGATTTCCGCCGAGGCATGGCCACGGCCCGCGTGTTGTGTCAGCTGGGCCAGGACCACGGCCTGAGCCTGGACGATGTCTTGCGCAACTCGGGGCTCAGCCAGGCCCAGACCGAAGACCCACGGGGTCAGCTGGAAGCGCAGCAAGAGATCCAGCTGATCCGCAACTTGGTCAACCTGTTGCCGCACCGGCCCGCGCTGGGGATCGAGGCCGGCTGCCGCTACCACGTCACCACCTACGGCCTGTGGGGTTACGCCGTGATGGCCAGCCCGACCCTGGGCATGGGCATCAGCATGGCCTCGCGCATGCTCAACCAGACCTTCTCGCTGACGACCAACGAGGTCGAGCAGGTCGGTGACCAGATCATGGTGACCTACCACTCCGACCACCTGCCCGTCGAAGTCCGCCAATTCATCATGGACCGCGACCGCGCCGCCGTGGTCACGCTGCAGCGCGAGATCCTCGGACATCCGCTGGCCTACCGGGCCATCCTGATGCGCCGCCCCGAGCCCGAGCCCAAGGTCGTCGAGGCCTACACCGAACTCTTCGGCGTGCGCCCGCTGTTCAACCAGGCGCAAGACCGCAGCCTGTTCGCCGCCGCGCTCATGCACGAGCCTCTGCCCCAGGCCGACCCCCACACCGCCGCGCTGTGCGAACAGATGTGCAAGCGCCTGGTGGACGAACGCGGCGCCCGCACAGGCGTGGCCGCCCAGGTCCGTGACCGCCTGATGCGCACACCCGGCCACATCCCCGACATGGAGGAAATCTCTGCGGAGATGGGCATGACGTCTCGCACGCTGCGCCGCCACCTCACGGCCGAAGGCGCCTCGTTCCGCTCGCTGCTCGAAGAGGTGCGCTCCACCCTCGCCGAAGAGCTGATGACACGGGCCACGCTCACGCACAGCGAAATCGCCGAGCGCCTGGGCTACGCCGACGTCACCACCTTCATCGAAGCCTTCCGGCGCTGGCGCGGCGTGCCGCCCAGTGAGTTCCGCAGGGCCCAAGGCGTGGTGCGACCAGGCGCAGGTGGGCCGATGCGTCGCCGTTTCATCCCCCGTTGAGCTTTTCCGCCGGCATGGCTGGAGATGCGTGCAATAAGCCTCGTAAAAGTGACCTTGTCAGGCGCAGTTCCATGCTTTTGGACGATGCCAACGGCCTAGACTGGCCAAGCATTCCAAGGACTTAGCCATGAGCATCGCGCCCCAACTCCGCAACCTGAACATCGACCTGCCAGCCTGCCCGAGCACCCTGGTCAAGCTGTCGTTGCTGATGGCCGACGAGAACTGCTCGACCGACCAGCTCGCCTCGCTCATCGAAACCGACATGGCCCTGTCCTCGGCCGTGGTGCGCACCGTCAACTCCGCCCTGTTCGGCCTGCTCAAGCGCGTGGAAACCGTGCATGACGGCATCCGCTACCTCGGCATGGCACAGGTGGCCGGCCTGACCTACGAAATCGGCCTGCGCGGCGCTTTCCCGCCCAGCCCCCTGCTGCAAAACATCTGGGACCGCGCCGGCATCCGCGGCCTGGCCATGGGCCGCATCGCACGCCAGCTTGACGTCGATCCGTGGCTGTCGCACACCGCCGGCCTGTTCGCCGAAAGCGGCCGCGCCGTGCTCTTCGCTTACGACCGCCAGCGCTATGCAACGCTGGACACCGATGGCTCCGACGAAGCGCTGCTGTGCGCCGCCGAGATCGAGGCCTTCGGCGTCAGCCACTCGGCTTTGGGTGCGGCCCTGTGCCAGTCCTGGGGCCTGTCGCGCGAGGTCAGTGACAGCGTGCGCGCGCGCCCCAACAGCGCCACCCAGTGGACGCAGGAACGCCCCGCCGTGCAAAAGCTGCTGACCATCGGCGCCGCCGTGGACAAGCTGCTGCTCAACCCGCTGGGCAGCACCGACCCGCAGGCCGTCTGGGCCGAGCTGGAGCCGGTGTCCCACCAGGTCGGCCTGCACTTCCAGGCCTTCCAGCTGGCCACCATGCGAGTTTGCGAGCGCCTGAACATCCCCCAGTCCGAGGGTTGAGGCCTGAGGGCCGGTGTCCGCCCGATTGACACCTGGCGCCAATCACTGCAGCATCGGTTGCAACGATCAAACCGAGAGGATGTCCCTGTGACGGGTGCACAGGCGCGGCGGTCTGCGGCCTGAAGCACCTGCCTTCCGGCGGTGCACCCATCGCGTCCATGCCGACCCGCCAGCGCGGCAGCCCCGACCAAAGGACCGCATGCCGTCTGGCTTTTCCGCGTTCGCGCCTGCGCTGCATGGCCACGACGCCGCCCCATCGCACGACCCCGAACTCACCCGGCTGATCCGGGCCGAGCGCATCCGCATGCTGTTCGCACCCACCGTGCCGGTGTCGGTGGTCAGCGCCTTGGCCGCCATCGGCCTGGCCATCGCCGTGGCAGACCAGACGGGCCGCAACTGGGCCATCGCCTGGGCATCGCTGTGCATGCTGGCCTCGGTGGTGCGCATGCTGCAGTGGCATGCCTACCGCCGCGCCGGCCGGCACGCCACGGCACAGGGCACTGAGCGCGACGATCCGCGCTGGCTGCACAAACTCACCCTGACCTGCGCGCTGCATGGCGCCTGCTGGGGCCTGGCCGGCGTGATGATGCCGGTGCGCGACATGGTCACCAGCGCCGTCATCGGCGCCACGCTGGTGGGCGCCTGCGCCGTGTGCACCTTCACATTGCAAGCGCACTTTCGGCCCAACCTCGCCATCAATTTGCCCATGCTGGTGCCGGCGGGCCTGACCTTGCTGTCGCGCCAGGACGCCTATGGCTTTTTCGGCGGCGCCGGCTTGCTGTCGCTGCTGGCCTTGCTGCTGTTCGAAAGCCGGCGCGCCGAGCGCCGCATCACGGAGCTGCTGTGGCTGCGCTTCACCACCGACCGCATCGCCCGCGAGCGCACCGCCGCGCTGGTCATGGCGCAAAGGCACAGCGCCATCAAGGATCAGTTCCTGGCCACCATGAGCCACGAAATGCGCACGCCGCTGCACGGCATCCTGGGCCTGGCGCGCCTCACGCTGGAGCGCCTGCCAGCGCGCCCGGGCGTGCTGGCCGAAAGCCGCCACCAGGTTGAACTCATCGAGCGGGCCGGCGAACACCTGCTGCACATCATCAACGACGTGCTCGACTTCTCCCGCATCGAGGCCGGCAAGCTGCACATCGAGCACGCTCCGTTCGAGCTGCGCGCCCTCGTCGACGAGGTGCTGGGCCTGCTGCGCGTCAACGCCGCCGACAAGGGCTTGCGCCTGCTGACCGATGTCCGCCTGCCGCAGCCATGCTGGGTGCAGGGCGACGCCGCCCGCATCCGCCAGATGTTGCACAACCTGCTGGGCAATGCCATCAAGTTCACGGACATGGGCGAGGTGCGGCTGGTGGTGGCACGTGACAAAGCCGACGACCATGGTGAAGGCACGCTGCGCTTCAGCATCCAGGACAGCGGCGTGGGCATCCCGCCTGAGCAGCTGCCGCTGATCTTCGACGCCTTCCACCAGGCGGACGGGAGCTTCGTGCGCCGCCACAAAGGCACGGGCCTGGGCCTGACCATCACCCGTGAGATCGCCCGGGCCATGGGCGGCGACGTGGCCTGTGTGAGCGACATGGGGCGCGGCTCGGTGTTCACCATCACGGTGCCCCTGCCCGAGATTCCGGCACCCGGGCTGGCCACAGGCGAGGTGCGCACCGAACCGGCCGCGGGCGGGCTGGCGCATTTCAACGCCCATGTGCTGCTCGTGGAAGACAACCCCGTGAACGCCCTGGTGGCCGACGCCATGCTGCGCCGACATGGTCTGAGCGTGACGCGCGCCGAGGACGGCCGAGAAGCGCTGGCGCTGCTGAGCCACGACAGCCGGCCCTTCCAGCTGGTGCTGATGGACCTGCAAATGCCGGAAATGAACGGCATGGAGGCCTGTCGCCTGCTGCGCCGCTGGGAAAGCGACAACGGCGTCTTGCCCATCCCGGTGGTGGCGCTCACGGCCAATGCGCTGAGCAGCGACCGCGCGCAATGCCTGGCCGCCGGCATGGACGACCACCTGGCGAAGCCCTTCCGGGCCGACGAGCTGTTGGCGGTGCTTCACCGCCATCTGGCCGGCCACACCGTGGCGACCGGTCTCGCCGGTGACCTGCCAGCGGGTCACCCCCACTGACGCAGCCACCGGCTGGCATCACACCGCCATCACTGCTTGACGGCTTCGACCTGGATCACCAGCTTGATGTCGTTGGGGATGAAGGGCAGACCGTAAGTCATGCCGAACTCGCTGCGCTGGATGGTGGTTTCGAAGTCACCGCCGCACACTTGGCGCTTGAGCATGGGGTTGTCGTAGCAACCGTAGTGGTTGGCCTTGAGGGTCACGGTCTGGGTCTTGCCCAACAGGGTCAGGTCACCGACAACGGCCGTGACTTTCTCACCATCGAACACGACCTTGCTGCTCTTGAACATGGCCTGAGGGAAGGCCTCGGCGTTGAAGAAGTCTTTGCCCTTGAGGTGGTTGTTGAAGGCTTCGGTGCCGGTGTTGATCGAACCGGTCTCGAGGGTGATGTCCACCTGACCGGTCTTGGCTGCGGCATCGATGGTGACCGAGCCCGACTTCTTGTCAAAGCGACCGCGGTTGGTCGAGGTGCCGAAGTGCTTGGCCTCGAAGGTCACGAAGGTGTGGGTGGGTTCGATGGCGTAGGTGGCCGGTGCAGCGTGGGCAGCGGTGGCGACCAGGGAAGCCAGCAAGGCGGAAGCGATCAGGGTGCGGGTCATGGAAATCTCCAGTGAAGGGATCGGTGGGGGAAAAAGGGTTGGGTGATGGCGATGGCTCAGAGCGCGGGCACGCCCTGCAGCGTCAGTTTGAAACTGACCTGGACGTCGTTGGCGACGATGGACGCATCGGCCCAGTCGCCATCGCCCACTTTGTAATCCAGGCGCTTGAGCACAAAGCTGCCAGTGGCCGTGCTCAGACCCTGGGCCTGGCTGACTTGCACAGGCACGACCAGCTCATGCGCCTGGCCCTTGAGCGTGAGCTTGCCGGCCACTTCGAACTTGCCGCCGCCCAAGGCCTTGATGGCGCTGGACTGGAAGCTCGCCTTGGGGAACTTGGCGGTGCCGAACCACTCGGGCTTGGACAGCTCGCGATCGGCATCGGCGTTCAGCGCCACGCTGCCCAAGTCCAGGCTGAAGGCGATCTTGCTGGTGGCCGGAGCCTTGGGGTCGAAGGCGGACTGCACCTGGAAGGCCTTGAAGCGACCCTGCAGTGGCACGCCCAGCTGCTTGGCCACAAAGGTGACCTCGCTCTTGGCAGGCACCAGGGTCTGAGCGGCGGCAGCGGCGGCCTGGGCCAGGGTCGGCCCAGCGGCAAGGGTGGCCAACGTGGCCAGCGCGACGGTCAACAGACGGCGAGAGATCATGGAAGGCTCCTTGGCAGACAGGGTGTACGGCTTGGGTGTGGCCTCAACGGCCCGGGCGCATGCGGTCCAACAGACCATCGCGGTCGATGAAATGGTGCTTGAGGGCCGCCGCAACGTGCAGCGCCACCAGCCCGATCAGGCCCCAGGCGGCCAGGCCGTGCAGGGGCTTGAGCGCATCGGCCAAGGCCGGGTTGGGCGGCACGAAGTCAGGCAGCGGCAGCACGCCAAACCAGACGATGGGGTAGCCCTTGGCCGAGCTGTAGGCCCAGCCCAGCAGCGGCACGACGAAAAACAGCAGGTACATCAGGTGGTGCGTGCCATGGTGGGCCACGCGCTGCCAGCCGGGCATGGCCTGCGCGATGCGGGCCGGCAAGGCCGGCGGGCGGTGCGTCAGGCGCCAGACCAGGCGCAGCAGGGACAGCGCCAGGATCGTCACCCCGGCCCATTTGTGCCAGTTGATGAGCTTGAGCTTGTTCGGCGAGAACGGCAAGTCCTCGACGTAGAGGCCCACCGAGAACGCGGTGAGGATGGCGACGGCCAGCACCCAGTGCAACAGCATGGCCACTGCGGTGTATCGCACCGGGTCAGCGAGCGGGTCGGCGTTGGATGGGTTGGTCACGGAGATCACCTCAGCAGGCATTGCATCAACAACGTCAGCGTACGGACCCTCACATTCAATCGGGTTGAGTTGGATTCACGCCAAACTTCAAATCATTTGAATGTGTCGGCACAAGCCCCCTTACCTTGTCCCGCATGGCTACAGTTCAATGGCTGAACCGCCGATGCCCAAGGCAAGGTGGTGAAAAGTCCATGCAGACATCCGCTACATCCTCGCTCGCCAACTGGCTGCTGAGCCAAGACCCGAAGCAGCGCCTGCGCATCCAGCGCTCGCTGCTGGCGGCCAATGTGTTCCTGGCCTGTTGTGGCCTGCAAGCCTATGCCGTGTGGATGGGCTTCATGAACCTGCGGGACGCCACCTGGCTGTCCGGCGCCATCGTCGCCAACTGCTTGCTGTGGTACGCCGTGCTGCGCTCGGGCATCAACCAGCGCTTCGCCGACCCGGCCCTCACCCTGCCGCAGATCCTGGCGGCCCTGACCATCATCATCGGCGCGTACTCCGTCACAGGCCCGGTGCATGGCTCGACCATGATGCTGCTGGTGCTGGTGCTCGTGTTCGGCGTTTTCAACCTGCAGCCGCGCGGCGCCCGCATTGCGGCCGGCTACACCGTGGTGGCCATGGGCGTGGCCCAGGGTGTGATGATGGCGCGCGATCCGGTCAACTACCCTTTCAAGTTGGAGATCGTGCACTTCCTGCTGACGGCGGCCATCGTGCCGACCATCTCCTCGCTGGCCGCCCAGCTCAGCAGCTTGCGCGCCCGACTGCAGCGCCAGAAAGACGAACTCGGCCAGGCGCTGGTTCGCATCCAGATCCTGGCCACCCGCGATGAGCTCACCGGCCTGGTCAACCGCCGCCACATGATGGACGTGCTGCACCAGCACCGCAAGCGCCTGGAGCGCACCGGCCACCACCGCTTCTGCCTGGCCCTCCTGGACCTCGACCACTTCAAGCGCGTCAACGACACCCACGGCCACGGCGTGGGCGACGACGTGCTGCGCAACTTCGCCCAGATCGCGCAAAAGGCCCTGCGCGACACCGACGTGTTGGCGCGCTGGGGCGGTGAAGAGTTCCTGATGCTGCTCAACGACACCAGCACCGATCAGGCCAATGTCGGCTTGGAGCGCTTGCGCGACATGGTGGCTGGCGCTCCGATGTCGGCCACCGTGCCCGACCTCCGAGCCACTTTCTCGGCGGGGCTGACCGCCTACGATTGCACCGAGCCGCTGGACGCCTGCATCGAACGGGCGGACCGGGCCCTGTACGCCGCCAAGGCCTCGGGCCGCAACCGCACGGCCGTGGAGCCGCCACGCGGACCGGCCAGCGCGCCACCCCAACGGCAAAGTGATGCAGCCAGCATCATCTGAAACCACCCATCAGGACGCTGGTGCATCTGAACCACTCGCGTTATGCTCCCCACCAGTGTCTCGTGAGCAACGCGGCGCTCAACACAACATTCAGAAGACGGTTGGCTGGGGCTCACCACCCCCTGGCCGATGCCGTGGAGGCGGAGCCCGGGCCTGAACAAGACCGGCCCCGTGGGTGGTGACTGTCCTTGCAGTGCCATGTCGAGCTTGTCCTCAGGAGTCTCGGGGCCGTCGGCTGTGTCCGACCCCTTCCCCCACGCCTCGGCCCCAGACCGCGATGCGGTGGCGGCACCCTATCAGTTGATTTTCGAGGCCGCAGGCATCGGGATGGTGCGCGTCTCCCTGCGCGGCCGCATCCTGGAAGCCAACCCGCGCTTCGCGGACATCGTCGGGCGCCGTCGCGCCGACCTGGTCGGTTTGCACGTGCAAGACATCACCCACCCGGACGATGTCTCCGCCTCGCGCGCCCACATGGAAGCGGCACTCCAGGGCCGCACGCCGGGCTATGTCACCGAAAAACGTTACGTCCGCCCTGATGGGCAGGTGGTCTGGGCTTCGCTCAACGTGGCCGTGCTGCGGGACGCACAGGGCGAGCCGGTGCAGTTCATCGCCGTGGTGGAAGACATCACCGAGCGCCAGCAGATGCAGGATGCGATGAACTCTGCGCGCGCTGCCGAGCGCGCCAGCAAGGCCAAGACGGAATTCCTCTCCCGCATGAGCCACGAGCTGCGCACGCCGCTCAACGCGATGCTGGGCTTCGCTCAGCTGCTGCGCGTGGACCCGCGCCACCCTCTGCACCCGGACCAGCGCGGCAAGGTCGATCACATCGAGCGCGCCGGGGCCCACCTGCTGGCCATGCTCACCGACGTGCTGGACCTCTCGCGCATCGAGGCAGGCAGCCTGCCCATGGCCATCGAGCCCTTGGCCCTGCCCGACGTGCTCGACGCCGCCGTGGCCCTGGTGAGCAACCAGGCAAGCGACGCGCAGCTGAACCTGGTCTGCACCCCCCCGGAGCCTGACCTGTTCGTGCACGGTGACGCGGTGCGCCTGCGCCAGATCCTCGTCAACCTGCTGTCCAACGGCGTCAAGTACAACCAGCCGGGCGGCCGCCTGATGGTCGAGGCCATGGGTCTGGATCACGAGGTGGTCATCACCGTCAGCGACTCGGGGCGCGGCATGAACGAGGCGCAGTTGGCACACCTGTTCGAGCCCTTCAACCGCCTGGGCGCCGAGCGCACCAGCATCGAGGGCACGGGCATCGGGCTGGTCATCGTCAAACGCCTCGTGGAGCTGATGCACGGTCGCATCGAAGTCAGCAGCCGCCCGGGTGCGGGCACGCATTTCCGCGTCTGGCTGCCCCGTGCAGCCGCCATCGACGAGTCCCTGGACATGGGCACGCGCCCGCGCACGGGTTTCGGCGCGCTGGACGATGGCATGGCCTCTGGCCTGACGGTGCTCTACGCCGAAGACAACGTGGTGAATGTGGAGCTGCTGCGCCAGGTCATGCGCATGCGCCCGCAATGGCACCTGGACGTGGCCACCTGCGGGCAGGAGGCCATCGCGATGGCCCTGTCGCAACCGCCTGACCTGCTGCTGCTGGACATGCACCTGGGCGACATGAACGGCCTGGACGTGTCCGACGCCCTGGCCTTGCATGCCCGCACGGCAGCCATCCCGCGGGTGGCGCTGTCGGCGGACGTCATGCCAGACCAGATCAGCGAGGCGCGTCAGCGGGGCTTTGTCGAGTACCTCACCAAGCCGCTGGACGTCGGAAAGCTGCTGACCTTGCTGGACCGCTGCGCGCGAGGCGACTCGCTCTGAGGCCGTGCAGTGGCGGCTTCGTGCCGCCGACCCGGCAGGTCAAATCGGCAAATCGGTGAAAAACCGACCGCCGTGGTACACCAGCGGGGTCGCACCCACGCGGCGGCTGCAATGCGCGACTTCGCCCACGAAGATGATGTGGTCGCCCTCGACATGCTGGCTGCGGTTGCGGCATTCGAACACCGCCACAGCGCCATCGATGAGCGGGGCGCCGGTGAGGCCGGCGCGCCAGGCCACACCGTCGAAGCGGTCGATGCCCTTGCGCGAAAAGCGTTCGGCCAGCAGGCGCTGGTCGGCCGCCAGCACATTGATGGCGTAGTGCGTGGCCTCCTGAAAGCCCGGCATGGAGCTGGACTGACTGGACAAGCTCCACAGCACCAGGGGCGGCGACAGGGACACCGAATTGAAGGAGTTGGCGGTCAGGCCCAACAAGCGGCCATCGGCCGCACGCGCCGTGACGATGGTCACCCCAGTGGTGAACTGGCCCAGGGCGGCGCGGTAGTCCTCCTGCGTGAAGGGCGCGGCGGGGACGGTGGGCGAAGCGGACATCGGCTTGGGCAGTCTGAGTGGAACGCGAGAGTGTAGTGTGGGCCCTGGACGGGCGTGCGCCGAGGGGTTCGCGCAGGCCCGTTCAGTGTCGATTCAGGCACACCCCGGGCGCAGGACTGGCAGGCGCTGCCTCCAGGCGATACACCCAGACGGGGCGTCCGCTGGGCAGGTCGATGCGCGCGTGCGGCTGCCAGTCGGTGGCGTCGAACTCCAGGCTGACCAGCCAGCTGCCCGGGCGCATCTCGCGCGTGGCTTTGGCCATGGCACGGGGCAGGGTCTCGGGGCGCTGGAACAGGTAAACGAGGTCAAAAGCGGCCCAGTCGTCGGCCCACATGTCGCCGCGGCGCACACGGGCCCAGGGGCAGCGCCAAGCTGACACCCACCGCCACAGGGCGCTCCACTCCACGCCTTCCAGCCGAGCCTGTGGCCAGGCTGCGTGCAGCGCGATGAGCCCATCGCCCATCCCGCAACCAGCGTCCAGCACGCGAGCACCATCGGGCAGGCAGATGTGGGCAGGCAGCGCGTTCAAGGCACCTCGCGGCGTGGGGAAGACCGGCGCGTCACGCCAGGCACGGCACGGGTAGGCCAGCAGCAGCAAGGCCAGCGGCGCCAACCATAGCCAGGACGGCATGCCGCCGCCCCCACCCTGGCTTGCCAGCCCGCCGTGGAGGCTCCCTTGGAGGGACTGCACCAGCACGCTCAGCGGGAAGCCCCCGGCCACGAAGACGCGGCGCCAGGCCGTGGTGGCCACCCAGGGCAGCAGCGCCGCCAGTGCCCCCAGTGCGGTCGGCAGACCCAACGCGGCCCACCCAGGCGCATCGGCCGCCCGCAGGCCCAAGGCCAGCATCCAGGCCAGGGCCCAGGTCGCCGCGGCCGGCAAGGGCCAGGTCAGCAGGCGGTGGCGCATGGGCCGCAGCCTCAGGCCTCGGGGCCGCCGCGCAGCTTGTCGATCAGGCCATTGAGCTCGTCGAGGCTGCCGAACTGGATGGTGACCTCGCCCTGCTCGCCACGCTTGGTTTTGCGCTTGATGTGAATGCTCACTTGCGCCGTCAGCATGTCAGAGAGCTGCTCCTCCAGGCGCAGCACGTCGCGCGATTTCTCGCCCTTGACGCGCAACAGCGGCGCCTGGCGGCCCACGCCCTGCACCTTGGCCACGAGCTTTTCGGTCTCGCGCACATTGAGCTTTTTGGCAGCCACCTCGTTGGCCGTGGTGATCTGCACGGCCTTGTCCAGCGGCAACAGCGCGCGGGCGTGGCCCATGTCGATGTCGCCGGCCATCAGCATGCCTTGCACTGGCTCGGCCAGGTTGAGCAGGCGCAGCAGGTTGGAGGCGGCGCTGCGCGAGCGGCCCACGGCCTGGGCGGCCTGCTCATGGGTCAGGCCGAACTCGGCGGTCAGGCGCTGCAGGCCTTGCGCTTCTTCCAGCGGGTTGAGGTCCTCGCGCTGGATGTTTTCGATGAGGGCCATGGCCGCGGCGGCCTCGTCCGGCACGTCCTTGACCAGCACCGGCACCTCGGTGAGTCCGGCCAGCTTGGCCGCGCGGGAGCGTCGCTCGCCGGCGATGATCTCGTAGCGGCCCTCGGCCGGGTCGCCCACCGGGCGCACCAGGATGGGCTGCATGATGCCCTGGGACTTGATGCTCTCGGCCAGCTCGTACAGCGAGCCCTCGTCCATCCGCGTGCGCGGCTGGTACTTGCCCGGCTGCATGCGGTCGAGGCGCAGCACCGAGGGCGCGCCTTCGGTGCTTGCGGTTGCGGTGGGGGTGTCGCTGACTTTGGGGCCCAGCAGGGCCTCCAGGCCCATGCCGAGGCCTTTGGATTTCTTGGTCGCCATGGGCGTGATTGTCCGCGCTTTCCGGCGGATTTCTCAGCCGCCCTGCCCTGGCGTCACGCGCCGCACCAGTTCCTGGGCGAAGGCCACGAATGCCTGCGCGCCCTTGGACGATGGATCGAACACCACACCGGGCAGGCCGTAGCTGGGCGCCTCGGCCAGGCGCACATTGCGGGGGATGACGGTGTCGAAGACCTTGTCGCCGAAGTGCGACTTCAGCTGGTCGCTGACCTGCTGCTGCAAGGTGATGCGCGGGTCGAACATCACCCGCAACAGGCCGATGAGCTGCAGCTCGCGGTTGAGGTTGGCGTGCACCTGCTTGACGGTGTTGACCAGGTCGGTGAGGCCTTCCAGCGCGAAATACTCGCACTGCATGGGCACGATCACGCCATGGGCGCAGGTCAGGCCATTGAGCGTGAGCAAGCTCAAAGAGGGCGGGCAGTCGATGAGGACGAAGTCGTAGTCGGTCGCCGCCGCCTCGATGGCCGTTTTCAGGCGGCGGTCGCGGCGCTCCAGGTTGACCAGCTCGAC
>Ga0209617_10000837_pt1 | contig 13933 bp, 12 predicted proteins | sample LakEriepJuly2011_2_FD_187459 | JGI IMG/M metagenome (GOLD analysis project Ga0209617, IMG submission 187459) | Freshwater microbial communities from dead zone in Lake Erie, Canada - CCB epilimnion July 2011 (SPAdes) (version 2) | ecosystem: Environmental > Aquatic > Freshwater > Lentic >... | reverse complement strand
TCAAGCCGCCGGTCACTCATCTCATGGAATTTTGCGATTAGTTGAGTATGCCAACGCAGTTGAACAAGGTCAGGTAACGCCTACGGCCCAACCAAAGATAATTTCTGATCGTGGCGCCGTTGTAACGCTAGATGGCCAATGGGGCTGGGGGCAGATTGCCTGCAAGCAAGCAGTTGAGTTAGCTGCTGAAAAAGCAAATAAATTTGGAATCGGAACAGTTGTTATTAAATCCTGCAATCACATTGGTCGCTTAGGGGAATATGTAGAGATGCTCTCTCAAAAGTCGCTTGTTTCCATTATGTGGTGCAACGGTGGGCCTAACGTGGCAGCGTATGGTGGAAAAACAAGACTATTTGGAACTAATCCCTTCGCTGCCGGAATTCCTACCGGAGATGAAAATATCGTTATTGATTTCGCTACGGCTAGTTCCGCAGAAGGCAAGATTCGAGCAGCTAATGTGAATGGTCTTAAAGTTCCGGAAGGGCTAATTGTTAAAGCAGATGGCAGCCCAACTACAGAACCAGCAGATTTCTATGCAGGTGGCGCAATTTTGCCTTTCGGTGGCCACAAAGGTTATTGCCTAAATCTTCTAATTGAACTTCTTGGCGGAGCGCTCTCGGGAGCTCATCCTTCAATGAATGATTCTTACGGAAATGGTAATGGCACAGTATTAATTGCCATGGATCCAGAATTCTTTATTGGCACAGATCAATTTTTGCAGGATATAAATCAAGCTACTGGTGTAATTAAGAATGCACCACCAGCAGACCCTAATAAACCAATTCTTTTGCCTGGCGAGGTTGAAGAGCAAGAGAGAGCCAAAAATTCAGACGGAATAGTAATTTCAGCCGCTATTTGGGGCTCGATTCTTGAACTAGAGAATCGACTTCTATCAAATAATTGAGCGTCAAAACTTTCTTCAGGATTTCAAATCTCATCGTTTCTGCCCTTAAGATTCAAAACATTACTGATTACAATGGTTCACCTGAGTACTTAAAACAAATTAATTGTGTCAAATAAAAGGAGTCAAATCTTGACGGGTACAGTTTTAGATCGCTTACGCAATGGATTGATTGTCTCTTGCCAAGCTGCACCTGGTAGCCCTTTAGCTAACCGCGGCTTAATGTCATATATGGCAGAAGCTGCCGAAGCAGGTGGCGCAGTTGCAATTAGAGCCGAAGGCTTGCGAGATATTGCAGAGATAAAAAAAGCAGTATCAATTCCCGTTGTTGGACTCATAAAGTTGAAAAGCGAAAATACTCCCGTCATCATCACGCCTTTATTGGAAAACGTCTACCAACTCTTAGAAGCAGGCGTTGATTTAATTGCGGTAGATGCAACTCTGCGCAATAGGTTTGATGGCGCACTCGGCAATGATTTTGTTGCGCAAGCTAAGGCTATTGGGGCTCAAGTGGTTGCAGATATAGATAATCTGGAGTCTGCTATTGCAGCTGAAAAGAGTGGCGCAGTGGCAGTTTTTACAACGTTGGCTGGTTATACAAATGGGCCAGTACCAGAACTTCCAGATCTTGATTTGGTTAAATCGTGCTCAAGTAATTGCGCTGTGCCGGTAATAGCTGAAGGTAGATTTAATTCACCCGAGCTCGTAAGCCAGGCATTTGATGCAGGTGCTTGGTCGGTTTGTGTTGGATCTGCGATTACTGATCCATGGCTCAGCACCAAACGATTTATTAAAATGATAAATAGCAAAGCATAAAACTAGTCGATCTTAAAGTCTCTACTTCCAATTCGATTGCGAAGTCCATCAAAGTGGCTGTTGATTGCTATGCGCGCACCTCTAGCGTCTGCCGACTTAATTGCTAACAAAATTGCGTGGTGGCGATCGGCGGTTTTGCCAGCAGCTACTGGGTCGTATCGTGAATCTAATAGTTCATCGAAAATCCGCCAAAAAACTTGCAAAAGTAATATGGAAAGAGGATTGTTTAAAGGCGCAAGCAGCTCTTCATGAAAGTGTCTGTCAGTAGCAGAGGTAACAAATCCCGATTTCGCCTCTTCATCCATTTGTTCTAATATTTTTTCTAGAGCTTCAAAATTTGGTTTCAATCCTTCAGTAATTAGATTTGTAATTAAGCCCTGCTCTAAAGATTCGCGCACCTCAGTTAAAGACCTTAAGTAAGACTCCTGGTCATCAACAGCTAAACGACTATGGAAGATCAATTCATCAGACATTGATTTAAGAGAAAGAACGCCCACATATGTGCCGGCACCTTGCTTTACCTCAAGGACACCAGTTGCTCGCAAAGTTCGCACAGCCTCACGCAGCGAATTTCGTCCAACATTTAACTCAGCACATAATTCAGATTCTGAGGGGAGTAAGTCGCCGGTACGGAGACCGCGAGCAAAAATCCACTCACGTAGAGAGCGAACTGCCCCATCTGTGAGTGATTCCTTTATTTTTGTGGGCGGTTCCCCACTGTGCTTATTCAGCAAAGTCATCCCACCTTTCAGTAGATTTCGAGCTATTTTTCCTTGTTAAATCACTTTTTAAAGTGATCTAATTGTTATCTAGATATGCTTGACCTTAATTTAAAGGACAGATAGATTTCTGTCAACACAAACATGGGATGTCTTGAGCAGCATAGATATCGGCCCTTCGAGGTATTCCAGAAAAGATTTAACACCCAGGACACCCCTGGAGTGATTTAAAAGTTGGAGGGTTTTTGTGAGAAGTTTTCAGAAATCATTTGGCGCCATAGGTTTAGCAGCTGCTCTTGCAGTTTCAGTGCTTGCCGCGCCAACGCAAGCAGCTACAAATAATTCGATCACCGTTGCAGAAGTAACTGCCGGCGGCGGTGGAGTTAACACTATTTCTACACCTTGGTTCGCTTCCGGATCAATTTCTCACCATGCGATGTTCCGTGGTTTGTTTAAGGCAGATGCCAATTTAGTTTCTGTAAAACCTGACTTAGCTTCAGGTTACAAGTTCAGCAAAGATGGTAAGACACTTACTTTGACACTTAAGTCAGGCATCAAATGGTCTGATGGAAAAGATTTAACTGTTGACGATGTTGTCTGGTCTATCAACTCATTACTTCGCGTTTCTAAGTCGAATGCGATTTTTGTCAACGCATTTAAGGAAATTGTTGGTAGTGAAGCAGTAAATGCCACCAATAAGGCAACCATGAGCGGAATTACAACTAAGGGTAATGACATTATTATTTCACTTAAGTCACCAATCAACGTCATGATTCCTGTTCTTGCACAGTTCATGATCATGCCTAAGCACGTTTTAGCTGATGAGGATATTCTAAAGTTAGATACAAATAACTTCTGGCGGAATCCAGTTGTACTTGGTCCTTACAAGGTAGGAACATTTAGCCAAGGCAACTTCATCACACTTGTACCAAATGACAAGTACGAAGGCGCAAAGCCAATCATTAAAGAAATCAACATAATTGTTTCTTCAAATCTTGTTGCAGATGCAAAGTCTGGAAAGTTGGATTACTTCACAACTAACGATCCTGACACAATTCGTGCAATGAGTTCAGTCAGCACCTTTAAATCAGCTCCACTAGATGTGCTCTTCTACCGTTATTTGGTAATCAACCCAACTGGCCCATTTAGCAACGTAAAGGCTCGCGATGCGCTTAAGTACGCAATCGATTGGAACAAATTAGTTCCAGCGATCTATGGGCAACAGGGCAAGGTAATTAACAGTGGTGTTGCTTCGGGTATGCCTCACCACCTATCTTCAATTCCGAAGTACAAGTATGACAAGGCAAAAGCGATTGCTCTTCTAAAGGAAGCAGACTTCGACTTCTCAAAGACAGTTCGCCTACGCACATACAATCAATCCCAACCTGCAGTAATGATTCTCTTGACTGCAGTAGCTCAACAACTCACAGAAGTTGGAATGAAGGTTGAATTCCTTCCATGGACGGGAGATGCAACTACAGAACTTTGGACAAATCGTAATTACGAGCTTGCTCTTAAGGGTCTTAGTGCATTCAACGTCAGTGAGTGGTTCGGGGAATACAGCAACATGGCAACATTTGGAAAGTCCATTGGTGCTCAACCTGAATTCGCAGCACTAAGCTCAAAGTTGCTTCAAGCAACAACTCTCCGCGATACTGGCAAGATTTTGACAGATTTGCAGAAACTTGAGCAAGAGAAAATGTACAAACTGCCAATGCATTTACTGAAGCAGGTTGTATTTATCTCAAAGAACATCACCGGTACACCAACTAAGTGGGGTAATCCCCTCTATGTTTACCAAAACAACATAGCTAGCTGGTCTGCTAACTAATTAAGTAAAGGCGGTACTGACCTAGGTGCGAGAGTATCCTTGGTCAGTACCGCCACTTATTTTTATTTTTAAAGGATGGTAGTTTCTTGGTTTCGTTTATAGTTCGGCGAATAGCGATTTTGGTGCCTATGGCGTTCACGATCAGCGCGTTGATTTTTTTCGCATCGCGTCTTTCTCCGATTGATCCAATTCTTGCGATGATTCCGCCTGACATGGCCTCCGATTCAGCAAACCTTGCTCAACTTCGCGAAGAGCTAGGTTTAAATGATCACATCGTTTTGCAGTATTTAACGTGGTTAAAAAACATAGCAACGGGTGATTTTGGATATAGCTTGCAAAGTGGCCAACAGATCTCTGAAATTCTGGCACTACGTATGCCAGCAACTCTTGAACTGGTGCTCTCTGCCTTAATTTTGTCCACTATTTTGGCCTTAACTCTTGGTTTATTCGCTGGAGCTAAAAAAGGTGGAATTGCCGATAAGTTATCTCGCGTACTCGGAGTAGTTGGAATTGCAATACCGGATTTCTTTATCGGGCTAGCCCTGCTGAACGTATTTGCATACCGAGTTTCATGGCTTCCTAGCGGAAACCGGGTAGCTCCTGGCCAAATCACATTTTGGGATCGATTCCCTAACTACATTTTACCTGTAGCAACTTTAACGATTGCAATGCTCGCGGTTCTTATTCGGTATACCCGAAATTCAGTCCTTGATACCTTGAATAGAGATTTTGTAAAAACTGCGCGCAGTAAAGGAGTACCCGAATGGCGCGTTCTTTACAGTCATGTTTTCAGAAATTCACTTGGACCAGTAATGGTGCTTTTAGCATTTAGACTCCCGCTGCTTGTTGGTGGATCAATTCTCGTTGAAACTGTCTTTCAATGGCCCGGAATCGGAACTACGATCATTGCAGCAGTTACTGCATCTGACTATCCGGTGATTATGGTTGTAAGCATGCTGATCGCAATGGTGATTTTATTTGCGAGCTTTTTGGTAGATATTGTTAAATCAATACTGGACCCTCGAGTGAGACTAGGGGGCAGTAACTAATGCAAAAAAGGAAACAAGATCGGCAATCAACTGCCAGGATTTTTATAAGAAATCTGTTGCACAATCCTTCTGCTGTAATTGGTTTGACCATTATTTCTATAATGATTCTTTGCGCAGTATTCGCAGTTCAGATTTCAGGTGTAGAACCAGAATACATTGATCCGATTAATGGACGCCTCGGACCTAGCTTGGATCACCTGATGGGTACCGATCAATTAGGCCGAGATATGTTAAGTCGTGTTCTATCTGGTGGAAGACAATCAATTTATATAGGCGTAATTGCTTCTTTTCTAGCAAATCTAATCGGAACCGTATTGGGTGCAACTGCTGGATATTTAGGTGGCAAAATAGATGCAGTTGTAATGCGGGTTTCAGAGCTTGTAATGACCTTCCCACAGCTGATTTTAGTGCTTATTTTCGTTTCGCTCTTAGGCCAAGGAATCAATAACGTAATCATTGTCTTTGCACTGACCGGGTGGATGACAACTTTCCGATTAGTTCGAGGAGAATTCTTCTCCCTTCGCGAAGAAGCTTTCGTTGAAGCAGATCGCGCCTTTGGATTTTCAAAACCCCGAATTATCTTTAGGCATATTCTGCCAAATACATTGAGCCCAATTGTTGTTGCATTTACGATCAACATCGCAATCTTCATTATTGCTGAAGCGGGACTCTCATTCTTGGGACTCGGGGTTCCTGTGACTACGCCAACTTGGGGCAACTTGCTAACAGCAGCACAAAACCCTGTGGTCGTAGATGAATATTGGTGGCTATGGGTATTCCCCGCAATGTCGATTGCCATCTTTGTTCTAGGTGTTAACTTTGTTGGCGATGGACTACGCGATGTTTTAGATCCACGCCATAAATCTATAATTGCAAAAAGCAAGTGGAAAGTAGCCTTATTCGGTCGTTTGGGGAGCAAAAAGTGAGCCAATCGACTAATAAAGATTTAATTCTAGATCTCAAGAGCGTGAATGTTAAATTCAAGGTAGAAGATGACACCTTGCATATCTTGCGTGATGTTTCACTTAGCATTCCACGTGGCTCTTTCCTTTGTGTGGTTGGCGAATCTGGCTGCGGAAAATCCGTAACCGCACAGGCAATCGTGCAACTTCTGCCAGATAACGGGGAAGTTAGTAGTGGCGATATTCTCTTTTCCCAAGGAGATCAAGTTTTAGAACTAAATAAGCTGGAAAAATTTGGAAAACAGATGCGCGACATCCGTGGTGCGAAAATAGGCATGATTTTCCAGGACACGCTCTCTTCGCTAAATCCAGCCCATAAAGTTGGACGCCAAGTAGCTGAAAGTCTTTTGCAGCACTTTCCTATCTCTAAGGACGAGGCTCGCACTCGAGTAGTTGAGCTCTTTAGAAAGCTTGGTATTCCTGATCCAGAACGTCGCTATGAGGCTTACCCGCATGAGTTTTCGGGGGGTATGCGCCAACGCGTGATGATCGCAATTGCGACTATCTGCGAGCCAGATTTAGTTATTGCCGATGAGCCAACTACGGCTTTGGATGTAACTATTCAAGCTCAGATTATGACTCTACTCAAAGATCTGCAAAAAACTGCAGGTAAAACTTTCATTCTTATTACTCACAATATGGCGCTGGTATCAGAAGTGGCAGACCATGTGGCCGTCATGTACTTGGGTCGAGTTGTTGAATATGGCACTGTAGAACAAGTTCTTCGCGACCCACGCCACCCATACACAAAAGCCTTGATGGCAAGTGTTCCAAATTTAGATGCCGATAAGAGCGTTGAATTACAAACTGTTGATGGACAAACACCATCACCTGCGGAAGTAACAGTTGGCTGCGAATTTGCCGGACGCTGCCCTTACGTAGTTGCTGCATGCAGAGAGAAAACAATTGAGATGACTCAAGTTAATCCAGGTCATGATGTTCGATGTATTCGTTTAGATAAAAACGGAAAACTACCTGTTCTGACTGGAGGTGCTTAAAGTGAATAACACTCGCACGCCTCTTTATAAAGTCGGACAGATTAAGAAGCACTTCCCTGTTCTAGGTGGAATCTTAAGACGTACCAAAGGGCATGTTAAAGCTCTTGATGGCGTTGATCTTGAAGTTTTCCGTGGTGAAACAATTGCCGTCATTGGTGAATCGGGATGCGGAAAGACAACTCTTGGTCGCATGTTGGCATTATTAGATAAACCGACAGGTGGCGAACTTTCGTTTGATTTCGGACAGGGTCTTCAAGATGTGACTAGTTTGCGTGGCGCAGATCAAATGCGGTTCCGCAAAAAAGTCCAGATGATCTTTCAAGATCCATACACTTCATTTAACCCGCGCCAACGTGTTGGTGCTGCGATGGATGAGGTTCTTCGGGTCCACGGCGTTAATGATGAAGCAGAAAGAACAGCGCGAATTCTGGAAGCCTGCGAAATGGTCAACATTCGGCCCGAATATCTGCAGCGTTACCCGCATGAGTTCTCAGGTGGCCAGCGCCAGCGTTTAGCAATTGCACGCTGTTTAGCGACTAAGCCCGAGCTGATCATTGCTGATGAAATCGTTTCAGCTCTTGATGTGTCGATTCAAGCGCAAATAGTTAACCTGCTTTTGAAGATTCAAAAAGAGACCGGTCTGTCATTTATTTTTGTTACTCACGATGTAGCCGTTGCTCGTTATGTAGGACATCGAGTCGCAGTTATGTATTTGGGTAACGTGGTTGAAATTCTTCCAGCTGACTCATTACCCGAGGCGGCAGAGCATCCATACACGATCGCGCTTTTATCAGCAGTTCCCAGCATGAATCCAACTGCTAAAGAGCAACGAGTTGTATTACAAGGAGAAGTACCTAGCCCAATTGATATGCCAAGCGGATGTGCTTTCTCAACGCGCTGCCCAGCAGTTATGGATATCTGTCGAAGCGAACGACCAGTATTAAAAATTTCAAACATCTCAAAGGGTGATCACCAGGTCGCCTGTCACTTAAATAAAGGAGCAAAGTAATGGCGACCAATCCAAAACTTCTAAGAGGCGTAGTACCTCCAGTTTGTACGCCTTTCACCTCTGATTACGAAGTCGATGAGAAATCTCTTCGCCGCTTGGTCAACCATCTCATTGATGGTGGCGTCCATGGTCTTTTTGTTCTTGGTTCAACCAGTGAGGTTGCTTATCTAACCGACAAGCGACGTGCAGATGTAATTCGTATTGCAATTGATGAAACCGCAGGGCGAGTACCAGTAGTTGCTGGCGCGATTGACATGACAACGCTGCGCGTTAACGAGCATGTACGTGCCGCTGTAGCAGCAGGCATCGACGGAATTGTTATAACTGCGCCGTTTTATGCTCGTACACACCCAGAAGAAATTGCACTTCATTTCAGACTAGTCAAAAAAGAATGTGGCGATGTTCCTCTATATGCCTATGACATTCCTGTCGCTGCAAATAATGTAAAACTTGAAACTGCTACGGTGCTAAAACTCGCTAAAGAGGGTGTAATACAAGGGCTAAAGGACTCATCCGGCATGGATGCTGGAATCAGAGCGGTTGTACTTGGGGCTCAGCAGATGGGCCTAAATGAATTTGTAGTTCTCACTGGCTCTGAACTAACCGTTGATTCAGCTTTGATGGCTGGCGCTCATGGCGTGGTTCCGGGTATCGGTAATGTAGATCCAGCTGGCTACGTAAAAATCTTTGACCTGGTAGCTGCTGGTGATTACAAAGCCGCGCGGGCAGAACAAGAGCGCCTTTTTGAAATGTTCAACTTAATTTATGTTGGCTCTATGGCACGCATGAGCATCGGTGCATCAGCCCTTGGTGCTTTCAAAGCATCACTAAAGCATCTGGGAATCATCGAGGACGCCCGTATGGCGCCACCTCAGATTCCGCTTAACGCCGATGAGATTGCTGCGATCATTCCATTCTTAAAGAATGCGGGTCTTTCAGTTAAGTAGTAACGGACTAGCTCTTAATCCTGCGATCATCCTGCCAAAGAACAGAATCTTCTTTGCGAGCTTTAGCAGCATCGTAGGCAGCAATATCTTCAAGCTCTTCCATCGCATCAATCATTTCTTGATAAAGCGAAGGGGAGACCATCACTGCTGCTTCTTGACCGTTGCGAGTTATCAAAATTGGTTCCTTTGCAGACTTATCTACGAGCGTAGGTAAGTCGCGGCGAGCGTTGCTTATGGCAAAAGACTTCATATCCAAATTGTACAGATTGCCCTATGAAAGGCGCAGATAATGATTTGCTTTCTGCACGCATGAAGTGGAATTCATGTTGGTGACTGACAGTAATGTTTATTAGACTACGACTGTGCCTCAATACAAAGTAGCGATAGTCGGAGCCGGTCCTGCCGGTTATTTTGCTGCCCAGGCTCTACAAAACTTACAAACCGCTGACCTTTCCTTCGCAATCGACATGATTGAGCGCCTGCCAACACCTTGGGGCTTAGTTCGAAGTGGTGTGGCACCTGATCATCCAAAGATTAAGACTGTTTCTAAAGTCTTTGAAAAGGTAGCTACGGCTGAAGGTTTTAGCCTCTACGGAAATGTTGAGCTAGGTACAGATGTCTCAATCGATGTGCTGAAAGCAAAGTACGACGCTGTTGTTATCGCTACCGGTTCAGCGAACGGAAAGAAACTTGGTATCCCTGGCGAAGAACTACCTGGCTCTATATCGGCTGCAGAATTTGTGCCTTGGTATAACGGGCATCCGGATTTTGCAGGTTTCAACCCAGAGTTAGATTGCGATACCGCTGTTGTAATTGGTGCGGGCAACGTTGCGATGGATGTGGCACGTATGTTGGCGCTAGAACCTTCAGAGTTAGATGAAACCGATACTGCGCTTCATGCAATTGATGTGCTGCGCAAATCAAATATTCGCAAAGTTGTAATTAGTGCACGTCGTGGTCCTGAACATGCAGCATTTACTTCACCGGAACTTCGCGATCTTCCAAAGCTAGAACACACAAATGTCTTAATGCAGCCAGCAGATATCGCCGCAGCACTTGAGCGCGCTGGAGCAGAACCAGAGAAAGAAGTCCGCAATAACCTAGAAGCGATGCGTTTAATTTCAGAGCTCGAACAAGGAAAACATGCTCGCACTTTGGAGTTTCAATTCCTCTGCACCCCTACGCAATTCCGCGGAAACGGCAAAGTCGAAGAAGTGGTTTTCACTACTAGTGCCGGTGAAGAGAAAATTATTAAAGCGGGCTTAGTTATTACCGCTATTGGTTATGAAGCTGACCCGCTGGCTGGAATTCCGTATGAAAAAGGCAAAGTTTTAAACATCGAAGGTCGAGTAGCCGAAAATGTTTATGTTGTTGGCTGGGCAAAGCGTGGCCCCTCTGGTGTGATCGGTACAAATAAATCAGATGCCGCAGATGTTATGAATTTATTGTTAGCTGATATGAAAGAACCAAAGCCAGCTACAGATTTATCTTCACTAATTACAACAAATAAAGTGATTTCACAGAGTAATTGGGAATCAATAAATGCTGCTGAAATTGCAGCCGGTGAACCTCATGGAAAACCGCGTATTAAAGCGGTTTCCCGCGAAGAATTACTGCGTTTGGGTGGGATGTAAAAAGCAGGTATCATTGCCACTTCGCTAAGCGCCCGTAGCTCAACGGATAGAGCATCTGACTACGGATCAGAAGGTTAGGGGTTCGAATCCCTTCGGGCGCACACAGTATTTTCATAATTACAAAAAAATCAGCAAGTTCTATTGGGTGAAACTTAACCATTGACGCATCTGGCTTCACGCGCGACGCTAAGCACATGAAAATCACCCGTCACTATCTAGATGTGAATGGACGTCGGGTTCATTATCGAAAGTGTGGCAGTGGTCCAACGCTGATCATGGTTCACCAAAGCCCAAGGTCATCAGCTGAGTATGAAAAACTGATGCTCAAATGGGGAAGCTCATTTACTTGTATCGCACCTGACTCTCCGGGTTATGGTCAATCTGAGCCGCTTAATCTGAAATCACCAAAGATAAATGAATTTGGTGATGGCTTAATTGAATTCCTAGATGTTCTTGGCGTCAAAGAAGTTGCTGTTTACGGTTTCCATTCTGGCGGTGCAATTGCACTAAACGCTCATGTGCGCAATCCAGGACGCTTCACCGCGCTTGCATGTGGTGGTTATCCGATCTGGACAGATGCCGAGATGGCACTTTTTGCCAGCGGTTACTTGCCTTCGTTTAAACCAACTGGATACGGCGAACATTTAACTTGGGTTTGGTCTCGCATTCTTGAGCAGAGTTGGTTCTTTCCGTGGTTTAAGACTGAAAGTTCAACTCGTATGCGCAATGCCCATAATGATGTTACTCGCGTGCACGCACAAGTTATGGAACTACTTGATGCTGGCGATAACTACCAACACGGATATCGCGCTGTGTTATCTGCGCCAAGTGATATTCCGGCAGCTACTGAAAAACATAACCCAGTCCTTATTGCCACCTACCAAGGTGATCCGCTTTTGATTCACCTTGATCGCTTACCTGAAATGCCAGCTGGTTGGATCACCGGCAGTGCTGAAAACCCAGTAGCACTCGAGGATTTATTCGGAGATTTCCTTAAGAAACACCCAGGCCCTAGCTATGAAACATTTGCAGCGGACGCGGATCGCGGCTTTGTTCCAGTTGAAACCGCGCATTTTGTTGGCGAAATCCAGTGGAGTGGAAACTTAAAGGCGACAAAGTTGGTACTCCATAACGTAGGCGAATCAATTGAAATGTTGGAAGATTCTGGATCACTACTAATTGATCTACCTGGCCATGGATTATCAGGTGATATCAGCGATAAAGCAGCACTTGCTGACTGGGCAGATGTCATAAAGACGACTCTTACTAATCTCGGTGCAACAAGTATTAATTGTGTTTCAGGTGATCAGATATCAGCGCTACTAGCACTGGCTATCGCTAAAGCAATTGGGGCAGAGTGTGTTTGTGCGACTAACGCTCATATTCCAGTTGATGGCGATGACTGGCAAGCGGCACAGCCTGATTTAACACCTGATCGTTTTGGAAGCCACCTAAATAAGGCATGGCAAGTAGTTCGTGCTGGCCAATTCTTTTGGCCCTGGTTTGAAGCTAAGAACGCCAATGCCATTGAATTTACTAATAAAGAAATTGATCCTGAGTATTTAGCTATTGCACATCGCGCGTTATTACGAGCACGTTCACGTGCGCAGCTAACCAAATTATTGCTTAGCGCTGATAAAGCAAAATTAGTTGCTAGTGCACCAAAGATTTCCGATTGGCACTTAGCTACTTGGGCTAAAGATCGCACCGACATCTGGCGGCCTTAAATGTCACGACCATGGGTAGATTTCATAAATATCGATGAGCAAGAAGTACAAAGTTGTAGCAATGAATATGGCATTTATAAATTCCGCGAATTCGCAAACGGAACGACCAAGAACGAAGGACGTAATTCTCCCGTAGTTGCACCAGGTCGCTCAATAATGCTCGAACTAGATGGCAGCACAACTATTTTGACGCACGAAGCACCGGTGATGATTCGTGCTTTTGTCTTTGAAGGAAGTGTCACTCTGGACGGCAAAGAAAGTAAAGAACGCACCTACATTGAAATACCTGCAGGCAGCCAAGTCCCCACTCTTTCATCGGCCGGCAAAGCTCGAGTTTTTATTTCCTACGATGGTGATTATGTAATTACTTCTGCAACTGCAAAAAATAAGGAAATAGTTATTAAACACATGCAAGATCTAGTCTGGCGCTCACCAGTTGTTTCAGATTTTCCTGGCGGGGCAGCAAGAAAAGCATTTTATGATCATGATGAGTTTGGTTCGGCGGTTCTGGGCATATTGCCTGAGTGGGATTCGCCTTTTTACGAGTGGCATACATTTAGCGAAGAGATCTTGATCGTCCAAGGAAGCATTATTTCCTCATTCGGCACCATGAAGCGAGGCGCCTACTTGTCTCATCCAGGCGGTGAAGATACGCAGCATGGCCCGATGTATAGCAAAGAGGGCTGTTTGATGTTGGTTCTACGCGAAGGTCCAGTCGGAAACACATTCACACCTGCTGACCCAGCCGAGGTAGCATCACGCAGGGACTAATTCAGAGATCGGAATTGTTGTGCGCGATTTAGCAGAACTTAGAAAACTACATAGTTCAAAGTGGTTGCGCTATCCGGCTGATGTTTTGCCACTGCATGTTGCTGAAATGGATTTCGAAGTTGATCCTGGAGTTCGCGCAGTACTTGCCGAGATGATTGCTAAATCTGATCTTGGTTATTTGGGACCAATCCCTGAAGTTCCTGAAGCTTTTGTTGGCTTTGCACAACGCCACTGGGGCTGGACACCAGATGCAGCGCAGATTCGCATGACAACTGACGTTGGAGTTGGCGTAGTTGAAGTTATTCGCGCGTTAAGCAAGCCTGGCGATAAAGTAATTATTAATTCACCGGTCTATCACAGCTTCTATATGTGGCTAGACGAATTACATTTAACAACAGTTGATGCACCGCTGATTCACGAAGGCGATGTTTGGCGACTTGATCTAGCGGCAATCGAAGCACAATTTAAGGCCGGTGCTCGTTTTATACTGCTATCTAGCCCGCATAACCCAGCTGGCCGCATTCATACCCTTGAAGAGCTAACTGCAATCGCTGAAATATCTAATAAAT
>Ga0209617_10000833_pt1 | contig 13969 bp, 10 predicted proteins | sample LakEriepJuly2011_2_FD_187459 | JGI IMG/M metagenome (GOLD analysis project Ga0209617, IMG submission 187459) | Freshwater microbial communities from dead zone in Lake Erie, Canada - CCB epilimnion July 2011 (SPAdes) (version 2) | ecosystem: Environmental > Aquatic > Freshwater > Lentic >... | reverse complement strand
GAGCCTGTAGTAATTGCAAACGAAGAAGGACGCCGTACAACCCCGTCGGTAGTGGCATTTTTAAAAAATGGCGAACGTAAAGTAGGCGATCCGGCTAAACGTCAGGCTATTACAAACTCTCAAAACACCATTAGCAGCGTAAAGCGCTTTATGGGGCGTAGGTTTGATGAAGTTGGCGAAGAGTTAACTCAAACTAGCTATAAAGTAGTAAAAGGCGACAATAATACAGTTCGTATTGACATAGATGGCAGACAATACACGCCACAAGAAATAAGTGCAATGGTTCTCCAAAAAATGAAGAAAACTGCCGAAGATTACCTTGGGCATGAAGTTACCGAAGCGGTTATTACCGTACCGGCTTACTTTAACGATGCACAACGCCAAGCTACAAAAGAAGCTGGTGAAATTGCAGGTCTTACTGTAAAGCGTATAGTAAATGAGCCTACAGCTGCTGCTTTGGCATATGGATTAGATAAAGGTGGAAAAGATCAAAAAATTGCTGTATTCGACCTTGGTGGTGGTACATTCGATATTAGTGTTTTAGAGCTTGGCGATGGCGTTTTTGAAGTAAAGAGTACTAATGGCGATACCCATTTAGGTGGCGATGATTTTGATAAGGTAGTAATGGATTGGTTGGCAGATGAGTTTAAAACAGATGAAGCTATTGACTTACGAAAAGATCCTATGGCTTTGCAACGCTTAAAAGAAGCAGCAGAAAAAGCTAAGGTTGAATTAAGTAGCAGTACCGAAACCGAAATTAACTTACCATATATAACCGCTGTTGATGGTGTACCAAAGCATTTGGTAAAAAAATTGACTAGAGCAAAGTTTGAAAGCCTTGCTGATAAGTTATTTGACCGTTGCTTACGCCCTTGTGAACAAGCCTTGAAAGATGCAGGGATGAGCACAGGCGAAATTGATGAAGTAATTATGGTAGGTGGTAGTAGTCGTATTCCTAAAGTGTTAGAAATTGTAGAAAAATTCTTTGGTAAAAAGCCAAATAGAGGGGTAAACCCAGATGAGGTTGTGGCAGTTGGTGCCGCAATACAAGGTGGTGTTATGACAGGCGAAATTAAAGATGTATTGTTGTTAGATGTTACTCCATTAAGTTTAGGAATAGAAACAATGGGTGGCGTAATGACCAGATTAATAGATAGTAACACTACTATACCTACTAAAAAAAGTGAGATATTTAGTACCGCTAGCGATAATCAACCCGGTGTACAAATACATGTACTACAAGGCGAACGCCCAATGAGTAATCAAAATAAAAGCTTGGGTATGTTTAACCTAGACGGTATACCACCAGCACCAAGGGGTGTACCACAAGTAGAGGTTATTTTTGATATAGATGCTAATGGAATTTTACATGTAACTGCAAAAGATAAGGGTACTGGTAAAGAGCAAAAAATTACCATCCAAGGCGGTAGCGGTTTAAGTAAAGAAGAAGTAGAAAAAATGAAAGCCGAGGCTAAAGCTAATGAAGCAGCCGATGCAATAGAAAAAGAAAAAGTAGAAAAAATTAATCAAGCTGATAGCCTCATCTTCCAAAGCGAAAAGCAATTAAAAGAATACGCCGATAAAATACCTGCCGAAAAGAAAGGTGCTATTGAAGCTGGCTTAGAAAAACTAAAGGAAGCACATAAAATACAAGACCTTACCGGTATTGACACTGCCATGGCCGAAATGAATGCCGCGTGGACAGCTGCAAGCGAAGATATGTACAAGCATACGCAAGGGGATGCTGCACAGCCTGGTGCTGATGCTGGTGGTGAGCAAACGCAACCTGCAGATAGTAAAGTGGAGGATGTGCCGTTTGAGGAGGTGAAGTAAAAGTGAAATGTCAGCTTTGTAAGTGTTTAGTAATTCGGTAACACTTTTTATTACTTGTCTTGTAAGTTGAACGCCTCACTTCAACTTATAAGACATCTTTTTTATTTGAAGCCTCTGCAATATCAGCAGGCTTTTGTCTATCAAATAAGTGCTAGATTTTTTAAGCTAAGGAAATGCTTTACGTTCCATTACCAAATTGGTAGAAAATAAAAATATAGCACCAAAAAATGAGAAAAACTATTTATGCCTAAACCAACAATCTACTCTATCGTTTTCATAGGCCTTAAATGTTGTATTTATAGGCTCTCCATGTAGAAAATTCTGGTTATATTTTGTTCGTACTAAATAATTAAACGCACCCATATCCCCGGTGTATTTTGAAGTATTATCTGCATTATGCTGTTGGTGTATTTTACAAAGATTTTGCAGAAAGTTTTGCATAACGTTTACACTTCCACCAATAATTCCGCAGTTTAGTAAAGAGGTATTTTTAAACTTTTCTTCGTACACTGCATAATCATCAATTTTACTACGTAAGTGGTTGGAGTGTTGCTGCATCCACTTGTTATTTAATGTTATCGGTTCATCACCACAAAAAATACTAGTAGGGTTATTCATAAAAAGTGGTTGCATAAAAGGATTATTAATTACCTCTACATCTGCACTATCAGTTACAAAAATGGAATTAATAAATTGTGCATTGGAGTTTAAAAAATCTTGATAAACAAAATACCTAAAAATATTCGGGTTATAAGTAGGGTTGTAGGCTGTCTTAATAAAAATAATATTAGCGGTTTGATATAAATTACAAGTATGCTCAGAAAAGTGGTTGTGAAAAAGTATGCCCGTTAAGCCTAAAGCTGTGATAGAATCAGCCCATTTTTTTATATAGCTATAATCATTTGCAAGTAGTACAGTATTTCTATTTACATCATGTACTCCTGTAAAATGGCATGCAGCAATTATTGTTTTATGTTTTACTAAATTGGAGTGCATTTCAACTAATCTATTGCAGTAATGGATTACTATTTTGTTTTAAAATAGAACAAATACTGGATGGGTTATTTCTATAATAAATATAGGTACGTAGATCAACTTTTTTTACTCTATATTTTTCGCTAACTTTTTCAAAAAAGTGTGCATCCGCAGCATACATATTTTCAAAAGCATACTTAGAAAACACTTCTTTTTTACCAAAAAGTGTAGCAAACAAAATACAATCATCTACATGAATTATTTTATTAAAATCGTATTTATCAGGAACATAATAATCTTCGTTACTATTTACGACTGTATTGGTAGTAGAAGCTATTAGGTCTGCATTATTCATCTCATTTAAACAGCTGCTTAGATGATTTGGTTTGTACTCATCATCTGCATCAATAATGGAAATATACTTACCCGAACTTAGCTGTATACCTTTATTAATAGACTTGGATTGCCCACAATTTTCATGTCGCAAATAGGTAACTTTATATCCTACATATTTCACATAATGTAGTAATTGGTTATAAGGATCATTATCGCTGCCATCATCAATAATTAGTAATTCAATATGGGTAAAATCTTGATTAAGTACAGAGTCAATTGCTCGTTTTACCAAATTAAAATCGGTATTGTAAACCGACATAATTACCGATATGTCTACTGACGTGTTCATTTTATTATTAATGTGTTATAGTACAAAAGTAAGCTTACAATTTTAATTTGCTAATTGAGTTTGTTCTTTAAATTATAGTAAGCTTAGCCACTAGCATAAAAATAATTATTTCTTAACCTAACAAAAACTGAATAGGGAGAGATTAAAATCTCTCCCTATCAATTAAAAATACTAGACTAAATTTTATTTCTTTGGCATTAATACCGCATCAATTACATGAATAACACCATTACTTCCAGCAAGATCTGCTGCAGTAACATTAGCACCATTAATTGCTACTTTACCATCTTTAATAGTAACTTTCAAATCTGTACCTTGTAAAGTTTTTACAACTTGGCCATCTTTTAAGTCAGCAGCTTTTACATTACCAGCTACTACGTGGTAAGTTAAAATGTTTGTTAAATCAGCCTTTTTTTCTGCCTTTAATAAACCATCAACTGTACCTGCAGGTAATGCAGCAAAAGCAGCGTTAGTTGGTGCAAAAATAGTAAACGGACCAGCACCTTTAAGCGTTTCTACAAGACCAGCAGCCTTTACAGCAGTAACTAGTGTTGAATGATCGGCAGATCCGATTGCAATATCAACTACATCTTTAGCTACTTCAGTAGGTTTTGGGGTAGAATCATTTTTTACTACTGGCGCTGTTGCTGTTTCTTCAGTTTTCTTTTCAGCTTCTCCGTTACAAGCCACTAATGAAATAGTGCAGATAGCTGCAACAAATAATAAATTGAACATTTTTTTCATAAATAATTTTTTTTATTTAACATTAATCTGTTGTAAAAGTTTAAAATTTATAATTTTTTAACATAGTAAATCTGATTTTGTTAATCGGATATCGATTATTTTAAGTTTTGATTAAACAATTTGTTTTGATTATGCTTTTTTTGGAATAATGGGAAATAAGTAAAAGTTTTTTTGTAGAAAAAAGTATGAAATAAAAAAGGAGTAGCTAAATAGCAGCATTATTTAGTTTTAATCTACTAAAATAGTTGTAGTTGTTCAGTCTTTTTAATGATGATAGTAGGAGTTGAATTATTTGTGATAGTAAAAAGGGTTGATGCTTCGTTTCTACTTGCAACTTCAATTAAGGTATTAGTAGAATTAGTTTGAAATAATTCTTTAACTAAATCGGGTGTATTATTTTCTTTGGATAAATGTGCTAAAATTAAATGAGATAAGTTTTCGTTTTTATGTTCTACAAATAATTCTAGGGCTTGTTTGTTTGATAAATGCCCTTTACCGTTTCGAATTCTATTTTTTAAGTGGAGTGGGTAACGTCCATTTTCTAGCATTACTTCATCGTAATTACTTTCTAAAAAAAGAGCATGGCATTTAGCAAAATAGTTTTTTACATTAGCACAACAAACACCAATATCTGTAAATACACCCACACAAATAGTATTGTATTCTATAATAAAACTATAAGGGTCTATTGCATCATGCTGTTTGCTAAATGGAGTAATGGCCAAACCATCAAGCATAATTTGCTGATGGTTACTAAACGATTTACTTAAATGGGTAATTAACCTTGGCCCATTTTTAGCAGTTAAGGTAGATATGTAAACAGGGATTTGATATTTATTTGCTAAGGTACTTACTCCTTTAATATGATCTCCATGTTCATGCGAAATAAAAATGCCTTTTACATTTTTAAGCGGTAAGTCTAATTTTTTCATTCGCTTTTCTACTTCTCTACAACTTATACCAACATCTACCAATATGGCTGTGGTATTATTTCCTATATAATAGCAATTTCCATTACTACCGCTATTTAAAGATGTTATATGCAACGCCATTATGCAAAGAAAACTTATTTTTGCAATTAAACTATTTTGTTTGAACAATACCATTTTTTTAATTACACCACCATTTACTCAATTAAATACGCCGTACCCTGCTACAGCTTATTTAAAAGGTTTTTTAAATACTAAAAACATTGCATCTACTCAGGCCGATTTAGGTATTGAAGTAATTCTTGAATTATTTAGTAAAAAAGGGTTAACCAACTTATTTTCATCTATTCAATTAAAAGATACATACAGTGCTAACGCAAAGCGTATGCTTGTTTTAAAGAATGATTATATAAATAGTATTGATGCTGTTATCTTTTTTTTGCAAGGAAAAAACACGGTACTTGCCCCATTAATTTGTAAAAGAAATTTTTTACCAGAGGCTGAACGTTTTGCACAAACCGATGATTTAGCTTGGGCATTCGGAAGTATGGGAGTACAAGATAAAGCCAAACATTTAGCTACTTTATATTTAGAGGATTTATCTGATTTAATTAAAGAATGTGTTGATGAACATTTTGGTTTTAGCCGTTATGCCGAAAAACTAGGTAGAAGCGCTAATAGTTTTGATGAGTTATATGCAGAACTTCAAAAGCCAAATACTTTTATAGATAATATCTTACTAACTATTTTAAAAAATAAAATGGAAAGTATACAACCAAAAATGGTGTGTATTTCTGTGCCTTTCCCTGGTAATTTATATGCCTCTTTAAAATGTGGACAATGGATTAGACAACATTACCCTGACACAAAAGTATGTATGGGTGGGGGTTTTGCTAATACAGAACTTCGTTCCTTAAGCGATAAAAGGGTTTTTGAATTTTATGACTTTATAACATTAGATGACGGAGAGGCTCCAATAGAAAATCTAATTCAGTTTATAGAGGGTAAAAAAAATATACAAGAGCTAAAACGAACATTTACGTTAATTAATAATGAAGTAACCTATATTAATAACACAGCTTGTGCCGATTATAAGCAAGGGCAAGTTGGCACTCCAGATTACAGCGATTTTTATTTAGATAGCTATATTAGTGCTATTGAAGTGGTAAACCCAATGCATAGTTTGTGGAGTGATGGGCGTTGGAATAAATTAACCATGGCACATGGTTGTTATTGGGGCAAATGTACCTTTTGCGATATTAGCTTAAATTATATTAAAAGTTATGAACCCATAACAGCAGCATTACTTTGCAATAGAATGGAAGAAATTATTGCACAAACTGGGCAAAATGGTTTTCACTTTGTAGATGAAGCTGCACCGCCAGCTTTAATGAGGGCTTTATCCATTGAAATTATAAAAAGAAAATTAATAGTAAGTTGGTGGGCAAATATTCGTTTTGAAAAAAGTTTCACCAGAGATTTATGTATACTCTTAAAAGCGGCAGGCTGCATTGCAGTATCGGGTGGGCTAGAGGTGGCAAGTGATAGATTATTAAAATTAATTGATAAAGGAATTACGGTAGCCCAAGTGGCAAAAGTTAATAAGCATTTTACCGAAACCGGCATTATGGTACATGCTTATTTAATGTATGGGTTTCCAACACAAACAGCACAAGAAACTATTGATAGTTTAGAAATGGTAAGGCAGTTATTTGAAACAGGCGTATTGCAATCGGCTTTTTGGCATTTGTTTACCATGACGGCTCATAGCCCTGTTGGATTAAATCCTGAAAAATTTAAGGTGCAAAAAGTTAGTGATACGATAGGTACATTTGCTAATAACGATATTGAGCATACCGACCCTACTGGAGCCGACCATGAGAGCTTTGGATATGGGTTAAAAAAATCGCTATTTAATTATATGCATAGTATTGGGTTTGATGTTCCTTTAAACAAATGGTTCGATTTTAAAACCCCAAAAACAAGCATTGCACCAACGTATATTTCTGCTCTTTTAAACGAAGAAGAATATATAGCCACTAATTCAACCACAAAAGTAGTTTGGTTAGGTAACGCTCCAATTATTGAAACCTATATAAAAACAAAAAAAGGTAACCAATGGGAAGAGTGTACGTTAACATTTGAAACAAAAAAAGAAACCCTAACTATTAAAACCGATAAAGCACAAGGCTTGTGGCTTTCAACAATATTAGCCAATGTTACCATACAAAATAGTAAAACACTTACTTTACAACAAGTAAAAGAAAACTACGAAGCTGCAGGACTAAACGATTTTGAATTATTTTGGGACAATAAGCCTGTAAATACCCTGTATAAAGCTGGTCTTTTACAATTATAATTCATAAGCTCCAAGTTGCCTCAACGCTATATTTTCAAACGTATTTTTTTTATTTAAGTTTTTGCAAGATGTAAAAGCGCTTTAGCTAAAACATCAGATTTTATAATTTTTGAAGGTGTTACTAATTCTACTAAAGGATAAAAAGGGAAAGTTTTTTTACTAAGATTTTTTTAAAATTCTATAATGTTGAAATAAATGACTAAAATAAAAAAGCACCTTAAAAGGTGCTATACTAAAATAAGTTTTTACAAAATTTACAATAAGTCTAATGCCTTTGCTAAAAATGTAGTGTTGAAAGGTAAAATCATACTACAATACGCACCAATAGGGGAATACAAAACTACAAAAAACACAATTACAGAAAGAATAAATAAAATCCAAAATAGGCCAGTTTTTTTTGATGCTGTGTCCATGCTTTTTTTTGCAAATATATATATAATCTTTCAAAAATTAAATACTTCATCTTTTAAAATCTAAATATTAATGTGTAAAATATACATTTAATATAAAACTTGATTAAATTGCTCGTCAAATCAGTTACATTTTAAAATGCTTGTACATTTTTATATTCGCTACTCAACAAAACCTGAACAGTCTTTACATATTACAGGCAACGTAGTAGAATTGGGTAGCAATAGTATAATTAATGCCATTGAATTAAATTATGTTAATGCCGATTTTTGGGATGTTAAACTTGAACTAAACACCTATAAAATTGATATTCTTCAATACAAGTATATTTTAAAAGAAACCGGATTAGATGATGTTGTAGAATATGGCGATGATAGATGTATAGATTTAAGTAAGTATAACCAAAGAGCACTTACCACTATAGACACTTGGCAAACCGAAGCCGATTATAGAAATAATTTTTACACCAAAGCATTTGAGCAAGTACTCTTAAAAAATTATACTCAACCAACTAATGGGAAAAAAGAAAAATCATTTACGTATGAGTTTAGGGTAAAAATGCCAATTTTACAACCCAACCAAGTTTTATGTATTGCCGGCTCAGTAAAAGAATTAGGTAATTGGCAAAATAAAAAAGCTCTTCTTCTAACTCAAATAGGTAATTGGCATTCTACAAAAATTAATCTGACTAAATATAATGAAACGATTACTTATAAATACGGTATATATAATATCAAAACAAAACAATTAGTACAATACGAAACGGGTGATAACAGAATATTAGTAGGAGAGCCAAGTAAAAAGAGTGTTATTATTATACATGATGGTTATGCAAATATGGCCGCTACTAATTTTAAAGGTGCTGGTGTAGCTATACCAGTGTTTAGTTTGCGTAGTAAAAATAGTTTTGGAGTAGGTGAGTTTGCCGACTTAAAGTTATTAGTTGATTGGACTAAAAAAACTGGTCTGAAACTTATACAACTTTTACCTATTAACGATACCATTGCTACACATACGTGGAAAGATTCTTATCCATACGCTGCAATATCTGCATTTGCATTACACCCAATGTATGTAAGCTTACAACAAGTTGCTTTTAACGAAAATCAATCTATTGTAACAGCATTGAAAAAAAAGCAACAACAATTAAATGAATTAGCAATAGTGGATTATGAGCAAGTAATTAAATTTAAACTACTTGCTTTAAAAGAATTATACCTTCTGCAAAAAAGTACATTAAATGACAATATTAACTACCATACTTTTTTTGAGGTAAACAAACATTGGTTGGTACCATATGCTGCTTTTTGTTATTTAAGAGATAAGCATAAAACAATTGAATTTAAGACATGGCGTAGTAATAGCACCTATACCAAAAGTGCCATACAACGGCTAACAAGTGCTACACAAAAACATTATGACGAAATTGCTGTACATTATTTTACTCAATACCAACTGCATCTTCAATTAATAGATGCTACTGTTTATGCACATAAAAATGGCATTGTAATAAAGGGTGATTTGCCCATTGGTATTTATAGAAATAGTGTAGATGCTTGGATGGAGCCTGAACTATACAATATAGATGAACAAGCTGGGGCGCCGCCAGATGATTTTGCTGTAAAGGGTCAAAATTGGGGTTTCCCCACCTACAACTGGGAAAAAATGGCTGAAAATAACTACACTTGGTGGCGAAAGCGTTTTCATCAAATGAGTACTTACTTTGATGCTTTTAGAATAGATCATATACTAGGTTTTTTTAGAATTTGGAGTATTCCATTAAATGCCGTTGAAGGTATTTTGGGAAAATTTAAACCAGCTTTACCCATACAATTAAACGAGTTTGCAGAAAACAATATTATGTTTAATTATGATCGGTTTTGTAAACCCTTTATTAACGAACAAATAATAGAAAAAGAATTTGGCGAAAAAGCTGAATATGTAAAAAATACTTTTTTAAATGCCTATAAACTTAAAGAAGAGTTTAATACACAACGCAAAGTGGAAGACTACTTTAATAGAAATGATACTGAAAACACGACTATAAAAATTGGGCTTTTTAATTTAATTAGTAATGTAATTCTACTAGAGGAAGAGGGAAGTGGTAAACAACAATTTCACTTTCGTATATCGATGGCCGATACTGAATCGTATAAAAACTTAGACAACAATACGCAAACAAAATTATACGAGTTATATATTAACTACTTCTATTATAAGCAGGATGATTTTTGGAAAAAGGAAGCCATGCAAAAATTGCCTAGCCTAAAACATAGTACCAATATGTTGGTTTGCGGCGAAGATTTAGGTATGGTGCCACATTGTGTACCAGAAGTTATGGAGCAGCTTAGTATTTTAACGTTAGAAATACAACGTATGCCTAAAAAAACGGGGATCGAATTTTCTCACCCAAAAGAAACTCCTTATTTAAGTGTGCTTACACCAAGTACACATGATATGAGTACTCTACGAGGCTGGTGGATGGAAGATAAAGCCAAAACTCAACGTTTTTACAATAACATTTTGGGTAAAAATGGCATTGCTCCCTATTTTTGTGAACCTTGGATTAGTAAAGAAATTATACAACAGCACTTACAATCGCCTGCAATGTGGAGTATTTTTCTATTACAAGATATGCTGGGTATTAATGAAAACATTCGTAGAGAAAACCCTGATGATGAAAGAATTAATATTCCTGCAAACTCTAACCATTACTGGCAATATAGAATGCATATTTCATTAGAAGATTTACTGAAACAAAAAATGTTTACCTCAGAAATAAAAGATTTAGTAAGTGCATCCGGAAGATAAAGTACTTTTGACCCATGAAAGTTTCTTACAAAATATTTAATCTACCTTTTAAGCATGCCTTCACCATTTCCAAAGGGACAAAAACACATCAACCAACTTTTATTGTTGAATTAGATCATTTTGGTTTAAAAGGTTATGGAGAAGCTCCGGCAATTTCGTATTACAATATTACTATTGAAAAAATGATGGAGGATTTAGAGCGTAAAAAAATATTTGTTGAAAAATTTTCCTTTACTGATCCCGAAAGATATTGGCATTATCTGCATCATCTTTTTCCTATCAATAATTTTTTAGTTTGTGCTTTAGATATGGCTGGGTGGGATTTATATGGTAAAATAAAGAAAAAACAATTGCATCAATTATGGAATCTAGATACATCAACAGCTCCACTAACAGATTATACCATTGGAATAGATACTATTGAAAAAATGGTAGCTAAAATGCAAGAATTCCCTTGGCCTATTTATAAAATAAAAGTTGGAATGCCCAACGATGTTGAAGTACTAACCGAATTACGAAAGCACACAAATGCAATTTTTAGAGTAGATGCTAATGCAGGATGGAGGTTAGAGGAGGCCTTAGAAAAAATTCCTATTTTAAAAACGTTAGGGGTAGAGTTTGTAGAACAACCTTTAGCAAAAGATGCTTGGGATGAGATGAAATTATTGAAAGAAAAATCTTCGTTACCCTTAATAGCAGACGAAAGTTGTGTGGTAGAAAGTGATGTAGAAAAATGTGTTAATCATTTTGATGGCATAAATATAAAACTTACAAAATGTAGTGGAATTACACCAGCAAGGCGAATGATAACAAAGGCAAGAGAATTAAATTTAAAAGTAATGATTGGTTGTATGAATGAAAGCAGTGTTGGTACAGCAGCCATAGCACAACTAGCGCCCTTGCTAGATTTTGTTGATATGGATGGCCCTTTGTTGTTAAATGAAGATATTGCAGAAGGGGTAACTTTTAACCAAGGGAGGATTTGTTATACCGATTTTGCTGGGCTAGGTATTAAACTTAAGCAATACTAATTTTTTTGTTTTAAAACGTACATTTTAGCTAACTGATAGTATTTGTAAATTATAAAAGCGATACTAAATCTTTATTATTTTTAAACCAATGAAAAAAATTAATAAACCCACCGATTTAGAATACGCTGTTTATTATGAAACCTTTTTAAAAAAACTACCTGCCGATACCAATGTTTTTAAACAGCTAAAAGAAAATTCTAAAGTTTTAAAGCTTCTTTTATCATTGTTAACGGAACAACAATTAACTACAGCTTACGCCCCGGGTAAATGGTCAATCAAAGATATTCTGCAACATTTAATAGATTTTGAACGAGTATTAATTTATAGGGCTATGAGCTTTGCCCGAAACGATAAACGCCCCATCCCTTTTTTTGATGAAAACGAATATGCTAAACAAGCCAGTGCTACCAAGCAATCTATAAAAAAATTACTGAAAGATTATAAAGCTGTTAGGCAAAGCACCTTAGCTTTTTTCGAAAATCAAACAGCAGCATCGTTAAAGCGTACAGGTATTGCAAGCAATTACACGATGAGCGTAAGGGCTTGTGTATGGATAATTTGTGGGCATGAAAGGCACCACATAACTATAATTAAGGAAAGATATTTACATTAAATCGAACGATTGTCAAAATCAAAATCGGGCTCGTTATTTTTCTAGTTTTGTTAGCCCCTCAAAAGTATAATATTTAATTAAGTGAGATAGAGGTATAGTAACCAGTAAACCAACACCACAAAGAAGTACACCTATAACCGCAATAAATCCACTAAATAAAAATAACATTATTAAATGCCCAAAGTTTTTAGTGCCCATCTTTATACTCAACTTAATGGCTTCCATAGGTTTTACATCATAGAAGTAAGCAAAGTAAGTTGCATAATAGGTAAATGTTGCAACTAGTAATACCAAAACAAAAGTTACCAATCCGCTCATTAATAAAGCGGTAGTAAAAATTGGATTAAAATTAGTTGGATCTGTTCTAGCATCAAGCAATTCATTAAAAAAAGCAATGCCACCAAATATTATTAAAGGCACACATGCAACAATATAAGCAACAGCAGTTAATAAATACGTTAAAATAACTGGACCAAATTTTTGAAATGGTCTAAAAAAATTACCGAATTCAACATTTTTATTCACTCTTTCATTATAAACAAATGAAGCAAAACCTAGTGCAATAAATGGAGATAAAATATTTGATGCCAAAGGGAAAACAGATAAAACCAACAACCCAACAAACACTATTACACAAACCCCAATATAAGAGCCTGCTTGTCTACCAAAATCTGCCCAAGAGTAACTAAAAGAGTCTGTAAGTTTTACGGACTCATTTTCATCAAGTATGTTTTCTAATTCGTTAAAATTTTTCATGTAAGCAAGTAAAGGAAAAATGTTGAGAATACAAAAATGTTATTGAAATTATGTGTTTACTTCCAATCTATAATTCAATACTTAAAACTCAACTACTTCACTGTAATCTTTTACTACATTATAAAGTGTATCTCTTTCTATAGGTTTACGTTTTACTTGTTTTATTAGTTGTACTAGTTCCTCGGTACTCATTTTCGGGCTTTGCTCTTCGCTTCCTGCCATGCTATAAATTTTTGTACTATCATCAATGGTACCATCAATATCATTTACGCCAAAGCTTAAACTTAATTGAGCATTTTGCCTGCCCAACATAGGCCAATAGGCTTTTAAGTGAGGAAAATTATCTAAGTAAATACGAGCAATGGCATATAAACGCATGTCTTCGGTAATAGTGCTTTCGGCAACATTACTCATATCATTATCTTGATTTCTAAATTTTAAAGGAATAAAGGTATTAAACCCTTTTGTTTTGTCTTGCAACTCCCTCAATCTTCTCATGTGGTCTATTCGGTGCTCGTATTTTTCAATGTGGCCATAAAGCATAGTGGCATTGCTATGCATACCCAAGTCATGGGCAACTTCGTGTATGCGTAACCAACCAGTAGCATCTACTTTATCAGCTGCAATTTGCTCACGTATTGCTGGATGAAAAATTTCGGCACCACCACCAGGTAAGCTATCCAAACCAGCATCATGCAATTGTTTCATTCCTTCTTCAATAGTAAGTTTTGCTTTTCTAAACATATACTCTAGCTCTACGGCTGTAAAAGCTTTTACATGTAAGCTAGGACGATGTGCTTTTATTTTTTGCATCAACTCTAT
>Ga0209617_10000832_pt1 | contig 13973 bp, 7 predicted proteins | sample LakEriepJuly2011_2_FD_187459 | JGI IMG/M metagenome (GOLD analysis project Ga0209617, IMG submission 187459) | Freshwater microbial communities from dead zone in Lake Erie, Canada - CCB epilimnion July 2011 (SPAdes) (version 2) | ecosystem: Environmental > Aquatic > Freshwater > Lentic >... | reverse complement strand
ACCTCTTGACTAAAATCAAAAGCATTTTGTCCAGATTCTTGAATCAATTGCCCAGAAATAAGGCTTATGAATAAGAAAAAAATTGGATATTTTATTTTCATATCGAAGCTTTAAATGTACTCTTGAAATATGCAGAAACTTTCGAATCTTTTGAATATTTCTCTCTAGAAAAAACAAAAATAATGATTAAATATATATAGAAAAAATACGGAGTAATCCAAAAATCGAAAAATTGTTTTGATTAGATAAGATGGTGATTAAATTCAGGAATCTGATTCTTCAAATTAAATTGAATTGCGTCTAAAACGGTGATACTATTCTTATTTTTAGAATAGGATACGATTTATTTAATTGAAATTTAATTTTGAAGAATATTCTCTTAACTAAATGATTATGATTAAATAAGCTTAAATAAAATTAAATGCACTTAATTGAGTGTTTATAATGCTAGATATTAAAACATATTCAAATGATGAACTGATGTTTCATTTTTAACTGAAATACCTATACCTGCTCCACCTACCGATAATGGAACCAATAGGTATGATGAATTGACAGGACTAACATTAGAAATGACCGAATCGATATCCAACTTTATTAAAAGTGATGTTTTTAAAAAAACTGAAAATAATGCTAAGTGGGATAAAGCATTTCAACCATTTTCAGGCGAGATTGAAAAAAATGTTGATCCGGATAATGTAGACCCTTCCGGAGGTGGAGGTCGTAGATTAGTAGGAAGAAGAACTAAAAAAATGCATAAATATAAAAAATATACTAAAAAATATTATAGGTGTCAATTAAGAAGAAAATCTAGGCGACACATTAGAAAGCGTGTCCGGACATATAGACGCAAGTCACGCAAATCGCGTAAATAATAAAACCGCCAATCCAAAATAAATAATACTCCGCTCAAAAGTATTATTTATTTCCACTCATATATAACCACATTACCACATATCCACATATCATCACGATGATGGAAGCGGCGAAAGTGCCAACTTCACCTCACCCAAACTCGCCACATAATATTTCACAACTAGCGGCAAATCATTTTCCAAATACATCTCGATCTGGCTACACAGATTCGTGCACTTGATAAAATAACTCAGATTCTTCAACGAGAATTCGCCCTGTATCACCTTACTCGACGACTGTTTTTGAATAAATTTCATACTCTCATCCGACTCAACTCGCCGCACCTCCGCCGTAGCAAATTGCCCCGAACACTTGAAAATCAACTCATTCCCCACCGATTTAATCTCCAGCTTCTCAGAAATATACGACAGATCACGAATAATCTTCTGGAAATCAGCAGAAGGCAGGTTAATAACAGACGAAAAGGTCACATTCGGCTCTTCCAACTCCTCTGAATCCGGCTCGATCAGACGCAACTTCTGTGTTTTACATTGCTTAATATCTCCATTTTCGAATTTAAGACCAAGATGCGATACAATCCCGTCATTATAATCCTTTTTCTCAATGTATATAGTAAGCGTATCATCATTGTCAATAGAATTAATCAGCTTAAACAAGTGAAACATATTTACCCCAATGACAATCTTCTCCTTATCACACTCATACAACTCGAAATTTTCGGCAGCTAAATGAAGATGCGCCAACATTGTATGAGACTTGTCCATATTTATAATACGCATACCATCCTTCTTAAACAGGATGTTCGTCTCTAATAAAATATCCTTTAGGGCTGTCATCAAGGTGCGGAAAGGGGCTATCTGAACGGTTTTAATTGTAAGAACATTGTCGGGGTTGCTACTCATTTTATATACTTTGTATATCTTATTTTAACACAAATCTTTAAATACTTATGACTATTAATAAAAATATTTAAATTAACACAATTAAATTAACACAATTAAATTAACGCAATTAAATTAACACAATTAAATTAACACAATTAAATTATATAATAATAATATATATATTAATAATAAAAATAACAATAATAACAATATAATGTCGCTAAATCCTTCACCATCTATAAATACAGTTACACCAACGTCAGTGCCCCCTGCATCCCCCGCATCCCCGGCACCCTCTGCTTCCCCAGCGCCCTCTGCATCCCCCACATCATCCTCCCCATCTGGTTTAGCACAAAAAATTGTAAACGCTATGAATGGTCCTAGTTTAGGCGACAGACTTATTGAAACGGCAAAAAATCTTATTTCCCCAGCCATAAAAGGAAAGCGAAGTGGGAATAGTGGATTCACATATATAACTATATCTGGCACTCCACAAGAACGAGGCTTTTCACACGGAAAATTAATAGGAGACAAAATTATTACCTTTTTCAGAACCTATGCCTTTTTTATATGGACAGAAACAGGTCGCGATGTCAGATTTTTTATGAAAATGTTGAACGATTTTTTCAAACCGATCGTCGAACAAAAATATAAAGAATCTTATGACGAAATGAAAGGAATCGCTGATGGCGTCGTAGCATATGTAAAAGAAAACCCCGATTTAAAGGATCATAATAGTGGAGCGATAATAAAAGATGGTAAAATTATTCTACCCAAAGATTCATATATTAACATCGAGAATTCAAATACGAAAGAAGGATACACTGATGGCGCAATTTTGATAGAAATTAATGTAGATATTATTTTTATAATAAATAATATTGTTTCTGTAGACTACTTATATTCGAAACTACCAGGATTAGTTATAAAGAGAAACGATTTACGGAACGATAAAATGTATGCCGATTTTTTCCCCAACAGAAAAACTACAGCTGCCCCATCTGTTAAGGGGGGAGGCGGCAATTCCACATTTGAAGAAGAACAAGATGGTGGAGAAGTTTCCGGTTTTGAACAAAACGACCAAGGTGGTGGTAGGACTTTTCAAGAACTATTCTTTGGCGGCGATAAGTGTAGCGCCTTTATGGCAGTAGGTAAGTCGTTTACAGAAAATGGTGAAGTCGTATGTGCACATATTACATTTGACAACTTTATAACCGGCCAATTCGATAGTATTATATTATACATCGATAATTCATCATCAGCGCCTTCATCCACTACACCGCAGCAACCATCCCCAAATAGTATACTTATGCAGACATTCCCTGGTGGTATATGGAGTTCAACCGATTTCTTTGTTACCTCCGCCGGTTTTGTCGGAACAGAAACAACTATTGGTGGTTTTCACGCATTTGAAGCAAATGCTCCTATTAGTGTTCGCGCTAGAAAAGCAATGGAATATTCTAAAACATTGGATGATTATGAAAAATATTTTAAAGAGAATAATTCCGGAGATTACGCAAATACGTGGTATATCGCTAAAATAGGTAATATGGAAACTGCTGCTGCTGCTCCTACTACTCCTACTACTCCTACTACTCCCACCGCCGCCGCCACCACCGACACAACAACTGTCACACCAGAGTCAAAAGACGAAATTATGCGCATCGAACTTGGTCTCAAATATGTTAATGTCAAGAGAGTAACAGACGGATATTTCATCGGATTCAACGCCTGTTATGATGCGCGTATAAGAAATCTTGAATGTTATAATGACGGTTTTTATGATATACGCAGACATTCAGGCGCTCGTCGCGTAAGATTGGAACAACTGATTCGAAAATATAAGGGGAAAATAAATGCCCAAATCGCGAAACTAATTATATCCGATCATATGGATGTATACACAAATACAGAATTAAAATGCTCGCGAACTGTTTGTGCACATTATGAGCTAGATAAACGTGAATATATGTCCCAAGAGTCGCGCCCCAAACCTTTCCAACCGCGTGGTGCCGTCGATGCCAAAATATGTACTTCATCCTTATGTAGGAATATGAAATTTTTGGCGAGATATGGAAATGCATGCGGAACTCCTTTTAAAAAAACGGAATTTTGTGACAAAAATATACAATGGGAATATCAGCGGGATTATTTAGAAGATCGCGACAGACAACCTTGGGTTATTTGTAGCAGTGTCAATATGAAAGAACCTGTAGAAAAAATAGAGAAAGCAATAGAAGCTGACCCCGATAAAACTGGCTATGATAATGATGCTGGTAGCAGTAGTGCTAACATTACGATGAGTTCATCACCCCCGCGGTCGCCTGTAAATATGGCATCCAGTAAATCAAGACCTGTATCTCCTGTATCGCCCGTGTCGCCTGTATCGCCTCTATCTAGGTCTATATCCAAATCAGCACCTTCCCCTAGATATAAAAAACAGACGAAACCTCGTATTGTTAACCCAGATATAACTATACCTCAACAACAGCCTCAACTACAGCCTCAACCATTGCACACTCAGCTGCAGAACTCGCAAGAACCCCGTAATTTACATAGTGAACATAAACACGACGCTCATCAACACAATCTACTAACAGGTAGTCGCGGAGGTTCGTTCGCAAGCGATAACACAAAAGAGATGAAAGAATTTATGAAAATGCTTAAAACTAAAAATGGTAGTAAATCAAAAGCCAAAAATACAAGACGTCATAAGCATAATAAGAGTAAAAAGGACCAATAAAATCACACCATATTTATATGTCGATTAGAATATAATATATAAAACAAATATAAACATATTTTGTTGTATATATATTATATTTAACATATTTGTTGTATACCATACCACGCCACGCCACGCCACAATAATGTCACTTCCAGACAAAGATAAAGACAAAGACAAAGACAAAGACAAATATTCACCAAAGATTACCCCAAAAATTGACCCAGATACCGAATGTAAAGAGTTGTTATCTATAGTAAAAGGTCTATATGACAAATATTTTGAAGACGATTATGCCCGTTCAAAACTGGTATCCCACATAAAAACTACACTCCCGACTCTATTACAACAAAAATGTGACGTCCGTATTCAGCGCGTAGAACGACGCAAGACCCTTGAAGAAACATCCGACGAATTTATACGCGAATTTATAAACAGTTCCTCCTATTTTTATAACCAGAATATCGACCTTTTCTTCATATATCAAAATAATACATATAAAATAATAAATGAGGACGAAATAGAGCACGATATTCGCACCACGATTACCGACCAACAAACACCAGAGTTGACGATTTGGAAATATAAAATAAAAAACCAGATTATCAAGAAAATAAAAGAACGCGATCTTCTATCTTGTATACCTGAATCGGAAACAATACAGCGCGTATTAAATGCGCTTACTCCTTTCGTATTTAAAACCAAAGATAGCGCGAAGTATTTTCTCACGATTATTGGCGATATTTTGCTGAAGAAGAACACGAATGCGAACACGAATACCTATTTTATTTCGAATAAGGCGAAGCAATTTATTTCCGATCTTAGCGAGGAAAGCTATGCGCTATTTGGCACACCGAATATGACAAATCATTTCAAGTTTAAATTCTACGAGCATAAGTATGAAGATTGTCGCATCGTTGATATTGTCGAAAATATCATTTCATTCCCTTTTTATAATCACAATGAAGGCTTGAAAATGGGGCTATCGCATTCAATGTCGTCTTCATCTTTATCAAGTCTTGTTGCCGGATTGTCAAATAGTGGAATTTCTACACCAACAGCACACGGTTATGGTCATGCACACGGACACGGACACACACACCCTACCAATTTTATTCAGAAACAAAGTATGATTGATTTGTTTTGTGTCGCTGCACATTATTCTACACGATTCACGTGTGCTGATTCGTTTATCGAAAAAATGTGTAAAGATCAGACCATTAAAGAACACGCTTTTTATTTGAAAGGGGTTACAGATGACGACATTATTTCCCGGTTTATATCATCCACTATGGAGCCGTGTAAAGGTGTTCATATCACTTGGAAAAATATGCTTTATCTTTGGAAAATATTTATTGAGGAAGAGAAAATACCCAATGTGTTCTTTACACATGTTCTTAAGAAACATATTATGAAGCGGATCGAGTATACGACCAGCACGGAAGACGGGGATGCTGTGAACGATGATGTAACGCCAAGCACGGGAGATTCGGGAGAAATAGGAGAAATACCAGAAATACACGAAATTCACGATAATAAAGAAATATTTTTAAATATGACGAGCAAACACTTACCAATCGTAAGCAAGTTTATGCTTTTTTGGAATGAAAATATTACGTGTTCACATAATGAAATAGAACTGGAGATAGATGAATTATCAACCCTGTTTTTGAACTATGGAAATGTCTATCACGGGAATCAGAAAAATATCCAGACAATTACGGATCAGACAATTTTAGGATTCATTCGCCACTTTTTGCCCGATATTTGTATCGAAGAAGATAAATACTTGATGAATATTGGTTGTAAATTATGGGATAAAAAACAGGAAATAATGACCGGAATCGAGGAATTTAAGAGGGCAAATTTAGGGGGTAATAATAATAATACGGCAAGCGGAGCTTTAGGAAAGGGCAAAGGTAAAAATAAAGATGTAAATACGGTTACGGTAGCGGCGGTGGCAGTAACGGCGGTAACGATGACTATAGCATCATCATCATCGTCATCATCGTCATCATTATCATTCCCCGTTCATACAATATACGACTTTTACTGTAAATGGGGATATAAACATAATAAGATGGTGGTAAGTAAACGATACTTTGAGAAATTCTTCATTGATAATTATGGAGACAATTTAACAGAAAAAAATGGAACACTTTGGTGGAGTTATTAATTTAAAGATAAAAATGTAATTATATAATATATTCTGTCTATAATATATCATATAATAAACATATAATATGGCCGGTGCAACACCTGTTCCCGAACTTCGACTATTATGCGAGGTTGCATGTACATTATCTCCTACTAAAATTGAAAATACAGAAGTTATTGCTTCCTTACCATTATTTGCCCTGGCTAACTCAGGACTTTATGATGCCGCCATTGATGGGTTATTAAATACACATATGGAAGATTATGCGGATATTATGGATGATGAAGAGGAATTAGATGAGAGGATTGCTTACGAAATGTCAGGAATATCAGCGAATGATATAGATAATGATGGGGATAGCTTTGAACCCATAATAACGGGATTACCGAGTGGAAGTTCACTAAAAATTAAATTTGACTATGTATTAAATTTTATAAACGCTTTTAATCCTACCAATATTCTATCATTAAACCAGTGTATGGATCAATTATACTCTTTTCTGAAAAAAATATGTAATGACGTCGATGGCACCCACACCAATATGGCATATGTATATAATAATATCATTTTTTTTAATCCCAGCGCCCCTGCAGAAATTAAAGACACATCGTTATTTCCAAAATATTCATTTAATATTTTATGCCGAAGAGATTCATATTTATTACCCCAATTACTTACTGATATGCAAGGTGGTATTGGAACATTATTACAATCAATTATATGCGATTATTTAAATCCTTTATTTGTTAAAATATTCCAAATTCCAGACCCATCTATTTTTATTAAAACTAAAATTATTCCTCCAAATGAAACTAATAAGTTGTGGCAAGTAAAGTTAACTATTTTTGATAATGATTTTACATTTATTTCAATACAGATTATTAGTATGGCTCACGGATTTTTTAATGGAGAACGCCGCCAAAATACAGCGAATATTAATCTTACAGTTATACAAACATTATGCTTTTCATTATATAATAAATGTTTAAGCAGAGATTTTAATTGTTTATGTAGCTTATCTGAATTAGATATTAAATTATTTAATTATATTTATAGGTTTGATAAAGCTAATTTTGATATATTTATTCGATTATTTCTAACCCATTTAAGTGAAACACAATTGAATGTAAAAAAACAATATTTTATTATGGGGCTACATAATCTCGCAACGTGTATTGATAATCCAAATTATACACCAGAAACAAAAGCGTATGAATTATTATTTAATCCAGCTCCGACTGGAATAGGTCTATTCTACCTTTCTATGTGTTTTATAAAACAAATAAATACGATGAGCGATTCTCGTTTCGGGACAGAACAAATACGGTTTGCTATGGGAGGAGGAAAGTTATATTCAATATTTCAGATAGCGTTAGGTGAGCAGGTAAAACCAGCTGCTGATGCAGATTATGGTATATTTTATCCCGAAGATGCTAGCATTCCTACAGGATTAGGTGCAACGTGTAGTATGGCCATATGTATGTTATTACAATTATCATTAAAACATTTATTTACACTAAACCTACCAGCATTCATAGCAGCAGCAGCAGCAGCAGCAGCAGCAGCACCAGCAGCAGCAGCAGCGGCAGAATCACAAGCAAGAGCATTCTTATCGCAACAAGCTATCATTAGTGATGAAGGTCAACAATATATTCAAGCTCAAATTCAATTAGTTGTAGCAAATGCCACTGCAGAAGCATCAGCACGGGCACAAGCAGGTCATCAACCTATAACCGTCCAAGAAGTACATCAAGCTATGGCCACGGCAAAAGCAGCAGCAGAAGCAGAAGTTTCAAGACAAGCTTTTTTGACCCAAAATGGTATGTCATACATTGAACAAGCAAAAGCAACAGCACAATCAGGCAAAGTAGTAATAGCAGCATTAGGGTTATGGCGAGATTCGGAAATTGATATAGGGAATTCTTGTATAGGAAATCCACCTACAACATTAAGTTCGTTGCGTCTTATTTTAAAAAACATAAGCAGGTTTTATGTGTTTCGAGATGAATTAGCACAATATAATGATTTATTGGGTGACGTTAACAGTATAAAAGCAACAATATCTCCATATGATTTTGTTTTAAAAGGTTCTCTTAAAAATTATATATATCATATTTTGGAGGCAGTTAAAAATTATAATGTGTATTTACAAAATTCTGATCATTTTGTAGCTATTGCTGATTTTTTAAGTAAGCATTGTATGATAACCAATGAGGGGTTTTCATCACCATTAAAAGGAATATTTGATATTTTTTATACGTTATTTATTATTGAAAACTTTGCGAATAGAACTTTTGTTACTCAAAAAATTAATAAAGAATTAAAAAGAGTAGCTATTTGTGCTAAAATTTTGAGTCTCCATTATACGGAATTAAGGGGATTACTCGGAATTAATATAAATGAAATAGATCAGATTATTGCTATTTTAGCTGATATGGTAAAGTTTGGTTATGATGGGGGTTATAGTTTAATGAATTCACAAAATTTTTCAGATATAATGCAAAAATATGTTCAGTTTACAGTTAAAGTGTGTAGTTTTTGTCTACCAGCCTACCAACCTCTTTTATTTTTTAGTACGACTCCACCTACAACTCTTAGAGTTGCAACTAGTGTTGAAACTAAATTTATGAAATTAATAGAAATTAGTTGTTTGGATATAAACCCACCTACATTGTCGCAACCTATATATACCAGTATAATTGATAGTTTATTAAATATTTATCCAATTACTACCAGTTTATATAACAATAAATTATATGCCTCCTGTCGCGATGCAGCAAATAAAAAAGAAGGTATAGTTGCCATTATGTCAGCATATCAAACATTTTTATGGGATACTACTAAAGTTAATAGTATTACACCTGACCCTGCTACAGATATTTGTAATGCTCAACTATCACATGCAGGAGGAATTATTCAATGTATGGTAACATTCCAGCCTACTATATTTAATGAGTTGGCTGTATTTATGGCTCAATTTCAATCACTAGATTATTTGGATTTAAATACTCAAGAAGGCGATAATAATACATTTGAAGGGTATGAATTTGAATCACCTCAACATAAGAAATTATTTTTCTTTTTTTCTTGGTTTATTACATCCATATTTGGAGTAAAAACAAAATCTAAAAATACAAAAGTTATTTCTTTAGGTAGAACATATTTTAGACTTTTTCTAGAACATTTTAATCGCACTGCTGGTGATTATAATTTTTTTGGTTGTAATATACGGGTAACACCAGCAGCAATACCGGCACCACCCAATACAACAGTCGCTCTAGCTGATGTAGGTGCTCGTGTAAATGCCTATATAGCCCCGGATCGTATAGAACTGCAACCATCTGTAGAGGATTCTCTCGCTCAAGATAGATTATGTCTATCCTATACGAGGTTCAACATTCAAGATGCTATTAATAAATATATAAAACTGGATATAGAGCAATACGTTCTCCAAGGTATACCAGCTGAAGGTGCTGAAGGTGCTGAAGGTGCTATAGCTCGGGCCCAAAATGATATTAAACTAGTTCAACTTCAAGTTCAAGATCATAATATAATAACAATTAGAGTAGAAAGTCCTGTTTTTATGTATGAAATATTTAATAATTTGATTATACGATTTTCAAGTTTACCAAGAGGGAGAGACTATATAGTTGGGGCAAATAAATATATGTATATTATTACTATGCGTATAGGTTTATTAATAAATACTGAGTCTCTCATCCCTTTTGAAACCATAAATGAATCTATTTCTACTATAACCAGTGAATATTATCCATTTCGACCCAAACTACACGACACATCAAAATTTATCATGCTACTTCCAGAAATGAAAACCGCGTGGTTAACATACTTTATAAATAAAATTTTGACTTCAACTGATAGTCAAATAGTATTTGATAATATAAGATTACTAGTTTTATTGTTTAATTATATAGGACCTATACTCAAGGTCGAAAAACATGGTAGTATAAAAAGGCCTGGAATTGCCGAGTTTATAAAACCATTAATAATAAAGAATTATAAACCTTGTATGACAGATCAATCATCAATTATATTAGACAAATTTTTTGCCCTATGGGGTATACCTATACCCCAACCCCAAGGTGGTGGTAGTGTAACCAGTTCTAACCGCGTGAAAAAGTTAGTCACAGATTTAAATAAACATAACCATAAATATAAACATAACAAATTGGCAAGAAACAATCGCACGCATAGAAATAAGAACAAGCGTAAAAAGAATTCTAAATCTAAATCTCCCAAATCGCGCAAATCCAAATCCAAATCCAAATCCAAATCCAAATCCGGCAAATCAAGGCGAAAAAATGTAACATTTAAGCGGCGCAAACGTAGCAACCGACATTAATAAACTTTATACACCAACAAATATTACCCTAACCCTAATCCTAATCCTAAATCATATATTTCAAAACAACGAAATATATAATTATCTAGAATTCGGTCGCATCATATCGCCTACCATTTACTTGCGAGATTTACGAGATTTGCGCGACTTATGTGCCGAAGCAAGTTTAACCGCTCCAAACTTACCCTTCTTCGCCGTATATCCGTGCTTCAACAAACGCTTCTCGTGTTTTGCCGTCTTATGCTTCTTAGAAGATACAACGCGACCGTGCTTGTTCATCACCAAATCCATACGAGTCAAGCCACCAGTAGTTTTATAAGCCGTTTCGTGCCATACCTGCGCGCGAGATCCTACAAGTCTCTCGAATACGCGACCATTGATTGTATATTTGCCATCAGGGCGTCTCTTATAACTGCTATGCATTATCTTTCTTATAGAAAAGAATGAGAAAAAAATATTATTTTAATTATATTATTTAAAATAATTAAAATTCTATATATTGCTAAATATTATCCATTCCTATTCGTAGTTGCCGGACCTCCGTTAATACCCCCAATATTCGGACCTAAACCTGAACTATTCTCATAAGGCATATATCTCATCGTCGAAGAATACCCCGGCCCAGATCCACCAGGACATCCAGCCCACTTCCCATAAGCATTCAACTGTTTATCCGCAACAGTATAACACTGATTCCCAGTTCCAACAGACGCAACAATTTGATGCGCGATTCTCATATTGATTGGGAATTTTGAAAGGACTTCTGGGTTATAAATATTCTTTTTAAGTGGCTTCGGAGGACAGCATTTTTTCTTAAACAAGTTAGAAGCAAGATTGTATTCGGGCATTAACTATTCCTATATATTGGTTATATATTTACATCCGAATAAACAATATATAAAATTGATATAGAAAAACCATTTTATTTAATAATAAGCAATCAACAAACCAAACACAACAAAACTTATATCGTCATCATCAAACGATGTCAGCTTCTATCGCAAGTGGAACATCAGTCGAAAAAATCCAAAAAGAAAAAGTCATCAAGGCTCCCAAAATTCCCAAGATTCCTAATATTCTTAAAACAAAGCCGTCATCCTCCTCTGCCAGCGAACCCGAAAACACCATATTGGAACCTGCATCACCAGCTCCTCCTCCATCTTCCGATCTTAATAAATATCAGAAAATGACCGACAAGGAGCATATCCTCAAAAAGCCGGATACATATATCGGCTCGATTGACACGACCGAATCCGAGATGTTTGTGTATGATTCATCATCGTCTGATGCTCCAGGAATCGTGTTGCGCAAGATTCAGTATATACCAGGTCTCTACAAATTATTCGATGAAGGCGCCGTCAATGGTCGCGATCACGTCGTTCGCCAAGCTCAAGCAATCGCCGATGCTAAACCTGGTGCTCTTCCTGTAACCTGTATTGAATTTGAAATCAGTGATGACGGTATTATCTCGATTACAAATGACGGCAACGGAATCGACGTAGCACAACACCCCGAGCACAAGTTATGGATTCCCGAGATGATTTTCGGACATCTTCGCACATCCACCAACTACGACGAAAACAAGAAAGAGAAAATCGTCGGCGGGAAAAACGGTTTCGGATTCAAGCTCGTTCTTATCTGGTCTTCGTGGGGTCGCATCGAAACCGTTGATCACATCCGCGGTCTAAAGTATATCCAAGAATTCAAGAACAATCTCGACGAAATTTGTCCGCCCAAGATCACAAAATGCACAACGACGAAGCCATACACCAAGGTCTCATTCCGTCCCGATTATGCGCGATTCGGTGTCCAAGGATTGACTCCAGATATGCGCGCACTATTCGAGAAACGCATCTACGACATTGCCGCTGTGACCGACAAAACCGTCAAGGTCAAATATAACGGCGCAATTATTCCCGTGAAACATTTTCAGCAATACATCGATCTCTATATCGGTGCAAAGGGTGAGACGAAGCGCATCTATGAAGCACCAGACACGAGGTGGGAGTATGTCGTGTCGCTTTCACCCACTGGCGAGTTTCAGCACGTATCGTTTGTCAACGGAATCTACACACAAAAGGGCGGCAAACACGTGGAGTATATTATTAACCAGATTATTCGCAAGCTTACGGAGTATATCAAGACCAAGAAGAAGGTGGACGTCAAGCCGACAACAATCAAGGAACAGCTTGCGTTATTCTTGCGTTGTGATATCGAGAACCCGTCATTCTCAAGTCAGAGCAAAGATGAGCTCGGCACATCGGTCGCATCATTTGGTTCGACGTGTAAAGTAAGCGACGATTTCATCGAAAAATTGGCCAAAATGGGCGTGATGGATGCCGCGTGCGCTCTGACCGAAGTCAAGGAAAACAAGGCGGCGAAAAAGACCGATGGAACAAAGACACGCACGATTCGCGGTATTCCGAAACTAATCGACGCCAACTTTGCCGGGACAGATAAGTCGGCCCAATGCACAATTATATTTTGTGAAGGTGATTCAGCAAAGGCGGGAATTGTGTCGGGTCTTAGTCGTGAAGACCGCAATATCATCGGCGTGTATCCTATGAAAGGTAAAATGATGAACACGCGCGGTGAACCGGTGAAGAAAATTGCCGAAAATAATGAAATCGCCGAAATCAAGCAGATTCTCGGACTTGAAGTCGGGCGCAAATATACCCCCGACGACGTGAAATATCGTCTTCGATATGGCAAGGTATTGTTTATGACGGATCAGGATTTGGACGGTTCGCATATCAAGGGTCTCGGTATCAATATGTTTCAAAGCGAATGGCCGTCGCTTACAGAACTTCCCGGGTTTATGGGGTTTATGAATACGCCGATTTTGAAGGCGAAAAAAGGGACTCAAGAGAAAGTCTTCTACAATGAAGGCGAATATCGTGCGTGGAAAGAAGGGGGCGAAGGCGGAGCAGTGGCGGGGGGCGCAGTGGCGGGGGGCGTGGGTGTATC
>Ga0209617_10000829_pt1 | contig 14021 bp, 16 predicted proteins | sample LakEriepJuly2011_2_FD_187459 | JGI IMG/M metagenome (GOLD analysis project Ga0209617, IMG submission 187459) | Freshwater microbial communities from dead zone in Lake Erie, Canada - CCB epilimnion July 2011 (SPAdes) (version 2) | ecosystem: Environmental > Aquatic > Freshwater > Lentic >... | reverse complement strand
CATAGTACCCAGTACCCAGTACCCAGTACCCAGTACTCAGTTCCCACTCCTCTCGCCGCTAATCGACTCCAGCAGGATTCTCTTCATGTCAGAGCTACTGTAGTTGAGGCCGAGGAGGTACATGAGTTTCACCAATGCCGCTTCGGTGGTCATGTCGCCACCACTGATAATGCCTATTTCTTCGAAGGCACTGCTGGTTTCGTACAAGCCTTGCTCCACCATGCCTTTGTTGCACTGGGTGACGTTTAATATAATAATACCTTTTGACGTTGCACTGCGCAATGCCGCCAAGAACCAGTCATCGGTGGGGCCGTTGCCGGCTCCGAAAGATTCCAGCACGAAGGCACGAAGCCCGCCAATGGAGAGAATGCCTTCCACAAGCGTGGGCGAAATGCCCGGGAAAATTTTGAGAATACCTACGCGATCGTCGAACGCCTTGCGAACGGTAAGCGGGCCTTTGGGCCTTAGGAGTAAATCACGACGGTAGTTAATGTGGATGCCAACCTCCGCAAGGGGCGCAAGATTGGCGCTTTCAAACGCGTCAAAATTCTCTGTGCTGTATTTGTGGGTGCGATTGCCGCGAAACAGTTTGGACTGGAAGAGCACACCGACCTCCTGTACGATAGGTATGCCGCTTTCAGTCGCCGAGGCGATTTCGATTGCCGTGATCAGATTTTCCTTGCCATCGGTTCTAATTTGACCAATAGGCAATTGTGACCCCGTGAAAATGACCGGCTTGTTCAAATTCTGAAGCATGAAGCTCAGTGCTGAGGCACTGAAGGCCATTGTGTCGGTGCCATGCAAGATGACAAAACCGTCGTAATGATCATAGTTAACCTCGACCATTTGCGCCATGCGCTGCCAGGAATCGATGTTGACGTCCGACGAGTCAATGGGCTGGTCAAATGAAACCACATCGATGTGGCAATCAAAACGTCTCAGCTCGGGCACATGCATGCGCAATTGTGCAAAGTCGAAGGGCACAAGGCTTCCTGTGTCGGGGTCTTCCATCATGCCGATGGTTCCGCCCGTATAGATCAGCAAGATGTTTTGCGACGATTTCATGGGTCAAATATGCGGCAATCAGGAATTGATTGGTGATGGGAAATTGCGCCATCCGAACAGGTTATCAGCATTTGTGGATGTCGCTTGTGCAACTTCAAGAAGACTGATTGCCTTGATACCGGCCAGTTTTTCAGCAACGAATTTCACGTAAGCGCTTTCATTGCGCTTTCCGCGATAGGGTTTGGGTGAAAGAAACGGAGAGTCAGTTTCCAGCATGAGATAGTCCATCGGAATGTCTTTTACCACGGCATCGAGTCCGCTTTTCTCATATGTGAGTACTCCGCCAATACCCATATAAAAATTGCCATAGTCCATGATCTTACGCGCATGGTCTGCAGTCCCCGTGAAGCAGTGAAAAACGCCCCTCAGGCGCTCATCGTGCATGCGGTCTATGACTTCGAATATTTCGTCGAAGGCATCACGGGCATGAATCACAATGGGTAAGCGCAGGTCTTTGGCCCAGTTGATTTGAATTTCAAAGGCCTCGACTTGCATGGGGAGCGTGGTTTTGTCCCAATACAGGTCAATTCCAATCTCACCCACGGCAATGAAGTTACCCGTCTCGAAATGCACGCGCATTTGCGGGAGCACCTCCTGGAAGTTCTCTTTCACGTCGCACGGGTGGAGTCCCATCATCGGTATGCATAAATCCGGATTCATCCGGCACAGGTCGAGCATGGGGCCGATACTGTCGAGATCAATGTTGGGCAACAAAATTTTCTCCACGCCCGCAGCTTTGGCGCGCGCCAGCATGGAGGCGCGGTCTTCGTCAAATTGGGGCAAATAGAGGTGGGAGTGGGTGTCAATCAGCATATCGTTGAAATCGGCGGCAATTTACGTTGGAGGGGCGCCACTTGCTTATGCTATCTTCGCCCCATGCCAACGCTGTCACTGGTTGTCCCCGTATATAATCGTCCGGATGAAGTTCGCGAGTTGCTCGAAAGCCTTTGCCTACAAAGCGATGCTGATTTCGAGGTAGTCATTGTGGAAGATGGCTCCTCCATCACCTGCAAAGAGGTCGTTGACGGCTACATCGGTAAACTGCGTATTTCCTATTACACGAAGCCGAATTCAGGACCTGGTCAAAGCCGCAATTTCGGCGCTGAAAGAGCAGCAGGGGCGTGGATTATTTTCCTCGATTCCGATTGCATCATTCCTGTTCACTATGTATCGACGGTAAAGGCTTTTGTCGCTTCGCATGCCATCGATGCATTTGGCGGACCGGACCGGGCGCATGAAAGCTTTACCCGGATTCAGAAGGCCATTAATTACAGCATGACTTCCATGCTCACCACCGGCGGTATTCGTGGTGGAGCCGAGCGCCTGGAGAAGTTTCATCCGCGCAGCTTCAACATGGGGATCACTCGTGAGGTATTCAACAAAACCGGAGGCTTTTCTGCCATGCGATTTGGGGAAGACATCGACATGAGCATCCGTATTATGGAAGGAGGGTTTCGCACCGGGTTGATTGTGGATGCATACGTATACCACAAGCGAAGAGCCACCTTTCGCCAGTTTTTCAAGCAAGTCCACAATAGCGGTATTGCCCGAATAAACCTTTACAAGCGCCATCCGCAAACCTTGAAGCTCGTGCATTTTTTGCCATCGGCCTTCCTCGTGTTTGTGCTTCTGAGCATATTGTCGGCAGCCACCTTCGACTTTCGCCTGATTACGGGACTATTATTATGGATTGTGCTGGTCGGTATTGATGCTATCATCCGCACAAAAAGTTTGATGATTGGGCTACTGGCTATCGTTTCGAGCTTTATTCAGCTCTTCAGTTACGGCTTAGGTTTTATTCGAGGCGTCTGGCGAAGACTCATCCTCAAGGGGGATGAATTCAGCGCCTTCAACCGAAATTTCTACAAGTAAGCATTTGCATTGAATCTGAATTAGATTCGCATCCATAAATTTTTGAACCAATGAATTTCAAAGCGATTTTTTCGGTCGGAATTTCGGCCATTATTTTGGCTTCGTGCGGCAATCAGCCGAAAACGGAGACACCTGCAACCACGGCCAAAGCCGACACTGCGGTACAACGCATTGTTGGTGACGATGGTAAGCTTTATCAAAGCGAGCAATTTGCTGATTTGCGAGTGCTTCATTATTATATTCCACAGTGGGATAGTTTGAGTGCAAAGCAGAAGGAATTGGTGTATTACCTCTACGAGGCTGGTCTTGCCGGACGTGATATCATGTTTGACCAGAATTGTAAATTCAATCTACCCATCCGCCATGCATTGGAAAAAGTGTATACCACTTACAGTGGCGATAAAACCACCGAAGATTGGAAAAATCTCGAGTCTTATCTCAAGCAGATGTGGGCGCATACGGGGATTCACCACCATTACAACAGCACCAAGAATATGCCTGCATTTTCCCAGGATTATTTCGAGGATGTTTGTGATGCCACAGGAACTGAAGTTTCGGAAGATGTGCTAAAGGCCATGTTTGACAAGGATTTCATGGCGATGAAGGTAGAGAGCGATGTAAGCAAGGACCTGGTTGCCACCAGCGCGGTGAACTTCTACGAGGGCGTGACTACGCAAGAAGTGGAGGATTACTACGCGAAGCTCCGCAATCCGGGTAACCGCACGCCATTTGAATACGGTCTGAACAGTAAACTCGTGAAGGAAAACGGTGTGGTTGTAGAAAAACCATGGAAGGTTGGCGGAATTTACTCTGAAGCTCTTGAGCAAGTCGTTTTTTGGCTCGAAAAGGCTGAAAAAGTTGCTGAGAATGATAAGCAGGCTGCTGCGTTGCGTTTGTTGCGGGAATATTATAAATCGGGTGACTTGATGCGCTGGGCGAACTTCAACATCACGTGGACACAAGCCACTGAAGGCGATATCGATTTCATTCAAGGATTTGTTGAGACATACAATGATCCACTGGGCATGCGCGGTAGCTATGAGAGCATTGTAGAAATCAAGGATTTCGAGGCCTCGCAGCGCATGAAGGTCATGATGGATAATGCACAATGGTTTGAGACCAATAGTTCAACAGCCGCGGAGCATAAGAAGGAGAAGGTCGTGGGGATTACCTACAATATTGTGAATGTGGTGGGTGAGAGTGGAGATGCTTCTCCACAAACCCCAATCGGAGTGAATTTGCCGAATGCGAACTGGATTCGCGCCAAGTATGGCAGCAAGAGCGTTAGCCTAGGCAATATTGAAGAATCGTATGAAAAGGCAAGCGGTGCCAGTTTGTTGACGGAGTTTGCCCATGACGAGGAGGAAGTGACTCGTGCTAAGGAGTTTGGTGGTATTGCAGGCAAATTACACACCGCCATGCACGAGGTGATTGGTCACGCCAGTGGCAAAATCAACGATGGCGTGGGTCAGCCAAGGGAGACGCTTAAGAACTACGCGAGCACGATTGAAGAGGGTCGTGCAGATTTGGTAGCCCTTTATTTCATGATGGACCCGAAGTTGGTGGAGTGGGGATTGATGCCAAGTCTCGAGGTCGGAAAGGCTGAATACGACGCCTATTTGCGCAATGGATTGATGGTGCAATTGCGCCGTGTGGCAGAAGGAAAGGACCTCGAAGAGGCGCACATGCGTAACCGTGCATGGATCAGTAACTGGCTCATTGAAAAAGGAAAGACCGATGGCAGCGTAAGCGTCATTAACAAAGAGGGGAAAACGTACGTCGACATTGCTGATTATGACAAGATGCGCGCGAACATCGGTGAGTTGCTCAAGGAGGTTCAGCGTATCACCAGTGAGGGCGATTTTAATGCTGCAGCAGCACTTTCGGATAATTACGGCAAAAAGGTGGATCAGGCATTGCGCAAGCAGGTCATTGATCGCGCAGCGAAATTCAACATAGCACCGTTCAACGCTATGGTTAATCCGGTCTTGACTGCAGTGAAGGATGCTGAAGGGAAAATCATCGATGTCACGGTGTCATACCCTGAGAGCTTTACGGAACAACACATTGAATACGGTAAAAACTATTCTTTCTTGCCCCACTAACAGGTTAGAAAAGGCATGGAAACGGTCGCTCTCGGGCGACCGTTTTTTGTTTACGGCCTTCCATTCTATGTACTTTTGCAACCCATGAATTGGCTTTTGGTTTTCTTCTTTTGCTTGCTGGCTACGAATGCCGGAGCCCAATTGAATGGTGCCTTGCCGGCGCCTCAAAACCTCGAACCTGATACGGTTTGGATTATTACAGGCAAGCGGGAGTTGGGCCCTGCTTATCGACGGTATAAGTTGGATTTCGCCATCGACGCACGCCAAACGATTATTGGTTCGCAACGAACCAAAATTGGTGGAATTCGAGTGGGACTGGAATATCGACGTGTACATCGCGTCGGCATTGGGTTTTACGGACTGCGCGACGGCATATTGAACGGCATCAGTGGTGCTGTGGAGCTTGATGGTCTTCCGCAAATTGATTCTACCATTACATGGGCGAAGCTCACAATGTCCTATCGCAGCTTGTATTACGAGCGCGTCATGTATTTCAGCCGAAAGCTGGAATGGTCGCTGACTACCCATTACGGGTTTGGTAAGATTTCCGGAAGCTTCACACGATTGGGATCTCCCAACCTTGAAACGCTGCCGGCTCAGCGGTTGCAGGTGCTTGAGTTTTCTTCGCTGTGTTACTACAACCTCACCTATTGGTGCAGCATTGGTGTGGGTATCGGATATCGATACGTCCCTGCTGCATCCAAAGAAATTCGTGAGGTTTATGAAGCCCCAATTGGACTTTTGCGCGTCCGCATCAAGCCGGGCAAACTTATCTCGAGTCTATGGGATAAGAATGCAAAATATTTGTACTAAAACCACCGCTTAATTTGTCTTTGTGACTCCAACTCCAAATGGGGCTTGTCATGCACTTCGGACGCTGAAATGGGGGCAATTTGAGGAAATCGGTACATAAGGGTGAAAAAAAGTTCAAAGAGACTCATTTTTAAAAACCTGAAAAACAAACACTTGCAAGCCTTGAAAAATTATTTTACACAAATCTTTCAGGACTTCTTGCACGAACGGAACTAAATCGTACATTTGCCGCCCCAATTTTCGGAGACGTAAGTTCTATCGAAATCGGTGAAAAAAAGCAATTTAGAGAATAAGATGCCAACCGTACAGCAACTAATCAAAAAGGGACGTACCCCTAAGACATACCGCAGCAAGTCTGTAGCGCTCGACTCGTGTCCACAGCGCCGCGGAGTTTGCACCAAGGTTTACACCACCACGCCTAAGAAGCCGAACTCGGCTCTTCGCAAGGTGGCAAAGGTTCGTTTGACGAACAAGTTCGAAGTAATCGCCTACATCGGTGGTGAAGGACACAACCTCCAGGAGCACTCGATTGTGCTTGTACGTGGTGGTCGTGTGAAGGATCTTCCGGGTGTGCGTTACCACATCGTTCGCGGTGCACTTGATACGGCCGGTGTAAATGGTCGTAACCAACGTCGCTCGAAGTACGGTACAAAGCGTCCGAAACCAGGTGCACCAGCTCCTGCTAAAAAGAAATAAGGTAATACAAGAGATATAGCCCAATACAATGAGAAGAAGAAAGGCCAAAAAAATTGCAGTACTTCCTGATCCAAAGTTCAATGAAATCTTGGTCACCAAGTTCGTGAACAACATCATGCTTCAAGGGAAGAAGGGTACTGCTTTCAATATCTTTTACGATGCTATTGAAAAGGTTTCAACCAAGACCAACGAAGAGGGCTTGGAAATCTGGCGCAAGGCATTGGAGAATGTAACTCCGGCAGTTGAGGTACGTAGCCGCCGCGTTGGTGGAGCTACTTTCCAAATCCCAACGCCGATCCGCGACGAGCGCAAGAGCTCAATGGCGATGAAGTGGTTGATCGGCTATGCCCGTTCACGCAATGAGAAGAGCATGGCTGACAAGTTGGCCGGCGAAATCATCGCAGCAAGCAAGGGCGAGGGTGCCGCTTTCAAGAAAAAGGAAGACGTGCATCGTATGGCTGATGCAAACAAAGCGTTTGCTCACTTCCGTGTTTAAAAGAACTGAACTAGAATAGAATAAGATTTCAATATGTCTCGCGACCTAAAATTTACAAGAAACATTGGTATCGCCGCTCACATCGATGCGGGTAAGACGACTACCACTGAGCGTATCCTCTACTATTCGGGTGTAAACCACAAAATCGGAGAGGTACACGACGGTGCTGCTACCATGGACTGGATGGCGCAAGAACAAGAGCGTGGTATTACCATCACCTCTGCTGCTACGACGGTTAGCTGGAACTACCGCGACAACAAATACCACATCAACATCATTGATACCCCTGGTCACGTTGACTTTACCGTTGAGGTAAACCGCTCACTGCGTGTATTGGATGGTTTGGTGTTCTTGTTCTCTGCAGTTGACGGCGTTGAACCACAATCGGAGACTAACTGGCGTTTGGCGAACAACTACAATGTTGCTCGTATCGGTTTCGTCAACAAGATGGACCGTCAAGGTGCGGACTTCTTGCAGGTTTGCAAGCAGGTGAAAGATATGTTGGGTAGCCACGCTGTGCCACTCCAATTGCCGATCGGCGCTGAAGATGATTTCAAAGGCGTAGTTGACTTGATTAACTGGCGCGGTATGATCTGGAATGAGCACGACAAGGGTATGACCTATGAAGTGGTGGACATTCCTGCCGACATGTTGGATGAAGCTTTGGAGTACCGTGAGAAATTGCTTGAAGCAGTTTCTGAGTACGACGACAATATCATGATGAAGTTCTTCGATGCGCCTGAAACAATCACTGAGCGTGAAGTTTTGGATGCATTGCGTAAAGCTGTATTGGACATGAAATTGGTTCCAATGGTTTGCGGTTCTTCGTTCAAGAACAAAGGTGTTCAGACCATGTTGGATTTGGTTATGGAATTGATGCCAAGTCCTCTCGATAAGGAAGCTACTAAGGGTACCAACCCTGATACAGGCGAAGAGATTATCCGTAAGCCTGATTACAAAGAGCCGTTTGCAGCATTGGCATTCAAGATTGCTACTGACCCATTCGTAGGTCGTCTGGCTTTCATGCGCGCCTACTCAGGATTGCTCGAAGCGGGTTCCTATGTATTGAATACACGCAGTGGAAACAAGGAGCGTATCTCACGTATTTTCCAGATGCACGCTAACAAGCAAAACCCAATCGAGCGTCTCGGCGCCGGAGACATTGGTGCTGCTGTTGGTTTTAAAGATATCAAGACAGGAGATACCCTGTGCGATGAGAAGCATCCAATCGTTCTTGAGGCGATGAACTTCCCTGAGCCGGTAATCGGTCTTGCAGTTGAGCCAAAGACTCAAGCTGACTCGGATAAAATGGGTATGGCCTTGGCGAAGCTCGCTGAAGAAGATCCAACGTTCCGCGTTCACACCGATCAAGAAACCGGACAGACGGTTATCAGCGGTATGGGCGAGTTGCACTTGGAAATCATCGTTGACCGCTTGAAGCGCGAGTTCAAGGTTGAGTGTAACCAGGGTGCTCCTCAGGTTGCCTACAAAGAGACGATCATAGGTACTGCCTCACACCGCGAAGTGTATAAGAAGCAGTCGGGTGGTCGTGGTAAGTTTGCTGATATCAATATCGAAATCGGACCCAATGACGATGCTGAAAAGCCAGGCTTGGTGTTCGTGAACAATATCAAGGGTGGTAACATCCCACGTGAATTCATCCCTGCAATTGAAAAGGGTTTCAAGGAAGCCATGAACAATGGTGTACTTGCAGGATACCCTGTAGACTCATTGAAAGTGGAACTCAATGATGGTTCGTTCCACGCGGTTGACTCCGATGCACTTTCGTTCGAATTGTGTGCGAAGATGGCTTATCGTGAAGCGATGCCTAAGTGCCGTCCAACCATCCTTGAGCCTATCATGAAGCTTGAAGTCGTTACTCCATCTGAGAATATGGGTGATGTAATCGGTGACTTGAACAAGCGTCGTGGTTTGATTGAAGGTACCGGTGAGCGTAACAACGCTACGGTGATTAACGCTAAAGTTCCACTTTCTGAAATGTTCGGTTACGTAACAGATTTACGTACCATCACTTCAGGTCGTGCAACATCAACCATGGAATTCAGCAATTACGCTCAAGCACCGAACAACGTTCAGGAGGCTGTAATTGCCAAGGTTAAAGGAAAAGCAAACGCATAATAGAAAAACAAAGCCTGATGGCCCAGAAGATTAGAATAAAACTGAAGTCTTACGACCACAATTTGGTAGATAAGTCTGCCGAGAAGATCGTGAAAACCGTGAAGTCAACCGGTGCTGTAGTGAACGGACCTATTCCGTTGCCAACACACAAGCGCATCTACACCGTGTTGCGTTCACCTCACGTCAACAAGAAGGCGCGTGAGCAGTTCGAATTGAGCTCGTACAAGCGTCTGCTCGATATCTACAGCTCTTCAAGCAAGACTGTAGACGCGTTGATGAAGCTCGAGCTGCCTAGTGGAGTGGAAGTAGAGATCAAAGTGTAGTTTCGGTTGAGTTAGTTCTCGCCCCAACAACAAGTAAATAACGTCTCTCAAGGAGACAAAGCATAAATAATAAATAACAAACACATGCCAGGTATTATTGGTAAAAAGGTCGGAATGACTAGCATCTACAGTGCCGCTGGAAAGATGATTCCATGCACGGTGATAGAGGCTGGTCCATGTGTGGTTACACAAATCAAGACCAAAGACGGTAAGGATGGTTATGATGCAGTTCAGATTGGCTTCGTAGACAAGAAGGACAAGCACACCACCAAAGCCATGCAAGGCCATTTCAAAAAGGCCAGCGTAACCCCAAAGCGTTACATCGCGGAATTCCACGATTTCGAAGGTGAGATTGCATTGGGTTCAACCATCACAGTAGAGCTCTTCACAGAAGGTGAGAACGTCGACGTGATTGGTACATCAAAGGGTAAAGGATTCCAGGGCGTTGTAAAGCGTTACGGTTTTGCCGGGGTGGGCGAGAGCACACACGGTCAGCACAACCGTCTTCGCGCTCCGGGTTCTATGGGTGCCTCTTCTGATCCTTCACGTGTATTCCCAGGTAAGCGCTTGGGTGGACGCACCGGAGGTGACCGTCGCACTATCCCTAACTTGGAAGTGGTAAAAATTCTTCCCGAAGAAAACCTGATCCTTGTAAAAGGTGCGGTACCGGGATTCAATGGTTCAACCGTTTATATCGTTAAGTAACATGAAACTCGAAGTAATCAATACCTCAGGCCAGAAGACTGGCAAGTCCGTTACGCTCGATGCATCGGTGTTTGCCGTCGAACCTAACGACCACGCGATCTACCTCGATGTAAAGCGCTACCTGGCTGCTCAACGCACCAGTACGCACAAGTCAAAGCATCGCGGCGAAATCCACGGTTCAACCCGCAAGCTGCACAAGCAGAAGGGTACCGGAGGATCACGTAAAGGATCTATCAAGAACCCGTTGTTCCGTCAGGGTGGTACCATCTTCGGTCCACGTCCCCGTAACTACGATATCAAAGTAAACAAAAGCACTCAGCGCTTGGCCCGTAAGTCAGCATTGACATACAAGGCAAAGGAAAACGGCATCATGGTGCTGGATACCATCGCGATGGACAAGCCACGCACAAAAGATTTTGCTGCGTTGCTTAAGAACCTCAGCCTCGAAGGTAAGAAGACCCTCGTGCTGCTTCCGGAGCGCATGGACAATGTTTTCTTGTCATCACGCAACCTTGAAAAAGCAAACGTGCAGATTGCCAGTTTGGTGAATACCTACGATATCATGAACTCACACAATGTGGTTTTTGTAGGCAACGCACATGAAGTAGTAACAGAACTCCTTAAGAAATAATAGCACATGAAACAGATCCTCATCCGACCATTGGTCACCGAGAAAATGTCTGCTATCACTGATAAGCAGGGCAAGTACGGTTTCATCGTGAATCGCGACGCTAACAAGATTGAGATCAAGCAGGCTGTCGAGAAGTCATACGGAGTGACTGTATTGAAAGTAAACACCATTAACGTAGACGGTAAGCGCAAGTTCCGCTACACTGCCAAGGGCATCATTGAAGGACGTTCACAGTCGTTCAAGAAGGCCATCATCAAGTTGCAGGCTGGTGAAACAATTGATTTTTACGCCAACGTTTAATATACTGACGAAAAATGGGTATTAAAAAATTAAATCCGGTTACCGCAGGTACAAGGCACAAAGTGGCGCTCACGTTTGATGAGTTGACTACAGACAAGCCATACAAGCCGCTGTTGGTGCCAATGAAGAAGACCGGTGGTCGCAACAACCAGGGTAAGCGCACCATGCGTTATATCGGTGGCGGTCACAAGCAGAAGTACCGTTTGGTAGACTTCAAGCGTGATAAGCATAGCGTAGCTTGTAAGGTGCTCACTATTGAGTACGATCCAAATCGTTCAGCGCGTATTGCACTTGTTGAATACAGCGATGGCGAAAAGCGTTACATCATTGCTCCGCAAGGACTCAAAGTGGGCCAGTCGCTCATGAGTGGTACAGGCGCAGCACCTGAAGTTGGAAACGCTTTGTTTTTGAAAGAAATTCCACTGGGAACAACCGTTCACAATATCGAGATGAAGCCGGGTAAGGGTGGCAGCATTGCGCGCAGCGCAGGCAGCTACGCACAGCTGACATCACGTGACGGTAAGTATGCTGTAATTACGATGCCGTCTGGCGAGAATCGTCTGATCTTGGGTGATTGCATCGCAACGGTTGGAGTTGTATCGAATGCCGAGCACAACTTGCAGATCAGCGGTAAAGCGGGTCGCAGTCGTTGGTTGGGTCGTCGTCCTCGTGTTCGTGGTGTTGCCATGAACCCGGTAGATCACCCGATGGGTGGTGGTGAAGGTCGCCAGTCCGGTGGTCACCCACGCTCACGCAAGGGCACACCTTCGAAAGGTTATAAAACACGTCATCCTAAGAATCCGTCTAACCGTTTCATTTTGGAACGCAGAAAGTAATACAATAAGAAATGGCAAGGTCGCTTAAAAAACCACCGTTCATTCACTACAAGCTTGCAAAGCGCGTAGAAGATGCACAAGCAGCAGGCAAAAAGAGTGTCATCAAGACATGGAGCCGTGCGAGCACAATATCTCCCGACTTCGTCGGAATGACAATTGCTGTGCACAACGGAAAACAATTCATCCCTGTTTACGTCACTGAAAACATGGTTGGTCACAAACTCGGAGAGTTTTCGCCAACCCGCAAGTTCAGCGGTCACTCAGGTAATAGAAAATAAGGCATAACAACCCCGATAAAGAAACAGCAACATGGGAGCTCGTAAAAGAGAAATGGCCGATCGTATGAAGGAAGAACGCAAGAGCAGTGCTTTTGCTAAGTTGAACAACGAACCTTCATCACCACGTAAGATGCGTCTTGTAGCGGATATCATCCGTGGCAAAGAGGTGTTCATGGCCTTGAATATTTTGAAATTCACACGTAAGCACGCTGCAGTGCCAATGGAAAAGTTGCTTCGCTCTGCGATCAACAACTGGCAGCAGAAGAACGGCGATACCGATGTAACCGAGGCCAACCTCATTGTGAAAGACATCACAGTTGATGGCGGACGTACACTGAAGCGTATCAGCCCAGCTCCGCAAGGACGCGCACACCGCATCCGCAAGCGTAGCAATCACGTAACCATCATTTTGGATAAAAAATAATTAGCGCATAACGCATGGGACAAAAATGTAACCCTATAGGAAACAGATTAGGCTTTATCAAAGGCTGGGACAGCAATTGGTATGGCGGTAACAACTACGGTGATAAGATCGTTGAGGATGATAAAATCCGCAAGTATCTTATGGCTCGTTTGAAGAAGGCTTCGGTATCGAAAATCGTTATCGAGCGCACTCTCAAGCTTGTTACTGTAACAATCAATACCGCTCGCCCGGGAGTAATCATCGGTAAAGCAGGTTCTGAAGTGGACAAGTTGAAGGAGGAGTTGAAGAAGATTACCGGCAAGGATATCCAAATCAACATCTTTGAGATCAAGCGTCCGGAGTTGGATGCGCGCCTTGTGTCAGATGGCATTTGCCGTCAGATTGAAGGACGTATTTCATACCGTCGTGCCATCAAGATGGCCATTCAGACCAGCATGCGTATGGGTGCTGAAGGAATCAAGGTGACCGTTGCCGGTCGTGTAAATGGTGCTGAAATTGCTCGTTCGGAGACGTACAAGGAAGGTCGTACACCACTTCACACACTGCGCGCTGACATCGACTATAACCACTCAGAAGCTCACACTGCATACGGCCGCATCGGCGTGAAAGTGTGGATCTGTCGCGGTGAGGTATACGGAAAGCGTGATCTTTCACCAAACTTCGGACAGACTACAACAGCTCGTCGTCCGGGTGCACCGGGTGGCCGCGAAGAGCGTCCAGGTGGTGATCGTCGTGGCGGTGGAGATCGTCGTGGAGGCGGTGACCGTCGTGGAGGCGGAGATCGCAGAGGCGGCGGTGGCGGACGTGGAAACGCATAACATCCACAACAGACAACATTGAATTAAGACATCAGGATAATATAACGTCATGTTACAACCGAAAAGAACGAAATACAGAAAGCAGCAGAAGGGTAAGATCAAAGGCATCGCCCACCGCGGTTCACAACTCGCGTTCGGAAGCTTCGCAATCAAAACCCTCGATGAAGGCTTTTTGACATCACGCCAGCTTGAGGCGGCGCGTGTGGCCCTCACCCGTTTCATGAAACGTGAAGGTAAAGTGTGGATCCGAGTGTTCCCGGACAAACCACTTACACGCAAGCCTGCTGAAGTACGTATGGGTAAAGGTAAAGGAGCTCCGGAATATTGGGTAGCCTGCATCAAGCCTGGTACTATCATTTTTGAAGCCAATGGTGTTTCATTAGAGCAAGCACAGGAATCATTAAGACTAGCTGCTCAAAAGCTTCCGGTAAGAACAAAATTTGTTACACGTCCAGATTACGCTGAATAAGATGAAAAAGAAAGATTTCAAATCGCTGAGTAAAGAACAACTCAAGGAAAA
>Ga0209617_10000828_pt1 | contig 14065 bp, 23 predicted proteins | sample LakEriepJuly2011_2_FD_187459 | JGI IMG/M metagenome (GOLD analysis project Ga0209617, IMG submission 187459) | Freshwater microbial communities from dead zone in Lake Erie, Canada - CCB epilimnion July 2011 (SPAdes) (version 2) | ecosystem: Environmental > Aquatic > Freshwater > Lentic >... | reverse complement strand
TATCAAGAAGAAGAGATATCTGCTAACAGCGGATTATTCGGACTAATGGATTCTGTAATGTTGAAAACCTTCAGGATTACAAATGAAGAACTTGATAAGATTTGCGAAATTGCAACAGACGATGAGTTAGAACTCTTCACCAAAGAAGACAGGACCATAAGAGAATCAAGACAACTGCTGACCTTTTTAAAAGATAAGGTTTATGTGAAAGAACCAAAATATTAAAATGAGATTTAGAATATTAAAATCAGATGTTCATAATAGAGGTATAAAGTTTAAATTATACTTTGGTAAGGATTGTTTTTTGACACCTTATCTTAAAACAAATGAGTTTCCATTTTATAGGAACTCTTGTAATCCATATAATAAAGTTAAGTATGACCTGATAACTCAAAAAATATTTCACTGGTTATGGTTTAGAGTAAGTTTTACCTTGGAAAGTGTAAACTCTGGACTTATATTAGATATCCCTATTGTTGAAAAGTTATTTAGAATGGTCCCACCAAAGATAAATGTTGTAGGTAAAGTTTATAAACTTAACTTTGTCAAAGATGACCTTATTAAAATATCATATAAATATGAAGATGAAAATTTGTTTGATGAAGTTTATTCAGATGATATCAAAAAGGCTCTTTTGATATTGGTTAATAGATTAAAAGAAACAGATAATGTTAGATTTATGAGAAGCGAGTATAAGAAATTATATGAAGAATCATTCAATATAGAAGTTCCACAAGAAAGAAAGTTTGAACCATACTATGAATAACATGAATGCAAAATTTAAAAAAGTAATAGTAGATTACCTAGTTAAAGACCTTATGCCGGTTGAAATCATTTACTACAAAGATAGTATTTGGTTTATTGATAGGGAGCGGAGGCATTGGTATTTTGAATATCATAAAGAAGATAAACACCTTTGGTGGAGGTGGTCTTATTTCCAGTCTGCTCTGAAGATATTTTCACTAAATGGTGAAGAACATCAGGGTATATTTGGTGAATTGGTTAATATGATTTTGAATAAAAAACAAAATCTTGAAACCAAATATCCCAATAAAGTTTTTAAAACCGTTGGAAGTATCATTAACTTTAAAGAGGAAGTTAAAGAGGTATTAAATAACGAGGTAAAAACAACCAATTTCTTTGACTTCACGAAGATTTATGAGGTGGAAGAGGTATTAAACCACGAGGTGAAAAAAACTTTATCGGGAGGTGCTAAAAAAAGTATGGAGGCACATAAGGTTTTAGACCACGAGGTGAAAACAACTGTAATACCCAGTGAACGCTCTTTTTTTCGTGTGGACGAGGTCTTAAACCACGAAGTGGAAACAACAAACCGAGTTAGGCAAAGGCGTTATGAAATTGTGGACAAGGTATTAAACCACAATGTTGAAAAAATTGGTGAAGTATATATCAATGACGATTATGTTACAGAGGAAATACTAAATCATACAATTAATACATATGGTCCAGGTAACTTGGTTGATGAAGAAAAACACATTAATAATGTTTTGAATTATGGAACTGATACAATTGAAATAAAATCAATTAGAAAATTAAAAGGTGAAAGTCCCCTCCAAGATATTGTTGTTAGTCATATTCTTGATGAATCGGAAAAGGTTACAGATAAGTTGAAGATTAAAGAAGATGACCTTGTTAAGTCATATGGTTGTGATGTTTTTATGTGTGATTTTTTAGTTCAAAATGTTTTGGAAATTGGGTCAAATTCAATTAATTTTGACGTAACATCACAACAGGGTAGAGTTGACGGAGTGTTGAAAAATTCCTAAAGTGTAAAATAAAAAGTTATTTTTTTGTAAAATGGAAAAGATTGATAAATTATACGAGCAACTTGAGAACTTTCAAATGGTGCGTTATAGAATGGACGCAGAAGGTTTCCATTATTGTTTTAAACATTACTCATCATTTGAAGAAGTTGAGGATGAAAAGTTTCATTCTTTGAGAGAGTCATATATAAAAATTGCCGAGGAACTTGAAGAATATGTGGAAAGTAAAATAAATCAGATTCAAAACGAAATACAAGAAGAGATATGAGTAAGAAAACAGCAATAGAGTGGATGGTTGAGCAAGTTGAACTAATTTCCAACAATAAAACTTTATCAAAAAAAGATGCGGTTAAATTGTATGACGAAGTAATCCATCAATCCAAAGAAATGTTTGAGGAGCAGATAATGGAGGCTTATATGAAAGCTAAATTAGAACATATAGACACATTAGGTTTAAATGCTGTGAAAAATAAAATAATCAAGGATACTGAACAATACTTTCAAGAAACATACGGAGGTGACAAATGAAAAACTTACCAAAAGAGGAACCTAAACAAATTAAATGCTATTGCGGTCATACTACATATTGTGATTGTGGTCCATTAGAAGAACCTAAACAAGAAACACTTGAAGAGGCGTCTTGGAAATACAATCCATTAAAGAAATTAGATGGAGAGTTTATAAGACATGCATTTAAAGAAGGTGCTAAATGGCAACAAGAAAGAATGTATAGTGAGGAAGATATGAAATTGGCATATTTTTCCGCAATTCAATCAACAGGTGAAGGTTGGAATGGAGAATATGCTGAAGGCAATAATCCTAATATAGAAGATAAATTTTCTGAAGAATTTAAAGAATGGTTTGAACAATTTAAAAAAAACGGAGGTGACCAATGAGTAAACAAACTGCAGTAGAGTGGTTAATACAAAACATTGTAGAAGACCAAACAATAAAAGCAAAATCAATGTCTGAATGGACTACGATATATGAACAAGCCAAAGCAATGGAAAAGGAGCAGATTATTGAAGCTTACTTAACACCACTATCAAATGAATATTGGTTTCAGAAAGATGAAATATTAAATCAAGAATCAGAAAAATACTACAACGAAACCTACAACGATAAAACTATAGAAAGTTATGAATAAAAGAAATATAATCCAAATAGATTTAAGTGGTTGTAAAAACTGGAAAGAGTGTGAAAGAGCAATTGAACTAATTACATCAGGTAAAATTAACATTACAATAGAAAGTTATGAATAATAAATTAGATAAGCAATATCAAACATTACTTCAAACCATTTTAGATTTTGGGGTGGAGAAGAAAGACCGGACTGGTACCGGGACTAAATCAATTTTTGGTTACACCATTCGTCATAACATGAAGGATGGGTTTCCATTGCTTACAACTAAGAAGATGGCTTGGAAAACTATGGTAACTGAATTACTATGGTTTTTAAGAGGTGATACCAACATCAAATACCTTGTTGATAACAATTGTCATATTTGGGATGGTGATGCTCATAAGAATTACTTACACAAAGTTATTCGTGATAAAGACATTGTAAGGTATTTAAAATCATATTCAATAGATACAAATGGTGTTCCTACTATTGAACCATACTCAAAAGAAGAATTTATTGAACGAATTAAAAACGATAATGAGTTTGCTAAGAAGTGGGGTGATTTAGGTCCAATTTATGGTAAACAATGGAGAAAGTGGAACTGTTTAGATGAAGGATTTGTTAACTTAAAAGAAGGTGAGGAAATTGAAGTTGACCTTAACTGTATAAATATTTCTCATCAAGTAGACCAAATCGCAAATCTAATCTCTGAACTCAAAACAAACCCAGACTCAAGACGATTAATGGTTAATGCTTGGAATGTAGGTGAATTAGACCAAATGGTACTTCCACCTTGTCATTACGGATTTCAAGTTTATACAAGAGAGTTGAGTTTGGAAGAACGATTTGAAATAACAGATAAAGTAAATAAAGAGATAAGACAAGATTTATATTCATATGATTTTAATAACCCAATTTATACAGGTGGTATAAACCAAAGACCAGATGATGTGGAACGACATGAATGTTTGAATGGTTTAGATATCCCAACCAGAGCAATCTCTTTAATGTGGAATCAAAGGTCGGTAGACACACTATTGGGGCTTCCATTCAATATAGCGTCATATGGGTTGTTATTAGAAATAATTGCCAAAGAAGTTAATATGGTTCCTGATGAGTTGATTGGTAATTTGGGTGATACTCACTTATATCTTAATCATATTGAACAGGCAAAAGAACAAATTGGAAGAGAACCTTATGAGTTACCGACATTGGAGATTGAACATAGTAGTTTAGACCCTGTTGAATTAGTTTATAAATTAGAAAACTACCAATCACACCCAACTATTAAAGCCCCACTATCAAATTAATTTCATATCCAATTAGGTTTTAAGATATTTATTGAAAAACCTAAAAATATGAAAAAAATAGTATCTTTATTCCTTTTATCTTTTTTCATTATCGGCATTTCTATTGTCGGTTGTAAAAAAGAAATCAATGTTGAATCTCAAGTTGAGGATTTAACATCACTTCCTGAAGAGAGAACCTGTGCGGCTCATGATGTTCTTTTAGAAGAAATTGAGACTGACCCATCAAGAGCTCAAAGATTGGAAGAACTTGAAAGATTTACTCAAGAGTTTGTTTCATCAAGAACACTTTTGAGTAATGGTGTTATTCAGATTCCTGTTGTCGTGAATGTTCTTTATAAGACATCGGCTCAGAATATTTCTGATGCTCAAATCGCTTCACAAATTGCTGTGTTGAATAACGACTTCAAGGCCCTCAACACTGACTACAATCTTACACCGGCAATTTTCCAATCAGTTCGCTCAGGTAACTTTGGAATTGAGTTTGTGTTGAGTAGTGTTGTTAGAAAACAAACTTCAAAAACATCTTGGAGCACAAATAACGCAATGAAATATGCTTCACAGGGTGGAATAAATGCAACTACACCAACTACAAAACTCAACATTTGGGTTTGTAATATGGGTAATGGTATTTTGGGTTATGCTCAGTTTCCTGGTGGAGCTGCCGCAACTGATGGTGTTGTAATTGATGACAACGCATTTGGTTCTGTTGGAACAGTTACCTCTCCTTATAACAAAGGTAGAACCGCAACTCACGAAGTTGGTCACTGGTTAAACCTTCGTCACATTTGGGGTGATGCAACTTGTGGAAATGACTTTGTTGGAGATACTCCACAACAAAACACAGCAAATTATTCTTGCCCGACTTATCCTCATTATTCAACTTGTACAGGAACCCCAATTGAGATGACAATGAACTATATGGATTACACAAATGACGCTTGTATGTATATGTTTACACAAGGTCAGAAGTCAAGAGCAATGGCGTTGTTTGCACCTGGTGGATTTAGAAATAGTTTTGCACAACCTTAAAAAATTAATAAACTTATTTATACAGAGGGTTGGATTATTCCAGCCCTTTTTTTATATTTAGGACATGGAAAATGACCTGTGGTGTAATTATTCTGACCTACCAAGTGTAATGAGTTACGAACAACCAAAAAAGAAATATCCCGACAATGTTGTATGGAGTGAAGAGCGTGGTTATTATGCTCACCTTCTTCCATATGCGACAAACATCGGAGCACCAGTCATATCACCTGACAATGTATCAACATGGAAGAATGAAAAGATTTTAAAAACCAATCATTACTTCAACAAAAAATACGAGGAGATAAAAGAACAATATGAAAAACTACTTCAGGAATTTGAGTGGAATAGTATTGTCTATAATGCAACATATAATTTTCAACCAGTTATTGGACAAGAATATTATTTGTATCGTAGAAAAAGTGGAGAATATTTCTTATCATTAATCAAACCAACCGAGTGGAGACAAGAACACATTGGAACATTTGAATTGGACTCAGATAATAAATGGAAAAAAATATGATGGAAGATTTAAAACATAAGTGGGAACAAATTGACGAGGACGATTATGTTGCCAAGTATCGTGATATGAAGCTCCGAGTTGAAAAGATGGAAGAGCAACAATGGTGGTGGGCGGTTTATAGAGGAAAAGAAGAACTATGTCCCGAGAAACCATTTGCAAGAAAAAAAGATTATGCGATGAAAATGGCCGAGGAATGTGCCGAAGAAAATAGTAAACCATATGTATCAGATGATTTTATGATTGGACCAGATGGCGCTTTTGAATACACAGATGATATGGAAGATTGGGATAATACATTAATGGATGGACTTGACGATGAAGAATTTAATGATGAAAATAAGTAATAGAATGGAAAATAATACTGGAACAATTAATTATGTTGACAAACAAGAGTCAATTAAAAGAATTGAATTAATTACGGAAAGATTTAGAAAAGGAAGAATGAACACGGATGATTATATCATTCAAGTTAATCAGAGCCTTCAAAAACTCGCATCCAAAAGAGATTATATAAATTATCTGATGAACATCGGTCAGTTTAATAACTAAAATGGAATTAATAACAACCTACATTTGTAAGAAAGGTGATATAGGAGTTCACGACAATATGTTTGGAGGACTTTTACTTGGCCTTATTGATGATGCGGCGGCTTCATACACTTCACAAATCTGTGATACCCAAAGGATTGTCACATTAAAGATTGACGAGTTGTTATTTAAAAAAGCGGTGAAGGTTGGGAACATATTAAAAGTCTATGGTGAAGTTGTTTCATTCGGTAATACATCTGTTACACTTTATATTGAAGTTAGAAAACACAATGTTTATACAGGTGAACAAGATATTGTAACCCAAACAAAAATTGTGTTTGTTAGAATTGATGAAGATGGAAGACCAATACCTATTCATCATTATGTTAAAGAAAGATATTGGAATAGAAAAGAAAAATTTGGAAAGGGTCTCCTAACCCCTGAAGAAAAATTTAGAATTGGCTCAGAAGTTTAAGAATATTATTATTTTAATAATACTCACACTATGTGGGTTAATCTCCATCGCCCAATGTCCGAACGCAAATTTTGAATTTGGTGATTTTACAAACTGGACAGGAAGAAGAGGAACGTGTTGTCCGATAGATTTACCTATACCTGGAATTTTTCCGGGAAGGCAAACAATTGTAACTGCAGGTGTTGACCCCAATACATGTGGAGGTCTCAATAGGGTTTATGAAGGAAACTTTTCAGCAAGATTAGGTAACAACCAAAACAACGCAAGAGCCGAAGGTTTATATTATACATTTACCGTTAGTCCGGCAACAACTTTGGTTCAGTACGCATATGCTGTTGTTCTCCAAGACCCTGGTCATAGTGACGGAGCTCAACCAAGATTCCAATCGAGAGTTAGACTTGCAAACGGAACGATAATTCCTTGCACAGAATATATGGTAACGGCCGGTCCTAATTTAGTTGGCTTCAATTATTGTACAATACCAGGAAATGTAACGCCAGTTGCTTGGAGTGATTGGAAAGTTATATCATTGGACTTATCAGGTTATGTTGGTCAAAGTGTTACGCTTGAATTTGAAACGGGTGATTGTGATTTGGGGGCTCACTATGGATATGCTTACATCGACGCAATATCTTGTGGGCCGATTGAGACAAAAGTTTATTATTGCCAAGCGAGTGATTCAACACTAATTGAAGGACCAGAAGGTTTTGCAACATATGAATGGATACCAACGGGTGACAATACAAGAGTTATTACTATTCCATCAAATACCTACACCAATTTAACATTGCATGTAACAACTCTTACAGGATGTGAACTTGACCTTCAAATAGTTCTTGACCCCATACCACTTCTATCAAGTATCTTATGTGAAAATGTATGTTTTCCTGATGTTAATAATTTTATAAATCTTACTCCACCAATTCAAGGGTATGAAACTACATACCTATGGGACTTTGATGACGGGCAAAATTCAAATTTATATTCTCCATCACATACCTATATTTCTCCCGGTGTTTATAATGTAACGATGACTGCACATGTTGTGGGAACGAATTGCACTGACGTTGCAAATTGTGAAGTTGAAGTTTACGACATTCCAACAATACCGGGAATTATTAGTCACGATTAGTCTTTTTCAAGATATTTATAGTAGAATAAACTCTAACTACTTTAAACATGAAAAAACTATTATTACTTGTACTGGCAATACTACCAATTACACTTTTTGCTCAATTTACCACAATCAATCCTGATACAGTTTGTATAAACAATCCATTTTCGGTTTACCAGGTTCCAATCACACCTAACTATACTTATGTGTGGTCAGTTTCGGCTCCTGGTGTTTTAACATCAGGACAAGGAACAAATGAAATAACTGTTGATTGGTCAGCGGCTCCTGCTGGCGGTCCTATAGTAGATGCGGTTAGTGTTTATGCAACAACACCAGCAGGTTGTGACGGACCTTCAATCACAATGAATGTATTTATTCTTGAAATTAACCCTGTGCTTACTCCACTTGTATTTTGTGAAGGAGACCCTTGTGAAGATTTAGTTGCAACACCAGCTGGTGGTGTATTCTCAGGACCAAACATTGTTAATGGTCAATATTGCCCACAAACGGCAGGAACAGAAACGGTGACTTACACCATAACTGAGGCGGGATGTACATTTACTGCGACAGCTGATATGACCGTCTACCCAATTCCTGTTTTAGACAATATTTCTCATGACTAAGAATGAAAAACATAAAAACAATCTTGTTGTTGTTTTTGGTTATGATGGTGGTCGGGCAAGACCAAAGGGTGGATGTTTGTATAGAAGAGTCTAAAAAAGAATATACTTATTCTGTAAATTCAGACACGCCAAACACAACATTTTATTGGTATGTGGATGGGGTTTACCATTTTGGTCAAACTTTAACCATTAACTGGGAAACTTATCCACCTGGCGTTCATAACATTGCCGTTTATGGAAAAACTGAAGGATGTTTATCAGACCCGCTAAGATATAAGGTCTATGTGGGTGAGTGCTCGTCCATATATGTCCCAAACGCATTTACACCAAACGACGATGGAACTAATGACACTTGGTTCCCTATTGGTGTTGGTTGGGAAAGTATTGAGGTATTGGTATTTGATAGATGGGGAGTACTAGTATTTAGGTCAGTTGACCCAAAAGGACAGTGGATTGGGAACTTCAGAGGAGGTGATTATTATGTTCAAAATGATGTCTATGAATACAAAGTTACTTGGAATGGAATTGACCACGAACCTGAAATAATTTTTGGACATGTTACGGTTGTTAGGTAAAAACATTTGACAATATCGGTTCCCCGATATATATTTGTAAAAAACAATTATAATGCAAACACTAGTTTTTAACACAACAGACAAAACAGTAGAAGTTTATTCAGGACAAGCAGAACAGTCAGAATTAATTTTCCAATTTGATAATGTTCCAACCGTAAAGGTTCAAGAAGGATATTACGAAGTAATGCAAAAAGGAGATGACGACAGGCCTATTCCAATACTTCGACTCCCAATTCAAGCGACCAACATGCGAATTATTAAATGAAGAAGTATAGAATTATCGTAGGTGGAAGAGGAGCTGAATGTTATATCCACAGAGTTAATACTGACAAAAGAGTTAGATTAATTGAAGGAAGGGTTGAAGAGGATAAACTTGAATCAACAGAAATTGCCGAAATTTTGGGAATTGATTTTGTAACAGACTCCGATGACATTTTTATCGGTCCCTACAATCACCCTGAAAATTATTACATCACGGTATATGATGAGAATGAAAATATGATTTGGGAATCAACAAATGACCACAAGTTTGAAGATATTCAAATGGAATTCAAGTTTGAAACCGATGAAGTTTTAATTGTTGAAGATTATATCAAAGGTCAGTTTTATACATATGAAATTGAACTTGAAAAAGACTTTGACCCAGCTCTTCTAATTCCTATTTCAACAGAAATTGGAGAGAGAGTTGAGATTATAACAGACTTGATATATAACGAAGTTGAACTAAGTTACTATAAAGAGTTCGGAGACTATTGGAGTAAAGGTATAACTTATTACTTGAATTAATGACACTAAATGAATTAAAAGATTGGTTATCAAAAATCCCTGATGAATTTTCAGAATATGAAGTTTTTATTGGTGGAGAAAAAAAAGAAGAAGATAGTTATCTATATAGGATAGATAATCCAGTCACAACTTGTTTAGTTGATAAAGAAAACAAAGGAATAGTTTTTTTGTGTGAACACACCGAAGAAACATAGAGTTAAGATGAGGCCTCTCACCGAAAAAGTTTGGTGGGAGGCTAAACTTAATTTATCTAATTTAGACATACGAGAAGAAACCCAAACTCAAATCACTGGTTGGTATGATGGAAACTACATTACCATTCTTAAATCCAGTATTGAAGAAATAATTTAGACAAACGATAGAATTCTTTAGACGGAAATAACGGTTACTTAATTTTGTTTATTGGTTTGACAACTATTTATAAACAAATGTTGACACATGCGTTATTTATTATTTACTCTGGTATTTTTACCACTATTTTCACTCGCCCAAGTTCGGGACTCGGTTTATGTAAAAACTTCTATTTTTGATGTAGTATATTCTGAAAAACTACAACAACCAAAATGGATTGAGTATAGTGTCATATGCTCAGAAGGAACCATATCTAGAAAAGGATTAGATTTTTATCCTGTTAAGGGTGTTATTACTTCAACCTCAGAGGACTACGAAAATAACATATACGATAAGGGTCATTTGGCTCCAGCTGCAGACTTCAACTGTAATAAAGATTATCTAAAACAAAGTTTCTCTTATCTTAATTGTGTCCTCCAACACGAGAAACTAAATCGTGGAGTTTGGAGACTTCTTGAAGCACATGAAAGAGAACTTGCTAAAAAATATACAGTTGTTGTAGAAATTAGAGCAAACTATTCCCCCAAGTCCTTGGTATTAACAACAGGTGCGACGGTCCCTGATTCTTTTACAAAAACAATTATGTATAATAATAAACAAGAAAAATATTTCTTCAAAAATGAAGAACCAAAATCATCTGACTATAACAATTACAAGGTCAAATGATAATAAACAATTAAACCAATAAAAAATGAAAAAAATCGTTTTATTACTTTCATTTTGTTTCTCATTTATTTTAGGATATAGTCAGTATGACCTATCCAAAAATATTGACAGACAAGTAATGGTGGTTCCACAAAAAGGTATGGAATCCCAAACCCAAGCGTTCATTCAAAGGAGTAACGCTCAGATTGTTGCTAATTTTGAGCAACTTGGATGGTATGTTGTATTACTACCTGAAAACTTAACTCAAGATTCATTCGTTAGGTCTTCCAAAGACTTACCGTTTATTAAAGAGGTCTACAAAGACCAAAAGGTTGAGATGAAGTTGGATTATATTCCAAATGATGTGGAATTCAATCAATGTTGGCATTTGAAACAAACAAGTGACAAAGACATTGATGCCGATGAAGCTTGGGACTTGGTTCCAGCAAATAATCCATTTGTTAGTGTTGCAATGTTTGATGGAGGATTGGATTTAACAATTCCTGATTTGGTTGGTAACACAACAAATCCATTTAATGCTGTTAACAGTACCACAAACATTCCTTACGTAAATGCTGAAGATAAACACGGAACTACTTGTTCGGGAACTATTGCGGCTGTAACGAATAATGGAATCGGTGTTAGTAGTGTTGGTAACAACAAAGTTAAAGTTATGCCCGTAAATATTATGTCTGCAGTTTTTGCTGGAGGTAGTTTCCAAACATCGGACGTAATTCAGATTAATGGTGTAAATGCCGCGATGGCTAATCCAACTTGTGTTGCAATTGCAATGTCGTATGGTGGTTCATCATACTCTGCGGCCCTTGACGCTTCGTTTCAGGCTGCAAGAACAACCGCAAGAGGTGGAAAAGGTATGGTAGTTATGGCATCATCAGGTAATGGATTTTCAGGTACTGCAAATCAATATCCTGCTAATTATAGTGGTGTTTGGGGTATTGGTGCAACATCAACAACTGATGTAAAGGCAACTTTTTCTAACTTTGGTCAAATTTGTGACATATCGGCACCTGGTGTTGGTATTAGAACTACTGATAGATTGGGGGCTGCGGGTTATAACGCAGGTGACTATACTTCTATAAACGGAACATCATTCTCTTGTCCTATTACGGCAGCCGCTGCGGCATTTGTATTCTACAAAAACTGGGAACTTACTGACGACCAAGTACTACAGATACTAGCTCAATCGGCTGAAAAAGTAGGTGGATATGTTTACTCTAACAATCCTACTTGGCCGTTATCAACAAGAAGTAATGAACTTGGTTATGGTAGAATTAATTTAAAAGATGCAATCAACTCAACACCAAATCCGGGAGGAGATGTACCACCTCCACCACCACCATCACAAATACATAATTTTGTAATTAATACTTTAACTATTAATCCAACATCAGTTCTTGCTAACTCTAGTATTACAATCACTGCAACAATTGCAACTCAAAATCCTTCATACCCTGCGGTTAATGTGATGACTCAACATAGATTATCAACTAATACAACTTGGGGTGATGCTGATGATATTATTATTGGTACAACCAGTGGTACTCTTGGGGGTGGAGTTGCAACTGATGTTGAAACTTTAACATATAATGTTGGAAATACCTCAGGGTTAAGATACATTATAAGTAGAGTAAACTATATGGGTTCAGTATCTGAGACCATATCCACAGATAATACAAAACAATCAAGTTTTACAATCACTCAACCGGCAGTTACAGGAGCGGATTTATCTTTAATTATAACTTCTCCATTGTCAGGGAGTATAACAGTTCCATCATCTCAAGCCGCAGTATCTTTCCAATGGAAAGTTACAAACACAGGTTCGGTTCCTATTACATCATTTACTTGGAGAAGAACTTGGGTTGATTGTTCAGGGTATACAAATCCATTAAGTCCTTGTGGTTCAGTGCTGACTTGGCCCACATCAACTTCTTGGCAAGGACCATTATTACCGGGGCAATATATATTTTTACCTGGAGGAGGAACCCCAACAAACCCTATTGGTGCTTCTTGGAGTTCGTCTCAAGTTTGTTTTAGTTCGACAAGTTGTGCAATTCAACCTGGAGGTACTAACATAATGAGAGTTACAATTCTAACCGTAAACGGAGGAACAGGTGATACTAATTTAAATAATAATCAAGTTGATTGTACGGTTAGTAGATTAACAACCGCAACAAACAATGATGTTACATCAGATATTGATTATGTTGAGGTTAGACAATTTAGTAAACTGTATGAAAATCCTGTAAGATATAAGACTATGGAAGAAGCAATACTTGAAAAAGGACTTAATATAATTCACATCCATTACTCAGATGGAACTGTAGAAATAAGGAAGATTTCGGTAAACTAAAAAATAAAGGGAACTTCGGTTCCCTTTTTTATTTTAATGGTATTTATTAAAAAAAACTTTAAATTATGAAAAAATACACTGTTGATGAATTGAAAGCAAAATTTGCTGAATTAGGATACACTTGGTATCCATTTATGTTAGTTGGTATTCGTTCACAAGCCAATATCCCAAATGAATTTGATGACCTTGTTGGTGTTGTTGAAGGTGAAAAAGTATCTTGGTACACTGCAACAACTAATCCTGGAACACACTGGCTCAAAAACTTAATGAACCCAAAAGGAACCGCACTTCTCAAGCCAGGTCAATGGGTTGATTCTTGGAGAGTGGGAATGCACCAAGGTAAATATGAAGCTTTAGTTCAGGCTAAACCAATTACTGTTTTCAGAGACAAAAACAAAAACCATATTGCTGAAGAAACATCAGTTACCGACACAGGACTTTTTGGTATTAATATTCACAGAGCAAATCCAAAAGGTATTAGCAAATATATTGATAAGTGGTCAGCGGGTTGCCAAGTATTAAATAATTCAGAAGAATTTGCAGAACTACTTTCTAAGTGTAAAAAGTCAGGTTTAAAGGCCTTCACATATACTTTACTTAAAGAATTTGGCAATAATTAATGAGTGATTTAAGATGGTGTAGGCAATATCCTAACGGTCAACCAAAACCAAGTTGGTTTGTAAATTGTGTTCCATTTAAAAAAATACAGGGACCTGGCATTCCACCACCTCCACCACCTCCACCACCTCCAGTATTTTTTGCATGTAGATATAATCAGCTAGAGAATACAGGATATTTAATTTATCAGTTAACTCCAGGTTGTAAAACCAA